>MDTB01146002.1_pt1 | contig 26877 bp, 26 predicted proteins | sample 811161 | NCBI WGS metagenome assembly MDTB01 (sample SAMN05326650, study PRJNA326480) | marine metagenome | isolation source: seawater | place: Mediterranean Sea | collected 2009 | reverse complement strand
GATAAAAGGATTTGCAATCCTCTGCGTAACCATTCCGCCACGTGGCCAATTTATTTATAATAATGCAGATTAATATACCTTTATATAGAAAAATAAAGCTAGAAGTTTGTAAGTATTATTAATATTTATAAGTATGAGTATAGATAGGTACAATCATAAAAAAGTAGAGAAGAAAATCTACTCTTACTGGGAAAAAAATAAGTTATTTAAACCCAAAAAAAATAAAAAAACTTTTTCTATAGTAATTCCACCACCTAACATTACTGGAAGTTTACACATGGGTCATGCATTAAATAATTCAATACAAGATGTTCTAGTTAGATATCATAGAATGAATAGTTTCGAAACTTTATGGCAACCTGGAACTGACCATGCTGGAATAGCAACCCAGGCACTAGTTGAAAAATATCTGAAATCAAAAAATATAGATAAAAATTTAATAGGAAGAGAAAAATTTATTAATAAAGTTTGGCAATGGAAAAATGAATATGGAGGCAAAATTATTAATCAACTAAAAAAACTAGGATGTTCGTGCGATTGGTCTAGAAATGCTTTTACTATGGATAAAAATTTGTCTAACTCAGTATTAAAAGTTTTTGTTGAATTATATAAAAAAAGGTTAATTTATAAATCAAAAAAACTAGTCAATTGGGATACAGTTTTAAAAACAGCTATTTCTGATTTAGAAGTTGATCAAAGAGAAGTCAATTCCAAGCTTTATTATATAAAATACAAAATTGAAAATTCTTCTGAGTATATCAATATAGCAACAACAAGACCCGAAACAATTCTTGGTGACACAGCAATAGCCGTTAACCCTAAAGATAAAAGATATTTTAATCTTGCAGGTAAACTTGCAATTCTTCCAATAGTTGGTAGAAAAATAAAAATTTTACAGGACAATTATGCTGATCCTGAACAAGGAACCGGAGCTGTTAAAATTACACCTGCACATGATTTTAATGATTTTGAAGTTGGTAAAAGACACAAAATTCAAATGATCAATATTCTAACAAAAGATGGAAAAATAAATGAAAATGCACCAAGTAAATATATTGGCATGGACAGATTTGAAGCAAGGAAAAATATTTTAAACGATCTATCAGAAAACAATCTTTTATTAAAAGAAGAAAGTATAAAAAATAAAGTACCTTATGGTGACAGGTCTAATTCGATCATTGAACCCTATTTAACAGAACAATGGTTTGTTGATGCAAAAACACTTTCTAAAAATGCAAAAAAGATTGTTAAAAGTAAAACAACTAGTTTTTTTCCTCAAAACTGGTCAAAGACTTATTTTCAGTGGATGAACAATATCGAACCATGGTGTATTTCCAGACAGTTGTGGTGGGGACACCAAATTCCTGCGTGGTACGGCCCTGATAGAAAAATTTTTGTTGCTGAAAATGAAAAAAAAGCTCAATTAGAAGCCAAAAAATTTTATAAAAAGAAAGTAAAAATTACTAGAGACCCAGATGTTCTTGACACATGGTTCTCATCTGGTCTTTGGCCTTTTGCTACTTTGGGTTGGCCAAGTTCCAATTATTATTTAAAAAGATTTTATCCAACATCAGTTTTAGTAACTGGTTTTGATATTATATTTTTTTGGGTGGCTCGAATGATTATGTTCGGTATGGAATTTTTAAAAAAGGAACCTTTTAAAGAAATTTATGTACACGCACTTGTTAGAGATGAGAAGGGTCAAAAAATGTCAAAATCTAAAGGTAATGTTATTGATCCTTTAGAATTGATCGAGAGCTACAGTGCTGATGCCTTAAGATTCACTTTATTATCAATGGCTTCACCGGGTAGAGATGTAAAATTATCCGAGCAACGTGTAAAAGGTTATAGAAATTTTATTACAAAAATATGGAATGCTAATAACTTTTTAAATGTAAATAAATGTGGATTCAATAGACAAATAAATCCAAAAACACTCTCCTTAAATATTAATAAATGGATATATTCAGAATTAATAAAAACAAAGAATTTAGCAGAGAAACATATTAAAGATTATAGATTTGATGAAGCTACTAAAATTATTTATAAATTTGTTTGGAATAGCTATTGCGATTGGTATCTTGAACTATCTAAAACAATTTTATTTTCAAACAGAAAAAAACATATTAAAGAAGTAAAAGATACCTCAGGTTTTATATTTAAAGAGATATTAATTCTTTTACACCCATTTATCCCATTTATTACTGAGGAATTATGGTTAAAAAATAAGTTAGGAAACAAAAAAGTAAAATATCTAATGTATGCTAATTGGATAAAAACTAATAAAAATACAAAAGATAAAGAAATAACAGATGTAAACCGGGTAATAGATGTAATTTCTAGAATTAGATCATTTAAGAATGAATTAAATGTAAGCCCGGGATCATTTATTGATATATCTATACAGGGTGTTAGTAAAAAGAATCGGGTTCTCTTTTTAAATAATGAAGTTATATTAAAAAAACTTGGAAGAATTAACTCTATTTTTATCAACGATTCAACTAATAAGTCTGCTACACTAGTAATTTCTGGTGAAGTATTTAAAGTTTATTTTGATAAAAATATTGATCTTAATCTTATAAAAGACAATTTAACGAAAAAACAAGATAAACTTACTAGTCAACTTCTAGGTATTAGTAAAAAATTGGACAATACAAGTTTTATAGAAAAAGCACCAAAGCATATTGTCGAACAAGAAAAAAATACCTATAATGAATTGAAAAACGATATTGATAAAATTAACTTAACTTTAAAAACTCTAAAATGAAAACTTTTAATAAAAAAAAATTACCAAGCAGACATACTACATTAGGTCCAGATAGAGCTCCTCAAAGATCTTTTTACTATGCGATGAATTTAACCGAAAAGGACGTTGCAAAACCTTTTGTTGGGGTTGTTTCAACTTGGAATGAGGCTGCTCCATGTAATATAGCTCTTATGAGGCAGGCCCAATCTGTTAAAAAAGGAGTTAAGTTTTCTGGTGGAACACCAAGAGAATTTTGCACAATTACAGTAACAGATGGAATTGCTATGGGACATGAAGGAATGAAATCTTCTCTAGTTTCTAGAGATGTGATTGCAGACTCAACAGAACTAACAGTAAGAGGACATTGCTATGACGCCTTAGTAGGTGTAGCGGGATGCGATAAATCCTTACCTGGTTTAATGATGGCAATGGTTAGATTAAATGTACCAAGTGTATTTATTTATGGAGGATCAATTCTTCCAGGTAGATTTAATGGAAAAGATGTAACAGTAGTAGATGTTTTTGAAGGAGTAGGTAAATACTCAGCTGGAAAAATGACAGAACACGCTTTACGTAAATTAGAACTTAAAGCTTGTCCAAGCGCAGGTGCTTGTGGTGGGCAATTTACTGCAAACACTATGGCTTGTGTATCCGAAGCAATTGGATTAGCGCTTCCATATTCAGCGGGAACTCCTGCACCATACGAGCAAAGAGACAAATATGCTTTACAAAGTGGTAAAGCAGTAATGAATTTGTTAAAAAGAAATATTAGACCCAGAGACATTGTTACCAAAAAATCATTGGAAAATGCAGCAACAATAGTTGCAGCTACAGGAGGATCTACCAACGCAGCTTTACATTTACCAGCACTAGCGAATGAAATAGGAATTAAATTTGATCTAATGGATGTAACCAAAATTTTTAAAAAAACACCTTATCTGGCAGATTTAAAACCTGGTGGAAAATATGTAGCAAAAGATATGTGGAAAGCGGGCGGCGTTCCAATGTTATTAAAGACTCTCTTAGACGGCGGTTATATACATGGAAATTGCATGACAGTTACCGGTAAAACCATGAAAGAAAATTTAAAAAAAGTTAAATTTAACGAAAAACAAAAAGTAATGAGAAAGTATAATAGACCATTATCAAAAGACGGAGGTGTTGTTGGATTGAAAGGAAATCTTGCTCCAGAAGGGGCCATTGTAAAAGTTGCAGGTTTAAAAAAACTTAAGTTTACTGGTCGTGCTAGATGTTTCGACACGGAAGAGTCTGCTTATAAAGCTGTATTAAAAAGAAAATATAAAGACGGTGATATCATAGTTATAAGGTACGAAGGGCCTAAAGGAGGACCGGGTATGCGAGAGATGCTGCAAACAACCGGAGCAATTTATGGACAAGGTAAAGGAGAAAAAGTTGCTTTAATTACAGACGGAAGATTTTCAGGAGCTACAAGAGGATTTTGCATCGGACATGTTGGACCCGAGGCTTCTGTTGGTGGTCCTATAGCATTATTAAAGAATGGAGATATAATTAATATAGATGCAAGAAAAGGAACAATTAATGTTCAACTTTCTAAAAAAGAATTAATTAAAAGAAGAAAAAAATGGAAGCCCAAGAAAATTAATTTTGGCAACGGGACACTTTGGAAATATGCACAAACCGTTGGACCTGCATACTTAGGCGCACCAACTCATCCTGGTGCAAAGGAAGAAGTCAAATGTTACGCAGACATTTAAATGAAAATTAAACCGATCATCTTATGTGGTGGGGCAGGCACAAGACTTTGGCCAGAGTCCAAAAATAATACAGCAAAACAATTTATTGATTTCGGGGGTTGGTCCTTATTAAAGAAAACTATAGAAAGAATTAAAAATCCAATTTTCGATACTCCTGTAATAAGTACTAATGCTAAGTATTTGACAATAACAAAAAAATTTTTGAATAAATACAATGTTAAAAATTATACGATAGTAGCAGAGCCTGAAAAAAAAAATACATCAGCAGCCATTTTATCATCTACCCTATTAAGTGAAATAGATTTTCAGCAACCTGTTATTTTTCTTCCATCAGACCATTTTTTAAAAAATTCGAATGAACTTATAAATAAAGTTAAGAAATATTCTTTTCGTTTAAACGATAATAATATATTTCTTTTTGGAATTAAGCCCACCTCACCATCTTCACAATACGGTTATATAATCTCTGATAATAAAACAAATAAAGTTTCAAGGTTTGTTGAAAAACCTAATACTAAAAAATCTGCATTTATTATAAAAAACAATGGTCTATGGAATTCTGGTATGCTTTTTGCTAAAAAGATTTCAATAATAAATAACTTTAAAACATATGATGAAAAAACTTTAAATTTATGTTTAGAGTCTGTTATAAAATCCAAATCAAGAAAGAATGTTTGTTTATTAAACAAGAAATCTTTTTCAAAATTAAAAAATATATCATTCGATTATGCCATTTTAGAAAAATCCAAACATATTTATGCTATTAAATTAAATGTTTCATGGAGCGACCTTGGCAATTGGAAAGAAATTACCAATATATTTAAATTCTATAGAAAAAAATATTTTAAAAAGAAAAATGTTTTTTACAGACCTTGGGGCAAATACACCAACCTATTTTATGGAAAAGGTTTTTTAATTAAGGAATTAGTTGTAAATCCTAAATCTTCTTTAAGTCTTCAGAAGCATAAATTTAGGTCGGAACATTGGACTGTGTCATCCGGTAAACCTAAAATTACTTTAAATAAAAGTAAGTTTTTTAAAAATCCGGGTGATACGATTTTTATAAAATTAGGATCTGTCCACCGAATTGAAAATTACTTCAATAAACCTGTAAAAATAATGGAAGTTCAAATTGGATCAGTTCTTAAAGAAACTGATATAATTAGATACAAAGATATTTACGGTAGAGTTAAATAATTTCCAGTTCAACAGGAGTATGATCTGATGGTTTCAATTTCGATCTTGGTTTTTTATTTATTATTATATTTTTAATTTTGCTTATAAGGTTTGTTGAAACCAAAAAATGATCAATTCTTAAGCCTCTATTTTTTTGCCATGATCCATGCATGTAGTCCCAGAAAGTAAATTCTTGTTTATTTTTATTAACATGCCTGTAAACATCGATAAATCCCAAATTTAAAAGTTCACGAAATTTTTTTCTTATCTCCGTTCTAAACAATGCATCATTTTCATATTTTGATGAATCATAAGCATCTATTTCGTCGGGTATAACATTAAAGTCACCGCATATTATAACGTTTTTGTTTTTTTTTAAAATTTTTTGAATATTTTTTAAAAAACTCTCAAGCCAAATTTTTTTATAAGAATATTTATCAGTATCAACTGGATTTCCATTTGGTACATATATATTGACCAATTCAACAGAATTATTTTTAGTTTCTATCTGACAATTTATTGTTCTAGCTTGTTTTTTTTTATCCTTAATAAAATCTTTCACTATATTTTTTGTATTAATTTTTGTTAATATAGCTACTCCGTTATAAGACTTTTGTCCAAAAACGTAGGATTCATATCCAAAAGTTTTGAAGTCCTCAAAAGGAAAGTTAATTTCCTCTGTCTTAATTTCTTGAAGCATCAAAATATCAGGTTTTGAATCTTTTATGTAATCAATTATATTTTTAATTCTGGCTCTTACAGAATTTACATTCCAAGTAGTTATCTTCATTAAACAGAGAAAGATAAACCGCAGCCACAAGAAGAATTAGCTTTTGGATTATTTATTACAAAAGAATTTCCGATTAATTCTTTTTTAAAATCTATTACCGAACCATCAATAATTTTTAATGAATTAATATCAATTATCGTTTTTTTAAAAACTTTATCTTTGGAAGTAATTTTATCGTCAAAAGTGAAATTATACTTAAAACCAGAACAACCACCACCTTGTACAGCTATCCTGAAATAAATATCTTTGCCTTTTTCTAATACAATTCTATCTATTTCTTTTTGTGCCGAGTCAGTAAATTCAATTTTATTAGTCATATTTGTAAAATTATGTATTATATATTTTTAACACATCTTATGTCAAAATACGAATATTCAAAAATTGCAACACCTGTTAAATCTTCGGGTCGAATTTTTAAAGAAAAATCAAGCTTACTAAGGCCTCCCTACCAAAGAGATAGGGATAGAGTAATTCACTCAACATCTTTTAGAAGGCTAAAACATAAAACACAGGTATTCGTTAATACTGATGTAGATCATTATAGAACGAGAATAACTCATTCACTCGAAGTCTCTCAAATAGCCAGAACTTTTGCTAAAATTTTTCAAATAAATGAGGATTTGTGCGAAACAATAAGTTTGGCACATGACTTAGGTCATCCACCTTTTGGTCACGCTGGCGAAGAGTCCTTAAATGAATGTATGGAAAACTTTTTTGGATTTGACCATAATATACAAACATTAAGAGTAATTACCTTGCTCGAAAATAAATATTATAATTTTAAAGGACTAAATTTATCACTGGAAACATTAGACGGATTGGTTAAACACAATGGCCCCATTAAAGATAATTCTATGTTTAATGAAATATTGGGGAAAAAAATTTTTAAAAACAAAATTGGTTTTAAAAAAAGACCTTCTTTAGAGGCTCAATTTTCATCAATATCTGATGATATTGCGTACAACAGTCATGATCTTCAAGATGGTATAAAAGCAGGTCTTTTCAAAATAGATGACTTGAAAGAAATTCCAGTTATTTCTGAAATAATTTATAAACACAAACAAAAATATAAACAAAAAAATAAAGAACTTTTCCTTAATGAAATCATTAGAGGTATAATTAATGAGATGGTTAAAGATATAATAGAAAATACTAAAAAAAAAATAAAAAAAGAAAAACCCAAGAATATTCAGGATATATATCATTCAAAAACCAAATTAGTTGAATTCTCAGATAAAATGCAGAAATTTGATGACGAAATTAAATTTTTTTTGATGCAAAATATGTATAAAAACAAATTTGTATTGCAAAAAACTAAACAAGGAATGAAAATAATCAAAACACTTTTCAAAAAGATTAATCAAAACCCAAAAAAATTTATCAAAAATAAATATCTTTACAATTTTGAAAAACCTAGAATGGTATGTGACTTTATAGCTGGAATGACAGATAGATACGCTATAAAATTATATGGATCTATAAAATGAATTTATTAACTAATTATTTAGAAGTAATAAAAAAAACAGTTAAAACCAATAAAGAAATTAATGCTTTGTTATTAGAAAAAAATTTTTCAAATATTAACATTGAAATTCCTCCTGAAAATATCAATTTTGATTTATCATCAAATATTGCTCTTGTTTTAGGCAAAAGAAATAAAATCAATCCTAATGAAGTTGCCATTAAAATAAAAAAAATATTATCTACGAAAATAAAAGATTTTTCCTCTGTAGAAATTGCGGGTCCTGGATTTATAAATATTAAATTAAGTAATTCTTCATGGATTAAAAATATTAATCTTGTATTAAAAAGTAGGAATAAATTTGGAAATAACAAACAGAAAAAAAAATACAATGTAGAATTTGTTTCTGCAAATCCTACTGGTCCATTACATGTGGGTCATTGTCGTGGTGCAATTTTTGGTGATGTCATATCTAATTTACTCATGTTTAATGGAAACAAAGTAACGAAAGAATTTTATGTTAATGATTATGGTAATCAAATTAATGTTTTCAGTGAGTCTGTTTTTTATAGATTAAAGGAAATTAAAGAAAATATAATTTTTCCAGAAAATAAAAATCTTTATCCAGGAAAATATATTATCAATATAGCTAAAAATATTCTTAAAAAAAACCCCAAGATAAAACTAAAAAATTTCAATAGTATTAAAAAAAAACTAATGAAAGAGTCTATAACCCAATCTATGAATTTAATTAAAAATGATTTGAAAAATTTGGGTATTAAGCATGATTATTTTTTTTATGAGTCTGAAATTGTAAAAAAAAACCTTATAAAAAAATCACTTAAATTATTAAAAAAAAATAAGCTTGTGGTTGAAGGTTTCTTGCAACCTCCTAAAGGAGAAGACAGCTCAAAGTGGATAAAAAGTAAAAAATTAATATTCAAATCATCATTATTTGGAGACGACTCTGATAGATCATTACAAAAAGATGATGGATCATGGACATATTTTGCAAATGATTTAGCTTATCATTCTAATAAAATTTCTAGAAAGTTTGACTATTTAATTAATGTTCTTGGTGCTGACCACACTGGCTATATCAAAAGGATTACTGCTGCTGTCAAAGCAATTTCTAAAGAAAAAGTTTTTCTTGATTGTAAAGTTTGTCAGTTAGTCAAATTATTTAAGAATGGTGAACCATTTAAAATGTCAAAGCGACTTGGGGATTTTATATCAGTTAGTGATTTATTAGATGAAGTTGATAAAGACTCTATAAGATTCATGATGCTTAACAGAGGAAACGATGTTGAGTTAGAATTTGATTTTAACAAAGTTTTAGAAAAAAATAAAGATAATCAAGTTTTTTATGTTCAATATTGTTATGCACGTATAAATTCTCTTTTCAGGTCAATTAATGCAAACTTAAAAAATGAAATAAAATTAAATTCACATGAATTTGAACCAAATAATTTCGAATATAAGCTTTTAAGAAAAATAATTGAGTGGCCAAAAGTTGTAGATACAGCCTCTAACAAATTAGAACCTCACAGAATAACTTTCTATCTCTACGATCTAGCAACTTTATTTCATTCTTATTGGAGTGAAGGTAATAAAAAAGAAGAATTCAAATTTGTATTAAATGGTAAAATAAACAAAGCATCTTCATTAAAAATATTTCAACTGATTTCTATTGTTTTAGAAAATGGAATGTCAATTCTTGGTGTTTCTTTACCAAAAAAAATGTGATGATCAATAATTTTATAAAAACTTTATATTCAATTTTGGTCATCTCATTTCTAATATTTGTAATAACAACTTATTTTTCTCAAGATAATTTAATTAAAGTTAAAAAGGAAATACTCGATGTGGAACGAAAAAATAAAATTTCTATAAATGACTTAATTTTACTTAAAAATGACACAAGTAACGTCATTATTTACAACACAGAAGATGTTATTAATAAAAAAATAAAAAAAAGAAGTATCTGGGAACTTTTAAAATGAAACTTAAAAGAAAATCAATTATAATAAGTATCTCATCTTACAAATTGACCAAGGATGAAATTAGCTTAATTATTAATAAAAAACCTTGGGGTATAATTTTATTTAAAAGAAATATAAAAGATTTTAATCAGCTTAAATGTTTAACTAAATATATAAGAAAGCTAATGAATGATCCTACCTATCCTATAATGATTGATGAAGAGGGTGGGAGAGTTTCAAGAATATCTAATCTAATTAATACTTCAGGCTATCCTCAAAATTTTTTTGGACGTTTTTATGAAAAAAATAAAATATTAGGTTTAAATTCCTATAATGAATATCTTAATTTTATCTGTGGTTATTTGAAGGAATTAGGAATAAATATTAATACAGTTCCTGTATTGGACATCTTAAAAAAAAATACACATAAAGTAATTGGAAACAGAAGTTATTCAAAGAAAATACATACGATTAATTCGCTTAAAGGTATTTGCTATAAGGTTCTAAAAAAAAATAAAATTGGAAGTGTTTCTAAACATATACCGGGTCATGGCTGCTCTAGTGTTGATACACATAAGAAAATAGGAATTACAAAAGAACCTTTAAATATTTTATTAAAACATGATTTCAAACCATTTAAGAATATCAATTCCGATTTTGCTATGACCGCTCATATAGTTTATAAACAAATTGATCCTGTTAACACAGCCACACATTCAAAAACTATTATAAAAAAGATAATTCGAAAAAAATTGGGTTTTAAAGGAATTTTAATTTCAGATGATATTTCCATGGGAGCATTAAGTGAGAATATTTTATATAATGCAAAAAAGGCAATATCCTCAGGTTGCAATCTAGTATTGTATTGTAAAGGAAATATTAAAGAATCCTCTTTATTATTAAACAATTTAAGCGATATTGATAATTTTACAGCGAAAAAAACTTCAGAATTTTATAGTTTTTTAAGATAAAATTTAAAAATGGAATCAAATAATTTCAATTCAATTTCAGTTGATATACCGAATTACTCTGGTCCACTAGAGACCTTGCTCGATCTAGCAAAAAATCAAAAAGTAGATTTAACCTCCATATCCGTAACAATGCTTGCTGATGAATTCTTAGAGTTTATAAAAAAATACAAAGATAAAAATTTAGATCTCGCTTTTGAATATCTCTTGATGGCTACGTGGTTAACATACTTAAAGTCAAAATTACTTTTACCAGAAGATGAAGATGACAAGTTTAAAGCAAGTGAAATTGCTGACAAATTAAAATTACAATTAAAAAAATTAGAGTTAATAAGACTGCTGTCAGACCAAATTTTTAAAAAAGAGAGAATTGGTAGAGATATGTTTTATAGAGGAACTAAAGGAGGTATTAGATCGATATATAATCCTGTATATAAAGTTTCTCTTTATGACTTATTAAAAACTTATGCCGAGATGAAAACCCAATCATCATTTCAAAAAATCGATATTCCAAAATTACCTGTAATGACAACACAAGATGGAATAAAACAAATTAAGGAAAATATGAGCTCCATTTCTGATTGGAAAAAAATAGAACACTTGATACCAAAATCATTTACAGAGTCTAAAAAATTCAAAAAAACTGGTTTGGCTGCCATTTTTACTGCATCACTCGAGTTAACGAAAGATGGTATTATTGATTTAATGCAAAAAAATTTGTTTGATGAAATTTTAATAAGGACGGCAAGACATACTCCAATGAAATTGCGTGATAAATAAATTATGAAAAAAAATAAAAACTTAGATAACATTATAAATTTTCCCGAAAAAAAAATTAAACTTGAAAGAGAAATAGAAGCTATAATTTTTGCTGCTGAAGAACCTTTAGATATAGACACAATTGAAAAAAGAGTTGGCAGTTCTAAAGATATAAAAAAAGCATTGATAAAATTACAAGGCGATTATTCAAAGCGAGGTATAAATTTAGTTTGTGTATCTAATAAATGGATTTTTAGAACATCAGTCGACTTATCCAAACTTATGTCTTTACAAAAATCTACTCAAAAAAAATTATCTAAAGCTACTATAGAAACTTTATCTATAATTGTTTACCACCAACCTGTAACTAGGTCTGAAATTGAGGATATTAGGGGCGTAGCATTTGCAACAAATACTCTCGAAACTCTTTTGGAACTCGAATGGATTAGACCTGCTGGTCGTAAGGATGTTCCCGGTAAGCCAATTCAATATGTAACAACGGAAAATTTTTTAAATCATTTTAATATCCAAAAATTATCTGATTTACCTAGTGTTGAAGAGCTAACGTCCGCTGGTCTAATAGATACTTCATCTATTGACTCATCAATTTTTGGAACAGGCAAATTCTTTAAAGAACAGGAAAAAGAAAATAAAGATAATATTTATTCAGATATTGATAAAGCAATAAAAGACTCACCCAAATCTGAAGAATAAACATATTTATTTACTCCTAATTATTGTATATAAATATATCTATGGGAATAAGTTTTTGGCAAATTGCAATAGTTGTAGTTCTGGTAGTTTTACTTTTTGGAAGAGGTAAAATATCAAGCTTAATGGGCGATGTTGCTAAAGGAATAAAAAGTTTTAAAAAGGGAATGTCCTCTGACGATACAGAAAAGAAAGACTCGTTAGAGAACAAAGACGAAGATTCGAATTCTCAAAACAAGTAAATAATCATGCCACAGATCGGATGGTTTGAAATACTAATAATTGTGGTTGTTGCAATTTTAGTTATAGGACCTAAAGACTTTCCAGTTGTTCTTAGGAAAATTGGGAATTGGATTGGTTCAACCAAAAGATATCTATCCAATATTCAGGACAAAATGACAAGTCTAGACGAAAGTATCGAAGAAGAAAAACCGATAGAAAAAACATATTCAGAGAAAGTTAAAAAAGAAAAAAATGAACGATAGTACTAAAGAAACATCTTTCATTAGTCATTTAACTGAACTTAGATCAAGATTAATTCGTTCATTAGTTTTTATATTTATTATTTTTATAATTGGTTATCTTTTTGCTGAAAATATTTATAATTTTTTAGTCGAACCTTATGCAAAAGCTGTTAAAAACGATGGTGTTGATAGAAGGCTTATTTTTACCGCTTTACATGAAACCTTCATAACATACTTAAAATTAGCTTTTTTTGCTGCGATGTTTTTAGGTAGTCCAATTATATTAACCCAATTATGGAAATTTGTTGCTCCTGGCTTATACCAAAATGAAAAAAAAGCTTTGTTACCGTATTTAATAGCTACACCTGTTTTGTTTTTACTTGGAGGAATGCTTATTTATTACTTGGTAATGCCGTTAGCTATTAAATTCTTTTTATCATTTGAAACTTCTGCATCTATCAATTCTTTACCAATTCAATTAGAAGCAAAGGTAAACGAATATTTATCTTTAATAATGAGATTAATATTTGCTTTTGGATTAAGTTTTCAATTGCCAGTTTTATTAAACTTACTTGCCCGTGTTGGAGTTATAGACTCGGAGTACCTTAAAATCAGAAGAAAATATTTTATTGTTATTATTTTCGCTGCCGCTGCAATACTAACACCACCAGACCCAATTACACAAATTGGTTTGGCAATACCATTATTAATATTGTATGAACTATCTATAATATCTGTAAAAATTACAGAGAGAAACAAACAAAAAGAAGATAATGCATAACTTAAAATTAATAAGAGAAAATATTAGTCTTTATAAAAAAAAGATTTTAAATCGAGGAGTTCAAATTGATTTTGATAATTTAATTAATTTAGATGTTAAATTTAGAGAAGTAATAAAAAAAAAAAGAAAAATTAGAACAAGAAAAGAAATCAATATCAAAAACAAAAGATAAGTCATTATTTGAAAAATCAAAAAAAATATCTGAAGAAATTGAAATCTATGAAAAAGATGAAAAGATTTTAAAAAATAAAATCGATTTAATTTTAAATATCATTCCAAATATTGCTTTAGATGATGTTCCCATTGGCAAAGATGATAAGTTTAATAAAGAATTAAAATTAGTCGGAGATATTCCTAAATTTTCTTTTAAACCAAAGTCTCATTACGAGCTTGGAACAAAAATGCAATTGATGGATTTTGACACAGCAACAAATGTTTCTGGTTCAAGATTTGTTTTTTTAAAAGGAAAACTAGCAGCTTTAGAGAGAGCTATTTCAAATTTTATGCTTGATATACATACTAAAGAATTTGCATATGATGAAGTTTCACCACCATTAATTGCTACAGATGAAGCTATGTTTGGTACGGGTCAACTCCCAAAATTTGAAAATGATCAATTTGAATTAAAGTTAGATGGTAGTCAAAAAAAATATTTAATACCTACTGCTGAAGTTATTCTTACAAATACTGTAAAAGATAAAACACTGAGTAAAAAAGATCTTCCATTACGATTAGTTGCTTCAACAGCTTGTTTTAGAAAAGAAGCAGGAAGTTATGGTAAAGACACCAAGGGCATGTTGAGACAGCATCAATTCTACAAAGTCGAACTTGTTAGTATTGTTGAGCCAAAAGATTGTAGTAATGAACTTGAAAGAATGATTTCTTGTGCTGAGGAAATTTTAAAAAGACTAAAACTACCATACAGATCAATTCTTTTGTCCTCTGGGGATATGGGATTTAGTGCACAAAAAACTGTAGATTTAGAAGTATGGATACCTTCAGAAAATAAATACAGAGAAGTATCAAGTTGCTCTTCCTGTGGTCAATTTCAATCCCGAAGAATGAAGGGTAAGTACAAAGATGAAAAAAGTAAATCAGAATTTCTTGGTACGCTTAATGGATCGGGTTTGGCAATAGGTAGAACTTTAATTGCTATTATGGAAAACTATCAAAATTCTGATGGAACTGTATCAATACCTGAGGCTATTAGGCCATACATGAATAATTTAGACAAAATTTAATACTTTTTTATAAATTTAGTTGTTAAAATAAAATTATTAATATATTTATTCTTACATTATGAGCGGATCAAACTTTGCACAATTTATTCCACTAATATTAATTTTTGTTATATTTTATTTTTTTCTAATAAGACCTCAGCAAAAAAGGGTTAAAGAGCATAAGGATATGGTTAAAAATCTTAAAAGAGGTGACGAGGTAATAACATCAGGTGGAATTATAGGAACAGTAGATAGAGTTTTTGAAGATGATAGAATTGAATTAGTTATATCAGATGGAGTAAAGGTTCAAGTAATTAGAAATACAATTCAAGGTCATTTAAAAAAAGAAGTTAAAAAATAATAATTTGTGCTTAATTTCTCAAAGACAAAAACTATTTCAATATACTTAGTTTTTTTCATTATAAGTCTATTTGGAATTTTAAATTTTATTAATATAGATAACTTTCCATTAAAAAAAAAAATTAATCTGGGTTTGGATTTACAAGGTGGTTCATATTTACTTTTAGAAGTAGACAGCTCACTTCTTGAAAAAAAATCTCTGCAATCTAAATTGGTACCTCTAAAAAAGAAACTTAAAGAAGAGTCAATTATTTTTACTAATTTTTCGATTACTGATACAAATATTAAATTTGATATTAGTGAAAAAGATATCAAAAAGTTTGATGGTATATTTAATCAAAAAGAGAAAAATAATTTTAATACTTTTTTACCGGATTATAATTCTTTTGAGTTAGATAAAAGAATTCAAGGTAATAAAATAAATATTTTCTTATCTAAACATGGAATAATTAACATTAGAACTGCAGCAGTTAATCAATCAATTGAGATAGTTAGAAGAAGAATCGACGATGTTGGCACAAAGGAACCCTCAATTTTAAAGAGAGGTAGTAACCGAATTTTAGTTGAATTACCTGGTGTTAAGGATCCTGAAAGAATTAAAGAGCTTTTAGGCAAAACTGCCCAACTAAATTTTAGATTAGTATCAAAAGATGCAAATGAATTTGGTATTGAAAAATTTATACTACAGGGTACCAATGAAGAAATATCAGTTAGTAAAAGGATTATTTTAAGCGGAGAAAACTTGATTGATGCTCAACCAAGATATGATAATTTTAATAATCAACCTATTGTAGCTTTTTCTCTTGATAGGCTAGGTTCACAGAGATTCGGTCAAACAACAACTAATAATATTGGTAAAAGAATTGCTATCATTCTTGACGGAGAAGCCATTAGTGCTCCAGTGATACAGGATTCTATTACAACAGGTAATGGAACAATATCTGGTAATTTTACTTTTCAAACAGCTACTGATTTGGCTCTTTTGTTGCGCTCAGGTGCCTTACCAACGCCATTAATTGTGGCTGAGGAAAGAACGGTTGGACCTGATCTAGGTAAGGATTCAATTAAGTCTGGAGTTATTTCATTAATTATTGGTTTTATTCTTGTAATTTTGTTTATGATTTTTAAATACAGATTTTTTGGAATTGTAGCCAACATGGGTCTAATTTTTAACCTTTTAATGCTAGTTGGTATACTTACCCTTTTAGAGGCTACTTTAACTTTACCAGGAATAGCCGGAATCATTCTAACAGTAGGAATGGCAGTAGACGCAAATGTATTAATCTTTGAAAGAATCAAGGAAGAACTTAAAGATGAGACAAACAATATAAGAGCATTTGATTTAGGTTTTAAGAGATCAATTATAACCATATTGGATGCAAATATAACAACCTTAATAGCTGCAATAATTTTATTTATTTTTGGTACTGGTCCCATTAAAGGTTTCGCTGTAACTCTTTCGATTGGTTTAATAACAACTTTATTCTCAGCTTATTATATTTCAAGACATTTAGTTTCGGCTATTGTTTTAAACAATAAAGAAAAAAAATTCAATATATGATGATGAACTATAATTTTGAGTCAAAATTTAAAATTGCAAATTTAATTTCTATTTTTCTAGTACTGAGCAGCATTTTTTTAATTTTTTTAAAGGGTTTGAATTTTGGTATCGATTTTAAGGGCGGTACGTTAATTGAATTAAGAATAGAAAATAAAAGTATTCAAATATCTTCTATCAGGTCTGCTTTTTCTAATATGAATTTAGGGGATTTAAATGTGAAAGAATTTGGAAAAGAAGGTGATTTTTTGATTAAATTTGAAAAAAAAACTTTTGATAAAAACGAAAGTATAAAAAAAATAAAAAATACGGTTATTAATAGGTTGGGGACTGAAATTAATTTCAGGAGAGTTGAAAATGTTGGTCCTAAAGTAAGTCAAGAACTTCTTAATTCGGGTATTCTTGCTATAAGTTTAGCTTTAAGTGCTATGCTTTTTTATATTTGGATTAGATTTGAATGGCAGTTTAGTCTTGGATCTATTGTTGCAATTTTCCACGATGTATTAATTACAATAGGGCTTTTTTCTCTATTATCGTTAGAAATTAATTTATCAATTGTTGCAGCTGTTTTAACAATAGTTGGCTATTCTATGAATGATACTGTTGTTATCTACGATAGGATAAGAGAAAATTTACGCAAACTTTCAAGTTTAAAAATTGGCAATATATCTAATATTTCAATTAATGAAACCTTATCTAGAACAATTATTACCTCTATAACAACACTGCTTGCCCTTTTTTCAATTTTTATTTTAGGTGGAGAAATTCTTAGAGGTTTTGCTTTGGCAATGATAATAGGTGTTTTAGTGGGAACTTATTCATCAATTTTTGTGGCAAGCCCAATACTAAAATATCTGAATGTTAGTTTTAAAACTATCGAAAAAGATAATGAAGAGACTTAATATAGATTTTGAGCTACAACCATTGACAGCAGCATTGGTAATGAGAATAAAGTATTTATTCTAGATGCTATAAGAGCTGTTTTCATATGTTTTGGTTTGTCCTCTGGAGCACATTCAACAATACCAAGCACTTTTTTTTGATTAGGCCAAATAATAAACCAAACATTAAATGCCATTATTAAACCAAGCCACATCCCAATACCTATGGCAGTATTTTTTCCACCGCCACTTCCAATCCCTAATACCATAGCATCATGTACATAACCATTTAGAGTAGCTACCACTAATCCAGTTATTATTGTTACAAGTGCCGCCCATCTAAACCAGAACAAAACTTGCGGAGCTATTACTTTTGTTACAGCTGGTTTTTGTTCATCAGATAGTTTAGGCATACTAGGTATTTGTACAAAATTTAAATACCAAAGTAAGCCAATCCACATAATACCAGAAATCACATGAAAATATCTAAATAGCCAACTCCAAAAAAGCCTATCAAAAGCCCAGTCACCGCCTCCAAAAAAAAGCCCAACAAATAATATAATTGATAATACTACTGACAAGTGAACAGTTTTAGATAGTGATTGTAATATGCTTACCATGATTCAATATAACATAAAATTTAAGTTTATGCTGTTTTTTTCATCCTATTATTTATTAAATTCTTAAGAAATTTTCCAGTATAGCTTGATTCAACACCAGCAATTTTTTCAGGTGAGCCTTCAGCAATGATTTTTCCGCCTTCCGCACCTCCTTCGGGACCCATATCAACAATCCAATCAGCAGTTTTAATAACATCTAAATTGTGCTCAATTACAATGACGGTATTTCCAGTGTTAACAAATGCTTTTAGTATTTCTAAAAGCTTCTTTATGTCATGTGAGTGAAGTCCAGTAGTAGGTTCATCTAGAATATACAGTGTCCTTCCCGTGGATCTTTTGGATAGTTCTTTTGCCAATTTAATTCTTTGAGCTTCACCACCAGATAAAGTTGTCGCTTGTTGACCAATTTTAATATAACCCAAACCTACGTGTTTTAAGGTAAGCAATTTTGAATAAACAGCAGGTATATTCTTAAAAAATTCACAGCCTTCTTCAACGGTCATATCTAATACGTCTGCTATATTTTTGTTTTTAAATCTGATTTCTAATGTTTCTCTATTGTACCTAGTACCCTTGCAGGCGTCACAAGGAATATAAACATCTGGTAAAAAATGCATTTCATAAGTTATTACTCCGTCACCCTCGCAAGTTTCACATCTTCCTCCTCTTACATTAAAAGAATATCTTCCTGGTTTATAACCTCTAGTTTTTGAGTCTGGTAAATTAGCAAACCAATCTCTTATAGGTCCAAATGCACCAGTGTATGTCGCTGGGTTAGATCTCGGGGTTCTTCCTATCGGCGATTGATCGATATCAATTACTTTATCAATTAGTTCTGTTCCTTTATAATTTCTAAAAGTTTTTGGCAACTTTCTCGACTTATTGTTGTTTAATAGCAAATTAAGTGCATTAAAAAGAGTTTGTAATACTAATGTTGATTTTCCGCTGCCCGAAACACCAGTAACACAAGTTAAAGTACCTATTGGAATCTTAAGGTCAACATTTTTTAAATTATTTCCACTAGCACCTGTAATTTCTAAAAATCTACCATTTTTTGCAGTTTTTCTTTTGCTTGGAACCGGAATAAACTTTTTACCAGAAAGATAATTGCCTGTTATACTATCTTCAGTATCAATAATATTTTTTAAAGTACCTTGAGCTGTAACGTTACCTCCATTTATACCAGCTTCTGGACCCAGGTCAATTATATGATCTGCATTTTCCATAGTTTCAACATCATGTTCTACTACGATTACAGTATTACCAAGATCCCTTAATCTTTTTAGAGCTTGAATTAATTTTTTATTGTCTCTTTGGTGGAGCCCAATTGATGGTTCATCAAGAACATATAATACGCCTGTTAAACCCGAACCTATTTGAGACGCTAGTCTTATTCTTTGTGACTCCCCACCGGATAATGTTCCAGATTCTCTTGATAGTGTAAGATAGTTTAAGCCAACATTTAATAAAAAATTAAGTCTTTCGTTTATTTCCTTTAAGATGTGTTGTGCTATTTTTTTTTCTCTAGCTGATAATATATCATCAAGCTTAGAAAACCATTTTTGCGCATCTTCAATTGAAAATCTTGTTACCTCACTTATGTTTAATTTGTTAATTTTTACACATAGGGCCTCATCTTTTAATCTTAAACCTTTGCATTTATCGCAACTTGTTTCACTTTGATATTGGGATATTTCCTCTCTTTTCCAGTCACTATCAGTTTCTAAATATCTTCTTTCTAAATTATTAATAACACCCTCAAAAGTTTTTTTAGTGTCATATTTTTCATAACCATCATCATAAGAAAATTTTATTTCTTCTTCATCAGATCCATAAAGTATTATATCTTGAATTTTTTTAGGTAGTTTTTTCCACTTTGTTTCCATATCAAACTTGTAATGCTTAGATAAAGATGCAAGTGTTTGTGCATAATACATTGAAGTTGATTTAGACCATGGTTCTATAGCACCATCTTTTATGGTCTTATTTTTATCTGCTATTACTAGATTTGGATCCACATTTAAGTTGTGACCTATTCCCTCACATTCCTCGCATGCACCAAAAGGACTATTAAATGAAAATAATCTTGGTTCAATTTCCTCTATTGTAAAACCACTTTCAGGACATGAAAATTTAGATGAAAAAGTAATTTTTTCTTTTTTTCTATACTTTTTTGGAAGTGTTTCGTTTTCATATTCTACTGTTAATAAACCATTTGAAAGATTTAAAGCCGTTTCAATACTATCTGCTAGTCTGTTCCCAAGTTTTGAATTCAATACTATTCTGTCGACAATTATAGATATATCGTGTTTTACTTTTTTGTTTAAATTAGGAAAATCATCTATATCGTAATATTCGCCATCTACCTTAATTTTTAAAAAACCTCTTTTTTTATAATTAAGTATATCTTTTTTATACTCACCCTTTCTTCCTCTAACAACGGGAGCAAGTAGAAAAATAGTTGAACTTTTTGGCAGCGCTTTAACTTTATCAACCATGTCACTGACAGATTGTGAAACAATTGGTTTACCTGTAAAAGGAGAGTATGGGATTCCCACTCTAGCGTACAAAACTCTCATATAGTCATAAATTTCTGTTACGGTTGCTACTGTAGATCTAGGATTTTTTGGTGCATTTTTTTGTTCAATAGATATAGCTGGACTTAAACCTTCAATTAAATCTACATTTGGCTTTTTCATTTTGTCTAAAAATTGCCTTGCATAAGCTGAAAGACTTTCTACATACCTTCTTTGCCCTTCTGCATAAACAGTATCAAAAGCTAAAGATGATTTTCCAGACCCAGAAAGACCCGTTATTACTATTAATTTTTCTTTAGGTATCTCTAAAGACACGTTTTTTAAATTGTGTTCTTTTGCCCCTTTAATCAATATCTTTTTCAACATCTTTTTTTTACTATAAATAGATTGCTCTTATAATTGTTGCTTTAATATGTTATATTTAATTATTAATCATTATAATAAACCTAAAATATTATGGCTGGAAGTTTAAATAAAGTACAATTAATAGGAAGACTTGGGGCAGATCCTGAAATAAAGCAAATGGTTAATGGGAAAAACGTCGCAAGGCTCAGCATAGCAACAAGTCAAAGTTGGAAAGACAAGTCTTCAGGTGAAAGAAAAGAAAAAACTGAGTGGCATAGAATTGTTATTTTTAATGAAGGGTTAGTCAATGTTGTGCAGCAGTATTTAAAAAAAGGTGCAAACGTTTATATTGAGGGTCAACTTTCTACTAGAAAGTGGAGAGATGAAAAATTAGGTCAGGATAAATACTCTACAGAAATTGTATTACAAGGATATAATTCGTCATTGACCATGTTAGATGGTAAATCAAAAACTAATAATTCAAATAACACCCAAGAAAAAAGCTCTTTACCTAATGACGAAATATCACAAGATAGTTCTGATCTTGATGATGAAATTCCTTTCTAGTTATAAATGCAAAAAATAGAAAATAAAAAGAACGGTATTTTTAAACCTATTCTTGTTCGTGAAGAGATGAGTTCATCTTATCTTTCTTATGCAATGAGTGTAATTGTGAGTCGTGCTCTACCTGATGTAAGGGATGGTCTTAAGCCCGTCCATAGAAGAATAATTTTTGCTATGTATAAAGGTGGATATGACTGGAGCAAACCATTTAGAAAGTCTGCTAGGATTGTTGGAGATGTAATTGGTAAATACCACCCACATGGAGATCAGGCGGTTTATGATGCTCTTGTTAGATTGGTGCAAGATTTTTCAATGAGCCTTCCTCTTATAGAAGGTCAGGGAAATTTTGGTTCAATAGATGGTGATCCACCTGCTGCGATGCGTTACACAGAAACTAAATTATCAAAGGTTGCTGCATTTCTTACTGACGGTTTAGAAAAAGGAACTATTGACTACAGAAGAAATTATGACGAAACAGAAGATGAGCCAACTGTTCTTCCTTCTCAGTATCCAAATCTTTTAGTTAATGGAGCCGGTGGTATAGCTGTCGGAATGGCCACTAGTATTCCACCACATAATCTTGGTGAAATTATAAATGGAACTATAAATTTTATAAAAAATAATAATATTACACTTGCCCAATTGATGAAGGATATACCTGGTCCTGATTTCCCAACTGGAGGAATTATTATTGGGAGAGATATGATTAAACAAGGCTACAATAAAGGAAGAGGTTCATTTAAAATTAGAGGTGATATTGGTGAGGAAGAACTCAAAAATGGTAAATCTAGATTAATAATAAAATCGATACCTTATCAAGTAAACAAATCTGTTTTAAACGAAAGAATTGCCGAATTGGCAAGAGATAAAAAAATTGAGGGAATAAGCGATATAAGAGATGAATCTAATAGAGATGGAATAAGAGTTGTCATTGATCTTAGACGTGGAGTAGAGCCTGAAACAGTAAGGCGACAATTATATAAACTTACTTCTATCGAATCTTCTTTTGGTTTTAATACTTTAGCAATAGTTGATGGTAAGCCTAAAGTTTTAAATCTTAAAGAATTTATTTCTGAATTTGTATCTTTTAGAGAAGAGACCGTTGTTAGAAGAATTAAATTTGATTTAAAAAAAACAGAGGAAAGGGCACATATTTTAATTGGTATTTCAACAGCAGTTGAAAACATCGATTCAATTATTAAAATTATAAAAAATTCTAAAGATACAGCATCAGCTAAAAAAAACTTACTTGGAAAAAAATGGACTATTAAAAAAAGCTCTAAGCTTGTTTCTTTAATAGAAAAAAAACATAATGTTTCAAAATATCAGTTAACCAATATTCAAGTTGACTCAATTCTAGAGTTAAGACTACAAAAATTAACTGCTTTTGGTATTAGTGAAATTGAAGAAGAAATAAAAAAACTTTCTGATCTAATTATTTACTATAATAAAATTCTTAAATCAAAAAAAGAATTATTCAATTTAATAATTAAAGAACTTGAAGAAATTAAATCAAAATTTTCTGTTAAAAGAAGAACGAAAATTATAGATGCTGTATTAAACTATAGTATAGAAGAAACTATTCAGAAAGAGGCTGTAGTTATCAATATCACCAATAAAGGATATATAAAAAGGGGATCTCTATCGTCTGTTAAATCTCAAAAAAGAGGTGGTAAGGGTAAAACCGGAATAACAACACGAGAGGAAGACTTTGTTATAAGAATATTATCTGGCAATTCACACAATCAAGTTCTTTTCTTTTCTTCACAGGGGATATCATACAAATTAAAAGCATGGAAAATTCCTAAGGGAACATTGGCATCAAAAGGTAAATCTTTATTTAATTTATTACCACTTAAAAGCACACAATCAATAACCTCTACTATGATGCTACCAGAAAATGAAAATGAGTGGAAAAAACTTTATGTTGTTTTTGCTACAGAAAACGGAAAAATTAGAAAAAATTCATTAGAGGATTTTACTAATATTAGCTCAAGTGGAAAAATAGCAATGAAACTTGACGAGAGTGATAAGATTATAGGAGTAGAAAAATGTAGAGAGGACCAGGACATAATCTTGGGAACTAAATTTGGTAAATGCATAAGATTTATGTCTAAAAAATTAAGATTGTTTAAAGGTAGATCGTCAAAGGGAATTAGAGGTATAGATTTAGCTGATAATGATAAGGTTATATCTTTATCGATTATAGATAATAAAATTTCAGAAAAAAATATTAAGAAAAATGGTTCTAGTAAAATAGTAAATAATCACAAATTTATTCTTTCAATTACCGAAAATGGCTATGGTAAAAGAACTACTTTTTCTGATTTTAGAGTTACCAATAGAGGTGGAAAGGGGATAATAGGCATTGTAAATTCTAAACGTAATGGAAATGTTACCTCAACACTTGTTGTATCTGACGATGACGATGTAATTCTTTCAACTGACAAAGGAAGAGTTATTAGATGTGCCGCAAAGGAAATTAGAATAGCCGGTAGAAATACACAAGGTGTTAGAATTATAAAATTGTCAGGTGAAGAAAAAGTTGTATCTGCTATCAAGATAGAAGATAATGTTGAATAAAATGTCCAAAACAGCAATATACCCTGGTACATTTGATCCTATAACATTTGGACATATAGATATAATTAAGAAGTCTTTTAAAATAGTAGATAAACTAATAGTAGCAACAACAGACAATTCTGATAAAGATTATTTTTTTTCAATAGATGAAAGACTGGAAATTTTAGAAAAGTCTCTTTTTAAAGATTTAAAATTAAATAAAAAAAAAATTAAAATTGTTCCTTTTGATAATTTAACTGTAAATTTGTGCAAAAAATATAAAGCTTCAATTATTATAAGAGGTTTAAGAGCTGTCTCAGATTTTGAATATGAGTTTCAATTAGCTGGTATGAATAAAAAATTGGATAAAAATATAGAAACTATCTTTTTAATGTCCGATATTGAAAATGAAATAATATCATCTAAATTTATTAAAGAAATCGGAAAGTTAAAAGGAAGTTTAAAAAAATTTGTTACAAAGTCAGTTATTAAGGCTATTGAGTCAAAGATTTAATGAAAAAAATATTTATAATATTTTTTTTTTTAATATGTTCTGAAACCATTAAAAGTGAGGAGATAAATATGATATTAAAATTAAAATATGGAGATGTAGTAATTAAACTTCTCCCAGACGTTGCACCAAAACATGTAGAAAGATTCATAACTCTTGCTAAAAATAATAAATACGACGGTGTTGTTTTTCATAGAGTGATCGATGGCTTTATGGCACAGACAGGTGATGTACAATATGGAAATTCTAAAGATTTTAATCAATCTCTCGTTGGTACAGGCGGATCTGATTTACCAAATTTAAAACAAGAATTTAGCAATATCCCTCATCTTAGAGGAACACTATCTATGGCACGTTCCGCTGATCCTAATAGCGCAAACAGCCAATTTTTTATTTGTTTAGAACCAGCACCTCATCTTGATAGACAATATAGTGTATTTGGGCAGGTTACAAAAGGTATGGAGTTCATTGATAAAATTAAAAAAGGAAATAATCCAAATGGCTCTGTTGAGAATCCAGACAAGATAATAAGTTTATCAGAAGTTAAAGATTAAAGTAATTTTTACATGTTGAGAAGAATAATTTATTTCAAAACACAATGAGTTTTAAAAAATCTTTTTTTGAATTGATTAAAAAAGATAATGAAGCAAGACTTGGCAAAATCAATACAATTCACGGAGATATTGATACACCAGCATTTATGCCTGTTGGTACTCAAGGAACAGTCAAAAGTATTTTCGTTGATGATATCATAAAAACTGGAACACAAATAATACTAGGTAACACTTATCATTTATTTTTAAGACCTGGTGTTGAGATCTTGAATAAATTTGGAGGTTTGCAAAAATTCATGAACTGGAATAAACCAATTTTAACTGACTCAGGTGGTTTTCAGGTTATGTCTTTATCTAAATTTAATAAAATAGATGAAAGTAAAGGTGCAATTTTTTCTTCTCATATTGATGGAAAAAAATTTATATTAAGTCCGGAAAAAAGTATACAAATTCAAAAAGCTATCAATTCAGACATTTTAATGGTTCTAGATGTTTGTCCAAAGTTAACAAAAGATAAGAAAAGTATTTCTGAGGCTATTAGAATTTCAAATAGTTGGGCTAAAAGATCAAAAGAGGAATTTGATAATGAAGAAAATAAATTTTTATTTGGTATTATTCAAGGAGGTTTATTTCATGACCTCAGAATGGAAAGTCTTGAAAATTTGAAAAAGTTAGACTTTGATGGTTTTGCAATGGGAGGTTTGGCCGTTGGTGAAAATCAAGCTGAAATGTTCAAAGTTTTGGAAAATACAGTCAATCATATGCCAACTGAAAAACCAAGATACTTAATGGGCGTTGGAACACCTTCTGACATATTAGGAGCGATAAGTTACGGAATAGATATGTTTGATTGTGTCTTGCCAACACGATCAGGAAGGACTGGGCTTGCTTTTACATGGGAAGGAAAAATAAACTTAAGAAATTCAAAATTTAAAAAAGATAATACACCTTTAGATACCAATAATAAATTACGCAATTTAAACAAGTACTCAAAAAGCTATCTAAACCATCTTATAAATACTAATGAAATTTTAGCTTCAATGCTAATATCTCTTCACAATGTTAATTTTTATCAAGAGTTTATGAAAAAAATTAGAAATGAAATAAAAGAGGGGACATTTAGCGCTTTTTACAAAAAATATATAAAGATGTACAATTAACTATTAATTGAAATTTTTATACAGTTGTATATAAGATTTTTACAAAAGGGCCCTTAGCTCAGTTGGTAGAGCACCTCCCTTTTAAGGAGGGTGTCGATGGTTCGAGTCCATCAGGGCTCACCAAAAACTTTAAGTTTTTATTGGTGGATATTCAATTATAACTTTGTCGATCCAGTTTTTTAAATTTTCAATTCTTTTTGAACTTGATGGGTGAGTACTTAAAAATTGAGGCGGTTCTTTACCTTTTTTCATTTCTGTCATTCTTTCCCAAAGTTTAACAGATTCTCTAATGTCGTATCCTGAAAGTGAAGAAAAAATTAAACCAAGATAGTCTGCTTCAGTTTCTTGTTTTCTACCAAATGGATTCATAATACCGATTTGAAAAATATCTAAACCAGAGTTTCTTCCTATAGTATTTCTTGTCTGACTT
>MDTB01241482.1_pt1 | contig 26880 bp, 23 predicted proteins | sample 811161 | NCBI WGS metagenome assembly MDTB01 (sample SAMN05326650, study PRJNA326480) | marine metagenome | isolation source: seawater | place: Mediterranean Sea | collected 2009 | reverse complement strand
TAGAATTTTAGTAGTAATAAAAGCTATTCTGGCAATTCCTGCAAAAGGTAGAGTTCCAAAATTTCTCAAATTATGAATATTAAAATGAATTTTTTGAACTTCACTTATTTTAAGTTTTTTATAATCACTAAGATTTTTTTCAAATTTATCTAATAATTTAAGTTCATCATTTATAATTGAATCATAATTTAACAAAATTTTATTTGTTAGTTTGTTTAGACTTTTTAAATATAAATTAGTTTCTTTTTTATTTAGGAATTTTTTAATTCTTTCTGATGAAAAAAAATCATAGCAAGTCTCTATGACTTCAAATTCAATTTTGTCATGCAAGTATGGATATTTAGCAATTTTATCTATTGAGTTATTTACAATTTTTGCAGACAAACTTTTTGATAAATCATTTGGTATAAATGAATTTATGTCAGTTTTTAAATCAATATAAGGAAAACCAAACAGATTAAACATCAAGGCATTAGGTTGAACATTTTTATAACCATACTTAGCTCTTTGTATTGCCCAAATATCTTTAGTAATAAGTTCGTCGTATAATGAAATTGCCAAATTTGATGGTTTAAAACCTATAATTTCTGCTGGATTCCAATCTGCCATATTACTTAGTATTGTTGTTTTGCCTGGTAACAATGGATTTGAAGAAATTTTTTTAATCTTTTTGTAGATATTTACTAATGGATCATCAATTTTTTTAGTTTTATATTTTGTTACAAGATTACGACATTGAAATAATATTAGTTTTTTATTTTTTATACAAAATTCAATATCTAGAGAGTTATTTCTAAATTTTTTTTCAATTAAATTTATTTCTTTTAAAGTTTTATTAAAATTTTTATTTAAATTTATTTTGTTTTTATATATTACTTCGGTTTTCATATTCTTATTTTTTTTTCCTGAGGTAATAAGATCTGTTTTACTAGATTTGTCATAATTTATAATGTAATAATCAGAGGAATTTTTTGGATCTTTTGTAAAAATTACACCACTTAACTCTGGTTTTTCTATGAATGATTGAATTAATATTTGATCTTTATTATCGTTAAATTTTTTAATAACAATATTAATTGAATTAAATATATTAATTTCTTTGTTAGTAGAGGTTATAGCTGAAGAATATTTTCCAGCATTAGATTTATTTAATTTATCTTCATCTAATGTCGATGATCGAATTATAATTTTTTGATTTTTAAAATTATTTTTTATAAGAGCAACTACTTTTGCATTATTTTTTTTAAAATATTTAAGAGTAAAATATATAAATTTAGGAATAACAAAATTTCCCTTACATTTATCTTTTAAAAATTCTAAACTTTCAGCTTTTGTTAAATTTTTTTTCAACAACTTTGTATTTAAAACTATTAAAATTAATTTTTTTCTTCTTTATTCGAGTCGGATTTGTTAAAAATCCTTTTGATTAAAAATTTGAATTTGTTCCAATAAACACTCAGAAAAGCTCCTATTCCTGCTAAAAAAGCTAAAATTAGTTGAAGAATTGAAGATCCCGTCCCAGGATCAAGGTATGCAAATGCATTAGAATTCAAACTAAGAATTATATAGATTGTGAGTAAATATTTAATCATTTATTTATAATATAGTTTTATATTTTTAACACAAGTTGAAATATATCGTAATTAAAAATTTAGTTTATGAAATATTATCCAATAATAATTTTTTGCTTTAATAGACCAGAACATTTAAAAAAATTGTTAGAATCAATATATCAAAATAAAGACTTTAATAAGCATCAATATTTTTTCTTCTGTGATTTTTATAAAGACAAAAAAGATAAGAAAAATAATTATAAGGTTAGAAAAATTATTATTAATTTAAATAAAATTAAAAAAAAAAAAATAATTTTGAGAAAAAAGAATTTTGGATTATCTGAAAATATTATTAAAGGTATCAATTATGTTTTTAAAAAATTTAATGCGGCTATTATACTGGAAGATGATTTATTATTGAATAAATATGTTTTGAAATACTTAAATAGAAACTTAAAAAAATATTTATATAACAAAAAAATATTTAGTATCTCAGCATATTCATATTTTAATAACCTTGATTTAAAAAATGAAAATCAATTTTATAAAATAAGAAGACATTCAAGTTGGGGATGGGCTACTTGGAAAAATAAATGGGATAGAGTTGATTTTTATGATTTAAATTTTTTTAAAACAAAAAATAAAAATTTTAGTAAATTAGGAAATGATATGAACTTAATGATGTGGGCTCAAAATAATAATTTGATAAATTCATGGGCAATAAGATTTAATTTTTATTGCTCGTTTTTTAATTTGTTTAGTGTTCAACCAAAGATAAACATGATTAAAAATATTGGAAATGATTTAAGTGGTTACCATAAAAGTTTTAGATTAAATATGAATGAAAAATTTGATATCAATTACGATCCATTTAGAAAAAATTTGACAACCAATAGAATAATTAATTCAAGAGTTGTCCATAAATATATTAAAAGTTCCCATAGACCAAGTATTAAATTATTAATTAAATATTTGATTAAAAAAATATTCTAGTGGAAAACTTTTTTAGCATAATTGTTCCTAATCTGAATCAAGGCAAATATCTTGAAAATTGTTTAAAAAGTATACTGAGGCAAAAATATAAAAAATTTGAAATAATAATTTTAGATGGAGGATCTAATGATGAAAGTTTAAGAATAATTAAAAATTATTCAAAAAAATATAAATATATTACTTACTGGCATTCTAAAAAAGATAAAGGCCAAGTTGATGCAATAAATTTTGGAATTAAAAAATCTAAAGGAAACTGGATTACGTGGCAAAATTCTGATGACTTTTTTAATTCTAAAAATGTACTCACTATTTTAAATCAATTTATTATTTTAAACCCAAATAAAAAATTAATTGTAGGAAATATGAATATAGTTTCAAAAAATAAAAAAATAATTAAAGAGTTGAAATATATTACACCAAATTTTTATTCTTTATTATACGAAGGAATGACTTTAAGTAATCAATGTTCTTTTTGGAAAAGTTCATTAAATAAAGAATTGGGATATCTTAAAAATTACAATGTGGATTTTGATTATGAGTGGTATTTAAGAATATTATCTAATTATCCAGATTGTGGGTATCATATAAACTATTCATTAGGATCTTTTAGATTACATGAACAACAAAAAACTTTTAAAAAAAGTAAAAGTGAATTGAAAAGAATTAAAGAAATAAAAAAAAAATATGGAATGTCAAAATATCAATTAATATATCTTTTTTCTAAATATTTTCTTAAATTAAAAAGATTAATATATTATCTATCAATATTTGAATTTGCATATGTTTTTAGGGGTATTTATTACCTTTTCTTCCCATTTTTAAAAAAATAAGAACTAAAAAATATAAGATTAAAAAAAAGGTGATAAAAAAAAAATCTTTTTTCAAAAAATTCCCTGCTATCAAAGGGATTAAAATTAATAATGTATAAAAAATTAAACTTTGAAATAAAGAAAACTTTTTTATTAAATAATGGTGCAAATGTTCATTGTCACCTTTAAAAGGGTGTCTTTTTTTTAAAATTCTTTGCACGAAAAGTCTAAACATATCAATTCCAGGTATCATGAAAAGTAAAAATAAATTTTCAATAGAAATATAATTTCTCATTAGAATAGATTCATTGTAGTTATTTATTGTAATTAGTGCAATTAGCATTCCTAAAAAAATAGAACCAGAGTCACCCAAAAAATATTTATTTTTAAAAATGCATACAATTTTAATTAAAAAGATTGGCAATAAACCAAGTAAGATAAAATTAAATTTCCCCTCAAAAAAAATCAGTATATAAATACTCCAAATTGTAATAATTAAGATTGCTAAAGAGTTTATTCCATCAGCTAAATTAATAGCGTTTATTAAAAGTAAAACACACATTATTGTTAAAAATAATGACTCAAATTCATTGAGATAAAAAAATAACTCAAATGTTTCTACATAAAGTCTATCTATTAATAAAGATTTATCAAAATAAAATATTAACAGTAAAAAGATTGATAAAAAAAATAGTTTTTTACTATAAGATAGGTTTTTAACGTCATCGAAAAAACCAACAATATAAGCGAAGTTACTTAATAAAATAATTTTTAATATATCAAAATCATACAATACTACATACGAAATACTTATTATGTTAAAAATGATAATAGTTGGTATACAAGCTATTAATGGAATTTGTGTTTTATGAATTTTTCTATCGTTATCAGGATAATCAATTAAATTTAGTTTAAGAGATATACTATTTTTATAATTTAAAATTATGTAGTTAATTAATATTGAAAAAAATGTAATCACAACTAAAGAGATTAATGTTTCTTCTAAATTAAATTGCATTTAAATTTTATAGACTATAATGTAATTTTTATTGTTAGTTTTTAGATTTTAAAATATTAAATCCAAGATAAACTATTATAAAAACCTATCATATTTAAACAGTTTTTTGTTTTTAAATTATTAATTTATAATAATTAATACTTTTAAATATTCATAACTCTTTTAATAATATAAATCTTAGTATATGGATATTTAAAAAATGAAAAAAATTGCATTAATTACAGGTACTACAGGTCAAGATGGATCATATTTAGCTGAGCTTTTATTAAAAAAGAATTACATAGTTCATGGATTGAAAAGACGAAGCTCAATAATAGCATCTCCACGAATAGATCATTTGAGAAATACAAATAATTTTAATTTACATTATGCTGATTTAGCAGATTTTAATTCAATATTTACTCTAATTAAAAAAATTAAACCTCATGAAATATATAATTTAGCTGCTCAATCTCATGTAGCGGTTTCTTTTTCAGTTCCAGAATATTCAGCCGATATTAATGCAATAGGAGTTCTAAGAATTTTAGAAAGTATAAGGATTATTAATCCAAAAATTAAATTTTATCAGGCCGGCACTTCAGAACTTTATGGAAAAATTCAGAAAAAGAAGCAAGATGAAAAAACAAAATTTTATCCAAGAAGTCCATATGCTGCTGCTAAATTATATGCTCACTGGATTGGAGTTAATTATAGAGAAGCCTATGGATTGTTTGTTTGTAATGGAATTTTATTTAATCATGAGAGTGAAAGAAGAGGAGAAAATTTTGTAACAAGAAAAATAACTCAAGGAATGGCAAGAATAAAATTAGGTTTGCAAAAAGATTTAGTTTTAGGAAATTTAGAAGCTAAAAGAGATTGGGGATATGCTAAAGATTATGTTGAAGCAATGTGGTTAATTTTAAATAAAAAAAATCCTGATGATTATGTTATTTCTACAGGTGAACAACGAAGTGTTAAACAATTTATTAACGAAACTGCAAAAGTTCTAAAAATAAAAATTATATGGAAAGGACAAGGTATAAATACAAAAGCTTATGATCAAAATAATAGATGTATTATAAAATGTGGTAAAAAATATTTTAGAAAATCTGAAGTTGATGAATTGTTGGGTGATAATTCAAAAGCAAGGAAATACTTAAAATGGAAGCCTAAGACAAATTTTAGACAACTGGTAAAAGTTATGGCATTACACGATTTAAAAAAAGAGTCAGAATATAATGTTAGTCAAAAAAAATGATCCTATATTTGTTGCTGGTCACACTGGTTTAGTTGGTTCAGCAATAATCAGAAAACTTAAAGAAAAAAAATTTAATAATATAATAACGATACAAAGAAAAAAATTAGACTTAACAAATCAAAATCAAACTTTTGCTTTCTTAAAAAAGATAAAGCCCAAATTTGTTTTTATTGCCGCCGCAAAAGTAGGTGGTATAGTTGATAATAATATAAACAAAGCTGATTTTATATTTGAAAATTTACAAATTCAAAATAATTTAATTCATGGGTGTAAATTGAATCATGTTAAAAATATTCTTTTTCTAGGATCAAGTTGTGTTTATCCTAAAAATATAAATATTCCGATTAAAGAGAATTTCCTTTTAAAAAAAGAATTAGAGAAAACAAATGAACCTTATGCAATAGCAAAAATTGCTGGAATAAAAATGTGTGAAAGTTATAATTTTCAATATGGAACAAATTATAGGTGTATAATGCCCTGTAATACTTATGGTCCAAATGATAATTTTAATTTAATCACTAGTCATTTTTATCCTGCATTAATCACAAAAATTTTGAACGCAAAAATAAGGAAAAAAAAAAGTATTGAAATTTGGGGAAATGGCAAATCAAAACGTGAATTATTATATGTTGATGATTTAGCTGACGCATGCGTTTATTTTATGAACAAACCTTCGCCCAGTTTAGTAAATATTGGTACAGGTATAGATAAAACTATACTGCAATATGCTAAGTTTTTGCAGAGACAAATAAATTATTTCTCAACAATTACGCTTGATTTATCAAAACCAAATGGAACAAAAAGAAAAGTTTTAGATGTAAGTCTAGCTAAAAAGCTAGGCTGGACTTTTAAAACAAATCTAGAACAAGGAACAGCAAAAACAATTAAAAGCCTAATATCAAAATAAATCTTGAAATTTTCAATTATAACTGTTGTAAAAAATGATAAATTTAATATCGAGAGAACAATAAAAAGTGTTATTAATCAAAATTTTCAAAATTTTGAATATATACTAATCAATGGATTGTCTAATGATGGTACTACAGAGATAATAAAAAAATATGTTAAAAAACGAAAAATAATTTCTATTAATCAAAAAGATAAAAATTTATTTGATGCAATAAATAAAGGTATTAAAATTGCTAGAGGGAAGTATGTATTTTTACTTCATTCTGGGGATTTTTTTTCGTCAGCAAATACTTTGTCTTTCTTCAATAAAAAAGTGAAAAAATTTGATATTGTTTCATCTAATATACAAATTTACAGGAATAAAAGTATTATTAGGAACTGGAACTATGGTGCTGCAAATAAATTGAAAAATGATCTTTTTAAATTAGCTCACATTTCCTTATTTGTAAAAAGAAAATTAATTTCAAATAGAAATTATTATGATGTTAATTATTCAATAGCTTCAGATACAGATTTTATCTTTCGTTTGTTCAAAAAGGATATTGATTACAAACATTATAATTATCTTTCAGTCTTTATGAAAGCAGATGGATTAAGTGCGAGAAAGTCTCTTGTCTTAAAGAAAATATATCAGGATCTAATTATCTATTATAAAAATTACAATTACTTATTTTTATATTATTATGTTAAAAAAATTTTTTACAAAATTATTAAATTAATTTTACAAAAAAAATTAAATAATAAATTTCTAAAAAAAGAATTGTCAAAATTAGAAAAATTACGATATTAGTTTCTTAACTTAGAAATTTTCTTATTGATAAAAATACCTAATAAATTTTGTTGTTTTTTAAAAATTTTAAAGAAAATTTTTAATATTAGGTTAATGAAAAACATTTTTTTATTTTTTAAGCTTAAGTGATAATTGTATTCAAAACTAATTTTATGTTTTAAACTAGGTTTATAAGAATTAATTAATTTAATTATCTCTCTTTCAGTCCATCTGTAAACATAATTTGGCGTATATGTTTCATCTACACCTGTTGAACCATTTTTTACAGCTGAAATTTCAAATTCTTCAGCAAATTTTAATTTTACGGCAGTTCTCATTAATATAGAGTCATTAGACTCAATAATTAAAATTCCACTTTTAGCTACTCTATACATTTCAAGTATAGAGTTATGTGGTTGTGAGCTATGATGGATTGATGCATGGGCGACACAATAATCGTATGATAAATTTCCTAAATTATTTTTATGAATATTAATTTTTTCAAAGTTTTTATCGTGTGGATTTAAGTTTGAAAAAGTGACATTTTTGAAATTTGATTCATTAAAGATTTGCATATCAGTTTTACCAGCACCAAAAACAATAATTTTAGATTCTTTACTTTTTATAAATTTATTTACTAAATATTTATAAAATTTATGTCTTTCCATTGGCCTATTGTATCGTATTCAATTATTTAATATTAATTATAAGTTTATAATTTTTCATATCAATCATAGTAAATTTTTTATAATAAATATAAACTTTAAAAGAAAAATTAAATAATGAATATTAAAACAAATATAATCTTAGCATTTAATTTTTTATTTTCACCAATACTAGTTATTTTTTTTGTTTTATCTAAGAATTTTGAAATTGCATCGTATTTTGGACTTATATCAAGTATTATTATTTTTATTACACAGTCGCTTTCTGCTAATAAAAGGCAAATAATAATTTTAGGCAACAAGACTTCAATTATATCTAAAACAATAACACAAAGAATTGTCTTTTCATTATTTATTGTTTTTGTAAGTTATTTATATCTATTTCACATTAATAATATTGCTAATTCGAAAATAATATTTTTACTTATAATTTATATTTGTTTTTTTTGGATTAAAGAAATCATCATTACAGAATTAGAAATTAGGAAAAAAAATAAAGATATAAATATTGAATTTTTTGTTTATCTAATTTTCTATTTATCAATAATTTTACAAATATTTATATTAAAGAATAACGAAAACCTTTTGATATTTTTAATATTATATCTTTTTATATTTATATTACTTGTATTCAATAAATTAAAAGAGATAAAAGAAAAAAATTACTCTCATAGTTTTCCTGAATTTTTTCAAATCAATATTTATTACTTTTCCTCATTTTCAATAATATTTTGTAATTTACTTTGGAGAGTTTGTATTTTTATTTTTACAAATGATATTAAAGCAGGCATTATTTATGCAGCATTTTCTTTTGGTTCTTTTTCTTCAACCATTTTTGTAAATACTTTTGGTAGTCACCTAGTAAAGGATAAAAAATTAAACAAAGATATATCTAAATATTTCATTAATTATTTCTTTATATCAATGATTTTCTTAATTTTGATAAATTTAACTTTTTTTGAAACCTTTTTGGGTTTTGAAAAACTTTTTATTGATACATTAACCTATTCAATATTTGGATCTATATTTATGTTAATTGGACAATATAAAAGACAAAATATGATATTAAGAAATATAAAACTAAAAAAAAAAGATATATTTATTTTTGATATTATTTATTCATTTTTATTATTTATGGTGGTTCCAATCACATTTTATACCGGAGGTGAAAAATTTTTGATTATGAGTTTTTTATTTGGTTCTATTTTGTGTTTTATTTTTTATGGTATTTTAGAAAATATTGAAAAAAAAATATCATGATTGCAAAATATAGTTTAATAAAAATAACTAAAATTTCAATAATTTTCTTTTTGATTTTACCATTATTTGCAAAGTGTATTTTAATTTACTCAGGAAACAAATTAATCTATTTATTATTTTCAATAATTTTTAATTTTTATTTAATTTATTCTCTTCGAAAAAGCTCATTTTTTTTTGACTTTTTTATTTCTCTTTTTTTATGGTTTGGTATTTGGTTTAAGTTTTCAGTGCAAACGATCTTATTTGAAAATAAATTTCCTGAAGGGACTGGTAATTTTGATTTTAGCCCATCTTCATTTGATAATGTTTTAATAATTAGTTTTCTCAGTGTTTGTTCACTTATAATTTGTTCATTCATTATAAAAAAATTTTTTTTTAGTTATAAAAAAGATTTAAAAAATACAAGTCAAATCACTAATGTTGTAGATCTAAATAGAAATAAGATTATATCAATAGCAACAATTTTTCTGATAAGTTTTTTAGTTTTCTATTTTTTAAATTTATATTTCAGTATTTATCAAAAGGGTATAGTTTATGAGGGAAATATTCCCAATCTTCTCTATAACTTAATTATATGGACAATTAAAATTGGCTTTCCAACTTTTGCTTCCGTCTCAATTTACATGATGCTAAATTTTAAAAATGATAATTATAAAGTAAAATCTTATATGTTGGCTGTATTAGAAAGCACTTTTTCATCTATTAGCCAAATAAGTAGGGCTATGATTTTTAATCCCTTTTCAATGATTTTTGGAATTTATAAATATAGTCAGTTTAGGAATAATATCTTTAATAAAAAAAATTTTTTAAAATCATACTTGTTATTATTGATTTTCTTTTTATTTTCTCTATTTGTATCTTCTGAATTAAGAAGTAAATTTTACAACGTATATCTGCCAGATAGCTCTTCTCAGAATAAAGTTATAAATAAATTCTCAAGTCATATTACCAATCTTTACTTCTTAGTTGGAAATAGATGGGTTGGTATTGAGGGAATAATGTCAAGTTATAGTATAGAAGATAAAGGGCTTAAGTTTTTAAAAGAATCTTTTAAAGAAAACTATAATTATTCTCAAACTTTCTATTCTATGAATGTTAACAAGAAAAAAAATTTAAATAAATTTGATAAGATTAAGAACTATTTTTCAAAAGAAGAATTAAAACATATAGCAATTTTTACACCTGGAATTATTGGTTTTTTAAATTATTCAGGTTCGTTAGTATTTGTCATTTTTGCCCTTTCACTTATCTTTTTGACTTGTGTTTTTGTTGAGATTTTAGTTTTCAAATTAACAAAAAATAATTATATTTTTACTTCATTTGTTGCCAATTTAATGGCATATCAATTGGCTCATTTTGGATATATGCCTCAAAATACTTATAAAATTTTTATCGGAATATTTATTGGTTTGATAATGGTGATGATTATAAATAAAATTATATTTAAAAGATGAATATTTTAGGATTAAACATTTTTCATGCAGATACTGCAGCTTGCCTAATTATTGATGGAAAAATCAATTGTGCCGCTGAAGAAGAAAGATTTACAAGAATTAAGCATTATGCTGGATTTCCAGTAAATGCAATAAAATTTTGTTTAGCAAATGCAAATCTATCTTTGCACAATATTGATTTCATAGCAGTTAATTTCAATAGCAGATATAATTTTTACGAAAAATTAAAATATTCTGTATTCTCTAATCCCGTCTCCCTAATCAAAAAATTATCTGTGACTTATAAAAAAAATTCTATAAAAAGTATTTTGGAAAAAAATTTTATTAGTAAATTTTCTGGTGAAATAATTTACGTACCTCATCATTTATCTCATGTTTCATCTTCATTTCTTTGTTCAGGATTAGATAAAGCTATTGGATTAACTATTGATGGCTCAGGTGACTTCTCAACTAGTGAAACCTATCTTTGTGAAAAAAATCAATTTAAACTTTTAAATAAAATTAATTATCCCCACTCATTAGGAATATTTTTTCAGGCATTTACTCAATTTTTAGGATTCAGAAATTATGGAGATGAGTACAAAGTTATGGGATTAGCATCTTATGGTAAACCTATTTATAAAGATAAGATTTTTAAAAATATTATTTTAAAAAATGAGGAAAATTTTAAATTGAACTTAAAATATTTTACTCATCATAGATCAGAATTTAGCTATTATTTTGAAAACGGAATTCCTGTTTTTGAAAATTTATTCTCAAATAAGATAACCAATCTTTTTGGTAATCCAAGAGATATCAATGCTCCTATTACTATTTTTCATCAGAATTTAGCATCATCAGTACAGGCTGCATTTGAGGAAGTTGTGCTTTTGATGATTAAAAAAATATCGGAAAAATATCAGAACGAGAATTTAGTTCTTTCAGGTGGGTGTATATTTAATTCTGTTTTAAATGGTAAAATTAAAAAATTAGAATTATTTAAAAATATATATATTTCGTCAAATGTTGGTGATGCAGGTGGTGCAATTGGTGCTGCATTATTTGTGAGTAGTATTAAAGATGATGAATTTAAAAATAAAAAAATCACTCATTCCTATTACGGGACATCATATTCAAGTAAGTATGTTGAAGAAAATATCATTAATCAAACTAATTTAAATTCAATGAAAATTGAATATGAGATTATAAAAGATTTTGATAGTTTAATATTAAAAACATGTGAATATTTAAAAAATAAAAAACTTGTTGGTTGGTTTCAGGATAAAATGGAGTGGGGTCCTAGAGCATTAGGTAATCGTTCAATACTGGCACACCCGGGGGATATAAATTTAAGAGATAAAATAAATTTGATGGTAAAAAATAGGGAGGATTTTAGACCATTCGCACCTTCTATTTTAGAAGAGTGTGCAAACGATTTTGTTGAATTAAAAAGGGTAGACTCCAATTTCATGAATTTAGTTTTAGAGGTTAATGAATATGCTAAAAAGAATATAGAAGGAACTGTACATGCAGACTATACTTGTAGATTTCATACAGTTTCAAAAAAAAATAATATTAAATTTTATAACCTCATAAAAGAATTTTATTCACAAACAAATATACCAGCTATTTTAAATACTTCATTAAATATGAATGAACCAATTTGTGAAAACCCAACACAAGCATTTGATCTTTTTGCAAAATCATCTTTAGATATTTTAGTACTACAAAATTGGGTTTTTAAAAAAAAATAAGTTTAAATAATAATTAAATTAATGAATAATAAATTAATTATATTCGGATCTAACTTCGGATCTATTATTCACCTTAAAGCAATCAAAAAATTAAAAAATTTAAAAAAAATTTTTATATGTAGTCCAAATATTAATAATAAAGATTTTAAAAATAATAGAATCATAAAATTAAAAAATTATAAGAAAGCACTAAAGTATCAACAAGAGATTGTTGGAATAGTAACACCACCAACTATTCAAAAAAAAATATGTGAGCATATAATCAAAGATAAACAAAAGATAAAATATATTTTATTAGAAAAGCCAGTTGCCAGTAGATATAAGGATACAAAAAAAATTATTAATGGATTAGTCAAAAGAAATATTAAATTTTTAGTAAATTTCATCTTTGAAAATGTTTCTGCCATAAAAAAATTAGTAAAAATTCTGAGAAGAAAAAAAATTCTACAAGTTAGATATAATTGGTCATTTCAACAAATGTATTTTCAAAACAAAATAAAAACTTGGAAAACAAATCATAAACTTGGTGGGGGATTAATAAATTTTTATTTAATTCATGTTTTCTATAATCTCAACTTATTTTTGAACGAATTAAAAATAATTAAACTAGAGAGTAAAAAAACTGGCAAATTAATTACAAAGTTAGATTTATTATTACAAGATAAATATAAAACAAATATATTTATTAATATAAATATTAACTCAAATAAAAGAGAACATATGTTATTATTTAAGACTATTAAAAATAATTATTTAATTATCAATAAATCAAAGGATTGGGTTAAAAATTTTAATTTATACAAAGATAAAAAAAAAATTAACATTAAAAATATTGCACTTGGGAGAGAAAATCTGACAGCACAAAATTATATTAAATTACTTTCATCCAAAAAAATAAAAAAAAATAATATAGATAAAATTATTTCATCTCATAAATTATGTGATCAAATTTTAAACAAAATATATAAATAATTATGTATAATAAAAAAACAATAAGTATAGTTATGCCTGCATTTAATGAGGAAAAATCTATATCAAAGTTTATAAAGGATATAAAAAAATTAAAAGTTTTTGATGAAATAATTGCAGTAAACAATAACTCGTCTGACACAACTGAAAAAGAAATAAAAAAAAATAAGGTCTCTTATTTTTTTGAAAAAAAACAAGGTTTCGGTGCATCTCTTAAAAAAGGATTAGATAGGGTTACTACTGATTTAATAATTACATGTGAACCAGATGGTTCATTTAAAGCAAGTGACTCAATAAAACTTTTAAAACATTCAAAGAAATATGATGCTGTATTTACAAGTCGAACAAATAATAAGATGAATTTTTATTTAAAGTATGGGAATAAGATATACGCTATGATACTCAGCTTCCTTTTTAATGGTCCCAAATTACGAGATGTTGGAAGTTCTTATAGATTATTTAAAAAAGCTGATTATGATAGGTTTAAAAAAAAACTTAAATTTAGTGGACCAGAATTTCAGTTAGAATTAACAATTAGTTTAATTAATCAAAAATTAAATATCATAGAAATTCCAGTTAAATATGGAAAAAGAATTGGAAAATCTAATTATACCGGCAGTTTTTATTCTTCACTAAAAGTAGCATTAAGATTTACTAAAGTTGTTATTTTAAAGTTTTTCAAATTTTTATAAATTTTTTTTTCGCATAATCTTTGAAATAACTTAAACCTTTTACTAATCTTATTTGAGGCACAAAATCAAATTCAGATTTAAAATTTTTAATAGAAGGACATCTACGCATAGGTTCATCACTTGGGTAGTTTGCTGGATATGGAACTTTAATTATCTTTGATTGTTTATTGGTAAAAGTTCTTTTAATTTTATTTGCAAGATTAAATGCACTAATCTCTTCAATTGGGTTGCCTACGTTATAAACAAAATTTTTACCTTTAAAAATAATCTTAACAATCATAGCTACAGCATCGTAAATATGACAGTAGGTTCTTGTTTGATTTCCCCTAGAAAACACAGTTATAGGTTTATTATTGATAATTTGAGAAAAAAATTTTGGTATTATTCTCTCATCATTTTGTCTCATTCCTTCACCGTAAAAATTAAAAGGACGTATTATTTTAACATCAATACCAAAATATTCTTTGTAAATATATGAATAAGTCTCTCCCATTCTTTTGCTTTCGTCGTAACATGATCTGTCCGAGATAGAAGACACATTTCCATTATAATTTTCAAACGTAGGAACAAAACTTTCAAACGGATTTCCATAAATTTCACTAGAGCTAAAGTAAATAAATTTTGACCCTCGGTTTTTAGATACTTCTAATAATTCTCTAGAAAGCTCTGCATTTAAATAAATAGTCCTTAATGGAAATTTTTTATAGAAAACAGGAGAAGGTATTCCAGCGAGATGAATTATATAATCATATTTTTGATTTGGAATATCCTTCTTTTTTAAATTATATAGGTCTTTTTTATAAAACTTAAAATTCTTAAATTTTTCTTTAAGACCTATACGATCAATTCCATGAATTATGTTTTTTTTTTCACTAAATACCCCTGCCAAACATTTAACTAGATAGTATCCTATAAATCCTGAACAGCCAGTAATTAAGATTTTTTTATTTTTTGGAATTTCTCTATTTTTAATATTTTTTTTTAAAAAATTAATATACTTTTCATTATTTATCATTTTATTTCCAGTTTTGGTAATGGTTTAATAAATTTTACTTTTGATTTGAATATTTTTTTCCATTTTTTAAAAATTGTATCAAAAAGATGCCAAGCTAAAACGATTACATAATCAGGTTCATTTTTTTTCATTAGTTTACTTGAAAGTATTTTCAGATTTGTACCCGGTACAAAAAAATTTAATTTTTTTGAAGTAGGTTGTTCTGCAACAAAGTCAACTGAATATTTTAAATAGTCAAAATAATGAAGTAAAATCGATGCTCTTGCTGGATAGGCTTTAGCAATGAAGTTTTTATTTCTATTTTTTTTCATAAAAATTCTTAGATCTTCTTTAGCTTTATTTATTCTATTTTCAAATTTGACATAAGTTTTTACATTATCCAACTTATTTTTTTTTTCATATTTTAAAATCTTTATTATATTTTTGTTATATTTTTTTTTAATATGTGAAAAATGTGCTTGAATATTGCCACCATATCTATCAGATGTATAAGCATCTATTAGATGTAAATCATAATACTTAAGAAGCTTAATTAAACTTGTGAGAGAATAAGTTCTTAAATGTTCATGGTAGAACGTATCAAATTGGGTCTTTTTCACTACATCTAACAAATAATGATTTTCAATTACAAATACACCTTCTTTTGAAAGTAATTTTTTTGCAGCTAAAATAAACTCTTTTAGATTGTTGGTATGAGCAAATACATTTGTTGTGGTTATAATTTTTGCTTTACCATATTTTTTTTTGATTAGAGATGACGATTTAACATTAAAAAAATCTTGGATAGCTGTCACACCTTTTTTACGAGCATAAATTACAGTATTTGTTGGATCAATGCCCACAACTTTTTTTATTCCTTCTTTTTTGAATTCTTTAAGTAATGATCCATCATTACATCCAGCATCAATAATTAAGTCTTTTATATTTAAATCATATTTTTGAATTAAAAATTTTGACATATTCGAAAAATTATCAACCACGTCTTTTGTTATACCTGGAAGATAGTGATATGTTTTAGGATATAAATCTTTATCTCCAACTATAAAATCATTTTGTAATAAAATACAAGATTTACAAAATGATACAGTTAATGGATAAAAAATTGTTTCTTGATTTCCATTCTTTATTTCTTTTAAATCATCAGATAAGGGCTGAAAACCTAGATCTAAAATTTTGACTAAATTTTTTTTATTACAAATTTGACAATGTTTTAATTCTCCAACATTATAGGTATGATTGGGTATAGGCATTTTTCAATATATTAGATTTGTGTATACTTTAAATGAATAGAAAAAACACCTATTAATTGTCTTTATTAATATTTAATTACTAATTTCATTTTACTTCAAAATATTAACTATTTTTATTATTAATTAAATTGGATTTAGTTAATAACTTTTATATATTATTTATCTTATCAAATCATAAAGTATGGAAAAAAATAAATTTTCAAAATATTTTCTCATATTTCTTATTCTGACATTAACTTTAATTTTTAGTTATAGAGATTTTCTAGTAACTTATAGGATGATGTTAATAGGAGATTATTTTCCTTATTATCAATATCAAAATCATATTATTTATATTTTGTCTGGAGAAGAGAATTTTAAAGACTCTCTTCCAATGAGCGTCAGATATCTAGGAATATACCTACAACTCTTAATTTATAAAATTGTTCCTTGCTTTAAATTGACAGGTATTGATTTAACAAATAAACATGAGCTTTATGAATGTACAACTTTAAGCTTAGCTACTCTTAACTACATATGTAAGTATTTATTTTATGTAGTTTTTTTCTTTTATTTAAAAAATAAATTGAACAGAGGTATTTTAGAATCATTTGTTGGTTTAATTTTTGCTTCTATTTTTTTTCAATATCTTGAAAATTTTACTTTAGATAGATTGGCAGTCTTATATTTAACTATAGTATTATATTATTTAAATAATTTTAAAATTTCAAATATTTTAATTTTGTTAAGTTTTTTGGTAAATGAAAAAATTATTATAGTATTAGGGCCACTTTTCTTTTTTAGATATATTTTTTACAAAAAAAATATTTCAGCTTTGATTTGTTCTTCTATATCTGTCTTTCTTTATTTATTTATGATTTTTATTGTTAATAAATATTTTGGGTATAGATTTAGTGAAATTTATGACGGCGCAGGGTTTGATAGAATTATATTAAATATATTTAATAAATCACACATATCTAACAGTATTCTTCCTATAATTTTTTGTATTTTGCCATATATTATTTCTATTATCTTAAAAAATAAATTTAATCACAAATATTCAAATTTAGAAATAATTATACCGCTCATTATGTGGATATTAGCCTATGGGGGTGGTGAAAATAATATTGGAAGATATGTAATGCATACGTTGCCCTTATGGATACCAATTTTTTCTTCACAATTAGTATATTTTTTAAAGATAAAAAAAATATTTTAAATTCAATTATCTATAAATTTATCTATAGAATAATGGTAACTAATAAATATTATAAAACTAAACAAAAATTAATTATATTAAAAGTTGAATCATTTTTTTTCAAATAAACCTATTTCATCAAATATAATAATTCTTTTTTTTACATTAAGTATTTTTTTTTGGGGACTTGAAATATTTATATTTGAGGTAAGATTTTCATACTTATTAACTATAATTTTTTTTAATAGATTTTTTTTTGATAAACTGCCTATTATATTTTCACTATTTATAATAATTCATTCATTTTTTTTAAATCATTATCTAGGCATTTCATTTAATCATGCATATTTTTTACAATTGATTATAATAGTTTTGACAAGTTTCACAGTTTACAAAAATTTTAATTTAATATTAAGTAATATAAAAGTACTCATTTTTTATTTCTCTATTATTTTATTATTATTAATTTTTTACGACCTAGTAATGAATATCTTAAATAGGTCAGTTATTTCATTAAATTGTATTTTTGGATGTTTTTCTATCAATAAATTTATTTTCGATGAAAACTCACATTTTGCAATATCCGTTATACCTGCATTAATTTATCTAAGCTTAAGTAAAAATAATTATATAAATTTTGTTTTAATAACTATTCTTCTACTATTTTCTTTCTTTAACTTTTCTACTACATTATTTGTAGGGTTAGTTTTATTGTCTATTATTTTTTTAATATTTGAATGGAAAAAATCTACATTTAAACAAAAAAAAAATATTTTTATTCTTTTGCTTTTTTCGATATTGATTTCTATTGTAAATATTAATGATGATAACACTCATAAATCACCAATCGTACATAGATTTCATGCTCTTTTTGATTTAAAGATTTACGCTATCAAATCATTAAACAAAAAAGATAATGAAAAAAAAATAGAAAAAGTTAAAATTAAAAATAATAACAAAACTGAAGATATTAATTATAACATTGATCCAAATTTACCTAACAATTTATCGACTGATGTAGTTCTGAAATCATTAAAAATTTCAGTTCTTTCAATTTTAAAATATCCTTTGGGAGTTGGACTAAATAATTATGATTTTGCTCATAAAGAATTTATAAATAGTATAAAAACAAAATATCCATTAACAAAAACTTTTAATATCCAAGATGGATCTAATAACTTTATCAAAATATTAACTGAATTTGGAATTTTTAGTATTTTTTTTGCATATGTTATCCTAAAATTTTTTTTTCAAAAAAATCATAGCCTTGAATTAAAATATTTTTTACTAAGTTTTATATTCTTAGAAGTTTTTATAAGAGGGGCAGGTTATTTTAACGGGGGATTTCTTATAGTTTTTTTATTAATTTACTTATCTACATATAAAAAAAATTGAAATAATTATGTATTTTGCTCAAATTATAGTTTTGTATTTTTATTTAATAAGTCTGTGTTTTTTTCTAAATATTTTTTTTAAAATAAAATTTCAAAGAACTTTTTTATACTCAATTATTTTATATAGTTTAATTTTATTTTTAATTTTTAATTTAAAATACTACGAACTAATTTTTAACTTTCAATATTTTATAATATGTATTTTTTTAGTTATTTTAATTTTTTTTCGAAAAGAAATTAAATTCAATAAATTTTTACTATTATTTTCAATTATTTATTTAGCAATTAGCATAATATGCCTAGATAAGTATTTTTTAGATCATGATGAGTTTAGTTATTGGGGTAAATATTTAAAATTATTCTTTGAATATGATAATCTTTCAGATTTATCAAATGATCATTATATTAAAAAAATTTACCCCGATGAAAGTATATCGCTTAACGATCACTCGACTTACAACAAAGACTTAGAAACTTTTTCAGAGCAGGTAAATTTTATCAAAAATGATTATCATTCCTCATTGGTAGTTTTAAATCAATTTTTAAATATGCAAATTTCTGGATATCGTGAAGATATGGCAATATTGTTAAATAACATAATTTTATTAGCAAGTTTTTTGTTCATTTTAAAAGATGATTTTTTTATTAAAAAAATTAATATTTTTTTAATTTTTTTCTTCTACGCTTTATTAAATATCTTTAGTTTCGGCTTTGTATCCATATATGTAGATCCAATTTTGTGTTCAATCTTTTTTGTGGCAATTAATTATACTTATGAGAATTTTTTAAATTCTAAAATTAATATAAAAAAAATTTTAGGTTTGTTTTTAATTATTTTATATTTAAGTTTAGTTCATAGATCGGGGCAATTATACTCACTTTATACTTTATTTTTTTTAATATATTTGATTGTTGATAATAATTTTCCAAAATATTCAAAAATTTTAATTTTTTTATTGATAGTTTCAATTCCGTTTGCCTATGAACTTTATAATATTGAAAATTCTTTTTTTATTGATTTTAAATTATTAGCTAATTCTTACTTATATTTTTCTGAATTTGGAATAATGATAGGTTATATTTCGGAAATTTTTGGAATAAATAACCTAACTAATATTACATATAAAATTAATCTTTATATGTGGTTTCTATTTTTAAGTTTTTTTTTTATCATATCTGGAAGATTTACTATTTTATCCTATTTTATTTTGGTTTTTTTATTTCATTCATTTGTAATTTTAATTTTAAAATTTTATGGATTAATTCCACTAAAATTTTTAAATGATAGTACATTAATTATAAATAATTCTATTCATCATCAACACTTACCAAGATATTTTAGTCCTATATTATTTGCTATGTTCCTCTTTCTAATCTTACATGATTTAAAACGGTTAGAAAAAAATTTTTATTATATTTTAACTTTATTTATTTTTATGATATTACCTTTGAAAGCAGTAGGATTTTTTTTACCGAAAAGTATTTATCATATTAAAAAAGATAATTTAGAATTTTATGAGATAAGAAAAAATTTAAGTATTAAAGCACAAAAATTTAAAAAAAATTTTGATTATTCTAGCTATAACAACAACATTATTATTGGTTCAAGAAAAAATTTTTCAGATTTAATCAGTCACAACTCATTGTTTGAAGATATTTTTTTATATGAAATTTATCCTTTAAGTTATAATTATTTATATATCGATGAATTAGAGGAATTTTTAGAAAAATACAAAATTATTTTAAGTGATCAAAATTATGTTTTTTTAAATTCCAATAGTTTTGAAGAAAAAAAAGTATTAAAAAAGATAATAAATAATAAATAATAAAAAAGTTGATTAAATAAAAATTATATGAAGGATTTAAATCATATACTTGAAAAAGTTTTGTTTACGTTAATAGTTTTCTTTCCTTTAGCTTTTTTTTTAAGATCATTAATTCTCAATTTTATTATTTTATTGATCTCCTTAATCTTTGTCATCGTTTCAATTAACAAAAATTATAATTTTTTAAAATTTAATTATAATAAAGTATTACTAATATTTTTTAGTTTTCCTTTTATATCACAGTTGTTTATCAACATGGAAATTGAAAAATTAATAAAATCTTTTTTTCTTTTAAAATTTTTTTTATTATTTAATGCTACTATTTATGTCTTTTCACATATTAATAAAAACTATCTTAAGAAACTTTTAAATATTTTAATTGTATTAATTATTTTATTTATACTAGACTTATATTTGCAATATATCTTAGGTTATAATTCACTAGGTTTTAAACCATCTTTTTGTGAAGAGAGGACTTTGAAATGTTTTAGATATTCAGGGTTATTTGGGGCTGAGTTAGTCGCAGGTGGTTTTATTTCTATAATAGTTAGCTCAATTTTTATTTTGACAATAATATTATATAAAAATAAGTTTCTAACAATTTTTCCACTTATTCTTTTAATTACCGTTTATATTACTGGTGAAAGAACTGCTTTAGTTGTAATGTTGGCATTTAGTATAATTTATTATTTCAAATTTTTCAAATTTCGAGTTTCCTACATTGTAATTTCAGTTTTAATAATTGGATCATTTTTATCCTTTGCCAAGGAAAGTTCAAAACAAAGGTTTATTAATGATACAATTAATCTAGTTAAAAATGATAATAATTTAAGTTTGATAGATAGCATTAAGACTACACCATGGGGTTTGCATTATGGTGCAAGTATTTTGATGGTACAAAAAAAACCTATTTTTGGAAATGGATACAAATCTTTTAGAGTAAATTGTAAAAACTACGATTACTTAAATATAAGAGTCAAACAAAGGCATAGCGTGTGTTCAAGTCATCCCCATAATTTTCATTTGGAAATTTTAGTGGATACTGGTTTAATTGGCTATCTTTTATACCTGATATCTATTTTTTTTATTTTTATTAATTATTTTTCAATAAAAAGGATTAAAGAAGATAAGATAATGTTTATTGTGTTTTTTTTCCTTCTCACAATAGTATTTCTCCCAAGACCCACTGGATCAATATTTAGTACTTTTTTTGGATCAATGATTTGGTATTTTATTGGGTCAATGTTAGGATATGTAAAATTAAAAAGTAGATTTTAAAATAATTTATCTGTTAAAAAAAAATATTTTATATCCAAATTTTTGTTTAAATTTAATGCCGCTTTCTGCATTTTTGGTTAAGTTAATATGAGTACAAGGAGCTGTATTGTAATAGCAAAGACCATTTGGTGAGTAAAAATATATGTTTTCATCATTAATTTTTACAGCTATATTCTGTTTTTTAAAATTATTTTCATCTTCAGAATATATTTTAGGCCATGGCGAAAAGTTATATTTTTTGTCATAATTTTTAATAATTCTTGTGAAATTTTTTGTAACTAAAACGAAGATTAAAAAAATTAAAAGATAATTAAAATTTTTTTTTAATATATTAATATTTACCAACTTGATCTTTTGATAAGATATTATGCAAATTAATAATATTAAAAATAAAATAATATAAGAATAACCATAACGAAAAACTGGAAATTTAAAAAACCATATTAAAATTCCAAAAAAATTTAAAATAAGAAGTGAAAAAATAAAATTCTTTTCAGAAAATTTCTTATATTTATCTTCATACTTTTTTCGTTCGCTTTTAGTAAACATTATAAATATTGATATGAGTATAATAAAAGTTAAAAAGGGAATAAGTTTGTTTAGAGTTCTTTTTCCATGCCCGTTTAACCAGATTTTAACCCAATTAAAATCAGATAAATATTGTTCATAGTTTTTTTTATTTACTTTTTGATCATTCCAGCCTTTTGTCCAAGCTTCATTTTCAAACATAGTTGTTTCTGCATTAGAGCCCCTATTACTGGAATAGTCATACCAAAAAAGGCTAGAAAAGCATGTTTTGTTTATTGGAAAAACTGCACAACCAGAAACTAACAAATTTTTAGTAAAAAATAAAAAAGTAAATAATAAAATGAAAATTAATGGTTTTATTTTAAAAAAAAATATTTTTCTTTTAAACATTAAAAATATTAATGTTAATAGACTTCCTAGAAATAAAGTTATTTTATTGTATATTAGATACGCACAAAGAATACTTATTTCTCCCATTTTAGATAAATCAAATCTAGTATAATATTTAATAGCTAATGATGTTAAAAAGAAATAGTAAATATGTGCTGGTGCATCGTTTCCAAAATCTGAATATCTATTTAATTTCAAACACATAAAAGATAATAATAATAAATTAAAAAAAATAAGGTTTTTATTATTAGAAAATTTAATTTCATGAATTAAATATAATAAAAAACATATATAGATAATGACAGTAGGTAAAAGAATTCCATGTTCAGAAAATACCCAATTATTATTTAAAGCAGAAACATACTGCATAATAGAAGTATGCCCAAATCTGTAATGAATATTTGAAATACCTATAATTATTTTTTCATTATTTAAAATATTTATATAAGGAAGATGATAAAGTCCTGCATCTGGGCGGTAAGTGTTATCGCTGATTATTAAAATACTACAAAATATAGAAATTACCAAAGATAATAACAAAATTTTTTTAATAAGAAATTTTCTTTGTGAAATAATTAAATATATTAAAAATGTAATTAAAATTAAAATATTTATATTTTTTCCTAAATTAATAAAATAATTTAAGAAAAGAGCTAAAAAACTCAGAAAAATACAACCATATAGAGCTAGTTGATAAATATTTGCGTCATTTTTAATTTTTATATCTAGTATTGTTTTAGAAAAAAAAATACCTGCAGAAATAAAATAAACTGATGTTAAAAAAGAAAGAAAAATAATTTCAATCATGGATAGTTAGATTAGTAATATATATAAGATGTTAGTAATGAACAATTTAATAAATTCTTTAAAGTTTAAATTAATAAGAATAATTGAGTCTAATCCATTATTAAATTTAGTCATATATAACAATATATCTTTTTTTAAACCATTTTTACCTCACGAAAAAGATTATTATGGTATTAAGTTGTTAATTAATAATAGAATTAATGATGCAATAATTGACGTTGGTGGCAATCTAGGGATTTCCGCAATGGGTTTTAGAGAGCTGGGGTATAAAAATAAAATTTTTTTATTTGAACCAAATAAATATTTATTTGAAAAGTATATAAATAACAAATTAATAAAAGATTATAAAAATATATTTGCATATAATTTTGCGTTAGGATTTAAAGAAGAAATAAAAGATTTTTATTATCCATATTACAAAAAATCATGCCTTCATTATTTTTGTAGTTTCGATAAGAAATATATTAAAAATAGTCTTAAAATAACATTCAATAACAAAAAATTTAGAATTATAAATAATCCTATGAAATTAAAAAAATTCGATAAACTAAGTTTAATGTGTAGACCAAAATTTATTAAAATTGATGTAGAGGGTTTTGATTACGAAGTTTTAAAAGGGATGAAAAAAAATATAAATAAGTATAAACCAATTATTCTAGTTGAATTCAATAAAAGTAACTTTTTTAAAATCAAAAAATTTCTTAATAATTATAATGTATGGGTATATTTTTATAAAACAAACGAATTTAAGATTTTTAATAAAAATATGATAGATATTCAAATATCAAGAACAAATAAAACTAATTTGATGTCTATCAGAAATATTTTTTTTATACCCAAGTCTCACAAATGGAATTAAAATTAGAAAAAATAAAAGTATTAATAAAATGAAGATATCAATAATTATTCCAGTTTTTAATGAAGCTAAAACAATTTTAAAAATTTTAAAAAAAGTAAATAAAATTAAAAAAATAAAAAAAGAGATTATAATTATAAATGATGGATCAACAGATAATACAAAGAAAATTATTGAAAAAGAATGTGTAGGATTATTCAGCAGGTTGATAAGTTATCGATCCAATAAGGGTAAAGGTTTTGCTTGTAGAAAAGGCCTTAAGTATGCGACAGGTAAAATTATTATTATACAAGATGCAGATCTGGAATACGATCCAAAAGATTATGAAAAATTAATACATCCAATAATAAAAAAAAAAACGAAAATAGTTTACGGTTCAAGAGTTTTAGCTGGGGGCGTTAGATTTAGACCCAAGTCTATAGATGTTGTGGTTCGACTTGCAGCAAATTATTTTCTTACTTTTTTATCAAATTTACTAAATAGACATAAATTAACTGATGCTCATACTTGTTATAAAGTTTTTGATACTAGCTTAATGAAAAAAATAAAACTTAAAGAAAATGGCTTCAATTTTTGTCCAGAAATTACAGCTAAATTTTCAAAAATAAATGAAGATATACTTGAGGTGCCAATCAATTATTATGGAAGAACTCACGATCAAGGAAAAAAAATATATTTTTCTGATGGAGTTAAAGCAATTTATGCAATATTTAAATATAATTTATTTAGTTAAAATAAAGCATGATTTATATTTACTAAAATTTTTCATATTGAATAAACTTTTAACTAGTAATCATTGAGAGACCAATACCTGATACCATCCTAAACTTAGAAGTAAAATCATAATTTGCCAATGACACTTTGTCTTAAAACACGAAAAAAGTAGAACATTGCAAGGTAAAAATTGGACAAAAGATACCCAGAAAAAATTAAATAAATTTAAAAAAATCAATTTTTGATAAGTCTTAACAAGATAACACATTTAGAAAAATAGAAAATTTTTCTTTAAAAAAAATATGCTTGAAGTATTTAAGCATTAACCAAACTATAAAACAATTTTTTAAATACTTATGAGAACATTGTTTATAATTAATAATATTTTAGTTCTTCGTTGATCATTATTTTTATAAGCTGATTTAAATTAGTTTTTGGTTCCCAATTTATTTTTTTTTTAGCTTTTATTGAGTTTCCAATTAGAATATTAACTTCAGTTGGTCTAAAAAATTTTGGATTAATTTTGATAATTGTTTTTTGATTATTTCTAAAAATTAATTTTTCATTAAGTCCTTTGCCAATCCATTTAACATCCATTTTTAAATATTTAGTTGCAATATTAATAAAATCTTTAATAGAATATGCTTTGCCAGTAGCTATTACATAGTCATCTGGTTTTTTCTCTTGCAACATTTTCCACATAACTTTTACATATTCTTTTGCATAGCCCCAATCCCTTTTTGCATATAAGTTGCCTAGTTCAAAATACTTTAAATCATTCTTAAGTATTTTGATTAGTCCAATTATGATTTTTCTAGTTACAAATTCTTCACTTCGAAGAGGTGACTCATGGTTAAATAAAATTCCAGAAGAAGCAAATATACCATAAGATTTTCTATAATTTTGAGTTAAATAATGTGAAAAAACTTTTGATATTGCATATGGACTTTGTGGATTTAATGGTGTTGTTTCTTTTTGTTTTTTTTCCAAAACGTCACCGAACATTTCAGATGATGATGCTTGATAAAACTTAATTTTACGATCTTGATTTTTAATTGTTTCTAGTATTCTTAAGGCTCCTAGGCCAGTTATATTTGCAGTATTTAAAGGACTAGTAAATGATGTTCCTACAAAAGATTGAGCTGCTAAATTGTATACCTCATCTAACTTATATTTTTTAAACACTCTTTGAATGTCATAAATTTCACTTAATTCCATTTCTTCAAATAATATTTTATTTTCAATCCCAAGTCTCTGTAGTCTCCAGTTTACTGATCTAGTTGATCTTCTGTCAGTTCCAATTACTCTATATTTTTTTTTCAGAAGAAATTCAGCAAGGTAAGCTCCATCTTGACCAGATATACCAGTTATTAATGCAGTTTTTTTCATGATTATTGATTTATATTAATCTACTTAAATTTAAAGTTAATAAATAATTATAAAATTACTTTACTTTTTATCATTTAGAAGTTATTAGGTTTTTGCCTGGTGATTATTGCGAAAGGGCAATACCCGATCCCATTCCGAACTCGGAAGTCAAGCCTTTCTGCGCCAATGGTACTTTGTCTTAAGACATGGAAG
>MDTB01006835.1_pt1 | contig 26892 bp, 27 predicted proteins | sample 811161 | NCBI WGS metagenome assembly MDTB01 (sample SAMN05326650, study PRJNA326480) | marine metagenome | isolation source: seawater | place: Mediterranean Sea | collected 2009 | reverse complement strand
TGTTTTGAGTAAGGCGAATGATTATTTTAATTTTAAGGATATCGAATTGAGCGATTCCAGAGCCGCCATTAAGAAAATTTTAGTTATCCCCAGCCTTCCATCAGGTGAGCCGCATCGCAGTGAAAGTATTTCTTTGTTAAAGGAGCAAGGGATCGACGGTATTATTTCTTTTGCTACTATCTTAGAGGGAATAATCAATAATGTTGAAATCAATCACAGTTATCAAAAGTCTGACCTGCTTCAATTGATTCGAATTTTAAAAATTTATGATATGATTAAAGAACCTCAAATGACATTTTTTGATTGATGGATAAGCTGGATCAAAATGAAGGTCTCGACCTCGAAGGTGTGAGAATCGGTAATGAAAAGCTCATTCGCATTTCAGAGAGCGCAAATACTAAATTGTCTGAACTCATTCAAAGGGAGGATGGGGGTAAATGCTTGCGCATTAAAATCGTTGGCGGGGGTTGTAATGGTTTGAGTTATAAAATGGATTTTACCAATGCGACTCGGTCGGGAGACATACTGGTTAAAGCATTCGACAACCAAATTCTCATTGATCCCAAGACAGCTCTTTACATAAAGGGCACGCTTTTGGAATATTCTCATGCCTTAGTTGGTGGAGGTTTTCAGTTCAACAATCCAAATGCCAAAGCTAGTTGCAGTTGCGGCGAGAGTTTTAGTCTGTGAAAATAAATGTATTTATTGATTGATATTTGTTCTGTATTGTATCTGTTTGATTGTTCAATATTTAACCCTTTTTAATGACATTGCGCTTAATCATCTTAAAAATAAAACCTTTGCTGTTAGGTTTTAATTGTCGCACTACTGTCTCCTAACTTCATATTGAAGTTTCCTATTTATGCCTCGATATCCGAATTCTCGAAACAAAAATTTTAAACGTAACCGTGGTCCCAAAGGATTGAGGCGGAACGAACGAATCAATGCTAGTCAAGTAAGAGTGATTGGTCCAGAGGGTACAAATCTGGGTGTGATGGCACCGCAAAAAGCCTTAGAGCTTGCGAAAAAAGTCGGTTTAGATTTGATAGAAATTTCCCCTCAAGCCAGACCGCCTGTTTGTCGAATTTTGGACTTTGGTAAATTCCTCTATGAGGAAAGTAAAAAACAGAAGGATAACAAGCCGGTAAAAAATAAGCTCAAGGAAGTTAAATTTCGTGTTTCTATTGACCAACATGATTTTGAAACAAAGTTGCGGAGAGCCGAACAATTTTTATTCCGTGGCAATAAGGTCAAGTTAACGCTTCAATTTAGAGGTCGTGAAAATGAACACCGAGAGCTTGGATTTGAGCGAGTTAATTTGGCCGCTTCTGAATTAGAGGGCGTATCTAGTCCCGATAATCCAGCAAAATTAGTCGGTCGACAAGTCGCTATCGTCTTGTCGCCATTGCCCGAGCAAAAACGGCAACTTAAGTACAGTTTACCCGACGATGATATAGAAGAAATTGACGAGGATTGATTTCATGAAGCTCAGTCTTTGCTGAATTTTCCATTCGCCATGGGCTCTTTTTTTTTCCAATGTATGGCATGAGCTTTATTTCGTTTCGTTTGCGGCTTTTTTTAGACTCTTGCGTGCGAACTTCGCACATTCTTTTTCTGCTCTCTATTTCATGCTTTAGCAGTGCTCTTTTTGCTGAGACTGCCGATAACAAAAGTGTTTCCCTTGCCCAGCGCGTCTATGTTTTAGTCAATGAAGATAGCACTGACTCTCAACGAATTGCTGAGTATTACTGTCAGCAACGGGCAATCCCTCAATCAAACATTATTCGTTTACCGCTCTCTACTGATGAAGTGATTACTTTAGACGAGTATGTGCGGACAATTCATAATCCCCTGTTGGATATTTTTTTAGAGCGGGGATTGGTTGAGGGAATCGTTCATTCGGAGATCGATCCCTGGGGGCGAAAAAAAATGAGTGTGGCGACTCACCGTATCGCTTACTTGGTTACCACTAAAGGAGTTCCTTTGAAATTTACTGTTTCTAAAGAGGGGATGTCTCCAGAAGCAATCAAGGCCTATAGCAATAACTTAAATAAGGAAGAGGCTTCCGTGGATAGTGAGCTCTCGGCACTGTTATTTAATTATTACAGTTTTTTTAAAGGTGCGATTAAAAATCCCGAATATGGTTCAGTGGATGCTGCATCGAAAAAAATTTCTCGTGTCCTTCGTGTGGCTCGGTTGGACGCACCTTCACTTAAGCAGGTTTTGAAAATCATTGATGATTCGCTTGCAGTTGAGTCGTATGGCCTTAGGGGACGGGCGTACATTGATCTCGGCGGACCTCATGCTGAGGGGAATGAATGGATCAGTCGAGTGGGAAGTTTGCTGGAGAATGCAAACTTTGAAGTGGATTACGAGAAGACCAAGCGTACTTTTAATTATACGGATCGCTTAGATGCTCCGGCAATCTATGTCGGATGGTATAAACACAAGGCTAATGAGCAGTGGCTGGATCGTTCGATCCGAGTTCCTCCAGGAGCGATTGCCTACCACCTACACAGTTTTTCTGCAAGTACGCTGCGCTCGGAGCGTAAAAACTGGATTGGACCTTTATTGGCCAAAGGTTTCGCTCTAAGCTTTGGTTATGTCTATGAGCCTTTTTTAGGCTTAACCGTTCGACCAGACCTCTTTTTTCAAAGTTTGTTATCAGGCCAGTCGGCGGGCGAAGCGTTCTGCGTTGCCAATCCGGTTCTGAGTTGGCAATCAGTCCTCATCGGTGACCCCCTTTACCGCCCTTTTGCTTTTTCCCTAGAGGAGCAGATGGAATCAGAAGCTACGGGGATATTTTCCAGCTATCGGCAGTTGAACCAATTTTATAAAAATAAATCACTATTTGGTGAGTTAGAAGCGGTTGAGCTTGGGCTTAAATCCTCCTTCTATGAGCCTAATATCGCTTTGATGGTAACTTTGGGAACTATCTTATTGAAGGAAGGGCGATCGGCTCGAGTGATTCAATTACTCAGACCACTCGCACAAATAAAGCATTTTGAATTAGAAGATGTTCCTATCGCCGATACAGCAGCTCAATTACTTCGAAAAGCGGGCGATAATGAGTCGGCGATGCGCCTCTATCAAAACCTTCTCTTCGCCGAGAAACTTCCAAAAAATTTAGAAATAAAACTGCTTGAACGGGCATTGGTTCTTGCCTACTCCAATCGCTTGATTGATTTTTCTTTTAAAATAAATAAACGCCTGCTCGAACTCAAACCGATTGAATGAGCTTCTCTATAGTTCTAGATGTACTCTTGACTATTTATTCTCGACCCTATCGAATGCTATCGTGAGTAAAAGTAACATTTTTTCTGAATTTGGTCGCATGTTAGGGCGTGACGCCAAGGAAAGCCAGCTCGGACAAAGAGGGCATGTTTTCTGGTTCTATGGCTTGTCAGGCTCTGGAAAAAGTACGCTTGCAGATCGGATAGAGCGCAGTTTAGTCGATCAAGGCTATTGCGTAAAGCTTTTGGATGGAGATAATATTAGAAGCGGTTTAAATCAAGATCTGGGCTTTAGCGATGCGGATCGCCAAGAAAATATCAGACGGATTTCGGAAGTGGCACGCTTATTTTTAGAGGCAGGCTTTATCGTGATAAGTTCATTTATCTGCCCAAAAAAATTCTACCGCGAACAAGCTGAATCAATTATTGGTTCGGATGATTGTACTAAAATTTATGTGCATGCCTCTTATGAAACCTGTGCGGAGCGCGATGTGAAAGGGCTTTATGCTAAAGCTCAAGAAGGCGACATTAAACAATTTACGGGAAAAGACTCAGCATTTGAGCCTCCTGAGGCTGAAGATGGGGATTGGATTATCGATACGGAGCAACTCAGCGTAGATGCAAGTGTGGTAGAATTAATGAATAAAATATTGCCAATTGTAGAAAAGAAATAAACAAAAATCTTTATGGATTATCAAATCACACATTTGAAACAACTTGAGTCAGAGGCAATCTACATATTGAGAGAAACTGCAGCACAATTTGAAAAGCCTGTTCTCTTATTTTCGGGTGGCAAGGACTCGATTGTCATGGCCTATCTTGCCAAGAAAGCTTTTTGGCCCGCTAAACTTCCATTTCCAATGATGCATGTTGATACTGGCCACAATTTTCCAGAAACTATGGCTTATCGCGATCGCTTCATCGAAGACTTGGGTGCTGAGCTGATTGTCGCTTCGGTTCAAGAGGCTATTGATCAAGGCAAGGTCGTCGAAGAATCGGGTGTCAACGCCAGTCGTAATAGCTTGCAAACGGTAGCTCTTTTAGAAGGCCTCGAGCGCGGTCAATACGATGCGGCTCTGGGTGGCGGGCGCCGCGATGAAGAAAAAGCTCGAGCTAAGGAACGCTTTTTCTCGCATCGAGATGCCTTTGGTCAGTGGGACCCAAAAAATCAACGCCCAGAGTTATGGAATATTTTTAATGGAAAGAAACACCACGGTGAACACTTTCGTGTCTTTCCACTCAGTAATTGGACGGAGATGGATATATGGCAGTATATCAAGCTAGAGGCTATTGACTTACCAGAATTATACTTTTCTCACGAGCGCGAGTGCTTTATTCGCAATGGAGTAATTATGGCGCTGACTGAGTTTACTCAACCTCAACCCAATGAGCCCTTAGAGAAGATGCGAGTGCGCTTCAGAACCATTGGTGATACGACCTGCACGGGTGCGACTCTATCTACGGCGGATGATCTCGATGCAATTATTGATGAAGTTGCCGCAGCGCGCCATACAGAAAGGGGCACGCGTGCCGATGATAAACGCTCTGAAACCTCGATGGAAGATCGTAAAAAGCAGGGCTATTTTTAATTAAATTTTTTATACAATGAGTGAAAAAGAAACAACTTCAGGCTATTTGAATATGGATTTACTCCGCTTTACAACTGCGGGCTCCGTTGACGATGGTAAGAGCACTTTAATCGGGCGGTTACTCTATGATAGCAAGGCAATCTTTGAAGATCAATTGGAGGCAGTCGAAAAGAGTTCAAAGTCTCGGGGGGATGATAATGTTAATTTAGCCCTCTTGACGGATGGATTGCGTTCAGAGAGAGAGCAGGGCATCACCATTGATGTCGCCTATCGATATTTTGCTACGCCTAAACGCAAATTTATAATCGCCGACACCCCCGGCCATATTCAATACACGCGGAATATGGTGACCGGTGCCTCTACCGCCAATTTAGCCATTATCCTTGTCGATGCCCGCAAAGGGGTTATCGAACAAACCTGTCGTCACGCATTTATTGCCAATTTATTGCGCATCCAAAATATCGTCGTATGCGTGAATAAAATGGACTTAGTCAACTGGGACAGATCGGTCTTTGAGTCTATTGTTAGCGAATTTAAATCCTTCGCATCTCGCTTAGACAATCTGATTAATATTACTTTCATCCCTGCTTCGGCTTTGCTTGGGGATAATATCGTCGATCAGTCAGAAAACATGCCATGGTATCAAGGTTCTACTTTATTGTACCATTTAGAAACAGTGTACAATGGTTCGGATTTCAATCATGTCGATGCCCGCTTTCCCGTACAGTGGGTGGTGCGTCCCCACTCAGATAAATTCCACGACTTTAGGGGTTTTGCTGGAAGGATAGCTGGCGGTGTTTTTAAGCCTGGAGATACGATTCAAGTTCTGCCCTCGGGTTTTGAATCAAAGATACAATCAATTCACTTGATGAATGAAGAATTGAAAGAGTCTTATGCCCCAATGTCTGTCGTGATGACTTTAGAAGACGAAATTGATATTTCTCGTGGCAACATGTTGGTCAAACCCAACAATAAGCCTGTGGTAGCCCAAGATATCGAGGCAATGGTTTGTTGGTTCTCATCGACTAAGTCTTTGTCTGGAAGCGGCAAGTTTATTGTTAGGCATACCACAAACGAGGTTCAGGCAATTGTCAGTGAAGTTCGTTACAAAGTGGACATCAATACTTTGCACAAAATTGAAAATGATTTGGTCCTCAAGTTGAACGATATCGGGCGGATTGCCATCCGCACCTCCGCTCCTTTGTTTGTCGACCCTTATTCAAAAAATCGGATCACTGGTAGTATTATCTTAATTGATCCCTTGACCAACGAAACTGTTGCTGCTGGTATGATAGTGTAATACGGCTGCACATGAAAACAGAGCATTTAGTCGACGCATTGCCAGCTCCGTCCACTGGTGCGGTTGATTTATTCATCGTTGCTGGGGAGCATTCTGGGGACGAGTTGGCTGCAAAATGTATCGATCGGCTTAGAGAAAGCCAACCCAATTTGAAAATTGCTTGCTTGGGTGGTCCTCGGCTGAAAGCTTCGGGGGCGGAGCTAATATACAATTTAGTTGATCATTCTGTATTTGGTTTTGTCGATGTTCTGAAGAATTATGCTTTTTTTAAGCATTTATTCAATCAGTGCTTAGATTGGATAGAACGCTATCGCCCCAAGCACATTTGTTTAGTTGATTATCCAGGTTTTAATCTCCGTTTGGCCAAAGCTCTAAGAAAACGAAAGCTCAGTGTGAAGGGCGGTGGATCAATCGGTGTATATTATTATGTCAGTCCTCAGATATGGGTCTGGAAGAGCAAGCGTCGCTTTGAGATGGCTCGGAGTATCGATGCCTTAGCCGTACTCTTACCCTTTGAGAAGAATTGTTATGCAGATACAAACTTGCCGGTTTCCTATGTCGGTCATCCGTTTGCTGAGACGAATCACTCACTCCCTGTTTATTATGATGCGGAAGGGCCTTTACTCATGCTTCCGGGAAGTCGAGTTAATTCTGTTGAAAAAATTGCCCCGATTATTTTTCAAGCCTTTGCTCAATTAGTCACGCGATCAAATAAGCTGAAAGGTGTGGTCATTTATCCGAGTGCTACCATTTTGAGCGTATTGGAGCAAAAACTTTTGCACTTTCCTGCTATCTCCGATCGCATAGAATTTATACATAAAGACCATGTCCCGATTGGAGTATGTGCGACGATCATGAGCTCGGGTACCATGTCCTTAAACATGGCACTTGCTTCAATCCCAGGGGTGATTCTGTATTCTATGTCTCGATTCAATTACTGGATTCTCTCTATGTTTATACGGTATCGCTTCATTGGCTTAGCCAATATTATCTTGGATCAAAATGCTTACCCAGAGTTGATTCAGAAGGCGGCTAAGCCTGATGATATCGTTGAATTGATCACGCCCTTCTTGGGAGACAAAGCCCAGCTAGATAGCTTTATCGATGTGAGTAATGTTCTGAAACACAAACTGTATCACGCTCGTGAAATGAGTGTTTCTGAATGGCTTGAGGGACTGGTAACTACTGATTCAAAATTCCAAAATTCTAATCAGTCGTAGCTCGCTCAGTCGGGTTGGCATCTGATTGGAAAAAGGGATGTTTTAAGAAATCGTCATCAAAACAATTACCCAGTGCAATCCCCTTTCGGTAGTTGCCGGCGAGAATGAAGCCTGATTGAGATTTTTCAAAATCTTCAATTTGCTGGTGTACGGTATGGTAATCGCAGTGGTATTGGGGAATTGAAGCCTTCCATGTACGCAAATAGCTAAACGCAGGTACCCCATTAATTCCGCAATAGGAGCTGATGCGAGGTAACAGTCTTTTTATTAATTGCGATGCATCGAGTTGGGTCAGTTCAGGATTTCGAGACCCGCCGATAAAAGCGGTGATTAAACAATGGTCACTGGGTGCACGATGCTTAAAAAGAGTACTCGAGAAGAGGACGCCTAAGTGGCTTTCTTTTTCTGAACTGGGAATGAGATAGCCGAATCCAGAAAGCGCTCTTTGAAATTGATTTTTGTGAAAGCCTAGAGAAAGAACAGAAACTGGTGGGTGTTCAATATCGGCAAAATTAGGTAGCAAGTCTCGGACTTCAGGTGCGAGGGGTAGTGACATCATGGCGTGAGCGGGTAGAGTCGCACAAACACAATCAAAATTGTGCTGCTCAGGGGGATGATCGGCAATCTGATAGTTCAGTTGCCAGCCCTTTTTCAGTGCTTTAATTGAAAGGATTTTGGTATTTGTAAGAACGGCTTGTTCTAGGCGTTGGGCAATTGCCTCAGGCAATTCATTCAAGCCTTCAACAAAACTGATGATGTGACTTTTAAAGCCTTTTTCTCTCAGAGTGGATTTAAGAAGACTGCCTCGAGTTGAACTGGTCTTGAATAATTGAGGGGCTGTGAATTGAGCGGAAAGTTTTTTGGGGTCTCCAGCATAAGTGCCTGCGATGAAAGGGTCTAGCAGTCGGTCAGCACATTCGTTTCCAAAATGCAGTTTGATTAAATCATACAGGCTAATTCGAGGGTCGAGGCATTGCTTGCCTTTGAAGAAATCCGAGAGAAACCGCAATTTTCCTAGGGGAGAAAGGAGGCTTGTATTTAAAAAAAACTTTGGATTTGCTTCGACCAAATGCAGTTTTCCCTTGTGCACAATGTAGCGTTTTTCTGTTCCCGTTTCAGGCCTTAGACTGCGTTGCATCAAGTCGGGAAAGCTATCGAGGTATTGCTGAACTTTTATCGAGTGAACTAAAAAGGTATGTGCACCGTCCTCGGTCAGGTAGCCGGAGGGATGACGCTTAGAGCGGATCGCTCCTCCGATGCGATTAGTCGCTTCAAAAACCGTACAGCGATGCCCAAGCTTTTCGAGTCGGTCAGCTACGTACAAGCCTCGAAGACCCGCACCGAGTATTGCTACTTTTGCCATCTATATTCAGTTACGGTTTGAACCAAGCGTTCAACGCAATTTATTTTTGCCGTGGGCAGCATTCCATGCCCGAGATTAAAGATAAACCCATTGAGCGATTCTGCCATTGAAAGTATGGATTGGGTTTCCCGCTCTACGCTTTCTGGGTCACCAGTCAGTAAGTTTGGATCTAGATTACCTTGCAAGGCACATTGATTATTAGTTGAGTGGCAGGCTTCGCTGAGCGTGATCGTCCAATCTAAGCTGAGCACACGGGCACCGGTTTGCAACTGTTCGTTTAAGCAGTAGTTAACCCCCTTGGCATAGAGAATGACGGGTATGGGTTTTTTTAATTCGCCAATAATTCGTTCAATCCACCGCAAGGAATGGATCGGGTATAGATCGTGGGGTAAGACAGCGGCCCAAGAATCAAATATTTGAACGCAATCAACGCCTGCATCAATCTGAAGATTTAGGTATTCAATAAGGGCTTGGGATAAACGCTCCATCAGTGCTGAAAAAGCTTTTGGATGTTCATCTGGAAAACTACGAACTCGCTTAAAGTCTTTTGAGCTACCGCCTTCGATCATATAGCAGGCGAGAGTCCATGGAGAACCGCAAAATCCGAGCAAGGCGATATTTTCACCGAGCGACTGCCGGGTGAGCGTCAAGGCATCGCCTACATAGGATAATTTTTCGCTAATTGCACTGACTGAGAGTTGCTCAATCTCTGAACGACTGCTCAGAGCATAAGCCATTTCGATACCACCGCCATCACGAAAATGGTAGGCTTGCCCAAGGGCTTCGGGTATGACGAGAATGTCGGAAAAAATAATCGCAGCATCTAAGGGAAAGCGTTTCAAGGGTTGGAGCGTAATTTCTGTAGCCAGCTCCGGAGTTTTGACCATCGTGATGAAGTCGTACTGGCTTTTTAGTGCTCTGTATTCCGGAAGATAGCGTCCAGCTTGTCGCATCAGCCAAATCGGTGGTCGGTCTGTACGCTTTAATTGCGTAGCTGATAAAAATCGTTCTCTAGAATTCATTATCTTCCCTTAGGTTTCTATTCTAACCAATCTTTAGCAATGAGAAAATCTGTATAGAGGCGAGCTTCTTCGCTACCGGGCTCGGGCTTAAAATTATAGGTCCAGGCAGCGTGAGGAGGGAGAGACATGAGTATAGATTCAGTGCGTCCGTTTGATTGGAGGCCAAAGAGTGTGCCTCGATCGTAGAGCAAATTAAATTCTACATAGCGACCTCTTCGATAGTGTTGGAAGCGTTTGTGATCTTCAGTATAGTCCATATTTTTTCTCAATTCAACGATTGGCCAATAGGCAGGAAGAAAGCTATCGCCAATTGATTGCGTTAAGGCGAAGGAATGCTCAAAATCCTTTTCATTATAATCATCAAAAAAGAGTCCGCCTATGCCTCTTGGTTCTTTCCTGTGAGGTAAGTAGAAATAACGATCACAATCCTGCTTGAACTTTGGATAGAGGTCGAGCCCGAAGGGGTCACAGGCGTTTTTTGCCGTTTGATGCCAGTGCTGTGCATCTTTTTCGTAGGGATAGTAGGGCGTTAGATCGTAACCTCCGCCAAACCACCAAGCAATGGATTCTGCCTCACGAGTGAGGTGAAAGTATCGAAGGTTCATGTGACAGGTGGGTAGGTGCGGGTTGACAGGATGAAAGACGAGAGACAGACCCATTGCCCGAAAGGCAGCCCCATGTAAATTGGGGCGTTTTTGGCTTGCGGCTGGGGGCAATTCACTGCCCTGAACATCGGAGAAGTTGATGCCCGCCTTCTCGAATACCTGCCCATTTTCTAAAATTCTTGATTGCCCGCCACCGCCTTCCTCGCGCTGCCAAACATCTTCAATCAATGAAATCGGTTCTTCTTCTTGAACTTTTTCGCTTATTTTGTTTTGTAGGGCGAGTAGGTATTCACGAACGCGCTGGGTATTTTCTAACATGGATTTTAAAATGGGCTTTATCTTAAAATAGACAAGTCTCAGATTGCTTTTATCAATGACGAAAGTTTTTATATTTGGATGTGGCTATCTCGGACTTCGTTTAGTCGATGCCCTCATCAAACAGGGGTATTCTGTTGGTGCATTGACAAAGAATCAAAGCATTATTGAGCGGTTGAGGGAGAAGGCGCTTTGTGATGTAATTCACGCTCGCTTGGAAAGTGATGATTGGCATAGGAAAATTGCTTCCGATTATACCCATGTGATTAACTGCGTCAGTTCGGCGGGTAATGGTTTGGGGGGCTATCGCTCGTCTTATTATGAAGGGCAGGCATCAATCATTCGTTGGGCACGCTCTCAGTCTATAGAGCGTTTGATTTACACGAGTAGCACTTCAGTCTATTCTAGGGATGATGGAACTTGGGTCGATGAAGGGGCTATAGACTCAGCGTCAACCCTTACGGAAACAGGGGCGGTGTTGCGAGAAGCCGAATCCATTATAGAACGGAATCACCGTGAATTTGAGGCATATTACATTCTACGGCTCTCTGGTATATATGGACCAGAACGACATTATTTACTCAATCAGTTACGATTAGGGGAAGCGATTCAAGGCTCGGCTGACAACTACATGAATATGATTCATGTCGCCGACATTGTTGGCGTCATCCTCCGACTTATTCAATCGGAAAAACCCTTCGCATCGGGCATCTATAATCTCAGTGATGATCAGCCTACCGAAAAAAATAAAGTGGCACAATGGCTGTCTCAGCAAGCTGGATTAGCCGAGCCCGTATTCGCTGGAAATATACCTACTGATCGCCAGCGCGTTCGAAGAACGCGATCGAAAAATCGAAGAATCGCAAACGACAAGCTAAAAGAAATTTTAAATTATAACTTTCTCTATCCTAGTTATCGCGAAGGGTATTCCGAGATTCTCAAAACTGCTCATGATTAAAAAGCGGATTTCTCCTTGACGGGAAGCATCCCTTGGCAACAGTTAGGTGTGTTATTTTAACTCTCTATTTAAATACATGGCTGGTGTAGGAAAATTACTCAAACAAGCACAGAAAATGCAAAAGCAAATGCAGGTGGCACAAGAGTCGCTTGCGGAGACAATACTCAAGGTCTCTAGCGGTGGTGGTGCTATAGAAATTGAGATTTCTGGACAGGGAGAGTTTAAATCAATTTGTATCGATCCCGAATTTCTCAAGGAGGACGCAGAATTTGTCCAAGAGAGCCTGCTCTCTGCGGTCCAAGAGGCAAGTGCTAAGGCAAAGGAAAAGCATGAGGCTACGCTCAGTTCTATTTCAGGGGGAATCGGTGGAATGCCCGGTCTTTTCTAATCCTCGGATTAATGAATGACGCTTACGACAGCTTGCTGTCTCAATTGAGAAAATTACCTGGACTCGGTTTCCGTTCTGCAGAGCGCATTGCCATTCATTTATTAACGGACAAAGAGGGCTCGGGCGAGTCTCTGATTCAAGCTTTGCATGAGGCTCAATCGAAGCTATCTGCCTGTCATCATTGTGGCAATATTTGTGAGGGTCCTTTATGCTCTATTTGTGCAAACCCTTCTCGTCAAAGTACGAGCTTGTGTCTGGTTGAATCGGTCTTGGATTTACTGGCTATCGAACGATCGGGAACTTGGAAGGGCTGCTACCATGTTTTGTTTGGTAAGTTGTCGCCCATTCATGGGGTTTTGCCTGAGCATTTGAATTTAGCCACTTTAGTCGAGCGCGTGGAGCGTGATTGTGTTGAAGAAATTATCTTTGCTTTGAGCAATGACATAGAAAGCAATGCGACCTGTCATTACATTCAAGACCTACTTTCTAGCCGTCCGAATATACGCTTTACCCAAGTGGGTTTTGGTTTGCCCAGTGGCGGTGGAGTTACCTTTGCTGACGCCAGTACGCTGAAGAGTGCCTTTGAGTCTCGCCGATCCTATGATTGAGCATCGGTTGTGGCTTTAGGTATTTCGTATTGTACTAATTAAACCGTTCCGAAGATGGTATTGCCGTCCGAGCACAAGTCTTCACAGGCTTGAACGAGACGAGCGGCCATGTTCTGTTCGGCTTTCTTTAAGTAGCTCCGAGGATCGTAGGTTTTCTTATTCCCGACTTCGTCTTCTATTTTAAGAACGCCTTCGATGTTCTCGCAAATATGAGTAACGATGGGGCGAGTGAAGGCATATTGCGTATCAGTATCAATATTCATCTTGACCACTCCATAGCCCAAGGTTTCACGAATATCATTCAGATCGGAGCCAGATCCTCCGTGAAAAACTAGATCAAATCGAGACTCTGCACCGTATTTAGCTTCTACTGCTGCTTGACCTTCTTTTAGAATAGTTGGCTTGAGCTGGACTGCTCCAGGCTTATAGGTGCCGTGAACATTGCCAAAGGTTGCGGCAAAGAGAAAGCGACCAATTCCGTTGAGTGACTCGTGAACGGCTACCATGTCTTCGGGCGTCGTATATAATTTTTCTGCGGGAACTCCAGAGGTGTCGTGACCATCTTCTTCTCCGCCGACGACACCGGCTTCTATCTCTAAAATGATATCGAGCGAATTGCATTCGGCGAGCAATTCTTTTGAAATCTTCATATTTTCCTCAAGAGGGAGGACCGAGCCATCGAACATATGCGATTGGAAAAGAGGACCTTTACCTTCAGCAATGCGTTGGCGGGATGCTTCGAGGAGGGGCTTGAGGAAGCCGTCAACTTTATCAGGGTGACAATGATCGGTGTGTAATGCCACGAGGATATCGTATTTTTCTGCTAGTTTATGGCAGGCTTCAGCGAGGACAATAGCGCCAAAAGCTGCATCTTTAACATCGATTCCAGAGGCAAATTGACCGCCACCTGTAGACACTTGAATGATTCCATCAGATTTAGCGTCTGCAAAAGCCTTGAGCGCAGAATTAATTGTGGTGATGGAGGTGATATTAACAGCTGGATAAGCATAATTGCCTTTTTGGGCAGCATCGAGCATAGCTGCATATTGTTTAGGTGTGGCTACTGGCATAATTTTTAAGTCTCTTTTATGGTTACTGTATTGAACAAAATCTTATATAAGAGTAGATAGTAAATTAAGGTCAAGAATTAGAATACACAAATTGCTTTATTTTTTTACTTTTCCTTGATCTCTTTTTTATAAATGCTTCATCCGTGCCTTGGTTTCTCTTTTATGCCTTAAAACAATTATTTCCCACAGGGAAATATATTTCTTTTTTTTCTTTAATCTCGATTATCGGGGTGGCTCTGGGTGTTTCCGTTCTCATTATTGTTCAAAGTGTGATGAATGGTTTTGGGCAAAATATCCACCAACACTTTGCCCAGACCTACGGTGACATCAATTTAAGCTCGGAAACTACTTGGATTGAAAATTGGCCTGAGTTAAAAGATGATTTAGCCAAGCAGGTCAATCTCGAGGGGCTTCATCCCTACATTGAAACAATGGTTATGGTACAAAGTGCGGAGCAGAGTGCCTTCCCGTTACTTCGGGGAATCGAAACTCTCAATTCGGGAGCAAGCGGAGGACTGAGCGAAGAAAATGTTCCGCCTATTCAAGATGTTTTGGTTGCTGGGAGTTATACTTTTTTGGATGAGACGGGACTTTTCTTAGGTGAGCCTTTAGCCAATAAGCTTAAGGTTGGTTTGGGAGATCGCTTATTAGTTTATTCACCTAAGTTACTTGAATATCTCGGCGATGAAGAATGGATTTTTCCCAGTGAGTTTATCGTTGTCGGGTTATTGAGAACGGGTAGTCCCAGCTTGGATGAAAATCTTGTCATAGCGTCGATTGAGTCCGCACAATCTTTGCTGGAGGTCGGATCGGTTGTCTCAGGATTAAACCTCGACTTGGTTCAGAGTGACCGCCGTTCCTTAGAATTGGCAAAGGAGCGTCTAGAGCATTGGGCTTCGGAAGAACGGTCTTCGATTTTGGTGCAAACTTGGATGGATAAAAATCAGGATATTTTGTTCGTACTTGAGCAGGAAAAGAATATAATTTCATTCATTATTATCTTCATCATTTTAGTCGCTTCTTTTTCTATAGCCGTAGCGCTGATGTTATCGGTGATTCGGAAAACACGTGAGATCGGGCTACTCTGTGCACTCGGTGCACAATCTTGGCAGATTGCCCTTTGTTTCTGTATGCAAGGACTGTTTATTGGCATAATGGGCAATGTGATCGGTATTGCCTTTGCACTCCTAGTGCTAGAAAATAGAGAATGGCTGTTCGCTCTGTATACCAACTTGCTCAATCAAGATCAGCAGTTTTTAGGGGTATATGATCTCTATACCATCCCAGTTCATTATTTGAGCAAAGATTTCATTCAGGTCTGCCTCGCCTCAGTCTTGATTTCATTCTCGGCTGCATTAGTTCCTGCTTTACGGGCAGCTCAATTAAAACCCGCGGAGGCTTTGAGGAATGAGTGAGCAATCCAGTCCATTGATTCGTGCGGAAAATATTTGGAAGCATTTTATTTGTGGCAATCAAATGCTTCCGATCATTCGTGGCTTAGATTTTTCACTTTCGAAGGGCGAGAGTGTGACTATCATGGGAGACTCTGGTTCGGGTAAATCCACTTTTTTAAATCTCCTTTCCGGCCTTGAATCCTTAGATGAGGGGCGCTTGTTTTGGCGTGGCGAATCAGTGAGCACCGCTTCCATCGATAATTTAGCCAGCATGCGTCGATCTTTTATTGGATTTATTTTTCAATCGTTTCATCTTATTCCAGATTTAAATGTTTATGAAAATTTGTACCTTTCGGCACAGATAGGGACAGATTTGAATCGGCGTTCATCAGGCGCTTTGAGAGCAAAAATAGAAGCACATTTAGCTCGAGTCGGATTAAGTGATCGATCCGATCAAGCAGTGAATACACTGTCAGGAGGAGAGAAGCAACGGGTGGCCATCGCGCGGGCAACAGTCAATGAACCCTCGATACTCTTTGCCGATGAGCCGACGGGCAATCTCGACGATCGGGCTTCTGATGAAATTATGGCTTTATTGCTCGACACTGTTCGTGAGCAGGGTACTAGCCTTGTGCTCGTGACCCATAATCCTAATTTTGCCCGATTAACCGATCGTGCCTTATTTCTTAGAAATGGACTTTTTGATGGCTGAGCAGAAGTCATTTTCTCGCCAGCAAGAGGCGATAATATTGGAATTCTTGGGCATCGCTAGAGAAAACGCTGATTTTACAAGTAAAGAGCCGGTAACAATGGAAGCACTGGTAGGGCATTTTATCGACCGACACGGCTTAGATCAGTTTGAAGTGAAACCTGAGCAAGCTTTGGTCGAAGCCTGGGAATCTGTTTTTGGCAGTTTTTCTCAGCGCTGTTACCCGATAAAATTAACTGAGTCTGGCGTTTTGATTATCTCTGTCTCTAATGCCACCTTACGCTCTGAAATTCGCTTTATGAAGCATGAGATTCTAGAAAAGATACAAGAATTGCCCGCTTGCCAGAGCATCAAAGACTTAATTATTCGAGGATGAACATTATTTTTTTATAATTTGCTTGCACTTTAATTATTTTACCCCTTATTGAAAAAGATATCGCTTTTCTCCCGCAAGGGAGTTTGGGGTAACAAAATAAAGTAGATAATGGTTGGCGCATTCTTTAGGGGTAGAGAATGCGCCATTTTTTTACATTTGCGCCATTTTTCCATGTGCGCCATTTTGGCGCTCCTGATCCCGAAATTATCTGAAATTTCTTTTAATCCTGAGGCAACCTTCCGATAACATTCATTCGATATCGCTTTCAAATTATTTTAACAAAGGGTAAAATTAACAAAGGGTTAAAATAAGGCTTGCCAATTTTAAGGCTGGCGTGCAGTTTTTTCGCTTCTTTACATGGTTGGAACCATCGTAACAAAAGAAAGTAATTTTAATCTTAACCGTGTTTTGTTTGAGCAAAACATCTACATATTATGAGTCAATTAATGGAAGAGCTGCTTGCAGGCAGCCAAGTCGATAATCTAAAAGAAGGAACGATTATCAAAGGAATCATCACTGAAATACGACCGACTGAGGTTGTTGTCGATATCGGTGGAAAATCAGAGGGCATTGTGCACATCAACGAATTTGTCGACGCTGGTGAGCTCGAAGTGAATTCAGATATTGAAGTCTTTCTGGAAAAACTAGAAGATCGTGAGGGTAATCCTCTCATCTCTTTTGACAAAGCTGAGCAAAAGAAAAATTGGGAAAAGATCGCTGAAAATTGCGAAGAGGGATCGATTGTTCAAGGTCGAGTACGTTCTATCGTTAAAGGGGGTTTAATTGTATCCATTGGAGTGGATTCATTTTTGCCCACTTCTCAAATCGACGTTCAAGCACCGAAGAATTTAGAGCAGTATGTAGGTCAGACTTACGACTTTAAAGTTATCAAAATTAACTCTGAGCGAAAGAATATAGTCGTTTCACGGAGGGAGTTAGTTGAAGAGCAACGCATTGAAAAACGCCGTAAGCTTCTCGATGAAGTAAAGCCAGGTGATCGCCAACGTGGCCAAGTAAAGAATATCACCGACTACGGTGCTTTCGTTGATCTAGATGGTTTAGATGGTCTGCTACACATTACAGATATGTCTTGGGGTCGCATTCAGCACCCTAGTGAAATGCTTAAGCAGGGTGAAGAGATTGAAGTCGTGATTATTGAGATCGATCGTGATCGTGAGCGCGTTTCTCTCGGGCTTAAGCAAATGCACCCTAATCCATGGGAGAAAATTGATGAAAAATACCCATTGGGAGCTCAAGTCAAGGGACGCGTGGTTAACTTAGTTCCTTACGGAGCTTTCATCGAGCTTGAGGAAGGAGTAGAAGGACTGGTTCATGTTACAGAATTGTCTTGGACTAAGCGCATCAATAAGCCTGGCGAGATCCTCAAAATCGGGGAAGAAATCTCTGCTGTGGTTCTCGGTATTCAGAAAGAAGAGCAAAAAATCTCTCTCGGTGTTCGTCAGCTAGAAGACAACCCATGGGAAGTAGCTAAGGTGAAATACCCAATTGGTATGTTAATTGAAGGCGAAGTGCGAAATTTAACAACCTACGGTGCCTTTATTGAACTCGAAGACGGTATAGATGGTATGATCCACGTTTCCGATATTTCATGGACACGTAAGGTCAATCATCCGAGTGAAGTTCTAAAGAAAGGCGATCCGATTAAGGCTATCGTCCTTAATGTCGATATCGATGCCCAGCGAATAGCACTCGGTGTGAAGCAATTATCAACGGATCCTTGGGAGGAAATTGAAAATCACTTTAAGATTGGTGATGTCATTGAAGCAAAAGTCTCTAAGATAACCAGTTACGGTGCTTTTGTTGAATTGGATAATGATATCGATGGGCTTGTTCACATATCACAAGTAAGTGAAGAGCGTATCGAAAACATTAAAGAAGTTCTTAATGAGGGGGATAGTGTAAAATCTCGCGTAATCAAGATCGACAAGAATGAGCGCCGCATCGGATTGTCAATTAAAGCAGCCAATTACAACGAAGAAGATTTAGCTAAAGAAAAGGCCGCCTTTGATAATCTATCCTCAACCGGTGATATGACCAGTCTCGGCGATTTGCTCGATGAAGCGACCAAATAATTATTTTCAGGACAATCCCTGATTGTATAAAAACCCTTATGTTGCCATAAGGGTTTTTATGTTTTTAAATGAACAAAAAATTACTACATTTAAATTTTAAAATTACACTGCATGTCAGAGCTTTGGGATACTATTAAATTACTATCGGATGCCACTCGAGCAAGAATCTTACTTATCTTGAGTGATGAAGAATTGTCGGTTGCTGAATTGCAGTCGGTAATGAACATGGGGCAATCTAGGATTTCATCCCATTTGAGCCTGCTTCGGCAGGGTGACTTGGTCGTGGATCGCAAGGAGGGTAAGAAGACTTTTTATTCAATTCAAAAGAATTTTGGCGAGACCAAGACGAAGTTGATTCACTCGATTTTAGATGCACTTAAGTCTGAGTCCGAAGTGTCTGAAGACAGAACAAATCTTAAGCGAATCCTCGAGCAACGCAAACAAGCGACTGAAGCGTATTTTAATTCAGTAGCGGGTCGCTTGGGCAAACATTACTGTCCGGGTAGAAGTTGGGAAGCAATCGGGCATTTTTTATTTTATTTGACGCCCAAGCTTCGCATTGCCGATCTCGGAGCTGGTGAAGGCTTGATTGCACAATTGCTCGCCCGAGGAGCAAAAAGCGTGACTTGCATTGATAACGCACCAAAAATGATTGAGTTCGGAAAAGGACTATCGGAAAAAAATGGGCTGACCAATTTAGATTACCGATTGGGGGATATTGAAGCGGTTCCCTTAGAGGATGGCAGTATGGATCTCGCTCTGATGAGTCAGGCCTTGCACCATGCAGGTCACCCTCAGCGAGCGGTGGATGAGGCCTATCGCATTTTAGACCGCAACGGGCGCATTATCATCATCGATCTATTAGAACACGAATTTGAAAAAGCGCGTGAGCTATATGCCGATGTATGGTTAGGCTTTTCTCAGAATAAATTGTATCAAATGCTAAAGAACGCAGGCTTTAAGCAAATTGAGATCAATATTGTTTCTGTGGAGACGGAAGCCCCACATTTTCAAACGTTGCTTGCGTCAGCGATCAAACGATAGCGATAGGTAATGGACAGCCAAACAGTTTTAAAGTATTTTAATTCGGATTCAGTGGTTGATTATTACGAAGCGGCGGCGCGAAAAGTCGGTCTTTGGGAATCGGAAGAGAAAATTTTTCAAAAGTTATACAAGCGGAGTGATTCTATTTTAGAATTGGGTTGTGGAGTGGGTCGGATCAGTATTGGACTGCACGAGCTCGGTTACGCAAATCTCTTAGCTACTGATTATGCTAAAAATATGGTACTTAAGGCACGACACTTAAGTAAGTTGTTGGGCTATTCGATCCCTTATCGGGTTTGCGATGCCCTGGACTTGGAGTTTGAGGACGCAATCTTTGAAGGGGCAATTTTTGGTTTCAATGGCTTAATGCAGATACCTAAGGCAGCAAATCGGTTGCAGGCAACCCGTGAAATATATCGAGTACTCAAGCCGGACGGTTTATTTGTTTTCACCTCTCATTTGCGTTCATTTTCTAAACATAAAAATTTTTGGAAAGAAGAAGAAAAGCGTTGGGCAGATGCCGAGCAAAAATCTGATTTAGACGATTTTGGTGACCGAATTGAAACCGGTGATCTAGGTGCTATGTTCATACATGTACCCGAGGCCGAAGAGATCGAAGCCATGGTTCGTTCAGTTGGTTTTTCTGTTGAATTATCTGTGCCGCGCTCGATTATCGCCAATGAGCGCGCTGCGGTTAGAGAATTTTCCGACGAGTGCGTTTTTTGGATACTGAGAAAAGCCAAAAGTGCTTAGGCTTTTTCGATTAGCGCTTGAACTATGGCTGGAATCAAGGCTTCAATTGATGCTAAGCAGGATTTATAAGCGGGTAGGGCTTGCCCATAGGGGTCGGGGACATCCATGCTTTCCCCGTCTGTTAAGTGACTGAAGGTGCAAACCTTTTCCATTGGAATATCGAATTGCATGAGGATTTGATCCAAGTGGCTCGAAGTCATAGTCAATATCAAATGGGCTTCATTGAGTAGAGCTTCGGTGAGCATTTGTGATTGGTGGGCTTCTAAAGAAAGATTTTTCTCTTTAAGGGCTAGTAGTGCATTTCGGGAAGCGGGCTGCTTCTCTAGGGCAAAGAGGCCAGCGGATTGAAAGCTGTAGTTCTCTAATTCTGGATGTTTAGTTTGTTCAGCTTTTAGTAAGCATTCTGCCATCGGGCTCCGACAGGTGTTGCCAGTACAAACAATCAAAATAAGTTTTTTTGGGGGATTCATTGGGCAAAGCTTAGTGGCTTATTCGTTTGATTTCTCTGTGCGCAATATCTCTTCTAAAGTACTTGCTTGAATAATCTATGGAATCACATATCGAGTAAATTTTTTCTGCCGCCTGAGGAATTGAGCCAGCTCGTGCGGTTATGTTTAAAACGCGCCCACCACTACTGCGAAGCTGCCCAGATTCGTCCAGTTGTGTCCCCGCATGGATAATGCTTGTGCCTTCAGGAAGAGCTTGGGGGAGTTGGATGCTTTCACCTTTAGCATAGTTCTCAGGATAGCCTTGACTGGCAATAACGACAGTCATGCATTTATCCGATGAGAGTTTAAGTGTGCTGGGCAGTGGCTTATGAGTCGCTGAAGCGTAGAGCAAGGCAATGAAATCATCGTCAACTAAAGGGAGTAGCACCTGAGTTTCGGGATCGCCAAATCGAACATTGTATTCTAAAATTTTAGGACCGTTTTGGGTGAGCATTAAGCCTGCGTACAGCGTACCATTGTAGGGGATGCCGTCCCGAGCTAGGCCTTCGATAGTGGGCTTGATAATTGTCGATTCAATTGTTTTTTGCAAAGCTGCACTCAGTACTGAAGTAGGAGCGTAGGCGCCCATACCGCCTGTGTTTAAACCGGTGTCATTTTCTCCGACTCGCTTGTGGTCTTGGCTGGGGGAAAGGCAAAGAAAAGTTCCTTCTGAGACAATGGCATGGATGGAAACCTCTTCACCATCCAAGTACTCTTCAATGACTACTTTAGAGCCACTGGCCCCAAATTTCTGATCGATGAGCATAGAGCGAACCGCTTCCTTTGCCGCTTCATTGCTTTGGGCAATAATCACTCCTTTGCCTGCTGCTAGTCCACTTGCTTTTACGACGATGGGAGCGGGATGTTTATCCAGATAGGCCAAGGCAGGCTCTAGGGTATCAAAGCACGCATATTCAGCGGTGGGAATGCTGTGTCTTTGAAAAAAATCCTTACAAAAGGACTTGCTAGATTCGAGTTGAGCACCTGCTTTTGTGGGTCCATAAGCGGGAATACCTACTGCACTTAAAGCGTCTACTAAGCCGAGGCAAAGGGGGATTTCAGGGCCGACAATAACGAAATTAATCGACTCTCTTTGAGCGAGGGCTACCAGCTCATCAATGGCATCTGCGGAAATCGGAAAACAGTCGATGTCCGATTGCATTCCTCCGTTTCCAGGTGCAGCGATAACGCGATTGCAGAGCGGGCTCTCCATGCATTTTTTTACCATTGCGTGCTCTCTGCCTCCTGAGCCAACTACAAGAATATCTAGTGTTTTTTCCATCTGATTATGGGTGTCAATTGAACTTAATTATCATCGTTTGAATTATTCCTCTTGTAAATATTTTTTGTTTTTAAAGATTAGTTTAATGCGAATATACTTTCTTGGAATTGGGGGGACTGCTATGGGTAACGTAGCTATTCTGTTAAAGAAGCGAGGGTATAGCGTGATGGGTTCGGACGGGGAACTCTATCCACCGATGTCTCATATTTTAGAAGCTGAAGGTACGCAAATTTATAGCGGGTTTGACCCCGAACGCTTGAAGGCTTTGAATCCAGATTTGGTTGTTGTCGGCAATGCAATCACTCGAGGTAATAGTGAGTTGGAATGGCTTTTAGACAGTCGAGCTGTACCCCTAGTGTCCTTACCTCAATTAATCCGAGAGCATTTACTCGTAGAAAAAGAAAGTTTGGTGATTACTGGGACTCACGGGAAGACGACCACTGCAAGTATTACTGCTTTTTTATTACAGGAGAATAAAGCAGATCCGAGTTGGTTGATCGGCGGGGTGCCACGAACTTTGTCTTCAGGTGCACACTTAGGAACGGGTTCGAAATTCGTGATTGAGGGTGATGAGTATGATTCCGCTTTTTTTGATAAGCGTTCTAAGTTTATTCATTACAGACCCGATATTGCCACAATCAATAATTTGGAAATGGATCACGCTGATATTTTTCGAGATTTGGTCGATATACAGCGCAGTTTTTCTCATTTGCTTAAATTGATTCCCCAGCAGGGCTTTTTGATTATAAATGGTGATGATCCGCATATTGAGACAATTCTTGGAGAGGCATGGTGCTCAGTCTTGCGGGTAGGAACGGGAACAGAGAATGATTTAATTATATCTGATTTTGTAGAAGTGCCCGGGGCATCTTCCTTTAAACTCTTTTACAAAGGAGAATTTTGGACAGAAGTCGAGTGGTCTCTGTGCGGAATTTACAATGCAAGAAATGCCGCGATTGCTGCACTGACAGCGGGATTAGCTTTGGATAGAAAGAACCCGTTAGAAATTAATCTCGATTGTTTGAAACAATTTGAAGGGGTTAAACGACGACAAGAAAAGCTGTTTCATCAAAGAAATTGCCTGATTTTTGAAGATTTCGCCCATCATCCAACTGCAATAAAAGAGATACTGAAATCCTTTCGCTCGCAGTATCCAGAACACCGCATACTTGCCTGTTTTGAGCCTCGAAGCAATTCCGCTCGAACTCAGTTATTTCAAAGCGAGTTTACTCAAGCTCTCACCATAGCAGACCAAGTTTTAATTGGTGCGCTGACAGAGAAGCGATCTCCAGTGGCTTGCCAAGAGCATCATGCATCTAGCCGTTCCAAAGTCTTAGATCGAGATAAGATGGTGTTGTCCTTAGGGGAGTCGGGAACGGAAGCGGCATTTTTTCAAACGAATCAAGACTTGCTCGGATCGTTGATTGAGGTAATCAAGCCAATTTATGCTGAGGGTAGCCCAACAATCATTGTATTTTTTAGCAATGGTTCTTTTAGTGGCGTTATGAAAAAACTCGCCCAAGTTTTGGCGAGTTTTGATTAATTCAATGCGACTGTGTACTTAAGCTGACTGACGTGAAATTGTCTGTTAGCCCAGTCGATTCGCCAAATCTTCCTTTGAGGAAAGCCCAACCACTGTATCAGCTACTTGTCCGCCTTTAAAAATTTTAATAGTGGGAATAGCGCGTACTTCATACTGGCTAGCTAATTCACTGTTATTATCAACATTGACTTTACCTATTTTTACAGAGTCGGAAAGTTCAGATGACAGTTCTTCCAAAATAGGGGCGATTGCCTTACAGGGACCGCACCATGGAGCCCAAAAATCAACAAGTACAGTTGCGTTGGATGTGATAAATGCTTCAAAGTTATTTTGATCTAGGTCGGTGATGTTTTCTGACATAATGATTAGTGGATGAATATAGGATTAGTTATTAAAAAATTGAGTACTTTTGTCTAGCTTGTATTTTCGGAAATTGATTTTCATTCAGTCTATTCTTCAGTCTAGAGCATCTTGAATGATGTCATTGAGTTCCTCTTTATCAACGGTTTCTAAAGTTTTACCCTTCTTATCTAGAGTTTCAAATGTTTTGATCGCGGTTTCTGTGAGGCATTCGTGGGTTTCTTCAGATCCTCCAACAATAGAAAAGCGTTCAGACTGTGTGACTCGCTTGTGTCCATCGGTATTGTCGAGCCCTAGACCAATCAATTTTGCTTGCTGCTTTTGTTTTTCTTCCATCTCTGGTTTTTATTTTAACTTTTGTTCAACAGTACTGTTATGCCTGCAGTTGATTTAATTAATTCTTTTCGCATAAAATATCCGTAAATTCAATTTCTTGTTTTAAAGTGATTTCGCCTAATCGGGTGAGCTCTAATACAGCGAGAAAAGTAGCTACTATGTTATTGAGAGTTGTTTTCTTTTCAAATAAATTAGAAAAATAAAATGAGGGGGCAGTTTTCAGTCGCTGAATAATATATTGCATTCGATCCGAGACGGTTACGCTTTCTTCGTGAATGTCTCCTTCCTGAATTCGGCTGGAAAGTCGACGGAGGACGCCATTAAAAGTATTCCACAGCTCCACTCGGTCAACGGGTTTTAATTCAGTGTGACTATCCTTGGTTTTAGTTTGAACAAAGTCTCGAGGAAAGTAGTCATGAGCTTTGCTAATGAGGGATTCAATTTCTTGAGCAATAGTTTTAAATTTCTTATACTCAACAAGTTTTTCTACTAGCTCCCATCGGGGATCGGGTCCGTCGTCGGCAAGTGAATCTTTGTCTCGGTCTTTTTTGGGGAGCAAGTAGCGACTTTTTATGTACATTAGTGTCGATGCCATGACAAAAAATTCACCGGCTACCTCTAGATTGAGTTGTTCCATTTTTTGTAGGCTTTCAATATACTGATGCGTTACCGAAACAATTGGAATGTCGTAAATATCAATCTCGTCTTTTTTGATCAGGTATAAAAGGAGGTCAAGCGGGCCTTCAAAACTATTGAGAGATATCAAATGCTCTTGATCAGGTATGAGTGCATCTTGCATAAGCTGAGGCTATATTAATAGGGGAGCAGTTCAATGCCTATATCAAAACTGACATCTTCTAATCTTCTTTGATCTGCTTCGTAATTAACCGAATAAGTTGTTCGCCAATTACTGGGTGAAATAGAATCAATAGCCACGCTGAAGCGAGAGATTTCATTTTCTTTTAAATCGCTCCATAGAATTGAAGAGAGGCTCATTTTCTCAGTTAGTTTCAATTTGTAATCGAGACTAATTTGTTCTGAAAAATCTTTTTTGTAATAAGAAGAAAGACCGATTTCCCAAAATTCGCTGCTTTTCAAAACTAAGCGTAGTTGTTGCTCGAGCAAGCGGAAGGATTCACTGTCTAAGCGAGAGGCGAGATCAAATTTTATCCAGGGAGCAGGGAAGAGTTTATACTCGAGCCAGAGAGCATTTTTATTTGAATGGGTTCTGTTCTCAGTATTTCTGTTTTGATATTGATGATAAAAGTCAGCAGTGAGATGCAACTCCATTAAACTTCTTGAGCCGTAGGATTCGTTTCGAGTTTGGAAATAGTTTTCAAGCCGAAAGCGTGTCAGTGTGCGTTGGTAAATTTGATCGCTATTCCTGATATCAAATAAACTAAGAGCGGGTCTTGAGAGATCGAGAACGGAAGGCAGTTGAGTCGGAGCGAGTTGGTTGAAATCATCGCTACTCAAAGCGTGAATCTTGCTCAAGGAAAGAGTGGGGCGGAAATGGTGTCTCAGTCCTTTGACATTCCACAGGTGATTTAGGGTGGGGTAGACCGCATAAAAATCACTGGAAATATCCAACCCGTAATTGAGTATTTGATGGTCTGATTCAAATACATTCAACAGGGGATCACTTGGGCTTTCCTCCAAGGAGAAGTGAAAACTCCGGTATTCAATTTTAGGAGTGATTGAGAGCCAGTTTTTATAGGAAAATCGACGACTCAGTGCGTAGTTGAGATCGAGAAGTGTATAGTTGAGTGCATCTATTTTATTAAACAAAATCGAGTCTGGACTGAGCGAGTCTTCGTCTATTTTTGATAAGCGAACGCTTCCCCTGTGGAAAAATTGCGTTCCTAATAGGTAGTCTGGAAGTAAGAAAAGATTGATTTCAGGCAAGCGCTCTCGACTTGTAGAAAAGTCATCGCTTTTAAAATGGGCAAAGGCATTAAGGGCTATGACTTGGTTTATGTAAGTGCTTTCAACAAAATTTAGAGGAAATTGATTCCGAATGTAGAGGGGCTCTCTGAAATCGCGGATCACTTCTGAATCCGAGGTATCTTGTACTTGTGCGGTGACAAAAAAGCGGTTGTTGTGAATTTGTTTGTGCTGGGCCAAGACGAAACTTCGCTTTGGATCGATCGTTCGATCAAAGATATCTGTACCCGTTTCCATTGAGTCATCAATAAAGCCCGCACTGAGACTACCCTGTATAAACTGAGTCGGATTTTCGCTATAATATTGAACGGTTGGCCCAATTAAAGTGCCTCGTTTTGAGTAATAATCTAAGTTTAAACCGGCTCGAAGCCAATCGCTGAACGGGATCAGGCTCGTGCTTTGAAAATAAGTTCCAAACTCATTGGCATAACCTATATTACTAATGCCCAAAAAAGGATTGTTGTTCAGTTTAACTTTAAGCTGAGGAAGAAAGAAAATGGGTATTTTACCAAGTCGGACAAAGGTATTTTTGAAGGAAACATTTTTTTCGTTTTTTGTATTCGTTATTAGAATGGATTCAGCTTTGAAATTTGGGCTAAAAGCGCGGGGCTCTCCATAGTAAAAAGTACTCTTATTTAAATGGATTTCTGAAAGTGAGCCTCCTCCGGAATCGGCGTCTACGAAATAGGGCCAAAAGCCATATTTTATTTGACTGAGTGAGAAAGTATTCTCTTCGACACTGAGTGAGAAATCATCCGATAAGAGTCTGTGGTTATTTGTTGTAAAATTGACATTTCCCTGCGCATTAAGCAGATCGTATCGTTTGTAATATGTAATTTTATCGGCTCTTAATTTAACCGACCCAAATTCAAAAGTTGCCTCTCCGCTGGCGACTATTT
>MDTB01067396.1_pt1 | contig 26894 bp, 27 predicted proteins | sample 811161 | NCBI WGS metagenome assembly MDTB01 (sample SAMN05326650, study PRJNA326480) | marine metagenome | isolation source: seawater | place: Mediterranean Sea | collected 2009 | reverse complement strand
TTCCATGTCTTAAGACAAAGTACCATTGGCGCAGAAAGGCTTGACTTCCGAGTTCGGAATGGGATCGGGTATTACACTTTCGCAATAATCACCAGGCGTTTGTGATATACATTTAGAATTTTGAAATGTCAAATAGTTATATCTAACAAAATCCATCAAAATATTTTATATTTGAAATTGATTTTTATCTTGAGTAATAATGATCGAGTTATTTCTCCACATTTTTAATATATTTTTCTATAAAATCGTTAATAGCAAAACCGATACCGTCCTCAAAAGAAGTTTTGGCTTTCCAGCCATATTTTTTTGCTAAACTACTATCTAAAAGCTTTCTGGGTGTTCCATCTAGTTTTTTATTCTGATATTTTATTTTTAATTTTAATTGCAAATATTGCATAATAAAATTTGCATAATCATTGATACTTTTTTCAACTCCTGAACCAATATTAATGAGTGACTCTTTTGTTTTTTTTCTCAAAAAAAAAATACAAGCATCAGCTATATCGTCACTTATTATTACTTCTCTTAGAGGCTTTCCAGTGCCCCAAATTTTGATGTAGTCTTCTTTATTTTTAATAGCATGAATTATTTTTCTTATTAAAGCAGGTAAAAAATGAGAGGAGTTGGGATCATAATTATCATTAATTCCATATGAATTACATGGCATTAAACATTTATAATTAAGATTATATTGTTCGTTATAGCTAGAGCATAGATTAATACCAGCAATTTTTGCTATTGCATAAGGTTCATTAGTTTTTTCTAAAAATCCAGATAATAAATATTCTTCTTTAATTGGTTGCTTACATTTTTTTGGGTATACGCAACTAGAGCCCAAAAAAATTAAATTTTTTACTCCTGCTTTATAACTTCCATGAATTAAGTTACTTTGGATTATTAAATTATCGTATATAAAGTCTGCTTTAAAAGTATTATTTGCATGTATCCCTCCAACTTTTGCTGCAGCTATAATTACAGCATCAGGTTTATATCTTTTTAAAAATTTAAAAACATCTAACTGATTAGTTAAGTCAAGTTGACTTTTAGTTCTGTATAATAGGTTAGAATATTTCTTAAATTTTAATTTCCTTAATATTGCGGAACCAACTAGGCCCTTGTGGCCTGCAACATAAATTTTAGATTTTTTATTGATCATTCATTGTTTGAATTATACTCATATTGTATCATATCTTTAATAAGAGATTTAATATCATGCTTTGGTTTCCAATTAAGTAATTTCTTAGCTTTTGAACAGTTTCCTTTAAGTGTATCAACTTCTGCAGGTCTTAAATATTTTTTTTTACATTCTATTATGCAATTTCCATTTTTATCATATGCCTTTTCGTTTATTCCTTTTCCTTTCCATTTAATTTGAAGTTTCAAATATTTCGCAACAAGATTTATAAATTGTTTAATACTATATTGTTTGCCTGTGCAAACAACAAAATCATCAGGCTTATTGTGTTGTAACATTTTCCACATTGCTTTTACGTAGTCTTCTGCATGCCCCCAATCTCTTTTTGCGTAAATATTGCCTAAGAATAATTTTTTTTGTTTTTTCATTTTAATTCTACAAAGAGCTTTCACAATTTTTTTAGTAACAAAAGTCTCTCCTCTTAATGGACTTTCATGATTAAATAATATTCCATTACATGCAAATAATTTATAAGATTCCCTATAATTTATTGTAATCCAATGAGCATAAACCTTCGCGACACCATATGGACTTCGTGGGTAAAAAGGTGTTTTTTCATTTTGAGGTGTTTCAACAACTTTACCAAACATCTCTGAACTGCCAGCCTGATAAAATTTTATTTTTTTATTTATTCTAATGATTGACTCTAAAATTCTTAAAGTTCCTGTAGCATCAGCATTAGTAGTATATTCAGGTATATCAAATGAAACGGCAACATGAGATTGAGCTGCTAAATTATAAATTTCATCAGGAAGAACTTTTTTTATTATACTAAAAACAGCAGTTGAGTCAGTTACATCTCCATAATGTAAATAAAAATTGTTTTTTTTTATTAAAGGATCAGAATATATGTCATCTATTCTATAAGTATTAGGTTGAGACGATCGTCTTTTTACACCATGAACAATATATCCTTTCTCTATTAATAACTTTGACAGATATGCTCCATCTTGACCAGTCACTCCAAAAATTAAAGCTTTTTTTTTCATTCAACTATAAATCAATCTTAGTTCAATTCATTTATTACACATGCTATTTATAGTCAATTGATTAAAAACTTATTTGTGAAATTTTTGATAATATTTTCTTTAAGATAAGAAATATATTTGCTCTCATATTATTGATTTTAAATGATTTATATACTTCATAATTTGAAAATATGATATTAAAAATATTCTTGTTACTGGTTCCACCTATTCTCATAACAACAAATGTTTTATTAATATATTTTGAATGAACTTTATTTATCCCATACACTCTTAACATAAATTCAAAATCTGAGGCAATTTTAAGATTAATATTATATAGACCAAATTTTTCAAAAATTTTTTTGTTAATAAACAGAGAGGTGTGTGGAGGGTGTTTACAATTAATGTAATCCTCACTTTTCAAATTTTCAGATTTAAAAAATCTTACAATCTTTTTTTTATTATCTCTTTTTACAAATTCAATATTTGAGTGAATTGACAACAACTTATCATTTGATTTAAATTCTTTTAAGATATTTTTAAAAACATTATTGTTTTTATAGAAATCATCAGAATGTAATATTCCTATGTAATTATATTTCGTTTTTTTAATGGCATAATTTATTCCTTCATAAATTCCTAAATTTTTTTTTTCAAATATCCTTAAATTTTTATTTTTTTTTTTTAGTTCTCTTAAAACCTTTAATGTGTTATCGTTAGAACCGCCATCTACTACTATATGTTCATATTTTTGATTTAATCTTTGTTTTCTGACAGAATTTACACAATCACATATGAATTTTTCATTATTAAGGACTGTTGTAATAATAGATAAAGGCATTTTTAAAAAAAAATAATTAATCTTTTATCTTAACTTTTAAATTAATTTAATCTAGTTTTAACAGTCCATACTTTATTAAGGCTAATATTGCATAAACACCATCAATTAAACTAATTTTTTTTCCCTCAGAATATGTTCTTCCATTATAATTAATTTCCACCTCTACAATCTCAATTTTCAATCTTGCTACTTTTGAATTCACTTCTGGACAGAAGGCAAAGCCTTTTTCTTTAAGTCGCAAATTTGAAAAAATATCTTTTGAAAAAACTTTGTAACAAGTATGAGCATCAGTAAGATGTTGATTATTTATTAAATTAGATAATTTTGTTAAAAAATGATTAAAAAAAATTCTTGATCTCGAAATGAAATTTTTTGCGTTATGATATCTTTTTTTCCCCAAAACTCTAGAGCCATATACAATTTTTGACACATTTGTTAATATGGGATTTATTAATTTTTTATAATCTTGAGGATCATATTCAAGATCTGCATCTTGTATAATAACAATATCTCCACTCACATAATCTTTAGCAGTTTTAATACATGCACCTTTACCTAAATTTGTATTGTGGCTCAATACTAATTTTTCACTGAAAAATTTATACGATTTTATCACATCTAGCGAGTCATCTGTTGAGCAATCATTGACAATTATTATTTGTTTTTTGATATAGTTCTGTTTTTCAATTTGATTCAATAATTTTACAATTGTATTTTTTTCGTTGAAAAGTGGTATTATAATACTTAATTTCATAAACAAATTATGATTTTTTTTTTTATCAAAATACTAATCACAGTTTTATTTTATATAGTTTTAGGAAAGTTAACAGTATATAAAATTTTTAAATATAAAGAAACAAACTTAATAGATACATCAATAATTGGAATAATAAGTGCTTCTTTAATACCTTTAATAATAAATTTTTTTTTTCCCCTAAACTTAATTGTTAATACGATATTTTTATTAACGATTTTCTCTATTTTCTTATTTTCAAAATTTAAATTAGAAAAGTTTGATTTTTATTTTATATCAGCTGTAAGTATTTTATCATTTATAATTATATTATTTGACAATGAATATAGGCCAGATGCAGGTCTTTACCATTTACCTTATATTCAGATTCTAAATGAACAAAATATACTCATTGGGCTAACAAACTTACATACTAGATTTGGACATATTTCGATAATTCAATATTTATCTGCGTTTAATTTGAATATTTTTACAGGGCAAGTGGGAGTTATAATTCCTATCTCAATAATTTTTTCTTTTATATACTTATATTTTTTATATGACATCCATAAACTTCTAAAAAAAGAGGAATCTATTTCTATAGGGAAAATATTCTCAATTTTTATATTAATATATATCACGTATAAAATTAATCGATATAGCGAGTTCGGAAATGATGCACCCGCACATTTACTATTTTTTTATCTAATATCAAAGTTTTTATATTTTAAAAAATATTCGCTAAAAAACATACATAACATTTATTTATGCACAGTTTACTTATTTTTAAATAAAATTTTTTTTGTGTTCACATTCATTTTACCTTTATATCTTCTAATTAAGAAAAAGAAGTTTTTTTTGAATTTTGTATTTAGTATTCCAACTCTATTATTTGTTTTATGGATATTTAAAAATATTCTTATTAGTGGGTGTTTATTATTTCCAATTAAAATCACATGTTTTGAAAGTTTAAAATGGACAAATCTACAATTAGTTGAAAGTGCTAATATAGAGGCTGATGCCTGGGCAAAAGCATGGCCTCAAAATTTGAATAAAGATCTTTCAATGGAAGAATTTACAAAAAATTTTAAATGGGTAGAATCTTGGATGAGTATTCACTTTAAATATATAATCAAGATTTTTTTACCATATATAATTTTTTTAATTATGATCTTAACTTATCTTGTTAATATTCAAAAAAAATCTTTCAATAATTTTATAAAAAATGATAAATATTTATTATTAATTTTACTGTCAGTAATTGGCTCTATTACTTTTTTTCTTAAATTTTCAGTTTATAGATATGGTTATTCATATTTAATTTTATTATTTTTTACATCTTTAATTTGGAGTTTTAAATTTATAAATAAAGCAAAGTTTCTAAAGATTTGTAAAATATTAATACCTCTAAGTTTAATAATAATTTTATCTAAACAATTTGTAAGATACCAAATCAATTATAATGAAAAAAATTTTATTCCAGATCATGTTTTTATTGATAAAAAAGAATACAATATTAAATATAATAAAATTCATTTATCTAATGATTTTACAATCTACTTTAGCAAAAATGAGTGCTTTTATGGTTTAGCGCCATGTACAAATTACAATTATGGGACTGATAAAAAAAAATTGAAATATGAAAAAAAATTTATATTCAATATAATTTATTTATGATTTAAAATTTTTTTAGTATTGGTAATTAATTTTCTATATCCAAATAATGAGCCAATAAAAAACCAATAAATTGTTCCAAAAAAGGTGCTAAAAATTGAACCTGTTGGTCTTGGTAAAAAAATAAATGTCAGCATAATTATTATAATAAGATTAAGTATTAATTTATTAGAGACATTATTTTTTTTTAAGTCTTTAAACAAATAAAATAAAAATATCATAAAAGCTGAGTAACCAATTAAGCCTGCGTCTACTAATATTTCTAAATGAAAATTATGAGGATGAGTTGAACAAACTCTATACTCAGTCGATTCTTTTATATTTTCTGTGTCATATTTCTTACAATTTTTTCTAAAAGATTTAAAACCATTACCAAAAATAGGTTCTTCTGCTATCATAGATATACTTGCATTGTAATGTAAACCCCAAGGAGTTAATTTTAATGCTTCAAGAAAATTTGGTTGATCAGAGTCAATCAGATTGATTATATCGCCGTAATATCTGGATTTAGTAGAGTCTTTTATTGAAAAATTTATTAACAATATAGATATACAAATTGAAAAAAAAATACCTAAAATGTTTTTTAAATTAAAGTTAATAATAAATGAATAATATATTATTGAAAAAACTAATGTTAATAAAAATGCTGATCTTTCACCGGAGAGAAAAACCATAACTAAAATAAAGAGAGGGAAAAAATTTAACAAATTATTTTTTTTTAATATCTTAAATAATATGAAGGATGACATTATAATTGTAGAAAAGTAGCCGCCTAAAACTAACTCTGGACCAAAAAAGCCAGAGTATCTTTGGCAATCTAAAATACTTGAATTACAAAAATAAGGTTTTAATCCTATAAAATTAAACCCTGTAAAATATTGTTTGAGAAGATCTAAAGAAATAATAACTATAAATATGAATAAATAAATTAGATTTTTTTCTAAGAATTTTTTACTTACTCTTGAATAAACAAAAATAATTGAATTAAAAAGAAAAAAAAATTTAAGTAAGAAAATACTTTTTATTACAGATATATTATTTGGATCAAAAAATAAATTCAAAAAAATAACGTAAAAAAAAAATATTAACAAGAAGATGTTATATTTTTTTGCTAGAAAATTATATTTAAACTGTATCGATAAAGTTAAGAATAATACTGAAATCGTTATTAGTATTAAATTTAGAATAAAAGATCTAAAAAAGAAAAAAACAGGGAAAAATATTATTAGATAATATAATGTCGTTTCTAGTGGATTTATTTTTTTTTTTGGATAAATCAATTTACTTGAGTATAATTTAATTATTATTAATATTTTTTTTTTTTAGATTCATATATTATATTAATTAATATAAAACCCAATAAATTTTGCTTATTTAAACTAAAGACTCTTTTAAGAATGGATATTTTAAAAATATTAATATTTTTCTCTTGTTCCTTAGGAGCATTATATTTTGTTGATAAAATATCTATTAAATTTAACTTTTACGACTTACCTGATAAAAAAAAAATTCATAAGAAAAAAACTACTAAAGCTGCAGGTCTAGTGGTGATACCTATTGTTGTTCTTAATTTAATATTTTTAGACCTCAACTATCAATTATTTTATTTCATGATATTTTTGATAGCCATTGTTCTATTAGGTTTTACAGATGATTTACTAAATCTTTCTCCGTTAACAAAGTTGTTATTATTATTTGTAATTTTATCTTTCTTTATTTTAGAGATAGTAAAGATTCAAAGTTTAGGCTATTTATTCAATAAAAATTTGGATTTATATTTTTTTTCAATTCCTTTTTCAATTTTATGTTATTTATTTCTTATAAACTCATTTAATTATTTTGATGGGTTAGATGGATTGCTTGGTTCGCTATCTTTAATTTCAATAATATATTTTTTCTATTTTACAATGGGAGAATTATCATTCTTTTTAATTTCGATTATAATATTTCTAATTGTTTTTCTTTTCTTTAATTTTGGAATTCTACCTAAACAATTTATGGGCGACTCTGGAAGTTTAGGACTGGGGTTCATTGTTTCATTTTTAGCAACTTATTCAACTCAAAATGAAATATTTTTAACTCCTTCATTTGTTATTTGGCCTTTGGCTTTTTTTGTCTATGAATTTATCTCAATTAATTTAATAAGAATTAAAATTAAAAAAAATATATTTTCAAGAGACTTAAATTTTATATTTAATATTTTTGCAAAAAAACATGGGCAAATTATTTCTGTCTTAATGTGTGTTTTAATACATATATTTTATTGTCTTAATGGAATTATTCTTGAAAAGCTAAAACTAGATGAACTTTCAATTATTTTATTTTGTATATATTTTATTATATATATTAAATTAAGGTTAAACCAATTTAATAGTTTTTATAAAAATATTAATTAAAGTAATAAAAAAATGAAAATATTAAAATCTAAAATTGTTCGAATTAAAAAGGGTCACAATCTTAAGATTATTGAGCCAGTAAATATTTATGAATGTAAGTTTGGAAATAATTGTTTTATTGGTCCTTTTTGCGAAATTCAAAAAAATGTAGAAATTGGTAACAATACTAAAATTCAATCACACTCTTTTATATGTGAACTTGTAAGTATTGGTGATGATTGTTTTATTGGCCACGGGGTAGTCTTCATAAACGATAAATTTGAAGATTTAAAGCCAGCTTATAAAAATAAAAAAAAGTGGCTAAAAACAAAAATAAGTTCTAATGTTTACATTGGTAGTAATTCGACAATACTTCCAGTTAATATTTGCTCAAATGTTGTAATTGGGGCTGGATCTGTAGTTACCAAAAATATAACAAAGTCAGGTAAATATGCTGGTAATCCAGCAAAAAAAATTAAATAATTTATTACTTTTATTTTGTATAAGAAATTTCTTTTTTAATAACACTTTTAAAAATACTTAAGTAATTTTTTTTTGTTATTTTGCTGTTAAAATTTTTTAAAGCAAATCTTCTAGAAATTATCGATTTTGTTTTTATTTTATTCATTGACAAGTTTCCAATAAAGTCTGTAAGTTTGGAAATTTCAGATATTTTGAATGTATATCCTGTTTTTTTAAGAACCTCTTCTGCCCCACCATTTTTAAAACTTATTACCAAATTTCCTGAGGACAAAGCCTCTAAAACAGTCAAAGGAAGGTTGTCAATTAGTGATGTACAGATATATATATCTGATAATGAATATATATCAGATGTCTCTTTATATGGTAAAAAATCGAAATGTTTATAATTATCAATTCCCAAAAAAGCTGAATTTTTATGTCCAAGTGAGATAAAAAAAAATTTATCTTTTTTAGAAAGCTTTTTTAAAATTTTTTTAAAATAAATAAAACCTTTTCTTTGATCATCCATATTCTGGGCTGAAAAAAAAATAACTATTTTATTTTTTGGTACATTATATTTTTCTCGAAGTTTAATCTTATTTTTTGGTCTAAAAACTTTTGTGTCTATAGGGTAAAATTTTGAAAGAAAAATTTTCTTTTTAAGAGTTGGGTAACTTAATTTAAATTTATTGAGCATCCAATTATTGTGGGCAATGAAAAATACATTTTTATTATTGGCTAATTTTTTTTTTAATATACGACAATAATTAGACAAAAAATCTCCATTTTTATCTGCTTTGTCAGTATAATGTTCAGTTGAATTTAAAAACCACGTATCATGAAGACTAATAACGATTTTTTGATTTAAGGAGATTAATTCTTTTAAAGATATCATGGAGCGATTAATCCAATGAATATTTAATATATCAGAATTATAATTAGTTATTTTATTTTTGGAAAAAGTATTAAATATATTTAAGGATTGATGGTATTTTTTTTTACAGACAAAAAAAATTAATATTTTTTCTAATATTCTTAAAATTGAAATATAAATTTTTTTAAGAAAATTATATATTTCTTTAGATTTATTGTGTTTACCATAAACTGTTAAAAAAAAAGACTTTTTTAATTTTATTGATTTAAAAATTTCATAGGCTGCAATAGATGCGCCTCCTTTATAATCGCTAAAAGACAAAAAGGTTAGTTTCACTTTAAAAAAATATTATTATTTCTTTTATACCAATCACATATATTTGGAAGATCTTTTTTAAGTTCTCGTGATGTTGACCAATTTAATTTTTTTATTTTATTGGAGTTAATCTTATAAATTTTATCGTTAAAAGGACGGTCTGTTACAAACTTCGTATTTTTTTTAAAGTGAATCTTCAAATAATCAGCAATGATTTTAACTACTTCAATTACTTTATATTTTTTTTCAGAGGCAATATTATAAATTTCACCATTTTTACCTTTTTCAATAATCTTTACAACTCCATCACAAAAGTCATGAACTGAAAGATAATATCTGTAATTATTTCCTTTGCCATGAATTGTCATTTTTTTTTATTCAAAAAGTTAAATATTGATTTTGAAATAAGTTTTTCAGGAAACTGTCTTGTCCCATAAATATTGTTGGCTCTTATTGTTATTATGTTTAGTTTATATGATTTCTTATACGCATTTACCATCATATCAGCTCCTGCTTTCGATGCAGAATAGGGATTAGTTGGATTTAAAAATTGATTTTCTTCAAAAGGTTTCCCTAAATTCTCTCCATAAACCTCATCAGTACTTACATGTATTAACCTTTTCACCTTTTGTTTTCGGCTAGCTTCTAAAAAATAATGTGTTCCTAATGTATTTGTCTCACTAAACTTTAAAGAATTGCCAAATGAATTATCAACATGACTTTCTGCAGCTAGATTTATCGCTAAATCTACATTCTTTAAATTTTTTTCAAGTATTTTAAAATTTAGTAAGTCTTCTTTGACAAATTTTACATTTTTATATTTTAATAATTTTTTTAAATATGATTTATTAGCAGCATAAGTTATCTTATCGTAAAGAATAAATTTTGATTGATTATAATTAAAAAATAATTTTTCAGCTAAGTGAGATCCTATAAAACCAGCTGCTCCTGTAATAAATATTTTTTTAATCATTTAAATTGTTTTAATTTATCTTTTAATTGTGAAAAACATTTATTTAATCCTTTATTTATATTTATTTTTACTCCAGTCAATTTCTGAAGTTTAGTTGTCCTAAAACAAAAATTCTTATCTTTAAAATTTTTTTTCAATTTAATAATGATTTGAATATTTTTAATATCAATTGTTTTATTAATTAAATTTTTTACTGATATAGCTTTTCCTGATCCAATATTGAAAATACCGTAAAAATTTTTATTTATCAATTTTTCGATGTATATACACAATATTCCAACAGGTAAAAAATCTTTTTTTAAATAATAATTATTATCAAAATAAATCACTTTTTTTTTTAAACCCTGAATAACTGTGCTCATTAATGTCGCTTTTTTCTTTTTGCTATTTTCAAAACCAATAACATTAGATAATCTTAATATAAGTAATTTATTTCCAATTCTTTTCATACAAAATTTTTCAGATTTTAGACAATTTATAGCATAGTTACTAATTGGTCTTATTTTTGATTTTTCAGTAATATTTAGTTTAGGATAGTAAACTTGACGTGTACTCAATAAAATAAACTTTGTAAAAGAACTTTTAATAATGTTAGCAATTATTAAATTTCTGTCCTTATTTTTTGAGTATTTATTCTCAAAAAAATGCTTAGAATTACTAAAATTTATTACATAGTCATACTTTATTAATTCATCTCTGGAGATTTTTTCAAATCTTAATTTTTTTACAAAAAATTTTTTACTTAAATGATCGTATAAATTCGATTGAATAAAACTTTTATAACCTATTAAAACAATTTTCTTTTTATTTTGTTTTAACACCAATTATTCCTGAGTAATCTATTTGTTGGAAAAAAATATTCTTTTTGTCTTGAAAAAATTCATCGACAGCTTTTTTACAACCCTTCCAATGACCATAATCATCTACTATTAAAATTCCTCCTTTTACCAATAATGGATACAGTGTTTCTAATTCTATTTTTGTTGACTCATAAAAGTCTGTATCAAGTCGTAAAAGAGAAATTTCATTAGGTTTTTTTTCATTTAAGGTATTTTCGACAAGGCCTTTTACAAAAACAATATTTTCTCTTGCTATACCAGTTTTAAGTATATTCTGATCTACATAATTTATAGAAGAGAAAGCCCAAATATCTTTTTTATTCTCTTCTTTTTTAATTCTTTTTAACTCCAAAATTGCTTTTTGATTTAGGATATTTTCGTCATGTTTACCTGGGTTAGCCATGCCTTCAAATGTATCATAAAGCCAAATTTTTTTATTGTTTTTGTTATTCAAATTAAATTCTTGCAATGCATACGCCATCATCATTGCTGAACCACCTTTGAAGACACCACACTCAACAAAGTCACCAGATATATTGTTTTTACAAATATAATTAATTGATTGATATAATGATAAAAATCGTTCTTTTGATACATTTAAAGATTCTTTTTCACATAATTTATAATAATATTCAAAATTATTTTTTTGTTCAGAATTAAATGTTAAATTATTTGATTTATGAATTTTTTTGATTTCGTATGAAAAAAGTTTTAATAGCTTTTTAATTGATTGTTTGATCATATTTGAATAAATTTATGTATAATAGAAATTTTTAACATTTAATATCAAATAAATTGAGATTCATAATTAATTTTTTCAATAAAAACTCCCAAATAATATTTTTTTTTCTAATATTTTATGGATTATCAATAACAATTTTTTTGGAAGAAATTAGTCAAATTTTAAGCAATTTAGATTTAAGAATCTTTGAAATATATCGAGTTTTAATCATTCTATTTTCGTTAGCTTTTTTTTTCACTATGAGGAAAAAAATAAATTTTAACATTTTATTAATATTATCAATAAGTTTTATTTTCATTTTTAATGCATTCTTCGGAAAAAATATTAAGTTTGATACCTCTATTGAAGAATATTACTATTTGTTAAGATATGAAGCTGATCATTTATTTATTCAAAATAAATTGAAATTAATAATCATTAATTTCTTAAATATTATATTACCATTAATGGTTTTGAGTTTTTGTAAAAACTTGAATTTTGAAATTCAAAAATTTAAGTTATCAAGCTTTACTCTTTGTAATATTTTTTTATACCTCATTTCTTTTTTAATGTTATATAAATTAATACTTTTAAAATTTGGATATATCTTATTTGACTATACTCCAGTCTTAAATGAAAATAATGATATTACTCATTTTTTAGATCAAAGTAGAAGAATTGAAGGTTGGACTCCAAGAGCAAATTTAGAAACTAACATTTCTTTCATAAACGTTCACTCACTCCTTTTGATCCTAGATATATATTTTATACTTTTAATCGATAGATCTTTTTTAAAAAAAGAAAGTCTTAATTTTAAATATAAATTAGATATATTTTTAATAATTTTTTGTTTTATTTTATCTGATACCTCAATACATTTTTTAATTTGTTTTATAAGCTACATCACTTATTTATTTTACTTTAAAAAAAAAGTTAAATATTATTTAATATTTTCGTTTTTTATTTTTTTGATAATATTCTTATTATTTCAGAATATTTTTCATTCCTCATCACTGGGAAAATTTTTTGATTTAAATCAAAATAAATTTAGCACACCATTTAATTTCACAGAATCAGGCAGTTTTTTATTTTCAATTTATATAAGAATGTTGCATATAAAATATTTTTTATTTCACTCTACAAACTTAGATCTTTTGATTGGTAATAACATATTTGTTAAAAATATATATACTTACCCACACAACTCAATAGTAGATATTTTTGTATGTTCTGGCTTAATAGGTATCTCACTATTTGTATTTGTTTTTACAAGATTATTATTTTTATTAAAAAATAGAATTAATAATGACAACTTTTTTTATTTAAATATCTTTATTCAATCTTTTATATTTTCAAATTTATCAGGATTCTTTTTTGTAAATACAATCTTTAATATTGCGTTAGCTGCTTGTTTTTGTTTTTTTAGAGAGAATGACTCAGCTATTATTAAAAATTCTTGATAATTTGTTATATTAATAATCAAAAATGAAATTATTGGAGCTATTAAACTAGCTAAAGCTGCACCACTTATACCCATAATATTTATTAAGTAATAATTAAGTATAATATTAACTATTATAGTACCGATTTGAAAAAACAAAATTGCATTATATTTTGAGATAACGTATTGTTTATGGATCCACAGATTAAACAATAAAGCAGGAAATATTGTAAGGGATAAAATTTTAAAAGCATACAATGCTGATAAATATTCATTACCAAATAAACTTAAATAAAATTCTCCAAAAAAAACTGAAAAAAATAAAAATAAAACTCCCATATAAAAACTAAACAAAACTAAATTGTGATATATGGGTTTTATGCCATTACTTGTGATAACAATCCTATTTAAATTAGGATATACAAATTGAAAAAAATGAGTACCAAATAACAAAATTATAATTATTAATCTTGATGCCGCAGAATAAATACCAGATTGTTCCTCACCAAGAAAATTAGAAATCATTAGAATATCTAATCTCATCGCCACAATTATGGCAAATGCCATTAATGGAAATAACATTATCTTTTTCAGAATATTTAAAGAGTGTTTTTTATCAAATATGAGACTAGAAAAGTTATTTCCATTCTTTTTAAAATAATAAATTATTATTATTGAAAAAAACAAGTTTTCTAAAACATAAGCGCCAACGATAAATATGATATCAAAATTATTAAAAACTAGAAAAATTTTTAAAGTAAAAAAAATTAAAGTTTGAAAGAATTTAATTTTAAAGATTCTTGAAAACTGACCTCGTATGAATATTTCACTATAAAATATTGAAAATGGTTCAGTTATTAGGATCAAATTAAGAACTAGTATCATATTTCTAAGTTGATCGTTTAAATTTAAAAAAGGTAAAATTAATGCTAATAATAAATATAAGCCTACAGAAGTATAGAATGTTATTATAAAACAAGATCCAATATCTTTTCTCCTGTTTTCAAATTTAGTAGAAAGAATTTTATTTAAGTAATAATGAATATTTGAAAATGAAATGGCATAAAAAAGAAAAAATACAGTTTGAGCTACAGTAAATTGACCAAAAGAAAAGGGTGAATAATTTCTTGCAAACAAAATTATAAAAAAGAAAGAAAAAAAATAAGAAATAATATTCGATGAAAAAAAATAAGAAAAGTTCGGTATTAACCCAACAAAATTTTCAAGATTTCTATATATTTTCATTATTTAATTTATATTTAATAAATTTATCCAATTTCTTTACTCTATTATGGTAATTGTGAACATCAAAAGTTTTTTTATAACCATTTTTCGCTATTTTTAATCGTATTTCATCATTTTTTAGATAATAATTGATTAGGTCAAACAATTCATCATTATTATTAAATACAATTATTTCTTCATCAACGACAAATAAATTTTCAAGATCTTTCTTATAATCTGTTATTAACATGGAACCTGAACCGGTTGCCTCAAACAATCTCATATTTCCTGCGTATTCAGTATCTTCTATATGTTTGTTTATTAAGATTTTAGACTTTTTTATGATGTTCAACATATCCTTTCCAAAAAGGGGTTTTTTAGAGAAAAGAAAAATGTAAATAATTTTATAAAACATTTTTATATTTTTTATGAAAGTAAATTTTATCACTGAGTCCAAAATTAGTAATATTAGGTCCGCTAAGAAGTATCTAGCAAAATTTATAGCTACATAACTATTTTCAAAATTCTTTATCAGCTTATAGATAATTTCAACTCTAGTAAGATGAAGTTTATTATTTAAAAAAAGAGAACCTAAAAAACTAACGTCAATGTCCCTTTTTTTTGTAAAATCTAAATTCTCATTTACCTTAAATGCATGTTGCATTAAAAAAGTATCTTTAGTCAATTTATTTGAAATTTTGTCTTTATATCCTTTTGTACAAGTTATAATTGCATCTGCATAATCGAGATTATTATAAATTTTCTTTGAAATCGGTGCACAATGAAAACACAAGATCAGTTTAATTTTTGTGATCTTTCTAATTTTATTAATAAATTTTTTGTCTAATAAGTTTATATCTCCAATAAATAATACATCGGGATTATAAAAATTTATTTGTTGAAAAATTACCTCATCTTTTAAATTTTTGTTACCATATTGTTTTAACCACTTGTTTTGTAAAATTTTAAAATTATAAATTAGTTCTGTGCATACATAATCTTTTTTAGCTAATTCTTTGCTTATATTATTTGAAACAGAATATCTTTCATTCAAAACAAGATCTAAAATTTTTTCATAAGTATCATTATTCATAATTTTTTTATTAATTTTTTTTATGAAACCTGGATAAATTGATGAAATTCTTAAAAATTTAACCATTAAAAAAATTTTTAATTTTATTACAAATATTTTTTATATCTTGCAAATTCAAGTGCTCCCCTATCGGCAAGCTAAGTATTTCCTTACTAAATTTTAAGCTATTCATTTTTCTGCAATAATGATGATGATTTCTGAAAACTTTAGTTTCTGGTAATGATAGTGGATAGTGTATTGCTGTGCTAATACCCTCATTTTCTAAAAATTTTTTTAGATTATTTCTCTTTTTTGTTCTTATTACCATTAAATGAAAAGTTGATTTAGTTTCGTTTAATCTTTTTATTAGTGAAATTTTGTTTATCATCGATAGATGCTTGTAATAAAATTTGGCTTGTTTATTCCTCAAGTTAATCCATTTATTCAATCTTTTTAACTTAATTCTTAAAATACCCGCTTGAATGTTGTCTAATCTTGAATTTCTTCCAAGGATTTCATGTTTGTTTTTTTTTAAACCACCATGATTTGCTATTTTTTTCATTTTTAAAAAATATTTTTTTTTGTTAGTAACAACGCAGCCACCATCGCCGTAACAACCTAGATTTTTAGAGGGAAAAAAACTGAAAATTCCAATGTCTCCAAACGTAGAAACTTTTTTACCTTTGTATTCTGCACCATGTGCCTGAGCACAATCCTCTATAACTTTAAATTTAAACTTTTTTTTTAATCTTAAAATTTTATCAATATTTGCTGGATTACCATATAAATGAACTATTATTATAGCACTGGTATTTTTGTTGATCTTTTTTTCTAAGTCATTAACACAAATATTATGAGTATCGTCAACATCAACAAAACGTAGTTTCAAATTATTGTTTAAAACTGCCTCAGCTGTAGAAATCCAAGTATTAGCAGGAACCAAAATTTCTGATCCTTTTTTCAATTCTAACGATTTTATTGCTATTTCTAAAGCATCTGTACCGTTTGCTACGCCAAGACAAAATTTAACTTTCAAAAAATTTGAAAATTCTTTTTGAAATTTAATTAAATCTTCACCACCAATAAACGTTGAATTAATAATATTTTTTTTAATAGAATTAAAAATTTTTTTCTCAATACCGACAGTTTGTTGTTTTAGATCTAAAAATTTAAAATTCATTTTCCTAATTTTTTAGATATTATATTATTTTTAAAAAAAATTTCTTTATTTGTCTCAATAGATTTATAAATAGCATTAATTAGTTTAACTGTTTTAATGGCATCTTTTGCCTCAAATTCAGATAATTTTTTTGTTCTTAAAGACTTTAAAACATGCTTGTAAAATTTTAAATGACCAAAACCATAAACAGATTTAGGATTGGATTCATATTTTGATAAATCAATTTTTTTAGATAAATTATAATATTCAAACTTATTTAAAGCAAAACCACCTACTTTCGCAGAGCCTTTTGCTCCTAGCACACTTATTGAGCCTTCAATATTTTTAGGCCTCATGGCTGTAGTAGCCTCCATAATTGCAGTTTTGTTATTTTTAAATTTAAAAATTATTAAAGCAGTATCCTCACACTGTATTTTCGCTAAGTGTTTACTCGATTTTGCAAATACTGATGATGGTTCTCCCATTATAGTCCTTAGCAAATCTATATGATGGCTCGCTTGGTTCGAAATTACACCACCATCTAACTTCCAGGTTCCCCTCCAGTTATCATTATCATAATATCTTTGATCTCTCATCCATCTTACAATCACACTAGAATGAAAAACATTCCCAAATTTTAACTTATTTAAATCTTCTCTCAATTTTAACACTGCTAAGTTAAATTTATTTTGCATAACAACAAAAACTCTTTTCTTATTTTTTTTAGCTAATTTGATTATCTTTTTGCCATCAGAAATTTTAAGACACATTGGTTTTTCAACAATTACATTTTTTTTTAATCTTAATACGTCAATTATATTTTTTGCATGATTGCCTGAAGGTGTTAATATTGAAACGAGATCTGGTCTTGTTTTCCTTATGCCTTTTTTATAATCAAGAAATTTCTCAGCATTGATTTTTTTAGCAATTACATTAAGTCTAGTCTTATTGATATCAGCAATACCAACAATTTTTAATTCTTTTTTCAAGAATTTAATACTATCTAAATGTTTTTGTAAAATTCTTCCACAACCAATAATAAAAATTTTCATAACTATAGAATTTTTTTTATTATTTTTGTAATTTTTTTAACAATAAAATTATTAAATATATCTTGGCTGTAGTCTGAATGTTTTTTAGGATTTGCCTTCATTATTTCATAAAACTCTTCATCTGAAATAGATAATTTTTTCTTAAAAAAGTTCTCATACTCTCTAATTTTTTGTGTTTCTAAATTTGGCATTTTTAATTCATCTATAGCTAAATCTCTACTTATTTCATTGTTTCTTATCAAACAAGATAAATGTAAAATTCTTTTATCTATATTAAATTTTTTTGGTAAAATATAACCCTGAAAAAATTTCGTAAAAAAAGACTCATGATGTTTGCCACCATAATTTTCCCAATCAAATTCTTTCTTTAAAATTTCTTTCGCTATATTTGTCTTATAATTCACAAAGTTTAACAAATTAATAATTTCAAATTTTTTAATAATTTTCTCATAAAATATTTTTCTTATTGGATTCATTTTAGGATATGTTTCAAGTTTTACTTTTCCATAAATATCGTGAATTTTTTTTATGTGATTAAAATCATCTTTTCTCCATCCCCAACTCGGTATTACCGAGTGCTCAGTTGCAAAATTTACCCCAGATATAATATGTTTTATTTTATTTTTTAAAGCATAATTTATAATATATGCGAATATAGCATGATCAGTAGCCAATTCTATATCTGGCACGTTAGCCTTTAAAAAACTTTTTTGTAAGTCTTTAAATTCTTTCCAATTTAAAACTAAAGTTTTGAAGTCAAATTTTGTTTTATCCAAAATTTTACTTATGTTTGAATTTGATATTTTTGAGTTCCAGCCATTATCCATATGAATAATTATTGGATTTAACTTCATTTTCCACAGAAGGTATACTACATAACTACTATCAATCCCTCCACTTAATCCTACAACACAATCATATTTATTTTTCTTATTATTAAGTATTTTTTTCTTAATCTTTGACAAGTTATTTAATTCTTCTTCTTTACTAAAATTAAGAAAATTATTTTTTTGTTGACTCCATTCTGAACAAAAATTACACACATTTTCCTCATTAAGTTTAAATTCAGCAATTGTTTCATTCATTACACAAATTTTACAAATTTTCATATTTAGTTTTCTCATTTGTTGAAAGATAATTTAAAACAATTCCACCTCCTTTTTTCTTCATTATAAAATAAGTTGAACTTGCTACTGCACTTACTCCTTTTTTAAATAATACTTGAATTTCGTTTAAACTTGAAAGACCTCCCTTATAGATTACTGGCACACCTACGATTTTGACAGTTTCACTAATAATATTTAAATCACAACCATTCATTGTTCCGTCTAAATCTACTGAAGTAATCATCAATTCTCCAAAATTAAAATCTTTTAATTTATGTAAAAACTCATTTAATTCTATTTTCCTTAAAGAGTTTTCTAAATAATCAAAAAGATAATATTTATTATTATGCCTTATTACATCTACTGAAACCACAATACTTTGAGCTCCAATTACTTTTGATAATTCACAAATTAAATTTTCATTTATGAAAAATGAATTGTTTATTGAAATTTTTTCGTACCCAATTGAAATAATCTTTTGAGCATCTTCAACATTAGTAATTCCACCACCATAAGTTAGTGGGAAAAATGCCTCTCCAGCAATATCTTTAAGTAAATTGAAATTAATTGGCTTTTTAAATTTAGAGTTCTCAATATCTAAAATAATTACTTCATCTACTAAATACTGATTATAAACATTTATTGTATTTATAGGATCACCAACATATCTTTCTGTGTTTCTATCGAAGTTTTGCCTGTGTATTAGCTCACCATTTTTTAAAATTAAAGTTGGAATAATTCTTTTTAAAAGCATTTTAAAACTTTAATAATATTTCTTTTAAAAGATTTATGCCATTCATGCTACTTTTTTCGGGATGAAATTGTATTCCATAGATTTTATCAAATCGTACCATAGAAGGAAATCTCAGAATATAATCTGTATAACCTAAAATATATTTTTCATCACAACTTACATGATAACTATGAGCAAAATAAAATCTTTTATTTTTCAATTCGTGAAAGAAATTATCTCCATAAACCTTATTCCATCCCATATGTGGTACTCTATTTTGTTTTTCATCAAATTTAATAACATTTCCATTAATTAATCCTAAACCTCTCTCTTTTCCTTCGTCGCTCCTATTGAAAAGGACTTGCATACCTGCACAAATACCTAGAATTTTTTTTTCATTTATAAAATTAGAATTTGAAAACTTTGGAAAGTCACGGTGCTTTTTTAAATTAACCATAACATTGTCAAAAGAACCTACACCAGGAATAATAATGCATTTATAGTTATCAAAATTTTCATTATAATCAGAGATTTTTGATACTAATCCGATATGATTTAAAACATTTTTTATTGCCTCAAAATTTCCTACTCCAGTATTAATTACTAAATGATCAACCATGTTTTCATAAAGAGTTTATTATTAAATTTATATTTTTTTCCCAAGAAAAATTTTTTGAATAATTTAAACCATTTTTAATTATTTTTTTTTGTAAACTTTTGTTTGCTATAATTTTAAAAAAAGTTTGTAAAACTTTATTTCTATAATTTTGGTTTTCAGCGTTGAAAGTAAATGCATTTTTATTATTTTTTAATATATCAGTCATACCTCCATTTTTAGATGCAAAAATTATATTTTTTTTATACATAGCCTCTAAAAAAACTATGCCAAAACCCTCAAATTCATGTCTATAATTTTTACTAAATAAGAAAAAAAATTTACTAGTCTCAAAAATTGATGCTAACTTTGAGTTACTCAAATTAGAAAAGATATTAATATTTTGTTCTAATTTATAATATTTTATTAAATTTAATAGATCATTTTTTTCACTTCCTTGACCCACAATATTTAAGTGAAATTTGTTTTTCATTTTTAAATTTATTTTATTAAAAATTTTAATTACATCACTTATATTTTTTCTTGGAACAAGATTTGCGACTGTGAGAATAGATATTTTTCTTTTTCTTGTGATTTTTTTTTTAAATTGATAATCAATTTTATTTAGTTTTTCTCGTGAAAAACCGTTGTGAACAACTTTTATTTTTTTTTTAATACTTTTGTAGTTTTTAAGTAAAATTTTTTTTGTGTAATTACTTACACAAATAATCTTATCCAACTTATTTAAATAAAATTTAAAAATAAATTTTCTTATAAATCCTTTTGTATTTGCATCAGATCCGTGAATCAGAACTATTTTTTTTGAATTAATAAATAAAGAATAAATAACATTTTTTATATTTAAAAAACTAGCAATAATTATTAATGGTTTATATTTTTTAGAAATCTTTTTTATAAAAAAAAAGTTATTTAAAATTTTAAAAATATTAAATCTACAATTTAATAATCTGTAAATTACGAATCCATCATAATTATCAAATAGTATTTCTTTGGTATTGTTGGTTGATAAGTCAAAAAAATGAACTTTATATTTCTTTAGCGCTTTTCCTTGCTCGAAATTGAAAATTCCAAGGTTAGGGTTTTTTTTAGTTGGAAAACCATCTGAGGAATAAATAAATATATTTTTCATTTAAATTGTTTAAATTTTAATTATACATTATTTAGAAACTATTTAACTAAAAGTGTCAAAATTAAAAAATATTTTATAGAACATTTTATTTTCCTTGTCTGTTATAGATTTTTTAATTTTTTTTTTAAAAAAAAGTTTGATAAATTATTAAATTTCATTTTTTAAAGAAATTAAATAAAACTTTATTTTAAATTTAAAGTATTATTTTTTTATTTTTTTTTGATATAAATCTTAATCTTATGCTTTGACTAATCATATGCATTAAAGATTGAAATATATCCTCAGAAACACCATAATTTTTTATATCTACATTAAAATTTAAATCAGTAATTTTTTTAATTTTTTCAGATGAAAACCCAGTAAATGAAATTGTTTGTAATTTTTTTTTTTTTGCATAATTAATAACATTTAAAATATTCTTTGATGTTCCTGAACAACTAAATGTAATTAATAAGTCTCCTGGCTCACAGTAATTATCAAGTTGAAAAGAAAAAATTTGATCAAATTTTAAATCATTAGATATTGCTAAAATATTTTCTATATCATTTGATAAAGAGATAACTTTCGGCTTAATTTTATTTTTTGAACTAAGTTTTATACCTTTATTAAAGTCACATAAAAAATGATTCGAAACTGAGGCTGCTCCACCATTCCCACAAGTAAAAATTTGTTTACCCTGAAGAATTTTTTTTAAAATTAATTTTTCTATTTTATCAACCGTATTAATATCAATATTTTTAGATGCTTTAATTAAACTTGATTTATAACTTCGTAAATTTTTCATTTTTTAATTTTGTTAATAAAGTTTGTACCATGAAAAAATGAATCTGAGATATCATATTTTTTTTTTAAATTATTTTTATAATAATCCACACTTATTTTCATTCCATCAACACAAAAAGAAAAATCATTATTGATTTTCTGTTCTAATTTAACAATATCTCCTGCTATTTTTGTTTTTTCATGATCATGTCTGTCCTCATAAATAAAATCATAATTTAAAATCTCAAGATCTTTGTAAAAACTCATCAACACACCATTATATGATTCGACAATTAAGGGGCTATACCTAAATTCAATATTCTCTTTTAGATGTTTTGGAAACAAATCTTCAGTTTTTTTTAAATATTCTTCACTTTGATCATAAGAAATAATTTTATATTTATGATTAAATTTTTTTTTTAATTCACTTAAAGCATATGCTATTGCTAAAGTTGAGTACCCTCCACCAAGCTCAAGAAATAATTTTGGTTTATTTTTTAAAATTAAATTTATTAAATTATCAAGATCACAATAATCAGGTTCAAACAAATTATTATTAATTTGGAAGTCAATTTTATACAAATATATCAGTTTAAATTTTTTTATCAAAAAAAGAAATTTTCTTATATCGAACTTAATTGCTTGAATAGGATTTGAAAAATGAGATAATATTTTAATTATTACCTTTTTAATGAAGAAAAAAATTTTATTCATAAACTACGATTTAAAAAATGTATTTATTAAGTATTTGATTAAAAGTCTATCCAAGAAATTTGAAGTGACTATTTATTCAGATAATAAAGTAAAATATCATAACAAATTTATAATAGAAAAATATAAAGAAAAGAAAATTGATAAATTCTTTAATTACTTAAGCAACCCATTACCATCAGAAAAAGAGAAATTTTATTTATTGAACTCAAGCAAAAAAAATTTTGTAATTAAAATACTCATTATTTTAAAACTAATTCTTTCCAATCTTAATTTTTTGCCATCTAAAGATTATTTATACAAAAAGAAATATAAAAATTCTAATCAATATCTGAATATTCTTAAAAATTTTGACTATGTTATATGTGATGCTAGGTTATCTAATCTTTATAATAAAAATAAAAAATTAATTTATGAAGCTATAAAGAATAAAAATATAAAATTTTTTTCTTGGTTTTACAGTTGGGATAATATTTACTTTAACTCTGTAATTAAAAGTGCTGACTATGTTTTTATCTGGTCAAAAAATTTTAAAAATATTGTTTCAAAAATTCATAAATATAAAAGTAAACAAATTATTTCTACAGGACCTCTTCAATTAGATTATTTAAAGAAAGCAAATTTAATAAAAGCTACAAATAAAAAAAGACAAATATTATTTGCTTGCACTTATGGGAAGGATACAAATAAAACAGGAGACAACTTTTATATTGATGAAAAATTATTTATATTAAAACTAAGCAATTTCATGATGAAATTAGACAGTAAAGTAAAAATTATAGTAAGACTTTATCCATCTGCGGATATTAATGATTTTAAGGATCTGAAAAAATTGAAAAATATTGAAATTTCAGAATATGGAAAGATTGTTAATCGAAGAAAAAAATATTCTGAAAAAATAAGATTTGAAAAAAAATTTGACAATAAAATTAAACAAATTAAAAACTCAACAATGATAATGAGTTATGGATCAACTTTTAATATTGAGGCCGCTTACCTAAATAAATTAGTTTTTCACATTGATTTTAGTTTTAATGACAAGTTTGACCAGAAATTTCAGATTTTTAGAAATAAAATGGAATATTTAAATTTTCTTAAATTTAAAAGTAGAAATATTATAAATAATGAAAAATATCTTGAAAAAGTTCTAAAAGACATTTTTTTAAAACAAAGAGAACAAAATTACAAGTCATATAGTAAAAAACTAAAAAATATTTTTTGTAATGAGCTAAAAAAAAATCTAACGATATATAATTTTGAAAAAAATATTTTAAATGTATGATAAAATTTTTAAAATCTATCCTTTATAACAAATATCAAAGCTATAAATTTAAAAAAATTATATCTAAATATGATAAAAATTTAGAATTACCTTCTATTAAAAATAATGATGAAACAACAAATCTTAATCAAAATGGATATTTAATTTTAAATAATTATATAGAAAATATTGATAATTATGAAATAGAACCAAATAATTGGAACCAATATGGAAAAGCAGTAAAAAAAATTAGCAACTTACTAATAACAGAAAAATCTATAATTCATAAAATTTTGGTTGATAAAAAAATTAATAGTATAATTAAAGGTTACTTGGGTATAGATGCTGTTTTAGACTATGTAGAGTTTCAAAAAATAAATATTAATTCCTCTTTTAAAAGTATATCAGAAAACTGGCACTACGATAATGTTGGAAAAAGAATTAAGTTATTTGTGTATTTAAATGATTGTGAAAAAATTTTTACTAAATATTTAGGTGAAACTAACAAATTAGTCCATAAAGATTATTCTACAATAGGATCTAGAGTAAAAAATAAAATTATTGAGAAATTTATATCAAAGGAAGCTGAGCTAATACCAAAAAAAGGTTCTATTACAATAATTGATACAAATGGATATCACAAAGGTGTTTTTAGAGGAAGTGATGATATGTCTAACCATAGTAGAGAAATGATTGTTTTAGAATTTTCTTCTAAGAGTAAATCATCTCAATTATCAAAAGTTTCCGACGATATCGGTCCTAGATTTGTTTTTTTTGATAAAGAATTAAATTTTGATGAAATGCTTATCAATAAAGATTATTTAACAAAATTTAAAAATTTTTATTTTTACGATCAAAATTATGTTGATAGTTTTTAAAACTCTAATAAATTTTTGTAACTTTTTTGAATTTTTTGTTTGTGTAAAACTTTAGATCTAAATATTCTTAATATTTTTTGAGATGAATCTCCTTTCCCAAAAATATGAACTTTTTTCTTTAAAGTATTTTTTTTAATTTTTAATACATTTTCTACACATTTAATTATTTTAGTCTTAGAAAAATTTATATTTATACATTCACCTAACCCATATCTATTATTTTGTCTATTTCCAATGTTTATTGCTTTAATATAAAAATATGGTGCTTCCATAATTGCTGAACTCGAATTACCAATTATAAATTCCGATTTTTCTAAGAGTGTTAGATAATGTTCAAATCTCATTGAAGGAATAATTTTTATATTAATTTTATTTTTTAAATACTTTTTCAAGTTTTTTAAAATTATATCTGCGTTGTCATCATTATTTGGCAAAAAGTGGATTATATTTATTTTATTAGATATTTCTTTTAATGATTTAAAATAGATTTTTGAAATATTGTCATTAGTCTTTTTTGATAAAGTTGTAACTGGATGCAAAAATGAAATTGCATAACTTTTAAATTTGATAGCATATCTTTTTTTTACGTCTTCAATAATTGGCCTTGAAGTTTTTTTTAAATAATCAATATCTGGTGAACCTGTAACAAATATATATTTCTTATTTTCACCAGAATTTATAAGCACTTTTTTGGCATTATTGTTTGTTACGAAATGAATATGTGATAACTTCGATACTGAATGTCTTATCATCTCATCGACAGATCCGGATATTTCTCCACCCTCTATGTGAATAATTTTAATTCTTCTAAACGTAATTACAGATGCTGCAGCTAGAATTTCCATTCTGTCTCCATGAATAAAAAAAAAATCAGAATTTATTTTTTCCATTATTTTGTTTAATCCAATTACAGTTTTTTCAAATATAATGTGACTTGGGTCTCCAAATGATTGGTTTTTAAAACTTATTATCATTTTTTTTCCAAAATCTTTAATTATATGCTTGACGGTATACCCATATTCTTTTTGTAAGTGCGAACCTGTAACGATAATTTTAAGACTAAATTTTTTTTTTTTAAAAAGCGAAATTATTGGTTTCAACTTTCCATAATCAGCTCTCGACGCTGTAAAAAAAATTATTTTTTTTTTCATACATTTAGTTTATGTGATTTTTTTTAAGAAAAATATTTTCATTCAAATCTTGTGATGCTTTTTTTCCTAAAAGTTTATTTAATTCGGAAGCTTTAAAATATCCAGTGCCAGGTCTTTTTACCCATAAATTTTTGATTGAAAATACTTCTCCTTTTTTAATTTTGCTAGTTGTAACAATTGAAGCATAAGCAAACTTTATTGTTGGTTTTTCTTTTGATAACATGTGATTTTCTTTAACTTCATTCAAAGAATTTTTTATATCAATAGAAAAATTAATTAAATTTTTTAATTCTAATGGATCAATAGATATTGGTATATCGGGTCCTTTCCAATTTCTTTTTGAAGTAAAGTGTTTTTCTATAATTCTAGCTCCCATTGGTATAGATGCTAAACTGGCATGTATTCCTTTACTGTGATCACTTATACCAATTATATTATTAGGAAATAATTTTTTTAATTTACTTATTCTTTTTAAATTTAAAAATTTATAAGGGGTTGGATATAAAGAAACACAATGAAGAATTGCAAAATTACATTTGTTTTTTTTTATAATTTTTGCTGCTTTTTGTACATTTTTCAAATTATTCATTCCTGTCCTAAAAATAATTGGTTTTTTAAATTTAGATATT
>MDTB01191626.1_pt1 | contig 26896 bp, 26 predicted proteins | sample 811161 | NCBI WGS metagenome assembly MDTB01 (sample SAMN05326650, study PRJNA326480) | marine metagenome | isolation source: seawater | place: Mediterranean Sea | collected 2009 | reverse complement strand
GAATATTATTTGCTTTTAAAATTTTACTTTTAGGAACAATTTTTTTTAAAACCACAAAACCATTTAAATCAAATTCATAATCAAACTCTTTTAAATTCATAATCAATTAAGACGTAATATATGGTCTTCCTATCTTTAATAATTTTATTTAAATAATGTTTACTTCACTTTTTCTAATTTTCAAATACAATTAAAATAATTAATAATTATCACTGTTTGGAAAAAGTTTTTTAACATTATCTTTGTTAAAATTTGAAATAATTTTTATATTAGGCATTTTAGATTTTACTTGAAATCCAATTTTTTCTAAATAACTAATGTCTGATTTTGAATCATCAAAAATTAATAATTTTTTAGTTTTTTTAAGACTTTTATAAAAATGATTTAGTTTAGTTGTCTTGGGATTTACAATTAAAAAAAAATCTGCGTTTTTAATTTTCTTTTTTCTGATATCATTTATAATTTTATATCCTGAAAATCCAATTCCTAAAATTGTAATATCTTCACCGGCTGAATAATGGAACACATCATCATTACTTGTCTTTTTAATTTTTTTTATATCAAAGTTAAATCTGGAATATTTTTGACTTAAACATAAAATTGAAAGTCCTTTTTTAGAAACTTTAAGAGATATCTCAATGTCATCTTTAAAAACTAAATATCGAGAATTAATTTTTGATAAAGATTGAATTTCACTTAAATTATGAAGTCTAGATTGTGGCCCTTCATAGCCTGAGTCCACTATATAGGTTATAATTTTAAAACTACCAAAAGAACCTCTAATTAATGACATATTGATCGTATTAACTATATGGTCCATACCTAGTAGTACAAAATCTAATTGTTTAACAAAATATATAGATGATTTATTATTTATCATTATACCACAACCATATCCTATCAAAGAATTTTCAGAGTTTGGCATATTTATAATTTTGCAGTCTTTGAGTTTTTCAATATTGTTGGTCATCCCAGCAATTCTTGAACCTGTTGTTATATTTTGTCCAAACAAAATTGTGTTTTTTTTCTTTAAATTTGAAATTAAAATTTTATTAAATAAATCTATAATTCTCATTTGATATTTAGCTGTTTTTTAAATCTATGAATAATGTCATTGTTATTTTTTAAATATAATAAATTTTTCTCAGTATTTAATTTTGCTAAACCATGGTGATAATTTTTTCCCCCTAGCGTTGCTACATTAAACTCTAATACTATAGGCTTATAATTTTTTCTTGTTTTCTTCAGGAGCTTATTTAGTTTTGAATAAGAATTTGAAATTTTGTTATTATCAAAATTAAAGTAATTTATTTTTAATGCTTTACAAATCAATTTAACATCAAAATTAATCCTTCTTTCCTTAATCTTTGTTGCCATTGACCAATTATTATTTTCTAGAACAAATACTATTGGAAGTTTTAAATATGATGATAAATGCAAGCTCTCATAAAAAGATCCTTCTTCTATAGCTCCATCGCCAGTATCACAAAATACCAGTGCTTGATTATTAATTGTTTGTGCTACACCTGTTGCAACTGACAAATTATTACCAAGAATACTTGAAGTATAAATTATTGGACTTTTATTATCTAAATAATTCATTGATCCAGGATTGTTTATAAAACTCTTATTAGAAAAAAATTGCTTATATTTAACTATTGAATTCTTAGAAAATAGAGAGCTAAAATGAATATTTCTATGAGTAAGGAGTAATTTATCTTTTTTAAAATTAAATTGTGAATAAATTATTGACGATACTAGCTCATGCCCAAAAGCAAGATGTATTGGTATTTTGGTGCCCCTTTTTTTTATTAGACTATTTATTCGAATTTGAAAAATTCTTGATTTTAGCATCAGATTTAAAATTTGTTTTTTATTTTGCAACATAAACTCCTAAATAATAATATCCTCTTTTATTCTTTCCCTGATTAAAATTTATAATTTTAAAATCACTTCTGTAGGATAATTCATTAAAACTTAACTTAGTAAATATAAATTTATGAGTAGAATTAAATGTATCGTGATTTTTATTATATTTCTTGAACGATATACCTGAAGGAACCTCAATATATAATAAACCGTTTTTTTTTAAAAGTGAAAGCATTTTTTTTATTAATCTTAAAGGGTTATCAAGATGCTCTAAAACAAAATTACATGTGATTAAATCAAATTTAACATTATTTTTAAATTTCATTATATCTTTTTGGATATAGTTAATTTTGTATTTTTTTAAAAATTCACCGTGATCACTTAAATCAATCACATTTATATTTTTAAGTTTCATTTGTTTCTTTAGTAGATAGGCAAAAACTCCTGACGCGCCTCCCACATCAAGTACATTTGAACTGTTTTTTAAAGAAAACTTTTTTTCTTTAAAAAATTTTTTTATTCTATCAATTCTATTTAAAGTTTCTGACTCAGATTTTTTTAATTTAATTATTTTTAAAAAATTTTCTTCTTGATTTCTTGATCTATAAGCACTTTTATTTGATCTATAAAATTTTTTATAAAGTTCAGCCTCATTTATACTATGACTACTTTTGGAAAAATGTAACTTACAGTCTTTACAGAAATTCCAAGTTCGAAGATATTTTTTTCTATTATTTATATATTTTTTTTCATAAATATCTGGGTGAAAAATTTTAAAAATATTTACAAAATTTTCATGATTACAAAATCTTATTTTCATATTTTTTTAAAGAATTAATTAATTTATTTATACCATTTGAAATACTTATTAACTTACTAATTTTTAAAACTTTATTTGAAAAAGATGCATTTATTTTTCTCAAAGAGTGAAGTTGTTTTTTAGGAATGATAATTTTTTCCTTTTTGTTTAGCTTTTTAAATATAATTTTTGCTAAATCATAAATAGTTATAAATTTTGGACCTTGTAAATCTAGAATCATTTTTTTTTTCTTCAAAAAATTACATTTGACAATCAATTTAATTAAGTCATCTACATAAATAAAACTTCTCCCAGATTTTTTTGAAGAAATTCTAACCATACCTTTGGTAGTAATATTTTGGTACAAATTTTCAACTGCAGAAGGGTTTGATTCTCCTCTTTTGCCATAAACTATTCCAAATCTCATTATGCAATAATTTAATCCAGAATTTTTAATTAATTCTTCACCAAAAATCTTTGTTTTAGCATAAATAGACGAAGTTTTATTAAAATCTATTTTTGTATTTTGAGCTGAATTTATTAAATTATTAGAAGACTCATAAACCCATTCTGACGATGCAAACAAAATTTTTTTTATTTTTTTTTGACGCGCAATATTTATTACATTTATAGTTCCCAGAACATTTATTTCATATGCTTTTTTTTCGTTTTGAGCACATAAGTTCTCATTAGAAATTGCTGCAAGATGAATTATTGTATTAAATTTTTTACTCTTAAATCTATCGAGAAATTTTTCATCCAAAATATCTCCTTTAGAAATATTATATTTTTGACTTGCTTTAATATCAATACCTAGATGTTTAATTTTTTTTTTTTGTAGAAAAAGAATTAAATTTTTTCCAATATAACTATTTGCACCTGTAATTAAAACTGTCATTTATTATGGAAAATCTTAAATTTAGGAATTGGATTTAAAATTTTTCCACCCGATCTTATAAATTTTTTTTGTTGGCTTAAAATTTCGTTAATAAAATTCCATGCAAAATTAAATAAATATTTGAATTTTTTTACATTTATATATTCGGGTCCTAAAATTTGGATATTAGTTCCTGGTATAAATTTTTTATGTTTAAGAGGATTTTTATCAATAATAAATTTTAATTTATTATTTGAAAGATCTAAATAATTTATAATTGTTGTAGCTTTTGCTGGAGCTCCATAACCAACTATATTTATTCCTCTTTGTTTGCACTTTTCAAAAAAATTGTTTATTTTTATTTTTATTAATTTCACTTTGTTGGCAAAATCTCTTAGATTTTTATCTCCATGAAGTTTTATTTTTTTTTCATGATTTAAATAATAATTAAGTCTTTTACTTTTTTTAATTTTATTATTTTTAGATATCCAGCATCTAATTTGTCCATGGTGAATATTAAGAAAATCAACATGGAATAAATTCAAATTATATTTTTTAAATAATTTATTCACACTACTGACACTCCAGTATGAAGCATGTTCATGATATATTGTATCAAAGGCAACATCTTTTATAAGTTGCCCAAAATAATGGGCTTCTATTAATACAATTCCATCATCATCTAATATTGTATGTAAAGATAGACAAAATTCGTCTAATTTTTGAAGATGAGGAAAAACATTTGTAGCAGTCAAAAATTTTGCTGGCCCATGATCCTTTTTAATTTTTTTTGCTATATTATTTGAAAAAAAATTATTAATTAGTTTAATATTATTTTTTTTATAATATTTTCTTAAATTTTTAGCAGGCTCTACTCCTATACATTTTGCTCCAAAAGATTTATACCCTTTTAATAAAGTTGCATCATTAGAACCAATATCTATTACAATATCATTTTTTTTAATTCTCTTTTTTTTATTAATTGCCAAAGGTATTGAGGATAAATGATTAGTAAGCGTTGTTGAAGCAGATGATAAATACAAGTAGTTATTAAACATTTTCTTTGGACTAGCTAAATAATCTAATTGGACATGAGCACATTTAGTGCATTTTGCTAAACGTAGAGGATATTTTTCAACTTTTTTTTTTGGTGTTTTTTCAAGATTATTTGCTAAAGGTGAATTTCCAAGATCTAAATAAACTTTTAAAGTGTTTTTTGAATTACACAGTATACACGTGTTCATATGCTTAGTATTTTTCATATTTTATCCATTCATAAACTTTTTTAATTCCATCACCTAATTTAACTTCTGCTTTCCAATTAAGCTTTTTCTCAACATAGTCAACCTTTGCTGTATAATGTGGAATTATATTTTGTTTTTTGTCGATTTTATAAATTATTTTTAACTTTTTTTTATCTTTTATCAAATTTTTAATTTTATTTGCAATATTAAATGTCATTACTGATTTTCCTGAAGCTAAATTAAAAATATCACTACCCTTAAACTCTAGAGCTTTAATAAATGCATTTACCGCGTCATCGACAAATAAATAATCTCTTTCCTGATTTTTAGTTTTGATAATAAATTTTTTTTTATTTAAAAAACTTCTTATAGCATCAACAAAAAATCTTTTGTTATAATCAAACCTTCCATACAAAGAAAAAATTCTAAATATAACTACATCAAAGCCATTTTTTTTTGAAAAAAAAAGTATCATTTTTTCTGTTAGATATTTTATAAAACCATAATTAAATTCATTTTTTATTTTACTTTTTTCTGATAACCTTCTTCCACTTCCGTAAACTGCACCACTACTAGAAAATATTACTTTTTCTAGTTTTGAATAATTGATATCAGAGAAGAAATTAAACGAATTTAAAAGATTCTGACTAATATGATAATCCAAATTATTACTTTTTTGAAAATCGCTAGAAACTAAAAAAAATATATAATTTGGTTTTAATTTTTTAATTTTAGAAATTTCTTTTTTTTTTGATAAGTCAAGTTTTATGAAACTTACATTTTTAAAATTTGTAAAAAATTTCTTATTTTTTCTATAAGTGCATATTATTTTAAATTTTTTAATATTTGCCAATTTACTTAATAAATTAAAACCTAAGAAACTGGTACATCCAACTATTAAAATAGTTTTTTTCATTAAAAAAGATTGTTAACTTTTTTTAAAGAAGAATAGTTTTTAGTTTCTCTAAACATAACTAACTTTGAAAGTTTTGATCTCCAATTAAAAAATTCTTTTTTATATTCATATTTATATTTTAAATCTGGATATAATTTTAATAATTTATTTATTTCTTTTGAATAATCTATTTTTTCATCTACTGATCTAGAAATAAATTCATTTAATACTCTTAATATAAGTGAGATCTCATTAAACTTGAATTTGATACCTAAAATTTTTTTCGCTTCAAACAAACATTCAATAAAAATAAATCTATTCGATAATAAGAAAATATGTTTATCAATTTTAGGAAATATTTTTGGCAAATACTTAATTTTACTAAAATAACTTTTTTTAAACTTTTCAATTTTATTTTTTTTATGTTTAGCCGAAGTTGAAAAAGCTGAAACTCCTATAGCAACGATTGGAAAATTTAAAAATCTATAATTTTTGACTTTATAAACAATCCTAAAAAATGAAGACCACATCGGTTCTGCATTAAAAAAATAGTTTGGCCTATTTAATAATTTTTTTTTAATTAGGATTTTGGGAAAAAACGGTGAAATTGTTTTTATAGATTGAATATCATTGTAATTATAAATATTTTTTCTCAAGTTGACTGTATTAATATTTTTGCATGAAAATCTAATTTTTTTTAAAGAATTGTGATATCTAAAATTTCCGTTGTCATTGTTATAAGTCAAATGTGATACTGGCCATGAAAAACAACTTGTTTTAGGATATTTTTTAATACATTTTAATAGTGTGATTATTGAATTTTCTAACATTATATCATCTTCACAAAGCATCATTACCCACTCACAATTGATTTTACTTATTTTGCTAATGGCAAATTCCCAACTTTTATGAACAGGTAAAAAAGATTTGGTTTTAAAACATTTGAACTTTGTATTATTCCCTAAAATATCTTTACATATTTTTTTTGTTTTTAATAAATTTGTAGAAGGATTATTGATAGAAACAATTATATCACAATAAATATGTGCTTTTGATTTTTTTAAATATTGTAAATTGTTAATTAATAATTCTTTTTTAGTAGATGTAATAACAATACCAATCTTCTTCATAATTTAACTTTTGCTTATTACCTTTACTCCAGATTCGGATATTGAAATATTTATTGTTAAATATTTTTTAAGTCTATATATTAGTTTTTTCTTTTTATTTTCTTTCGTTATAAAAAACCAAAATCCACCAGCTCCAGCACCTAAAATTTTTGTAGCATAAAAATATTCGTTATTATTTTCAATAAATTTATTAATGAAATTTTTTTTATCATTTTTAATTATTTTAGATTTTTGTTCCCAACTTTTTTTAATATAATCACCAAATAACTTTAGACTTACATTTTTAAATTTTGTATTTTTTTTCAAATCATATAATAGTTTTTTAATTTCGATTAAGTTAGCTTCATTTTTTTTAAATTTTTTTTTTTGATTTAATAATTCAATAGTTGCCGATCTTGATATTTCGGTCCATATCAATAAAGAATTTTTAAAAATATTTTTGTTAAAATTACTTAAATTTATTTTTTTAAATTTTACTGTTTCGTTTTTTTTAAATTCAATAAAATTCAAACCTCCGTATACTGCTGGAAACTGGTCTTGTTTACCTATGGGTTGATTTAATTTTTTTATTTCTACCTTGCAAGCTAAATCATAAAGCTGTTTTTTTGAAATTTTTTCTCCTTTAAGTTCAGATAATGCTTTAATTAAACCCACAGCCACACTACTTGAGCCTCCCAATCCGCTTCCCGTGGGTACATCTGAAACAATAGATATATAAATAGGAAAATTAATCTTAGATAATTTTATACATTCTCTAATAATGTTATTTTTAATTTTTTTAAGATCATCAGTATTTTCGGTAATTGAATAATTTAATCTATATTTAGTTTTATATAGTTTTGAATATCTTTTTACAGTGACGTAAACATATTTATCTATTGCAGCGCTTATAACTGCTCCACCGTGTTTCCTATAAAAATAATTTATATCTGTACCACCACCTAAAAAACTTATTCTCAATGGTGTTTTTGTAACTACTAGATTTGGTAATCTAGTCATTAAGACTATCCATGTTTAAGTGACCAATCGTAAGGAATATCATTTTTAAATGGATCAATATAAATTAACTCTTTTTTATCATGTGGCATTGATGCACAATTCGCCATAATAGCCATTTTGTCACCATAAGCCTTATAACCATTAGTGACACCAGGTGGTATTTGTACCAACTTGTAGTTATGTTCTCCAATATATAATTCCATTAACTCTCCCTTTGTTTCAGAATTATCTCTGTTGTCGTATAAAACAAGTTTAACCATACCAACTAAACAACAGTTATTTAGTGTCATTTCTTTATGAATATGCCACGCTTTTACTACCCCTGGGTAACCACAAGTAATGTAAACCTCTCCAAACTTTGTAAAATGCGGGTCAGTATTTTTCAGCATATGCCAGACCATACCTCTTTCATCGGTAATTTTTTTTAAATCAATAACTTTAACCCCAGATATCATATGTGATCGTTATTTTTAATTTTTTCTCTCCAGTACTCTAATGTATCTATTAATATATCATCAAAAGTTTTTTTTGGTTCCCAGTCAGTTTTATCTCTAAACTTTTTAGTGTCTGCTATAAGTCTAGGCACACTCGTAGGTCTTACAAATTCTTTTTCTGTTACATAATCAATTTTTTTTACTGTGGACATTTTAATTAATTTTTCTAAAGCCTCTTTAAAAGTATATATACTAGTATCATCCTCAGAGCCTACCAAATATAGCTCACCAGGATTACATTTTTCCGTAGATATCCAATAAGCTTCAACTATATCTCTTACATGAGTAAAATTTCTTCTATCATCTATTCCTCCAACTTTTAAAGGTCCTTCCATTAAACCGTTTTCAATCATAGCTATTTGATAAGCATACCAAGAAATTCCAAATACTTTTTCTCTTCTTGGTCCTTCATGATTAAATGCTCTAGTTCTTATTACATTAACGCCATAAGATTTATAATAAACATATCCAATCAAATCTTGTGCTATTTTACTAACAGCATAAGGATTGACGGGTCTTAATACTGTTTCAGGTCTTATTGGTAATTCATTCTCATTTATTTCACCATACTCCTCTCCAGATCCTGGAATGTGAAAAATAGTGTCTAATTTTAAATTATAAAGTGCGTCTAGAAAATTAAGTGTCCCATTATAATTTACATTCATGTACCTATTAGGATGATCCCAAGATGGACTAACAAAACTCTCTGAAGCACAATGAAAAATAACATCTGGTTTAGTTTTTAAAATTAATTTTCTTACTGAAATTGGATCAGTAACATCACAGTCAAATAAAGTAATTTTATTTAATATTCCTTTTATATTTTTTAAATTAGATAGGTGCCATCTTTTAATACCAAGCACTTCACAATTAGATTTATTTTCAAGTATATAATCAGCAAGATGTGAACCAACAAAGCCAGTTATACCAGTTATTAATATTTTTTTTTTCATTTAGAACCAAGCACTTATATTTTTTTCAAATATATAGCTAGCTTTTTTTAAATCTTCAGCCCTGTCAACTGGCAGATAAAAACCTCTATTTTTAGTGAAACCAATACTTTTTTTAATTTTTGATTTAGAAAACATATAATTTTCATAATTAATCCTATTATTCTCTAATCTGTCTATAAATTCACTTTTTATCATAGTCCAGCCTGAATTTACCCATATTTGCTTCAAAATTTGTTTTTCTTCAAAACTAACTACGTAATTTAACTTTGTCTTAACTACCCCAAAAGCAGATGGAGGATTTGATATAGTTAAAATTAGACTAAACTTATCAGATTTAAAATTTTTATTTAAATTTTTTAGGTTTGGTTTAAGAAATGTATCCCCATATAACAATAAAAATTTATTTTCACTTTCAAAAAATTTTCTTGCCTTTATTAATCTTTGAGAAGTTGAAGCATTTATATTATGTTTTGATAATTTTATTATCGGATAAGCCAAAAAATTTTTTTTTAATTTTTTAAAAATTAAGTCACTTTCCTTATAAATTCTGGTTTCACAAAAACTATTTATTTTTTGATTTAAATATCCAGTACAGATTATTACTTTATTTATTTTTGCTATTCTTAATTGTGTATAGAGGTGAGACAAAATTGTGAAACCACCAATTTTTAAAAGACATTTAGGTTTTGAGTTTGTTAAAGAACCCATCCTTGAGCCCATACCTCCTGCCAAAATTATAGCTGTTTTCATCATTTACATTTTTGATATTTCAATATCATGGTTTTTTAGTTCATAAATCTTATCGCAGACTTTAAAAGGATTTTTTCTATGTGAAATCATTATAATGGTTGTTTTAATACGCTTATTTAAGTCTTTTACAATTTCTAATATTTCATTCTCACTATCGGTATCTAATGAGCTTGTAAATTCATCTAGAATTAATAATTTAGGCTTATCTATTATCGCTCTTGCTATACCTATTCTTTGTTTTTGGCCTCCTGATAATTTAGATCCTCTTTCTCCTGCCCCGTTCTCCCTTATAATTTTTTCCAAATTAAGTAAACCTATAATTTCTTCTTTAAATCTTTCATCTATAAGTTTATTTTTTGAAAAAATTATATTTTCCTCTAAATTTCCATCTATAATAAACGTATCTTGATAGACATAACCTATTTCTTTTTGCCACTGAGCTTTAAAATTTTTGATATTTTCACCATCAACTAAAATATTCCCAGAATCGGGCTCTATTAAACCTGAAATTAAATCTATCAAAGTGGTCTTACCAGATCCACTTGGCCCATAAATTCCTATTATCTCATTCTTTAAAATATTTAAATCTAATTTCTGGAAAATTTTATTACTTCCATATTTAAAATTAACTCCACTTAAATTTATATTTTTTTGTAATGTAATTTTATGATTATTGTTATTCTCATAATTAGTTTTTATATTTGAAGAACTATTTTCAAAAACCTCATATACACCAGCTATGTAAGGTTGCGCTTGCACTATCTTTTGATAATTCAATACGATTTTATAAATACTAGGAATTAGTCTAATTGATGTAACTGTAAATAAAGCAAGTATGGGTATGATAGTCTCGTTAGGTAAATTTAGAACAAATTTTGTTGAAATAATTACGAGAACAAATGAAACGATCAGCAAAAATTCAAAAAAAATTTTAGGAAATATATACATAAATCCAATTTTTTTTTCCTCTAAAAAATATTTTGATGTCTGTATTGCATGCATATTTGAAAAAAAGTTTTCGCTGTTATTTAATTTAATCATTTTAATCCCACCAAAACCTTCTTGCAAAAATTTAAGCCAATCTGAATATTTTTTTTGTTGAGCTTGTGAAGCTTTGTAAATAAAATTTTTGGAAAACTTGATATAGACTAAAGCTACTAAGAAAATGACTAAAACAGGGTAAAAAAGTTTGATATTAATTGTTAAAAATAAGCCCAAAACCAATATAAAAAAAATTATCTCACTTAACATCATAATCAAACCGGAAAGAGAGGATGATAATTGCAAGGTATCGTATAATGTTTTTCTAATCTTTTGAGAGGAATCAACTTTATATTGATCAATATAATTTTTATTCAATTCATGCAAAAATGTCATGTTAGCAATTTTTTCACCTATTGTTTGGGAAAATGAAAATATTTTATAACTGGAAAATGTAAGTAAAATTAGTTTTACAATAAAAAAAAAGCTTATTAAAAAAATAATAATAAAAAGAGGATTTATTTCATAAGTATTATTAAGTATATTAAAAATTAAGTAATCTATATATTCCACTCCAATACCTTTGTCGCTATCCAAAAATGCTAAAGTCAATGGAATAACCATAATAAAACCAAACATCTCTGCAAAAATACTTAGAAAAGACAGAAAGATTAAATAATAAAATCTTTTTTTAAAATTTGTGAAAACAATTAATTGGTAAAATCTTAAAATCTTATTCATGATCTAATTTTTAATTTTCCTTTTAATAATTTTTGCCAATTTTTGTCAAAGCCAATTGCCTTGTCGTCTACAAAAATATCATAAGAAGGCTTAAATAAAATTAATTCATGATACTTAATATTCCAATCTTTAAGTTGTATGAGAGTTAGTTTTCCTAATTTATTTTTTATAATATTCTTATTACTCTTATAAGTTCCCATTCCTCTAGCAGTAAAAATTTTTATATAATAACCTTTGTCATATAATTTATTAACCAGATTTATTGATTTTTTTATAGGTACTGACTGCTGATAAAAATTTTTTTTCGTTTTACAAATAACATTATCTAGATCAAAACAGATTATTTTTTTTTTCATTTAAAACAAAGAATTGAGAAACTTAGATACTCTCTAATCCTCCGCCCCATCTTCTAGAGTTGTTTTCGGTAAACTCTTCTTTTAATATTTTTAAATCATCATTTATTGGTTTTCTAAATAATTTTTTAACGTAAACTCTCGATAGTGTTCTACTAATACCTTCAATAGACTTTCCAAAAAGATCATTATAACTTTTTAACTGATTTGTTTGGTCCTCAGAAAGTGCGAATAACAATTGTTTCTTATTTTTAAATTTTAATTTATCTAAACTAAATTGATCATCCTTGTCTCTAGAATTAAGAAAATTTTGAATATCAAAGTCAAAAGTTGCTTCTTTTTTGGTTTCAATTTCAAATAAATTAGTAACTTCACATAATTTATATGATATTAAATTATCAATAAAAAGTATGATATTGGGCTCACTAATATTATTTTTTTTAAATATTTCTTCTACAGATGATTTAGCTATTTTAGCTATGTTAATCAAATCTAAGGTCATGGACCTACTTTTATATTTAAAAATAAGATTACTGCCCATCTCTCCATTTATAAATCTTTTTATATTTTCGTCTTTTGAGCAAAATTCCTCTAATTCTTTTTTATCTTCCCATAGTTCGCCTTCAGATTCGTTTAAAAAATCATTTAAAAGTGTTTCAAATTCTAAAAAATCTTTTTTTGTTGAGTTTTCATATATTTTCTCTAACCATTGCCATATAGATATGTCGAACTGTCTGAGAAGTTTAATTATTCCATCAAAAACTCCATCATTGTAAAAAATATTTATAATTAAATTCATTTTTCTACACTCTAAATAATCATTAAAAGATAATGTTTTTGTTGAAACACATATTTCCTCAATTTCGCTAACTGAGATTTTTTTGTCTAAAATGTCATAAGAACCATAGCATCTTGGAACAACTCTAAACTTAGTTTTCATTTCGTGTTTAATTTTTGTCTCAGCCGACCCAAGTTCTGTTCCCGGTAAAATCATTAGCTGATACATCGAAAGAGTTGTAAAATCACTTTCAACTAAAGTTTTTAGTGTATCAAAATGTTTCTGCTTTGTGTCACCAGGTAGACCTAATATAACTTCTGAGTATGTATTGGCACCTATCTCAGATGATTTAAGAGCCATATCAACAATTTGATCTGAAGAAATATTTTTTCTTTTAATATTATCTTGAACCTCTGGGTCTAAACTCTGAACAGATCCAGCTAATTTCATCGCACCATTAACTATTTTTGCTGCTTCAAGAACTCTTTCCTTTTTATTTTTTCCTGTAGCGACATTAATATACTTGGGATACCCGTTTTTATCTTGCTCTTCTGCAATTACCTTACATGTATCTAAATCTTCAGAAAACATTCCAAAATTTGAGTCAGCAATTAACAGGTCTGTTCTTCTTTTTGATGAATGAAGGGAATTCATTTTGGAAGATATATATTTTACCTCTCCCTCAACAACTTCTCTCGATTTCCTTTTTACTTTAGTCCAATAACCTTGACCTTCGGTACAAAAAGTGCATGTAAATGGACAGCCTCTATTGGTTTGAGTAATCGGTAAAAGTTTACCATCCAAAAATTCATCTAACCTACCAGATAAATATGGTGATGGAATTTGACTTAAGTCCATCACTCTTTCAAGCTTATTACTTGAAACAAAAATATCATCTTTTTTATAAACTAAGTTAGGGTACTCAGTTAATACATTTTGAAAATCGTGAGTTGAAATTTGTTTTATAGACGTAATTTTTCTTTTTATAAAAAATTCAACTAATTTATAAAGAGCATGCTCACCCTCTTTCACGATATAAAAATCTAAGGAGGGTCTTTCTGTTAAATATATTCTTTGTTCCTCTTTGTCAGTTGGAAAACTAGGACCTCCCATTAAAGTTATGGTTTCTGGATAAACTTCTTTTATTCTTTTAATATAAGCATCGGCAAGAGATGCATTCCAGACATAATTTGAAAAACCAATTAGGTCTGGTTTACCATTTTTTAATTCTAAAGATAAGTCCTCTGGAAATTTTACTAATTTTATTTTTGGTAAGTTTGGTAATTTACTCTCAACATATTCAGCTAACATCCCGATTGCAGCTGGTACTACATCAGAGGCAATCGATTGCTGGGTGTATGTGAGGTCTACTAAAATAATTTTCATAGAATATATTTACAACATATACCTAATAAAAGAACATAAAATATTAACTCAGTATTCATTTTTATTTAATTAAACCGATATTTATTTAGCAATTTACTTATATTGACTTCCATTACTTAAAGAGTTAACAGTCTGGTAGATTGAATCTTGGTGGGGAATAATGTGAAAATCATTAACTGTTCCTGCAACGGTAATTCTGTAAAAAGAAAAGTCCGAGTGCCACCCAATTTAGTCCTTTGTTGAATGACGGCCAGGAAAAGTCTAGTTCTACAATGTAAAATTGGCATCGGCGTCAAAATAAATGTTAATCTCTAGGAGGAGATTTGTCGAAGCTAAGTTTTATAATAATTTTTATATCAGTTTTTTTTAATTTAAAAAATTTTTCTGCAGAAGCACTTGATATACCAACGATTGTGATTACTCCAAATAAAAGTCCGCAATCTTATAGTACTGTAGGTAGCTCAATAACATCTGTTAATAGTGAAACTATAGAAAATTCAAATAGTTTTTTTTTAGGGGAAGTTTTAAATAAAAATTTACCAGGCATGAACTATTTTAGATCAGGAGGTTATGGAACAGTTTCTGGTATCCAATTAAGAGGACTCCCAAAAAGGTACTCTACTGTTTACATTGATGGAGTTAAAATGTCAGATCCATCTTCAAGTGATAATAGTTATTATTTTTCAAATGTCATGAATAGTTCAATAAAAAATGTTGAAATATTGAGAGGTTCTCAAAGTTCAATGTATGGTTCAGGTGCGATAGGTGGTGCAATAAATATATATACAAAAAATGGAGATGACAAAAATTTAAATAAACTTGCAGTTTCAAGTGGTGTCAATGGAACGAAAAACCTAGACGCTTCTATTGGTAATAAATATTACAACCATAGTTATTACATTGGAGTAAATTTATTTGATACTGATGGTATTTCTGCGATGAACGATGAAAGATCTACAAATGATGATGATGCTTATGAAAATAAGAGTTTTATATCAAACTATAAATATTTATTAAATGATAACCTCTATTTTAATGGAAGCCTTAGATACAGCGAGTCATTTTTAAATTATGACGAAGTTACTTCTGGTAGAACTGATAATAATAATTCAACAGATGACACTGAACTTTCTTACAGTTTAAAACTAAGTACTGATATTGGAAAGCTTAAAAATTCAATTTTATATAATTACACCGGAATTAATAGAGCTACAAAAACTTATACTAATTCTGCAAAGAATTACTATGGTTACAGAGACTCTATAAACTTTTTAGGTGAGTACAATTTTAATTTAGATAACAAAATCTTATATGGACTTGAAAATGAATTTGATAAAGCAAAATTTCAAAAAGATTGGCCTACAGATTATTTGACAAGTGATGAGGCTATATATTCTCAATATCTAGATTTTCAATTTAGACCTTATGAAAAATTATATTCTACAATTGGAGTTAGAAGGGATGATCATACAACTGCTGGTAGTTTTAATACGGGCAGAATAACTTTGGCTTATGTTTTAGATAATAATTCAAAAATTAGATCTTCTTATGGTACAGGCCTTAGATATCCAACTTTATATGATTACTTTTATGGAACTACAGTAACAAGAAAAGAGGATCTTAAACCAGAAAAAAGTAAAAGTTTTGACTTAGGTTATGAGAATTATTTTGAGAATATAAACTCTGACATTGTTCTATCAATATATAACATAGAATATAAAGATCCGTTAGAAGGATGGCAATCGCATGGATGGAAAGTAAAAAATGCTAATGCAAAAATAAAAAGCAAAGGTATTGAGTTTGCATCTAATTCTAAGATAAATAAAAACTTAATTGTTGATTTTAATTATAACTACAGCGATACACATGATGGTGCAGACTGTGATGATCCTGACGTTGGTTCTGGATCTTGCATTGACGAATCAATGGTTCGAGTTCCAAGACATTCTTGGTCAACAACACTTACTCATACAAATAAAAATCTTACAAATAAAATAAATATTATTTTTTCAGACGAAGTGAGAGATTATGGAAACGGAAATAACAATTTTAAAGACGTTATGTTAGATGCATATTTTGTACTTAATTATAATCTCAATTATGAAATTCATAATAATTTAAGTCTTTATTTTAATTTTGATAATATTCTAAATGAAAATTATGAAAAGGCTTATATGTATTCCTCTATGGAAAGGTCTTTCAATCTTGGTTTAAGTAAATCTTTTTAATAACAAAAGTTAGACAAAACCTTAATATTAATAACAATAACCAACCTATATCATATTTAAAAAATATAGAAACATTTGACAACATTAAATTTTATAAAAAAGTTACATATGCTTTAGGTAAAATATTTCAAAGACCTCATAAATATAATCAAGAAAAAAGATCAATAAAAATAGGTTTTGAGTACTGATTTTTTTGTATAAATAAATATTGTGACACATAATTATAAATGTTAACTAAAAGAATGATAAATAAAAAACTTATAATTATTTATTTAATGCTAATTTTTTCATTATCTTTATCAAGGATAATTCCACATCCTCCAAATTTTACACCAGTTATATCTTTGGCTATAATTGGCCCTTTTCTATTTGGGAGCTTGTACTTATGTTTAGTTTGTGTTTTAACTTCAATGCTAATTGCTGACTTTTTTATAGGATTTCATGATGGCATGTTTCAAATATATTTAATTATTACATTAATTTGTATTATGTTTAATAAATTTAAAAAAAATATTTCGAATATAAATTTAATTTATTTTAGTTTTACTGGGTCAGTCATCTTTTTTATACTTACAAATTTAGGAGTCTGGTATTTTGGAGATTTATATACAAAAGATATTAATGGATTAATAAATTGTTATTTTATGGCAATCCCATTTTTTACAAATACGTTGCTTTCAACAGTTATATTTTCATACTTAATATTTTTCATATCTATAAAAATTGCAAAATCTCAATACGTAAAAAATTAATCTAAAATGAAATTAAAAAACTTTAACAATTATTTAAATGATTATTATAATATTATAAAAAAAGTTGATCCTATCACTTTAAATAAAATAATTATCAAGCTTAAAAATTATAACAAAAAAAACAAAGGTAAAGTCTGGATCTTTGGTAATGGTGGAAGTCATGCTACATCAAGCCATATCGCAACTGATTTTACTAAAAATACAAATATAAAAATGTTGACTATAAGTGACGCTGATCAGATTACATGTTTTAGTAATGATTATGGTTATGAAAATTGGATTTCAACTGCTCTTAAAAAATACTTAACAAAAGATGATTTAGTTATACTGATTAGCTCATCAGGAAATTCTCAAAATATGATAAATGCAGCCAAAGTTTGTAAAAATAAAAAAATTTTTTTAATTACTCTTACCGGTTTCAAAAAAAATAATAAACTTAAACCATATGGAAATTTGTCTATATGGATCGACTCTAAATCTTACAATTTTGTTGAACTTGCACATCTGCAAATTATGACATACCTGGTGGATAAATTAGCTAAAATATATTAAATTTTAATTTTTAAAGTTATTAGTTAAATTTTAGTAATTTGAAATCCTGTGTCTGAAAAATTATATCAGTATTAATATTCTTTGGGTTTGACCTATGAGTTATAATATAAAATTTATCATAATCTCTATTTTTAAAATTATTTTTAGGATGTATATTATTATTAATCACATCATCATTATATTGAAGCATTTTATTTCGTAAACTTGAATTAAATTCATTGTTATAGTCGCTATAAAAACTGGAAATATAAAACTGTCTTTCTGCTATAGATGAATACAAGCCCCAAGGAGGATCTTGTGAGTTCTCTAAATTTAAATCTGAAAAAATAAGAGCTTCTTTCTCCGTTAGTTCTTTAGTTTTTAAATAAATTTCTTTTTGATTAAAGTTTAGAACATTATCTTCTCTAAACTGGACATTAAAAAATGAATTAATAAGAAATATTAAAATTACAATATTAATAAATATTGATTCTTTTTTTTTAACTACTTTAAAGGAATATAAAAAAATAAAAAAATAAATAAAATATAAATAAAAATCTACCTTAATTAAAAATCCAAACAAAAATGAAAATAAAGAAATTAAAAATATGAATATTATATTAAATAAGCTTACTTTTAATGAAGGAATTTTTATAAATTTATTATCATATATTAAAATTAATAAGCTAATGAAAAAGAATAAATAAAAAAGTTGGGCAGGTGAAGCCTGGTGGAAAAAAATATAAATTATTAATGAAGGAATATATATAAAATAAAAAAGATTTTTTTTTAAAAAAAATAATACTAAAAAAATTAAAGTTATATGGATTATTTTATGTAAACCTTGAAAATTTAAAGAGATTTCAAATAACTCAACATTAATATTTTCAAAAAATGATGCGATAGGAAGTATTAAATTTAAAGTATAAGCTACTAAAATTAATATAAATAATAATTTAATTATATAATTTATATTTTTTCTTATAGACAAAAATAAAGTTAAAAAATAAACAGATAATACAGCAGTTTTTGATATAATTATAGCAAATGGTATAAAAAAGTATTTTAAAATTTTATCATTGTTTTTTTGATAATTAATCATTATTAAAATTTGAGGAAATATTGGAATTACTAGTAAAATTGATGGACTTTCAAAAAAATAAAGTGGGTATGGTAAAGCAAATATTAAACTTATTATTGAAATAGATAAAATAAATAAGTTTTTATTCTTTAAATAACTTAATTTTGAAATTTCGTTTGCTAAATTTAGAATTGAAAAAGTAAACAATGAAATTGATATAAAATAAAAACCATCAAATTTTTTAAAGGATGAGAATTGATTTCCTAAAAAAGTAATAATGTTTTTTAATATAGGGGAAGATAAACCATTCACATTATTGTTTTTTACAGAAAATATTTCAACACTATCTTGGTAAATTGAAGAAACATAAAAATAAGTGTCAAATAAACCCCATGCTGAATATACTGTTGATGGACCGTGAATTATCTTACCTATATATAAACTAAAACAAAGTATTCCTAATAATAAACTTAGAAAATTTAAGTCAATTAAGTTTTTTCTTCGAGTGCTTAAAAAATATAATGCAAACAAAATTGTGAAAAAGATCAGAAAATTTTTATTAATATTAAATATTATGTAGGCTATTAAAAAATATATAACTAAGTTAAATGAATAGAAAATTTGGATTTTATTGTTAGTAAATTTTTGTGTAATTTTCTCTATGCCCCTAAGTGAACTATATAAAATTATACCAATGAAAATATGAAAAAAACAACTTAGTGAAAAATTTAGCATTATATACTAAAATGACATTATTAAATTTTAAGGTCTATAACTTTGTCTATTATTACAATCGGTCTTCTTTTGGTTTCTAAATAAATTTTAGAAACATAAAGTAAAAGAAAAGAAATTAAAAAAGTTATAAAAGAGTAAAAATATAACTGCAATAAAGCGATACTTGTGTATCCTGGCTGTACACTCGAAACAAAATAATTAAAAAATATCTTTATACTAAATACTGTAAAAATAATAATATTAATCAAAGACATATAAAACAGAATTTTTATAGGTCTTGTGGTTGTGGAAATCAAAAATTCCAGACCAAGATCTATCTTTTTGAAGAGAGTATATGTCGAATTTTTTTTTGTTTTTTTCTCTATATATACGCCCTTATTTCTAAAACCTATTAAATTATATATTGAAAAAGTAACAATATTTTTTTCTTCGTACTTGAGAATACTATCTATACATTTTTTTTTAAATAAAATTACATTAAGGTTTTCTGGGTTATATTTTATTTCAGAAAACATATTTAAAATATTATAAAATAAATTTGATTGAAATTTTCTTACAAGCCCATCATATTTTTTTTTTGTTTTGGCATAAATTAAATCACAATCACTTGAATTATTCCACAAATCTTCCAAAACACTTGGATCTACTTCCAAATCACTATCTATAAAAAAAACAAAATCCCCTGAACAATATTTGTATGCTGTCATAGTAGCTTGATGATGCCCAAAATTTTTTGATAAGTTTATAATCTTAATGTTTTCATTTTTATAATTATCAAGAATTTTATCAATAGAACTATCCTTTGAACCATCATTAACTAAAATTATTTCATATTCAGAAATATTAAGTTTTTTAATAGTACTCAGAATTGTTTTTATAAAATCAATTATAGTATCTTCAGAGTTATAAAAGGTGCTTGCAACACTTAATTTATGCATGATATATAATTATCTCTATGCAAAACTATAATCCATATAAAAATAAAAATGAATATAAATATATTAGAAAAGTATTAGATAAGAGAAAATTCGCTGATGGATATTTTCAAAAAAGGTGTAATTTACTATTAGAAAAAATACTTAAATCAAATCATATATCGGTTACTCAAAGTGGTTCAGACGCACTGGAAGTTTGTTCATTAATTCTAAAATTAAAAAAAAAAGATGAAATAATATTGCCCTCTTTTACTTTTTCTACAACCTTAAATAGTTTTTTACAGCATGGAGCAAAACCAGTTTTTTGTGATATTCATGAAGAAAATTTATGCATTGATTTAAACAAGGCAGAAAAGTTAATTACTGTTAATACTAAGGCAATTTACTTGGTGCATTATGGAAATAATATTTGCGATCTTGACAAAGCAAAATATCTAAAAAAAAAATATAATTTATATTTAGTTGAAGATGCAGCTCATTCTATTTTCTCAAAATATAAAAATAAATATGCTGGCACTATTGGAGATTTAGGTGCGTATAGCTTTCATGAAACTAAAAATATTACCTCAGGTCAAGGTGGAGCAATAAGTGTTAATAACAAGCTTTTCTCAAAAAGAGCAAAAATAATATTAGAAAAGGGAACAGATAGAGTTAATTTAATAGAAAAAAATTTTAGTTACTACAATAGAAAAGACTTGGGTTCAGAGTTTAAAATGGCAGAATTGCCAGCTGCATTGCTATATTCACAGATAAAAAAAAGAGAATTAATTAAGAAAAAAAGAGAGAAAATTTATAATTTTTACCTAAAATTTATAAATAAAATTAATACTGAATTAGTGCATGTTTTGACCATACAGAAAAATATAAATACAAACTATCACCTATTTTGTCTAATATTTAAAAATCAAAAAATAGCTAAAAAATTTTATAATTATATGAGTATAAATGGAGTACCTGTTGCCACTCATTATTATCCATTACACTTTAGCATCAATAATAAAATAAAACTACCTATCACTGAAAGTATTTTTAATAGAATATTGAGATTACCATTAAACGTTAATCTAAAAAAAAAGAATTAAATAAAATAAAAAAACTAATAATTAATTTTTTTCTTAAATGTGTGGAATAGTTGGATCTATAAACTACAGTAATCACAATGTGATAAAGAAAATGCTTTATTCAATTAAGCATCGCGGACCTGACGAACAAGGTTATTATTTGGATAATAAAATTATGCTAGGTACAAATAGGTTAAGCATACTGGATTTAAAATTGGGAAATCAACCTATGATTTCGGAAAATAAAAACATAATCTTAAATTTTAACGGTGAAATTTCAAATTATAAAGAATTAAAGAAAAAATTAATTTACAAAGGATATAATTTTCAAACAAAAAACTCTGATACTGAAGTAGTATTAGCTACTTATTTAACTTTTGGATTAAATTTTATTAATTATTTAGATGGGATGTTTGCAATCTCATTGTATGATAAAAAAAAACAAAGACATATCCTTGTAAGAGATAGGGCTGGGATAAAACCATTATTTTATTTTCAAAAAAATAAATTTTTAGTTTTTTCATCTGAAATAAAATCGCTACTTTGTCATCCTTTGGTAAATAAAAAAATTAATAAAAAAACAATCCTTAGTTTTTTTGCACTTAAAAATATTCCTTGTCCAGAAACAATTTACTCAAATATAAAACAACTTGAGCCTGGAACTATATTAATTTTTGAAAATGCAAAACTTTCAAAGAAAAAATACTTTTATTTAAATAAATTCAAAACCTATAATAAAGTTTCCTATAGTGTATTAAAAAAAAAATTAATTAATATTTTAGATGAAAGTGTAAAAAATTCTTTGTTATCTGATGTTGAAGTTGGATCTTTTTTATCTGGGGGTATAGACAGTTCTTTAATAAGTATCTTAGCATCCAAGTATAATAAAAAAAAGTTAAAAACATTTAGTTTAATTTATGATAATAAAAATTTAAGAAAAGATGATTTTTATTCAAAAAAATTTTCAAAATTTATAAAATCTGAACATCATGAGTTTGTAATACCAAAAAAAATTAACCCTGATCAGATTGAAAATGCCCTCAATTGTTTTGATCAACCTTTTGGTGGTACGATTTCATCTTATTTTTTGTCAAAACATGTTTCTAAATATGTAAAGGTAGCATTAACAGGAGATGGATCTGATGAAATTTTTGGATCATATAGATATCCAAGAAATGTTATTAATAATGAGCATTTAAAAAAAACTTTAAGTAACATTAAAAAGAATAGTTTAAATTTTCATCAAAGAAATTTTAAATATTTTTTCAATAATAAATTACTCGTTGAAGGCTCATACTTTTACAACGATTATATAAAAAATAAATTTAAAAAATTTAAAAGTTTAGATAAATTAAATAGTGCATTAATTGGAGATTTTAGTTCACTTTTACCTGACCAAGTACTAATGTTTAATGACATTCATTCTATGCACAATTCATTAGAGGTTAGACCTCCTTTTTTGTCAAATAAAATGATAGATTTTGCTTTCACTCTCCCAGAAAATTTAAAAATAAAAAAACAACAAACTAAAATTATCCTTAAAGACGCATGCAAAGGAATTTTGCCTCAAGAGATAGTAAATAGGGAAAAAGAAGGCTTTGTTATGCCAATAGAAAATATTTTTTTAAGTGAACAAAAAAAATATCTTTTTCATATATTTAAAAAAAAAAACCTCAATAAACATGGTTATTTTAATATTAGACAAATAAATCATATGATTAATAATTTTGAAAATTTGAATTTTTGGGACCAAAATAGATTATGGGTAATATTTACTTTTCAGATATGGTGGAATAAAAATTTTTAATTTTGAAGATTTTCTAAAATATTTTCAATTTTTGATTTAATATTATGATCAGTGATTTCTAACTTTTTTAAGTTTTCAATTACATAATTAACTTTAATCAAATTTTTATTTCGCTCAGCTCTCAAAAGAGTAATTATTTTATTTAACTTTTCAGTTTCTAGTTTGAATTTTTTTTCATTCATTTTTCTAAATTAAATATATAATCAATTACTGATAAATTAGTAACAAATTTTTTTATATTTTTTTGTTTATAAATAGGATGTATAAAATTTTGAAACTTAATATCTATTCCATTTTTTTTAAATAAACCTGTATCAATGTAATTTTTAGCACTCTGTCCAGTATAATATACTTTGCATTCTAAATTTTTGCACCAATTTATGATATTTAAATTTTTATCTTTTAAATTTTGATAATCAGAGGATTTTATATAATTAAATTTAATATTTAATTCATCTAATATAATTTTAGTCAATTGAATATTAAGAGTGCTTAATAAAATTTCTCTTTTATTGAAGACACTTAACAATTTATTATAAAAATTCTTAAAATTAGGATGATTTTTGTAACTATAAAAAATTTTTTTTTTTATTATTTCAAAATTTTTTTTTGGATTATGAATCTTTGTTTCATAAATTTTTTTATCTAATTTATCTCTTACTATTGGAAGAGTAATCCAAGTAGCTCTTTTATTAATTAATATTTTATTTCTATTTCTCCAACTATTTTTATCAAACTGAACATGGTCATAAAAAATAAAATGGTCACTTTTTTTAATTAAATCAATATATCCCAAATAAGGTAAAAAACTTGGTTGTAAAATAGAAAGAACTTTCATAAGTTTGTTATTGCTTATTTATTTTATGAAAATTCTTATCACAGGATCAGCGGGTTTCATAGGATCAAACTTTATCAAATTGGCTCTAGAGAAAACTAACCATGAGATTATTGGTTTGGATTGTTTAAACTATGCTTCCGACTTAAAAAATTTAAACTTTAAAAGTAATAGATTTAATTTCATAAAAGGTGACATTGGAGATACAAATTTGGTTCAAAGTATTGATTATGATGTTGTTATAAATTTTGCTGCTGAGACTCATGTTACTAGATCGATTAATAATAGTGAGGAATTTATAAATAATGATATAGTTCAATTAGATAAACTATTAAGAACTGTTTTATTTAATAAAAAACTAAAAATTTTTATTCAAATTTCTACCTCTGAAGTTTATGGCAGTTCATCTGATGGATTGAATATGAGCGAGGAACATCCATTAAATCCGATGAGCCCATATGCTGCTGCAAAATGTGGAGCTGACAGAATGGTTTATTCGTACTCAAAAACTTATGGTTTGCCCTCAGTGATAATTAGGCCATTCAATAATTATGGACCAAAACAACATTTGGAAAAATTAATACCTAGGATGATTTGCTGTGGAATACTTAATAAGGAGTTTAAAGTTCATGGTGACGGCCTGGCCTCGCGAGATTATATTCATGTAATTGACACTTGTAATGCAATTTTAAAATTAGTAGATAACTATTCAAGTATAAATGAAGTAGAAGTTTATAATATTGGATCTGACTCTAGTATATCTGTTATTAATATATTAAATAAAATCCAAAATCACTTTAATAATAATATAAAATTTAAAAAAATAAATAATAGACCTGGTCAGGTGGATTTTCATTTATCAAACTCCCAGAAATTTCGAACAAAATTTAATTGGAAAACAAATATAAGTTTAGACGAAGGTATAAATCAAACAGTTAATTGGTACAAAAACAATTCTGAATGGTGGGAACATAAGTTTAAATTTTCAGAAATCAGAGTGGTAATGCCAAACGGAGAAATATTTTATCATTAATCTTTATACCAGAATGGTCTTGTGCCATCCACGCTCTCATTTTCATACTCTGCCCCAGCAACCTGCCAATCACCACACCCCTTACAAATTTCTGGTACTTTTTCCCAATTATGCTCTCTATGAAATTTTCTTAAAGTTTCACCTAATTTTTTCCATAGATCTTTAACGGTATAATCTTTTACATTTCCAACAACATGCAAACCTTCATAATCCACTGGACAGGCTACAACATTACCATTTTGATGAATAGCCATTGAATTATTGCCCCAAGGACATGCAATTCGAAAGTCTGAATGATGCTTGATGGTTTCAGATCTAACAGTACCTGTGGTAGTCCACTCTAGCATAGGTCTCACCTTTACTTCGGCTCCATAAGAGTTCCAAAATTTTCTATAATCTTCCACCTCATCTTTATTTTCCTTCATTACTGAAAATTGAGCTGTAATTGATGGATACTTCTTATTTAGTTTTTTTTTTTCTTCTAATAGCTTTACAACAGATGGATAAACTTCATCATACTTTCCTTTAAATCTAATTTTTTCAAAAGTTTCTTTTTTAAATCCATCTAAACTTAAAATAAATCTTTTTAAGGGTGAATTAAGAACTTTGCTAATATTATTATCTCTATTTAACAGCGAGCCATTAGAGTTTAAAACAAGATTAGTACATCCAACTTGATCTGCGTAGTTTAGCCTATCCCATAATTCGTCTCCCAAAATAAATGCTTCACCATAAAATGTGGGCCAAATTTCACAATCTGGTTTTTCTTTTGCTATTTCTTCAACTATTTTATTATAAATATCTCTGTCCATATGTTGCTGAGGTCTAATCATTTCTCTATGTGAACAATGAGTACAAGCGTAATTGCAGTATGATGTAGTTTCAATTACCAATTGAGGAGGAAATTCATGTTCGACTAGATTGTTTTCAATTTTAGTTAATTCAAATTTTCTTTTATCATCACTTAGATGTGGTTTTAATTCTGTAAAGTCCATTATTAATTAATATTTTAATTTAAGTTTTTGAGACTTTCTATAATAAAATTTGTATATTTCTCATAAATCGGTAGCATTTTTTTTAATAATTTAGCTTTATCATCATTTTTTTCGATTTTAATTCTTTCTTGAATAATTATCTGTCCATCATCTAAAATTTCTGTCATATTAAAAGCTGTTACTCCAGTGAAGGTGCTTTTGTTTTTAATTGCTTCGTAAATAGGATCTCTACCTCTGAAAAAAGGTAAATAAGATGGATGAATATTAACTGCTTTTTTAAAACTATATTTATTAAGTTCAATTTTTCTATGATAAGTTGATACAAGACATAAATCTGCTTTAGTACCTTTTTCAATTTCATCAAATGATACGGGTATGTTATTTTTATTTGCTAAATCAGATATATCCTCACAATTAAAATATGGAAACACACCTTTTTCTTTTCTGGTGTAAACTTTTAAAATATCAATTTTTAATTCGATGAGTTTTTTTAAAGCAACATTGCCTAATCCTGTAAGTCCACAAAATACGACTTTCATCTAATTATTTCTATTGTTTATAAAATTTTTTTCAGTGCATAAATCAAGCCAATTGAGCTATTAGTACTGGTCAGCTGCACGCATTACTGCGCTTCCACATCCAGCCTATCAACGT
>MDTB01097546.1_pt1 | contig 26902 bp, 24 predicted proteins | sample 811161 | NCBI WGS metagenome assembly MDTB01 (sample SAMN05326650, study PRJNA326480) | marine metagenome | isolation source: seawater | place: Mediterranean Sea | collected 2009 | reverse complement strand
ATATTCCTTGATTTTTTTTTAAATATTGAAAAAATAATTATTAAAAAATAAAATATTGCTGACGTAATAAAGCTTATTCGCATTCTTGTTTCGTCTAAATAATTTCGGTCATCCCATCTCTCATCAAAGTCTCCTGAGAAGGTAAAAAAATAATTTTCTTTGTCAAACTTTATTCGAAAAGGAGGTTCCTGAAATGGTCGTTTCACAATTTTAAAAAACTCCTTCCTATCATTATTAAACTCTGTGTATTCAGAATTCCAATAGATAAGAAAGAAGTCATTAAATGTATCGAACAGCGTAATACTTATAAAAGATTCATTATGGAAATATCTATTTGGATTATTTTTTAAATCTTTTGAGTTTATATTTGTGAAAAAAGATAGTTCAGCTTTATTGTTATAGTTTTCATTATGTTCAACTTCAAAGAAATATTTGTTATTCAAGCTATAATTTTCAACATTCAATGCAGTAAAAATAAATGTTAAAAGGAATAAATATTTAATATTTGTTTTTTTTATCAAATATTTATGAAATAAAATAATCTCAATGACAAAAAATAAAAATACTAAAAAACCAATTGAAATTTTTGAAGAAAAAATAATTGAAAAACTCAATATTATTTTAAACATAACATCTCTATCTTCGGAGTCTTTGTAATTTTCAAAATAATAAAGCAACCAACCGATTAGTGAAAATGCAAGGATTTCTGGTTTAAGTGTTGTCCTTAGTTCAAATGATGATGGTAGAAAACACAACACGAAAAGTACTAAATATGTGTTTTTTGAATCAAACCTTTTAGAAAGAAATTTTCCTAAACCAATTAAGCCATATAAAAAAATTATTGAGTTTGCAAAATGAACTGAAAGATTTACTAATTCATTAAGTGTCAAGTTTTCTGAAATAGTTGAGAATAAATATAAAAATATATAATTAAAAAGGAAGTAAACATGACCTTGATCTAAATCCGTAAAGCTAATTGAGCCTGAATATTTTTCAAAATATTGATAATATTTTTCAAAATCTGGAGATAATACAATGTCATATTTTAAATATAAAATTAACGATGATATGTAAAATCCTAAAGCCAAAAAAATGTATGAAACTACTTTTAAAAACTTATGTTTCGAAAGAAAAAAATTTTTAATCATATTAATAAAAGTAGTTTAGCTAATTGGAAAATTCTAATATCCATATTCTGATTTAAATACCATTTTAAATATTTTTTAATGAGTATTCCAAGTTAGTCTTAATACTAGGAAATAATTACATAGATGAAAAAAAGTAACAAACTCGCGATAGCTGTAGTAGGTGATTTTAAATATTTAAGAAAATATCTTTTTAGCTTTGTCAGTCAAGTAAGAAAAATTGGTAAATATAAAGATGAAATTATAGTTATTACCTCACTTTTCACACCAACAATTTTTTTCAAACTTTTCTTAAGGGATAAAAACATAAAAATATATAGATTTAGAAAAATCAAATTTTCTAAAAGTACTAATAAAGAATTAAATGATATAAACATAGTGGGAAAACCAAATAGAAATAAAACTAAGAAGTTTCAATGGCATAAATTTCATTTATTTGATGAAAAACTAAAAATTTGGGACAGAATTTTTTACATTGATATAAATATGAAAATACATTTTGATATTAAACCAATTTTAAAATTAGATCCTGAAAATAAACTTTTTGCAAGAGCTGATTCATATCCTGACTATGACCATGATCTAAGTTCACAATTTTTTAAAGAAAGTGTGCATTATGAGAAATTAAATAAAAATTATGATTTGTCAATTAAGGATTATTTTCAAACTGGGCTGATGTTTTATGATACAAAAATTATAAAAAGTGAAACAAAAGATAATTTGATCAAGTTGTCAGAAAAATATCCATTAAGTTCTACAAACGAACAAGGAATAATGAATCTACATTTTGGTTTCGAAGAAAATAATTATCAAGAACTTGATATTAATGTGGGTGAATATAAAACTTATTTTTATTGGATGATAAAGGGTGAAAAAATAATAATAACTAAACAATCAAGAGAACAATATAAATAAATAAAATGGACTATATATTACATTACAGTGGGATAGTTCCAAGATACGTAAATATCTGTATCGATAATATTAATAAAACTGACCCCAAATCAAATATTGTATTTTTAGGTAACTCTGACTTTCAAAAGGAAAATGTTACTTTAATAAATACCAAAAATACATCTGATGAATTTCTTGAATGTTTTTATGACATTAATTATTTTTCAGATGAAAAAAACCAACTATGGGAAACATCTTTAGCTAGAATTTTTTTAATTCACAATGCTGCAAAGAATTTAAAAATTGATAAATTTATACATTTTGATACTGATGTATTAATTTATAAACCTTATGAAAGTTTGAAGCCGTACTTTATAGAAAATAGACTCAATATCACTCCAGCAGATGAAAATCGCTTAATTTTTGGATATAGTTTTATAGACGGAACTGAAAATCTTTCACTTATTTGTGAGAAGGTGCTTGAAGTGCTTAAGAATGCAAAACATTACGAAGATAGTTATTACTTTGGAAATAAATTAAATGAAATGGTTATTTTAAATATTATATATATTGAAAATCCAGATTTATTTCATTTATTAGACACCATACCTAAATTGAATACTGAAGTAATTTTTGATGGTATGTCATATGGACAATATTTGAGTGGTGTAGATAAAAAGATTTTTAGCAAAAAATATTTGAATGAAGCACATTATTCTGGAAGAGCAATGCTTGAGAGAGGATTTAGACCAAAATACTCAAATAAAGGTCCATATATAAATTTTGAAGAAACACAAATTGAGATTGCTAATCTTCATATACATAAAAAAAACCTAAAAAAATTTGTGCAATAGTATGACTTCAAAATTTATTAATTTTATATATTATTTTTATCTGAATTATATACAAAAATTTTTAACTCTCTCAAGCAAACCCTATGTAAGTGGAGATTCCTTTAAAAAAATTTCAGATCACATTTTTGATAAATCAGAGGAAATGAAAATAAGTGATATAAAAGAAAACGATTTAATATTTGTTCAAACAGAGTATTTACAGAATTTCATAAAAGAATATTTACCTGATATAAACACTTACTTTATATTATTGACACATAATTCTTCTATTACGATTAATGAAAATCATTTAAAAATGATCGGCGATAAGGAGTTTAAATGGTTTGCAAGTAATTTAAATGTTTCAATTTTAAAAGATAAAAGAATAGAAGTCCTACCGTTTGGTATTAAAAACAGAAAAAATCTATCGGAAGGAAGGCTTAATACTTTTAGTTTTGATATCCCACATCATGACAATAAAAAAAATAAAATATACTCATCAATTAATATATTGAAAAATAAAGATAGAGTAGATGTTTTACGAATTTCGAAAGAAAGTAAAATTGTTGATTCAAAAAATTATGCTAATCGTAAGAGGTATATTAAAGATTTAAGTCTATATAAATATAATATATGTCCTTCTGGGGAAGGAGTGGATACACATAGATTTTGGGAATCACTGATTGTTAAAACTATACCCATAGTTAAAAAATCAGATTTTATTGAAAATTTAAATAGATTCAATATTCCAATGCTGATTTTAGAAAGCTGGGAAGAACTATATGATATTAGCGAAAATGATCTTTCAAGTTTGTATGAAAAATATCTGAAACAATTTAAAGAAAATAATTTTGTAAAATTAGAATTTTGGCTGGAATTAATAAATCAATCTAAATTAAATACAAATTGACCATAGACAATTGATCTTTTATTTGTATTAAATGATTCAAATTCTTTATAACCTGTTTGAAAAATTTTATTATCATCTAGCATCTCTTTCCAAGCTTTTGTAGGTCCTAAATTGTGACTATCAAAAAATATTTTTTCTTCATCTTCATTTATTAGATAGACATCATCAAGAATTATTAAGGTATCTTTATTTGATAATTTTCTTGCATATTTAAGATCGACAATAACATCTTCATATTTGTGAGAGCCATCGATAAATATTAAATCATATTTTTTATTTTTTTCTACTAGTGATGGCAATACATTTTTTGATTTACCGATAAACAAATTAAATCTTTTTCCATACTTTTGTTTAAGGAAATATTTTCCAAAATTAACATAATGATGATAACCAATATCAATGGAATCAACTTTAACATGATTGTTAGAACACAAAAATGTTTCACTTGAGTGTCCGCCATTAAACCCAATTTCTAGTGTCGAGCTAACACTTGATGATTTACGATTTAAAAACTCAGTCTCATCCCTTACTTGCTGCGTGTGTCCTTCATTTCCTCCATACCAATAAATATTTATGTGTGAAAAAAAATCATTTAAAGTTTCGGATTTGTGTTTACGATTAATTGCTACAATCCATCTATAAAAATTTACTACTTTCAAAGCTATAAAATATAGTGTATTTAATGGAAATTTTGATTTATCGATTTTTAAATAATCTAGTCTAAATAGAAAAGATTTTATTTTTTTATAAAGCAGCACTTTATAAATTATAATTTAACTTTAAATTCTGTCTTATTTTCTAAAAAAATTTAAAAACCTAATTTTGAATAAAATTTTCTTTGGAATGTTTTAATCTTCTTAAAATTAGATTCTGTTCTTAGTTTTTGGAAATAATTTTTATTTAATTCGTATAAATCATCGTTGGTAAGTTTAATATTAAAAAATTCATCACTTTTTAATTTGCTTTTTCTAATTTTGTTTATCCAAAATTCAATGGTTAATTTTTTATTATTTTCTATTTTAGGGATATATGTATCAATTAAATTAAAATTAACTTCACTAAAATTATCTATTTGAATTGCATTAAGGTCTTTAAGAGTTGACATAGAAATGTGTTTTTGAACAATTGGAACTGAACCTGCATAAAGTGACTCCCACACTCTATGCGTGTCAATTCCATTCCCAACTGGACAAAGAATAAATTTATATGAATTTAGTTTTTCTGCATAAACATCAAGTTGTAAATTTGGCTCATCTATGTGTACAAAACTTTTATTTTTAAATTTTTTAATCTCCTTATTTCGTTTAAAGTAATTGGTATTTCTTTGAAAATTAATATAAATCTTACGAATTTTATTTTTGTTTTTTACTAGCTTAGAAAAATGTTTTATGTTTAGGTTCTTTTCATTTTCGTTTGATAAACCAAGAGGAATTGGAATCAAATCTGGAGAATTAAAATTTATATTTATTGAATACCACTCGGAAATACAACTAGGTTTTAATTTAAATAATGCTTTTGTAATCGAGTGGTCTGTTTGATTCGTAATCAATTTTAGGTTTTTTAAATTACTAATATTTTTTAATTTTAAGAATAGATCATTTACAAAATATGTATTACAAAAAATAACATCGTTCTCTTTAATTTTTATTTCAGAATTAACATATAGTATTTGATTTTCAGTTTCACTAATCTTATAAAGTTTGTTTTTATTATCTAATAAATCAAATTTATCTTTTATTATTATTTCAGAAAACACATAGTCACTATTTCTAGCGAAATTGAAACTTGTTATAACTTCGTTGTCTTGAAGTTCATTTATGTATAAATTCATTAATTATCATGGTAACTCTACACTAGATAATATTCCATTTGAATACCCAACAAGCAATGAATCTGTCTGAAAAGGACTGCCTTTGACAGAAGTTGGATTCCCAAGGTATGGAATAGGAAATATCAAGAGATCTTGCGTGTTTACGTTCACACCATAAATCTCATTTTCAATATAATCGGTAAAAAAGTAATAATCGTCATACTTTCCCGTTCCATTTCTGATAAAGTCTCCACCAATTATTGCTGCTCTTATTGTGTCATCATTAACAAAATGATCATATTGTAGAAGTGGACTTTTTGAGTTCTCAATCAAATAATCATCTGCTTTTTGTATAATTTGGCTTTCCCAATAATATAAATCAGTAATTTTACCATCAAGCCTTGTCATTGCATCTTTGTTTCTTTCACGAAAGCTGTATGACAATTCACTTCCCATCATTAACGGCCATCCAAAAGATACTGACTCATAATTGTTTTCTTGATAATCTGAATATTTAACCTCATTAACTTCTTCTATGAATTGTGAACCTACATCGGTAATGATTAGTCTGTCGTTGTACTCTGTGATTTGCCATGGGTTTCTGAGTCCATAAGCAACAATTTTGTCAATACTCTCATATAAGCCGTGTTCATTGATTAATGGAGAACTTATGGATACCTCAGAATCAAGGAGGATAATTTTTCCTTTATAGCTTGTTGTATTTAGTGCATCAGAGTGAACAAGTGGCATAATATTTTCTCTCATGTCACCGATACCAACTAGATAACCATCAAAAAATTCGGACCAAACAATTGATCCACCAAAATGATATTTGACATTGTTTGACAACCTAAGGAGCTCTTCTGGATTATTATAGTTTGGAGTGCCGTCATCGTTAAGATAATATTTTTCAAAAACAAGGGCGATGTCATCATTTGAGTATGAAACTAGAAAGCTCTTACCAGTAGAGTCAAAGGCAATATCATACAATCCTTGGGACATTCCTGGAAACTCTGTATGGACCACATCAGTCAAATCTAAGAACAGCTCTAGTCCGGAGTCTTGAGTTTTTTGTGAATAAATAGTTCCGTCTTTAAAAACTATATATAACTTATTGTCAAAAACTGTTAAATTCGTTACCTGTTGTTCATATGATTGAGATGTAATCTTAATTCCACCAACACATCCGGCAAATGTTCCCGTACCCAACCATGGGCTACATTGTTCATCTTCAAGAACTTCATCTTCAGTAAATCCAAGCGAATCGATAGTATCTTCTGCGATAATTTTTATATCTTCTTCAACTTTGTCTCGATTTGCAATGTTATCTAATGACGAAGTATAAAAATTTGTATTTATAAAAATTAGGCCAATAATTACCGGAAAAATAGTCAGGTTATAAAAAGGTTTTCTAATTGTGTTTTGTACTAGATTGATTATTGCCTGAAATGATAAATATATGAATGGAAAAAGCAATATGTAAAAAAATACATAAGCACGTGATAGAAGTTCATATAGTCTTAAAAAATAGATGAAGAAACACAAGATTGCTAAGTTGGTTGATCCAATTAGAAGAAATTTCTTAAGCAGTGTTTCTATTTTGTCGTTTTTAAAATCAAATTTTAAATACTTTGTAAGAATAAAAGTAAGTAGTAATGATATGGGAATAGAGTAGAGAAAATATGAAAAATTTACGTTAAATTGTGCACCAATAAAATCTAAGTCTTCTGCTAAATTTGTGTATGAATATTCGAGAATTCTAGAGCTGTCAATCGTTTCTAATATATTAAAAAGATAATTGAGAACAGTGATGTTTAGTAAAAAGATTAATAAAAACTCCATAATTCATTTTAATTTTTTTAATAAATTATCGAGAATTGAGGGATCCACAAAACAACCTTTTTCATTGATTTTGAAGAATAAATAATAATAATTTAAATTACAAGCCGAAGCCAATGAAAAAAAAGCGTTATTTTTATTATCATTTTCATTTCTTATCTCAATCAAGTTATTGCCTTCATTTAAAAAAATCATATTGGATAAACCACTGCCAAACATGCCTAAAAGATTTTTACATCCACGAAGTAAAGATATTTTTTCATTAAAAGAATAGTTTTCAAAGTCCACAATTTCATAATTGTATTTATCTAGAATTGCTCTTATCTCAGTAAAATTTTCAATATTTCTACCTATTTTTGAGTCCCTGTATATGAAAATATTTTCTTTTTTTGAGATGTTTTTAAATTCAGAATTATTCTTGAACCTATTGATTAAATCTCTAAGTATAGTTTCATTATAATTTCCGGACATAGCAGTCTTGCTTGTAATCAGTAAGTCTTTTATTTTATAGAATTGATTTTTTTTAAGAACAATGTATTTTAATTTAAGGTGATTTAAACTTTCTGCAACAAATTTTTTCTCGTAAAACTCTTCAGGAACTAACAAGGGATAGTCTTTTAACTCTTCAGTAACTAGCTCACTTCTCTCAAGTGCATCAAAAATCCAATGAAAATAAACATGACTTTTATTATCAACTATCCAACTGCCCTTTTGAATTAAAACAGTTTTCTTTGGTGTTCTTATTATGTTTTTTAATACTCTTTTTATTCTTTCGAATAGTGTCTTATCACCAAAAAAGCAATATTTTTTGAAGTATTTAAACTTACGAATTGAAAAAATAATTGTATTGATCGAATAGATATTTTTTTCAAAAAAAATGTAACTAGATTTTATTTCTTTTTTAAATTCATGCTCAAAAAGACTTTCTTCTTTTTTTTCTAAATTCCTTGGAGGGTTTCTTAGAGAAATAGTTTTTTCATGTAAGATTTTCTTCATGAATTCATATTTTTTAATAAATTTTGATATTCATCAAAAGTTCCGCAATCAAAATATTCATCTTGTGCTTTCACATATCCAATTTTCAATTTATTTTCAATAGCTCTATTTAAAGAAATACCAAAATGCAAATCTTTATCACTAATTAAGTTATTGAAGCTTGGTTGCCACATTATCAGACCCCAAAAATATTCTTCTTTGCAATTCACATCTTTATCAATTATTTTTTTTACGCTATCACCATCCAGCATGCATTGTCCTAATTTACCTATCTGGCTTTGTTTAATTTTCCATATGCCCAACACAACATCTAAGTTCGAGGAAATGATTTTTTCTCTCATATATTCTATAATTTTATAATTTTCAAAATATGTATCAGGCATTATTACAAGCGATAATTTTTTATTTTCAAGATTTAACTTTGTTACTGTTTGAACCATTGATGAAGAATTAATTTTTTTTATTGTTATTTCTTCATAAATATCTTGTAAAGTTTTATAAAACTTTTTATTAGTTCCAATTGATATTTCATTATTTTTTATTTTCTTTAAGTTATCTATATGAAATCCAATTAATGTTTGCCTATCACTAAGAGGTAATAAAAATTTTGGTATTCCACCTAGTCTTGTAGCTAGACCAGCTGCAGGAACAAATGTTTTAATATCTTTTTTCATAAAGTGTCATTCAAAGAATACAGGCAAATCATATTTCTTTTGGTAATTGATTTTAAATTTTAATTTATCTTTTAATCCATGACCGTACGTTCTGACACTCAAGAAAGGATACTCGTATTGTCTTGTGGGATCTGAAGAGAAATGTGTTTCGTTTTCGATCGAGATACATCCTCTTTTCTTACTAAGCAAACTAAAAATACTTTGGTCATGTCTACTTTCTATAAAGCCTTCGGCCTGCTCCATAGAGTTAAATTTATCAGATATTAAATACATATCATGATTAATCACCTCAATATATTCTTTGAAGTACTCCATGGAGTCATGATTTTTTTTAAAAATCATTTGTGTAGCCTCTAACTGTGTAGATTGAGCTATTTCTGAATCAAAACCAATATTGAAATAATTAAAAAGTTCCTTAATTGTCCAATCTTTCTCAATATATTGTTTTTCACATTGTATTCTAAAGTTTCCAAACCTTGAATCATTTAACATTTCAATATATTCAAAAAATCTTTTTTTAGCTTTTGAATTAAAACTAGAACCAGAATCAGAATAAATTACAAGATCTCCTTCATTTACATTTTTTAATGTATCAAAGATAATTTTATGTTTCCAAATCCAATACCCAGCACCTCTTGGAAAAGAAAAAATATCATCATATTTTTCTATAAACTCTTTTTCAAGATCTTGAGGTTTAAAATAGATACATTCTTCAAAAAAATTTGAATCTTTTGCAAGCTTGGTTAAATGTTTTGCAGCTGTATCAAAATTTTTAGTTCCATAAGTAATAAAATAAAGCTTCTGTTTATTCAAATTAAGTACCTTTTGATTTTAATTTTCCAACAAATCTTCTAAATTTCAAATATAGATAATTTACATATAAAAATATATTTTTACTAAAAATTATATACCTTTTTTTTGAAAGTGATTCAAAAGATGAAATATACTCATCTGGGTATTTAATCCATAAATTATTAAAAAAATGAATTTTATACTCTGGGACTCTCCAATTAGTAAAATCATTTTTTAAAGCTGCAGTAAACTGGGATCTCTTATATCTTTTTACAAATTTAAAAATATCCACACTTTTTAAATAATTCATATAGCTTACTTCACAATTTAAATGCGGATCATTTGTTTTTAATGCATTTTCAGAATTTACATATTCACAAATATTCAAATATTTTTTAATGTGCTTGACCGGTACAACTGCATGTCTATCGCATAAGCCAAAATAGTCTTCCCCCTCCGGTATCCATATGTCTTGAGTATTTTCATAATTTTGTTCAGCAATATAGAATTGATCAAATCTTGTAAAAATTATAAATTCATATTTTAAAATTTCATTAATATAATTTTTAAGTATTATATCTTTTAAAGCAAAGTGTATTAGCCCTGAAGAATATAAGCCGGTTTCTTCGCCTTTCAAAAAATAATTTTTCCAAGTACCGTTAAAATGTTCTTCATAATAATTCTTCCAATCCTCTGGCTCGTTAATAATCCATTGATAATTTGAGACTTTTAAAAAAGATTGGTTGTCTAACCATTTATCTCCTGTACATATTGCTAGGTCTGAGCCTAGGCTGTTCAAAACATTCTCATATAAAGAATGCCAGGTTTTTTCACCACCTCTTGGATTCCCAGAGAGGATTGTAAGATATTTATTTATCATCTGTGTATTAATGATAATTTTAGTAAATTTTCAACTAATCTTATTAATAAATATAAGGAAAAAATTGCAAATTTCAACATTTACTACAATGACAAATCCCGAAGAAAGAAATGATCCTTGGAAAGAAGCCTTGAGTTGTTATGAATCATTTTCTGATGAAGTTGTCATTGTTGGTAAGGACTGGCCTAAAGAGTTTAAATTTGATTTAATCGGAAAATTTTATCAAAAAGGCTTTGATAAATCGAATGGTGATTGGGTTTTTAGAATGGATATTGATTACTTTTTTCACCAGAAAAACTTAGACAGAGTCAGAAAATATTTAATAAATAATTCTGATGCCCCAGCAATAAGTTTTCCTCAGTATCAATTTTTTACTCCAGATAGGTACCAAATCAAAACTAGATTATGTATAGCCATAAACAAAAAAAAGTATCCGCATGTCAAATTTAATGGGGGTGGAGATCTATGTCTTCCAACAATAGATGGTGCAATAATAAATCCAAGAAAAATGCCAAATATTAATGTACCAATCTATCAGTATGATTCTCTGTTTAGAACAAAAGATATGATTTCAAAAGATCGTGGAAGATTTGCTCGTGCATGGTTTGAACAATTTAATGAGTATGGAGAAAGAGGAGGACCAAGCCCAGAAGAAGCATTTGAGGCGTGGTTTAAGATTGTAAAATCAAAATATAAATTTCATGTTCACAAAATAAGAATAGATGATCACCCTAATTTCATAAGAAAAAATTTGCAAGATTTGAAACAAAATCAATTTGGTTTTGATGCATTTGGCCTTAAAGATATAACGAAAAGACCTTTAATTAATTACCTAAAAGGATACAGAGAAAAATATATCAATTCATTCACTAATAATCTACTTTAAATTATTGCCTTAATTCGTGATATAAATAGCTCTAGGTTGAAGTTTTCAGAAACTAACTTTTTTCCTTTTTTTGAAACCTCTGTAAGCTTTTTTTCACTTAAAAGTAAATTTTTAATTTTATTTTTCCATACCTCAACATCATTTTCATTCATAAAGAAAATATTTTCGTCATCTTGATATTTTCTTTTATCCCAAAACCCTTTAGTTTTTGTAATCAAAACAGGTGTGCCCATAGACATAGATTGTAATGCTACACTTTGTCCAGAGGGTTGAAGAGTATTGTTTAAAGGAATAATTGTAAGGATAGCCTTTTTGTATAAATTCTTAATTGCATCATCTGATAATTTATTGTTCCACCACATACCTTCATAGAATTTGACATTTTTTGAGTTTATATCATTTTTATTTAATCTAGACGTCAGAAAAACAAAATTATAATCTTCCATACTTCTTACTAAGTTTTTTAAAAATTCATAATCTCTGTTCAAGTCATTACCAATAAATAGTATGTAGTCTTTATCGTTTTGATCATATTCTGACTCATTTTTCCAAAACTCAGTATCTATCCCAAATGGTACTAAATGGAATTTGTTTTGGTAGTTGTTGTATGTCTTAATAACATATTCATACTCTCCTTCACCCAGAAACAGAAAAGCATCTAAAGTTTTCACACAAATTTTTTCAATCACAAATTTTTGTATACGATTTTTTAATCTATTTTGTGAAAAATTTGAGAATAGACCCATTGTAAATAAAACTACTTTCGTGTCTTTTTTTCTTTTTTTATAAAAATAAATAAACGGTAACGAATAAAACATGACAGATTCATTTACTAGAAAAATGATTTCAGAGTCCTTTACCTGTTGTTTAAATATTTTATTTAATAAGCTTGATAGCGCAATTGGAAAATTTGTAAGTTTTTTTAATATACGGTCTAAAAAATAAATTACAAAAACTTTTTTATGTTCAAATTCAACAATTTTGGCATTGTAATCATCTTCAATGAACCCAAAATATCCATAAAAAAAGTCTTTTGCGTAAACTTCATTTTTTCTTATCCTATCTTTTCTTCCACCTGAAAAAATAAAGGTTAAATTTATTTTTTTACTCATAGTTTCTGATTTTTAAATAGTCCAATTTGTCTGTGCTTGCTAGATTGAACAAGCTGAAAATTATTATCATGAAGTAATTTTATAACTTGGCTTATTGTTGATTCTTGGTTTGTACCCTTCTCTGGGCCATAATCAACCGAAATGAATTCAGTATAATTTATCGATTTTAAAGCACCCTTTAAAACTTCTTCTTCATGCCCTTCTGCTTCAACTTTTAGTAATTTTATATTTTTTAAGTGATAAGAATCCAATTTTTTAGTCTCAATGCTGACTTTTTCATTGTTGCCAAAATATTCAAGAGATGAATTTCCTCCAAGGGAATCTATAAAAAAATCAACATTTCCCTCAAAATCAGAGAGAGCGATTTTATGACTTGTGGAGTTTTCAAACTGATTTGTGTTCATTGTTAATGAGCTAAAAGAACTTGATTCAGGCTCGAAAGCAATATAATTTATCGCAATATTTTTTTGATGGAATGAGTAAATTAGTTCCCCAACATTTGCACCACAGTCAACAATAGTATCTCCATCTTTAAAATTAATTTCATTTAAGCAGTATGTTTCAAATAAAAAATTAAAATGAAATTCATAATTATTTACAACTCTTACGATTCGTTTGTTTGGATAATATATTTTTTTATTTCCAAAAACATTTTTGCAATAATTACCATTGCTGTATGAAATTTTTGATTTGCTTGGAAATAAAAAATTCAATAGACTACAAAATACATTCTCGTTAAATCTTTTATAAATAAATCCGACTATTAATCCTTTTATAAAAAAATAAAGTTTTTTACTTTTTGGCAGACTATTAATATTTACGTCGTTAAACATAAAATCTGGAGAATCAATTATTGCAACCATAAACCTCGTTATTAATATTAAAGTTAAAAAAATATAATTTGTAAGTTATCTTAAATACTCTAAAGTTTATAACTTTTTTTGTCACTAATATAAAATTGTGAAAGTTTTATATATTTTTACTTTTGGTTATTCTCTTGAAACTTGGGATAAATCAGGAACACTCGAAAAAGAGCTAAAAATATTTAGGGAGCTTTCAAGTAAAAAAGACGTAAGCTTTACTTTCTTAACTTATGGAGATAAAACGGACTTGTCTTTTAATCTCAAAGAAGAAAACATAAATGTTGTACCAATGTTTGAAAAAGTAAGAAATAAAAATAATAAATATTTTGCTATCTTATCATCCTTATTTTTTGTTTATAGAAATAAAGAAAAATTTAAAAATTACGATTTGATCAAACATAACCAATTAAATGGTTCATGGCTTGCAATTTTTATGAAACTACTAATTAAAAAACCATTTCTTTTAAGAACTGGTTATGATACATACAAATTTTCAATTGATGAAAAAAAGTCATTTTTTAAAAAAACTTTTTACCTTTTACTTACTAATTTGAGTTTGTACTTTGCTGACTCGTATTCTGTAACAAGCGAAGCAGATTTAAACTTCTCGAAGAGATATTATATACAACCAAAATATACAAATATCAGACCTAACTGGGTTAATGATTATAAATATAAAGAACTTACCTCTCGTTATGAAAATAGATTATTGACTGTTGGAAGACTAGAAAAACAAAAAAACTTTGAAAGGCTGATTAAAGATTTTGTGAACACAAACTATGAGATTGATATTATCGGTGAGGGATCAGATTACAAACTACTTTATGAGCTGGGGCATAAATATAAAGTAAAGGTAAATTTTTTAGGCCAATTAAAAAACAATGAATTAATTAAAAAGTATTCAAAATATAGATTTTTTATATCTTCGTCCTTATTTGAAGGAAACCCAAAAACAGTACTTGAAGCAATGTCAAATGGTTGTATTGTTTTATTAAGTGAGATTGAAAATCATAAAGAACTCATTGATGATTATGAAAATGGATATTTTGTAAAATCTAATAACAGTTACAAACAAAAAATTGATGAAATATCAAAAGACTTTGAGGCTTTAAAAAAAGTATCAGAGAAAGCTGTAATTAAAGTACGTAAAAACAATCATATTGATAAGCTTGTAAATGATTTGTATCTTGATTATGAATTTCTTTTATTAAAGTAATCTTTTAAATACTTTTCCAAGACGTAGATTTTCCAGATTCTTTGAGCATTAATTCTTGATTTTCTTATTGATAAGTCAGACAATATTTTTGAGTAATTGTTGAACCTTGTATTACCCTCAATTAAATATGATTTGATCATATCTAAATTTTCATAAATCCACTTTTCAATATTAAAAACAAATCCCATTTTTTTTCTATCAAGAAAGGCGTCATCAAAGTCTTCACCTAAATAGTCTTTAAGAATAGATTTTGGTGAGTTTATCAAGAAATCTAAATTTGTACTCATACAATATTCAATTAAATTATGGTCTACAAACGGGGACCTCGCTTCTAGTGAATTAGCCATAGACATTCTATCTACTTTGTACATCATCATCTCTGACAAGTAAAAGTTAAAATCAACCAGCATTAAGTCTTTTAAATTTTCAAACTTATTTTGGAAAAACTTATTGTCGGGCTTCGCTTGCTCATTTAATTTGTAAAGAAATTTTTCGTCTCCAAAATAAGATTGATAATTTAAATTTAGGTTTTTAGACTTTTTACGAATATTATTTCCTGTTCCTAGGTACCAAGGATAAAAATTATAAAGTGACTCAATAGTGTTGGTGTTAAATTTTTTAGTAGAAAATATTTGTTGTATTCTGCTGTAGCCACATAAAAGTTCGTCTCCACCGTCACCAGTCAAAGCTACTTTATAATGATTAGAAATTTTTTTGCTTATTACATATGATGGAACAATTGAAGGATCAGCGTAGGGCTCGTCTAAAAATTGAATTGACTCGTTAATATAGTTTTCAAATTCGTTATTGCTAATAATTTCTTCAATATGGTTTGTTGAATATTTTTTAGAAACTTTTTGTGACCAATATTTTTCATCATATTTGTCGTCTTCATAACCAATAGAAAAGGTATTAACAGATGGGGATGTTTCATTCAAAGCTTTTACAACTGAAGTTGAGTCTATTCCTCCAGACAACAAGGAAGCAACTTCTACATCTGCAACTTTTCTTAAACTAACCGCATTATTAAATTTTTCATAAAAAATATCTTTCTGAAATCTAGATTCATTTATAAAATTTGTAATTTCCCAGTATATTTTTTTTGATTTGATTTTCATTTTATCATTTAAATCAATTTCAATTATTTCTGCAGGTTTTAATTTATATATGTCTTTAAAAATTGTATTTGGTGAAGATACAAAACCATATGAAATGTACTCATCAACTGATTTTTGATCAACTGAAATATCTTTATGCATATTTGCAAGAGACTTTAAATTTGAACTAAATAAAAGATTATTATTTTTAAAACTATAAAACAGTGGCTTTTGACCCAATCTGTCTCTTACAAAAAATAATTTATTTCTATCAAAATCTAAAAATGTAATTGCAAACTGTCCTGTTACACGGTTTAGAAAACTCAAACCAAATTTTGATAAACCATTTAACAATACTTCGGTATCAGAATTTTTAGATTTGAATTTAATATTTTCCTTTTCAAGATCATTTCTTAAGATTTTATGATTATATATCTCGCCATTGAACATTATCGCAGTATTAAATTGTTCTGAAAACATTGGTTGTGAAGCATTGGTAGATAGATCAATAATCGAAAGCCGATTGAAAATAAATGAGTAATTTAAATTATTCTTTTTGTTAAATTTTGATAAATTACCTTTTTTTTGTTGTTTTTCGTCTGGACCTCTGCAAATAATATTTTTATTTTGATTCAATAATTCTTCATGATTAATTTCATTTTTGGATATTTGTCCAATGTAACCACACACACTTGTTATTTTATTATGATTTTGTTTTAAAAGTTTAATTAAAAAAACTTCGGAAAGCTTCCACAATAAATCGAAAAGGAAATTTAAGTTTTAATAATTTAGATGAGAATATTATCTTAAAAATATAATTTAATGAATTTTTTTTCCATTTATGAACAATGTGATATTTGTTTTTACTAATTTTTCTAAATTCAGATTGATAATACTCAGATATTCCAAAGTTTATACCTTTTAAAGTCCATGGCTTTGATTTTCCAAAATAATGAATAAGATAAACATTATTTTGAATTGAACTGATTTCTTTGTCGGAAAAATTTAAAATATCCATCCTGTAATTGAATTCTTGATTGATATCCTCAAATTTTCCATCAAATATAATATTTAGAACATCTTGGTCCCATAAAATAAGCTTTTGATTTTTTTCTTCAATAATTTGAATAGATTTTGTTTTAATATTTTCATTCATCCATTTTGAGTAATTTATTATCATGACCCCAGCATTAAAATATCTACCACTTTTTATTCCTAAATCGATACTTCTTTCATCAATCTCTGGTATGCCTGGCTCATTCATCACTGCAATCGTAAAATCATTCTCAATCATTGACTGTATTTTTGAATTGAAATATGGAATAGGATTCTTGATGCAGACAACATCAGCATCCAAATATATCAGAAAATCTTGTGATTTTTCGATATAATCTTCGATAAATAATCGAAAATAAGTTGCTTCAGAGACGTGTGAGTTGTCTAGATTGGGAAACTTATATTTTTCATTCTGAAAAAAATGAATATTAATTGAATTTAAATTTTTATGATTTTTTATGTATTGGGGAATGCTTTCACCTACATTTTTGGAATTGTGGATTATATCAATATCAATTTTTTCATCAATTTTATCAAGTAATGAAACCATAGATGTAAAACCCATAGTGTTATAGTTTGAGTCAAAACAATACAATAAATTAATCACTTGCTTATGGTAATAAGGTAAATAGGATTAATATTTAATAGAGCAATATTTTTAAAATTAGATACAAAATGTTTGGTAATTTATGAAAAAAATTTTAATTTTTGGGTCTACCGGTTTAGTTGGAAAATCTCTTCAAAGAAAGTTTGAAAATGAATACGAGCCAGAGTATTTATTTTTTTCAAGTCGCAATGATACAAACCTTTTTTCATATGAAGAAACAAAAAAGACTATTGACACTTTTGAACCAGATGTATTAATAAATGCAGCGGCTAAAGTAGGTGGAATTTATGCAAACAATTCACAAAGAACTCAGTTTTTAATTGAAAATTTAAAAATTAATTTAAATATTTTAGAATCCAGCATTGAACATAAAAATACTTTAATTATAAATTTAGGAAGTAGTTGTATTTATCCATTAAATGCAGCTAACCCGATAAAAGAGTCAAGTATTATGACTGGAGTACTTGAGCCTACTAATTCACCTTATGCAATGGCTAAACTTACATCAATTGAGCTTGCAAATTCTCTAAATATTCAATTTGGTCATACAGTCGTTAATCTGATGCCAACAAATTTGTATGGACCTGAAGATAATTTTTCCGATATGGATAGTCATGTAATACCTGGGTTGATGAGTAAAATGCATAGGGCGAAAGTAAATAATGAAAAAATATTTGAAATTTGGGGATCTGGGAAACCAAAAAGAGAATTCATGCATGTAGACGATCTTGCCAATGCTATAGATTATGTTATTAAGAATAAAATAGAAGAGCCTTTGATAAATATTGGCTCAAGTGAGGAGGTAACAATCGGTGAATTAGCGTTGTTACTAAAAAATATAATTGGTTTTGATGGAGAAATAGAGTTTGATAAAAATATGCCTGACGGAAATCCTAGAAAATTACTTGATTCATCGATGATAAGAAAATTTGGTTGGGTTCCGAAAATTGATTTAAAAAGTGGATTAAAAGAAACTTATAATTGGTTTTTAGGAAATATAACTTAATTCATTCCCAAGTTTTATCTAAAAGTTTTTTATCGATAAGAATCTTTTCTTGTTCTGCTAGTTTTATATCACTTTCAACCATCATATTTACCAGTTCGTTAAAAGAAACTTTTGGGGACCAATTTAATTTTGTTTTTGCTTTTGTTGAGTCTCCAAGTAAATAGTTTACCTCATTTGGCCTATAGAATTTTTCATCAGTCTTAACATAATCTTTCCATTCTAAATCTGCAGATGAAAATGCTATTTTTACAAAATCTTCAACAGTGTGCGTTTCACCAGTTGATAATACCCAATCTTCAGGTTCTTTGTGCTGCATCATTAGCCACATTCCTTCAACATAATCACCAGCAAAACCCCAATCCCGCGATGCCGATAAATTTCCAAGAGTTAAAGAGTTTTGAATTTCGTTGTAAATCCTTCCTACTGCCCTACTAATTTTTCTGGTAACAAAAGTTTCACCTCTTAAAGGGGATTCATGATTAAATAAAATTCCATTAACACAGAATAATCCATATGACTCCCTATAAATTTTTGTCATATTATGAGCAAATACTTTTGATGCAGCATAAGGACTTTTTGGATCAAAAAGTGATGATTCGTCTAACTTTTCTTCGTTTGCTCCTCCGTACATTTCTGATGATGATGCCTGATAATACTTTATTTCTTTATTTGAATTTTTGACTGCTTCAAGAATATTCAATGTTCCTAGACCAGTTTGTGATGTATAAACCGGATTCTTAAAAGAGACTGCTACGTGGGACTGTGCAGCTAAGTTATAAATTTCATCAGGTTGAATTAATGAAATAAGATTAGTAAGAGACGAAGAATCAATTAAGTCGGAATAATAAAGTTTAAATCTTTCTGTACCATCGTACTCTGCAATAAGTGAATCAATTCTTGAAGTATTAAATGTTGACGACCTTCTTATAGTTCCATGAACTTCGTAGTCTTTTTCTAAAAGAAGTTTTGATAAATAATATCCATCCTGACCAGTAATTCCTGTAATTAATGCTTTCATATATTAAATATTGTAACTAATAGATTATTCTATTGGCCTAATATATAATTTCTCCCTAGAAAGAAGTAATAAAGTATTGGGAAATGTGCATTTTCCATTGATGCATCAAAAAATGAAACAAATAACAAAGGGATAATAAATATCAATATATTTAAATTCTTGAATCTATTTCTATAATTTTGTATCAAAAAAAAGTAAAAAGATAAAAATATAAATACTTGTAAAATGCCACCTCTTGCATAAATATTAAACCAGTTATTATGAACGTGTTCATTTAATCCATCAAGACCTAACCTATAACCGTTATGCCATTCCATGATTGGAATTATTCCATCATATCCATATCCAAGAAAAGTTTTTTCATTGTTGTTTAGATCCAAAATAATATCTTGCCAAATATCCATTCTCCAATTCAAATTTCCGTCATTACTATATAATCTGCCATCTGAAATCCAGAACAGACTTGGGGCATCTTCTATTGTTGTTTGTGTTCTATATTTCACAAGAGATACAACATTCTCTCTAGCTTCATAAACTTTTATTATCCCACTTTGTCTTACCCAAAATACAGACTGTAAAAGAACTAATATGGAAAAGAAAATTACAAAAATTCCCTTGAATAACCACAATTGATTTATTAATAATTTCCTATTTTTGATTATTTCATAAATTAAAAATAGAAATACGGCGATGAAAGAGGCTCTACTCTTAAAGTAGAGAAAAGGAAGATAAAGACCTGAAAAAATACTTAAAAATGCATAGTAATTTTTATTTATTCTGAAAAATTTTCCATTTAATATGAATGCAACTACAAACAATAAGGTTAGATCCGATCCTTTATGTGGTTCAAACTTATCACCTAAAGTAGTAAAAAAATTCGAGATAAAGTCAGGTATTGCAAAAACTTGAAACAAATAAGCAATTACTAAAATAGGATTTAATAAATAGATTAGAAACTTATCAAATTCAAAATTGTCGTAAATTAAAACTCCAAGAAAAAATATCGAGAGTGTCCACACATATGAGCTTGATTTGTATGTATAAGTTGATATAAAACTGTTTTGTCTAACTAAAGCTACAGTTAAAAAACTCAAGGGTACTAAAAAAATTGTTAGAGTAGTAGACCTGGAAAGTGAAAAGTTGTATTTATTTGAAACAAAAATACCTAATACTACAAACCAAAATAATAATGAGAACCCTACCAAAAGCTCACCAAATCTAAATCCAAACAAATAAAGACCCATAAATGATCTACCAAATAAAAAAGTTAGACCAATTAATATAAATAAGAAATAATTTAAAAACTTATAAACGATTTTTTTTGATAAATATTTGTTTAACATTTTTACTCATTTAATAATAGTAATAATCTAAAATTTAGGGCTTAATAAGATTCCATTTCAACTCAAATTGCTCTTGTTCAATATTTTGTAAGATCATTGTTAAAGCCCAAAGACATAACAATGTACCATGAATATCAGCTTGTTTTGTTTTTGAAATAATTTCTGCTCCATAATAATGAGTCTGAGATGTGTCAGTAAAATAAGAGAATCCACCATCATCAACACAATATAACTTTTTTATTTGATTAAGTTGTTGTAAAAGTATTTCATTTACTTCATTTTTCTTATATTTGGTTTGCTGACTGCACTTAAATAAAACATAAACATAATCAACTACATCGCAACCTTCTAAAATAGGACTGTTATGGATACAAAAATCAATTAACTTTTCTGGATAATGAATTGGTTCATCAAGCCAATCTAATCCCGATATAACCTTCATGGCCCCGTTTATAATTTCGCGATTTGATGTTGGTTTTACTGAAAAATATGAACCAGTTGTCTGATCTACCTTTTTATTAATAAATATATTCAACTCTTTTTTTATATCAAAATTTTGAGTTGTTGAAAACACACACAAAGATGAAAATTGTGCACCTGCATTCCAAGGTTTAGACCAATCAAATCCTTCTAGATAGGCTTCTACAGACTGATTTTGAGTGAATATATTTTCAACCTTAGAGTTATTTTCGCTACCAACTTGGTAAATTGTTGATATAGCTTGCTTAGTATCAGCATTTATTGCTTTAAACATTTTTTTCTTATTTTTTTCGTACTCAAATTGTGGAAAAATATTTAAAATACTTTTTACATTATCAATTAAAAAATTTTTATATTTTGATCCTCTGTAGTTTTCTAATAGAGTTTTGTCAATATATGAATTGTTTGGAAAAGCCTTACTTTGAACTTGAAATGAATTAATGTATTCTAGCCAATTTGTTTTATCTTGATTTTCAAGCTCGTCCCAAAGTCCTAAAATATAATAGATTTTGAGCCCAAAACAACTAAAACCTAACTCGAGGTTGTTCCCAAAATAAGTTAAATTTTTTTTAGCTGGTTTAAAAACAAATTTATCTTTTTTCAGACTATAGATAAATTCTTTTGAAGAATCTTCAACGTTGTTTAACCAATCCTGATTTATTAATTTGCCCATAACTTTTTCCTAATTATAGAGCTTAGATTTGCTCTTAAAGATAGAAAAAATCTAAATCTGTTAGATAATCTATTTTTTACAAGGTAATACCTCCCAATAAATGATATCCCGCTTACTACTCCATTATTTAAACTTTTACTTACCAAATTATTAAATAGTTCATAAAACTCATTACACATTTTTTCAGAATTGAATGGATAATTTGAAAGTTTGCCTGCGTATTCGTCATAATTTTCAATTAAAAATCTTAATTTTTCTTCAAAATTGTTTTCTTCGAAACTTAATCCAATTCCTTTACAGTATTCAGGTATACCTCCACTTTGAACATATAAAACCGGCAATCCACACTGAGCAGCTTCAATGTGATGATTCCCGGAAGGTTCATTTATACTACCCGTTACATATATGTCATGTTTCTTGATTTCTTCCGCAAGTTCTAATCCAGCAAGAGGTTTGATAATATTAGTTTTATTAAATATAAAATCTTCAGAAGTATTTCCTATATATGTAAATGAGATCTTATCACTCCATTCACTTGAGGCTAATAAGTCATCAATCTTTTTATATATTTTAAATCCTTTGTTTGCATGAGAACTCCAATGGTGAGTAACTATTTTTATGATGTCATCATTTTTAAACCTATGAAATCCTTCTGAATTAAAAATATCTGAATTTGCACCTGCATAAATTACAGATGTTTTCTCTTCAGACATTCCACATTTTATATAAATTTCTCGGAGCCACTCACTTACGAATACAACATGGTCAGCTACATCACTTGCGTTTAGGTAAAACTGATTTATGTTTGTAGTATTTTTTCTTTCGTCACACTCATTAATTCTTTGTACAACAACTGTGTTTGGATTTATATGTTTAATATATTTTTTGATTTCAATATGGTTAAATGTTGAAGAAGACTCACTCCTGCTTCTTGGATCAGTTAATAAAATCAAATCAATATCTGGTTCTGATAAATCATAAATTACATCATGACCTAATTTAGACAAAAAATTTGTTAGGTTTATAGCAAACAAGTTTCCACCACCCCATGGACCTTCCACTATTTTTGAACCAATACTAATTTTCATATACTTCTTTGAACATATCTTGAAATTTTTTCATACCTTCTGGAATTACATATTCTTTACTCTTCTTGAAAGCATATTCTACATCAGGGCTAGCATTTCGATATGCACCTGGTTCAAAAATTGAGTTCTTATGTAAAATCTCGGATGCAACACCAACATTTGTTGATAAAATTGGAGTTCTTGTAATTGCTGATTCTAATATAGCTTGAGGGCCACCTTCTAATCTTGAAGTTACTAAGTACAGGTCTAATATATTATATAATTTATTTAATAAATCTAGGTTCGCCATTTCAAAGTATTTGTAACTTATATCTAATTTGTTAAGCTCGTTTATTAAATATTGTCGACGTGTACCAGCAAGCACGACACTTAAATTTTTGAATTCTTTACTCATTTCAGTAATAATATTCAAAAATATATCAGGTCCCTTTATAAGTTTTGGAGATTTTAGGTCGTGTCCCTCAGTATCTCTTTGAAAACTGCCAACTAGAAACTCTGACTCGGAAAAACCAAGCGTTTGTCTTAAATCTTTTTTTTCTTCAATGTAATAATAATTTCTATGATTAATCCAGAAAGGTACAGAGATAATTTTCTTGTTTGTAAGCCGTCTTAGTTGTTCTTTTGTTTTTAAGGAAATTACATGATATGTATGAACGTATTCATCCAGCTCATAAAAATTTTTTTCTTGATCTTTATCAAAATTGTCAAAATCAATATGATAAATTGAAACAACAACTTTTTTATTTTGTAAGTATTTTTTTGGTACTTTTTTCCACACCCAACTTGCAATTATCCAAATAATATCTGCGTCTTTAATTTTATTTGTAATAAGACCGGGGTTATTCTGATTCCACTCTTCAGTGACTCTGTCAATGATCCAGGATTCTTTTAATTTGTTTGTATAAATTTTCATTTTAATGAAATCACAACTTCAAAAACAATAGTATATACTCATTTAAACTAATTTATATGAAAAATGTACTTATTACCGGGATAACTGGACAAGATGGCCTATTTCTTACAAAAAAATATTTGGATAAAAAAGAAGATAAGTCTATATTCGGAATTTCAAGATCAAAAAATTTAGAATCTTTTTACCAAAATCTAGAAAGTCTAGAGGTAAAATCTATAGAAAATTTAAACATGGTGAACATCGATTTAAATAACAAAACACACGTTTTTGATTTGTTAAAAAAAGTGAAACCTGAAGCTGTATATAATTTTTCTGGACCAAGCTCTGTATATAAATCTTTAATTGATAAAGGAGAATCCACCACAACAATGAAAAATATATTTGATAACTTAACAGATTCATTAATTGAATTAAACAATTTTTGTAACTTTTTTCAGGCATCCTCATCGGAAATGTATGAAAATATATCAAATAATGCGATTAATGAAAATACAAAAATGGTTCCTAATTCGCCATATGCTGTTGGAAAGTTTGAAAACCATAAAAAGGTTTTGAAATTATCGGAAGAATATAACTGGAATATTGTTTCAGGTATCATGTTTAATCATGAATCAGAGTTCAGAGATGATTCCTACTTAATTAAAAAAATAATAACTTCAGCTAAGGAAATAAAAAACAAAAAAAATTCTAAGCTGCAATTAGGAAGTGTTGATTATGTAAGAGATTGGAGTTTTGCAGGGGATATTGTTAATGGTGCTTATACACTTGTAGAAAATAATGCAAAGGGAAGTTACGTTATTGGATCTGGTATTGGATCAAAAATTCTAGATATAGTCAAGATTGTATTTAATTATTACAACCTTAATTGGGAAAATTATCTTGAAATAAATGAGGAACTTTTACGTAAGGGGGATGCAGAAATAAAGGTATCAAATCCTTCAAAAATAGAAAGTCATTTTGGATGGAAAACGTCAATGGACTTTAATGAACTTATCTTAAGATGTATAAGTTAAGCTAATTATTAGTTAGGCATAGTTCCTTTTTTAACATGATTTGCAAAGAATTCTTGCTCATATTTTTTATTTGAACTAATGTTATTTTCCATATTAAGTTCATACAGTAGATTGTTTAAAATTTTTATTTTGTAATTTTTTGAAATCATATCGGAAAATAACTTATAGTCTTGTGCATACTTAAATTCTTCTGAATATCCACCTAAATTATGAAGAACTTCTTTTTCAACAAAGAGTGTTCCGTGAATAAAAGGATTTTTATATTTTATAACAAATTTGTTTGGCAAAATATGTGATAACTTGGGAATCTTTTTATTTGAGTGTTTAATTATTGCTCTTGAAGTACAGCACTGAAAATTACTATTTTTTAAAAAATTATATTGTATTTCAAATCTTTCAGGTTTACTAATATCATCAGTATCTTGTCTTGCAATATAATAACCAGTAGATTTTTCAATTAAAATATTTAAGGATTTTGTTAGTCCTATATTTACAGAGTTTTTATAAACTTTTACTCTTTCATCAGAACTTGCAAAATCTTTTAATATTTTAAATGTGTGATCGCTTGAATTATCATCAATGATTAAAAACTCAAAATTTTCATAAGTTTGTATCAAAACACTAATAATTGAGTCTTTAAGTGTTTCTTGTGAATTATAACAACTCATCAATACTGAGACTTTTTCTCTATCTTTCATTAAAAATTTTCTCCATTTTCTTAAGGTAGTTATCTGAATTAAAATTTTTGAGGTAAAACACTTTATTTTCCTCACCAATTCTTTTCATTTTTTCAATGTCGTTTAAATCAGTTAATATTTTTGATAATTCATCATAATTATGCTGTTCAAAACTTAAAGCATAATTTTTTGGAAAAAACTCTGCTATACCTCCTGTTTCTGGAAATACAGACGGAATTCCTAAAGCTGTAGCTTCACATAACAATGTTGGTTGTCCTTCGTATAATTTAGTTGCGGTTACAACCGCTCTTGAATTCACTATGATTTTTAAAGTTTCACTATTACTTAACTCACCAAGAAATTCTATATTTTTATTTTTATATCTCTCCTTGAGGGAATTTAAAAGAGGCCCTTCACCAATTATTTTCAAAATTAGTTCAGAATTATGACTTAAGAATGTGCCAATTAATTCTTCTACACCTTTTTCTTTAGATATGCGTCCGGCGTAAACAATATAATTTGTGTCATTTCGTTCAATTTTTGTAGTTGGGAGAATATAATTAGGTACAACAAAAAGCTGTTTGTTTTTATAATTATTCTTTTTCATAAAATTTTTATGAAAAGTTGTTAAAAGAACTACTGACAATGCATCATCATTAATTATTTTTATATATCGTTTACCGTATAGGTTTACAAAAAAAGACTTCAAATATGAATCATTAAAATATTTGTTATAAATTTTATATTTTGCTCCATCAAAGCCACATGCCTCGCAGCATTTATTTTTAACAATATGTTTTTTTGAAGAGTGTGATTTTGTACAATGATAACGAAAGTTGTGAATCTTTAGGACAGTTTTAATTTGATTTTTTTTTGAAATTTTGAATATCCCAAGAGAGGCTTTAAACCATGTATTGTGAATATAAATAATATCTGGGTTGAATTCTCTAATTTTATTTTTAAAAATTCTGTTACTTCTTGGGTTATTGGAGAATACAAAAGTTAGTAAAAGACTTAATATATTATCTACTCTGTTTTCAAAATAAATTGTTTCAACATTATAAAATTTACTAAGAAGTTT
>MDTB01043751.1_pt1 | contig 26906 bp, 30 predicted proteins | sample 811161 | NCBI WGS metagenome assembly MDTB01 (sample SAMN05326650, study PRJNA326480) | marine metagenome | isolation source: seawater | place: Mediterranean Sea | collected 2009 | reverse complement strand
TAAGGTCCTGGTATCCTCAACTTTAGTTCTAGAGGCTGCATCAATTTCAATTAAATCTAAATGATTTCCTTTATCAATTTCTATACATGCCGAACATTTACCACATGGTTTTGAAGTAATTCCGGTATGGCATAATAAAGATTTTGCAAATAATCTTGCTATAGTTGTTTTACCCATACCGCGGGTCCCTGAAAATAAATATGCATTGTGAATTTTATCTAATTCAATAGAATTACTTAATGTCTCTATGACAAGATCTTGCCCGGTAACTTCACTAAAAAATTTAGGTCTATATTTTAATGCTAGGACATCATTACTCATAAATCATTGTAACTTAATGACGAATATTTGGCATTCAATAATTTAAAGTAAATGACCTGTTTTAACGAATATTACTGCTCCCTCGCTTTTAGTAAATGGCTTATGACTACTTAAATGAGGGCTTCTAATCCATGAGCCTTTTGGGTAGGAGCCATATTCGTCATAAAATACTCCATCAATTACCAGTATCTCTTCTCCGCCCCAATGTTTATGCGTATTAAAAAGAGTATTTGGCTCCCACTTGACCAATGCTACGTGTTCCGATTTATATTCATGTAAAGGCATGACTTCTAGACCTGAGACTAAACCTTGTAACCATGGCAAATTATTTGTATTCTTTACAATTCTAGTTGAATCATCGTCCATAAACTGTCTCAATTTCACAAATATTAAGCAGCCATCTTTGCTAAAAGGTATATGTGAAGTATTATCTGGATTCCTAAGATAAGTACCAGCAGGATAATCTCCAAACTGATCAGAAAATACACCCTCTAATACATAAATCTCTTCTCCATCCTTATGAGTATGTTCATCAAATGAGCTGTCAGGTTTAAATTGTACAATTGATGATGCTTTTGAGTACTCTCCCATATTATCTCTTTCTAAATAGATACGATTAACGCCATCAGATGGTGAACTATACCACTTTTCATCATTAGAGTTGATTACTATGCGTTTTGAGAAATCTTGATTTAGTGATTCATTCATCGTATTAATTATATAATCTGAGAATATTTACATTGTATCATCTAACAATGAGACAGTTAAACCATCATATTCATTTTTAATTTCAATCTGACAAGATAGTCTGCTAAGTTTTGGATTATATTTTTTTGATTTCTCTAATAAATATGGCTCTAATGATGCAGGGTAAATTGGTTCTATCATTTCTACCCATTCATTTGATATATGAACATGGCATGTTCCGCAAGCACAATTTCCTTTACAATCTGCGGTAATTTCAGAAATATTTAATTTACGTGCTGCATCAAGTAATGTGGCACCTTCATTAACTGTGGCTTCTAATATTTCATTCATGCTTCTTTTGAAATATACTCTAATCATTTTTTAGTAATTCATTAATATAAATAGATATAAGATTTATATTTCAATAGATTAATCATTATTCAAAAAGTTTAAATATGTTTCTGTCAAAAGATAAGGACTTTTATAATTCAAAAGAAACTGCTCTTTTAATTCTCTTGCTAAAGGCAAAGAATTAATAGCAGCATCATGATTTACGGCCATGCCTTTATTGGTAACCATGATACAAAATCCAGAAAATTCTGAGATACCTTCTATCTTAAGTATAAAGTTACGCGTTCCACTATATAAAATATATACTTTGAAATTAAAAATGATACTATTTGACTCAATCTGAATATCTTTATCAATAATATTTGTTATTTTAATATTATTTAATTCTTTTTTGAAATCCCAAAATGATAAGTCAGCTTTAGAAAGAAGATTGACAAGAGTATTTGTAAAAGGCACTAGAAAATCTACAGCTACTTTAACATCCCTATTATCATCCTTGTTTTGTAGATTAATATTTAAATCCATGCATCATAGTAACATTTCTACAGATAACATTACAATAATATCATGGAGAGAGGGAGATTCGAACTCCCGGTTGATTTGACTCAACACATCCTTTCCAAGGATGCACGATAGACCACTCTGACACCTCTCCATAATATCTGTATTCGAATATCATATTACTTTCCAGTAGTTTATTGTACTTATTTTAATGAGTCTTATTACTCATTGGCTTTTTATTTTATGTGAGATATTAAAAAGCACGCTGCCTAATAAAAAGAATATGGCTATACTTGCGATCCCAATACGACTATCAGATGTATAAAAAGTAATCAAACCTACGACTATTGGACCTAATAGTGCAGCAAATTTACCTAACATATTATATATTCCAAAATATTCTGAAGATCTATTATTTGGAACTAAAACAGCAAAGTAAGATCTACTCAGAGCTTGTATTCCTCCCTGCGCAAATCCTATGAGTACAGCAATAGTATAAAACTGTTCTGTTGTATGCAGGTTATAAGCAAAATAAGTTATCCCCAAATAAACTGAAAGACAAAAAATAATAGCTTTCTCTATAGTAAATAGATTAGATATCTTCAAAATCAATAATGTTCCCGGAAAACTTACAAACTGAGTAACTAGTAGAGCTAATAATAAATCTGAACTTGAAAAACCGAGTGTCAATCCATAGTTAACAGCCATTCTGATGATTGTATCAACACCATCAATATAAACCCAATATGCAAGTAGAAAATAAAATATCTTTTTATTACTGAATAGTTCTTTAAATGACTCTGAGATGGATAGTTTTTCACTATTAGGTCTTGTATTATCTTCCCAGTAGAGAATTAATGGGATCATAAAAAAAGACCACCATATTGATGTAAAGATAAATACAATTTTCTTAGATGCTATTAGTTCTATATTAGACTGCCCAGCATAATAAAGAAATATAAGAGCTAGAATGAAAGCGATACCACCACCAAGATAACCAAAAGCATAACCATATGATGATATTTTATTAAATTTGTCACTTTCGAAATCAAGTAACATCGCATCATAAAAAACGTTTGACATCATAAAACCAAGCAATGATATTGAAAAAAACATTGAAGCCAATATATAACTATTTGAAGATACAAAAGATAAAAAAAATGTTGACGCGATACTGATTAGAGCGAAGATAGATAAAAATAATTTCTTTTTATTAAATCTATCTGCTAATAATCCAAAGAAAGGTGCTGAGATAATTAATAATAGGCTTGCAACAGAATTGGATATTCCAAGATAGAGTGTTCTTTCTGATGAATCTACTGAAGCTGCAAAATATTCAGCATAGATAATTGGGAAAAAACCAGCAAGAACTATAGTTGCATAAGCTGAATTAGCCCAATCGTATAATACCCAACTATAATATTTTTTATTTTTCACAGTTTTTAAGGAAGCGGTGGGATTCGAACCCACGAGAGCTTTGACACCCTAACGGTTTTCAAGACCGGCCCATTCAACCACTCTGGCACGCTTCCGAATTAATGAGTCATTATAGAATAAAACTTGTTAAGTTCATAATTTTATAGTTTTAAAGCCAGTCAAGCTATGAAGAACTGATGGTATATGAATAATGTTATCCCTTGTGTGATTCTCAATAAGTGCAGCCATAGTCCTGCCAATAGCTAGACCTGAGCCATTAAGAGTATATACGTAGTTTTTCTTTTTAGTCGCTTGGTTCTTAAACTTTATATTTAGTCTTCTAGATTGAAAATCGTTAAAGCAACTACAAGATGATATTTCTCTGTAACAATTTTGACTTGGAAACCATGCCTCGATATCATATGTTTTTGATGAAGAAAAACCTAAGTCACCCGTTGATAGAGCTACCCTTTGATAGGGTATTTCTAACCTTTCTACGATATTTTCAGCATTTAATGTAATTTCTTCCAGAGCATTATCCGCATCTTCGGGTTTTATAATATGAACCAATTCGATCTTTTCAAACTGATGTTGTCTTATAATACCTTTGGTGTCTTTACCATATGAACCAGCTTCTGATCTGAAACATGGAGTTTGAGCTACAATTCTAATAGGAAGATCAGACTCATTAATTATTTTACCACTATATATATTAGTTAAAGGTACTTCAGCAGTTGGAATTAGAAACAAGTCATTATTTTCAATTTTAAATAAGTCATCTTCAAATTTAGGTAGCTGTCCAGTTCCTATCAAAGACTCACGACTTACTATCAATGGTACATTATATTCAATATATCCATTTTTTTCAGTATGAGTGTTAATCATGAAGGTAGATAAAGCACGATGTAATTTTGCTATTTCATTTTTCATAACAACAAATCTAGTTTTAGAGATTGAAGCACCTAACTCAAAATCTAATAAACCATTATTTGAAAGTAATGAAGAATGTTCTATATTTGATTTAACAGGGTTCCCCCATGTTTTTATAATAGCATTAGCTGTTTCATCCTCACCAATAGGTGAATCAGAAGATGGAATATTAGGAATTTGCAAAAGGATGTCTTTTAATTTTTTTTCTGTGTTTTCTAGTAGCTTTTTGTTTTTAGATATAGATGACTCTAATTCTTGAGATTCAGCTTTGATAGTTAGTTTATCTTTATCGGTTTCTGCTTCTTTAAACTTATCACTTAATTTGTTTTTATTTTCAGCAATTGACTCTTTAACCGCTATAAGTTTTTTTCTTTCTTCATACAGTTTAATTATTACATCATAGTCAAAAAGAAAACCTCTGCTCTTAAGTTTCTTTTGAACATCCTCAGCTTCATTGATTATTAGATTTATATCAAGCATTTAAAAATTATATATAAATAGGTATCAGTTATCTTTATTTAGAATTTCTCTATTTCCATTAGATTGTTGTGCAGAAAGTATACCCTTAGCTTCCATAGATTCTATTATATTTGCAGCACGATTATACCCTATTCTTAATTTTCTTTGAATGAAAGATATTGATGTTTTTTTAGTGTCTAAAACAATCTCAACAGCTTCTGAATATAATGGATCATCATTTGAATCAATATCTACTGTATCATTTGATGAATCATCATTTTCAAGATTTAACAACGAGTCTATATAAGTAGCTTCACTATTTTTTTTCAAAAACTTAACGATTTCTTTTACTTCATCATCACTCACATATGCTCCATGAACTCTTCGAGGAATACGTGAACCTGGACTCATGAAAAGCATATCCCCGTTTCCTAATAAATTTTCTGCTCCCATGCTGTCAATGATTGTTCTTGAATCAACATTAGTTGTAACTTGCAAAGCTGCTCTTGCAGGTATATTCGCCTTAATAATACCAGTTATAACATTAACGGAAGGTCTTTGTGTGGCTAGAATCAAGTGTATTCCTGCCGCTCTAGCTTTTGCTGCTAATCTGATAATCAAATCTTCTACTTTCTTTCCAACAACAAGCATCATGTCTGCAAACTCATCTATAACAACAACAATATAAGGAAGTTTTGTATGATACAGAGTATCCTCTCCTTTATGGCTATTAATTTCTAATCTCTCACCAGTTTGCTCATGATCTGATATTAATTTATTATAAGCTTTAATATCTCTGACGCTCAATTCACTCATAATACGATATCTTTTTTCCATTTGCTGAACACACCAGCGCAAACCATTAGAAGCATCATTCATATCGGTAATAACAGGATTTAATAAATGCGGAATACCATCATAAACACTGAGTTCTAACATTTTAGGATCAACTAATAACATTTTTAAATCTGTTGGATCAGATTTATACAATAAACTTACCAGCATCGTATGCAATGTCACTGATTTGCCTGATCCTGTTGTACCCGCAACAAGTAAATGTGGGAGTTTTTGCAAATCAGTACATACAGGGTTTCCTTGTATATCTTTACCTAAGGCAATTGTTAATGGAGATTTTGATTTTTCATATGCATTAGAAATTATAATTTCTTTCAGTGAAACCATCTCCCTGCTCTCATTTGGAACTTCAATTCCAATAGACGATGTTCCAGGAATGTTATCAACAACTCTGAGACTAGTAACAGACATAGTTCTTGCTAAATCTTTTGATAAATTATTAATCTGATTAACTTTTATTCCCTTAGCTGGATTGACCTCGAAAAGAGTAACGACAGGGCCAGGCTTAACATTAACAACTTCTACTTCAATCCCAAAATCTCTGAGATTGGTCTCTAACAACCTAGACATCAACTGTAAAGACTCATTATCATGAGCAACAGCATCACTATCATGTTGCACTAATAATTCAAGCAAGGGTAACTCCATTTTATTTTGAGTGTCAAAAAGCTCTGTTTGTTTTTCCTTGAAAGCTCTTTTACTTACATGAGTTACTTTTTTTTGAATCTCAATTTCTGTTTTAACCTCAGAGGGATTGCCAAGGTTATTTACCTTCATAATATCTTTCTGTTTCTCTTTATAAAGAAGAAATTTTTCGTAATTTGTATTTATTATGAATTTACTTTTCAAATATAGATATTTACTAAATAAGACAATTGTAGAGGCAAGTGAGTTTATAGAAATATTTAAGTAAGTTAGCAGCGAGTAGAGAAAAATAAGTGAAGATACAATAATAGCTCCTGATATGCCAATAAATGAGTGAAGTTTATTAAAGAGCAATAAGCCTATTTCTCCTCCATAGACATTTGACTGAAGATCGCTAACTAAGTTAATGCCTATAAAGCTCATGATTACACAACTTGATAGAATCATTAGCCCTATAAGGCCTATATTCATAATTTTATCTGACGGGCTATTATGTTTTATATCATTCGTATAACCTTTAATGATTATAAAGATAAATAAGACGGGTAAGGCCAAAGAGACATGGCCAAATAACATAAAGAAAACGAAAGATGTATAAGCTCCAAAAACACCTATATAATTATTTACTGATGATGCTAATCCTGAGTTGAGGAAATTTGGATCATTGGGATCATGGGAATAGATTGATAGTAAAAACAGAAGTGTCAGTAGTACATAGAAGAAGCCCAATACTTCTTTTCTTATTAGTGAAAACCTACTGGTTGTTAGTTTTCTATTTTTTCTAACTTGAGCCATTAACCCTCGTTTTCTCTTATTCTAATACAATATTATTGTATTTTCTATCCAAGATAGCCTAATTATTCTTTAGTTGTTGTTATAAAAATAAGATTAATATAGGATATATCACATGGAAAACAAACACTCCCCATTACTAATACTCGGATCAGGCCCAGCAGGATACACAGCAGCACTCTATGCATCCCGGGCTAATTTAAAACCAGTATTAGTTACTGGATTGGAGGTTGGTGGTCAGCTAACAACGACAACAGATGTTGAAAATTGGCCTGGTGATTATGATAACCTTCAGGGTCCAGACTTAATGGAACGAATGAAGGATCATATAGAGAAATTTAATACTGAAATTATAATGGATCACATAAAAGAAGCAGATCTGTCTGTCAAACCATTTAAATTAGTTGGTGATTCCTCCACATACACATGTGATGCACTAATAATAGCTACTGGTGCAAGTGCTAAATATCTTGGTTTACCCTCTGAAAAATCATATTTAGGGAAAGGAGTCTCGGCATGCGCTACTTGCGATGGTTTTTTTTATAAAAATCAAGAGGTACTTGTAGTAGGTGGTGGGAATACGGCTGTCGAAGAAGCGCTTTATCTTTCGAATATAGCATCCAAGGTAACTCTAGTTCATAGACGCGACAAACTTAGAGCTGAGGCAATGCTTGTAGATAAATTAAATCAAAAAATAAAAGATAAAAAAATTGAGGTTATTTGGAATTCAACTCTGCAAGAAGTTATAGGAGATGAAGCAAAAGTTACAGGTGCAATATTAAAAGATGTAAACTCAGATAAAACTCAAAAAATAGAATGTTCAGGTGTCTTCATTGCCATAGGTCATCAGCCAAATACTTTACTATTTAAAGATTTTTTACAAATGGATGAAAGCGGATATATAAAAATTAAGACAGGTAGTGCTGGAGGTGCGACAACAACAAGCATCGATGGTGTATTTGCTGCTGGAGATGTTTCAGATTCTATTTATCGACAAGCAATAACATCTGCGGGTTCTGGATGTATGTCAGCACTTGATGCGGAAAAGTTTCTAGATAAATAATTAGATATCGCTTCCAGTAAAATGCAACATGATAATTATAATTAAAATTATACTTAATATTGCCACGGCAGAACTGAGTAGTGTTTTAATCAACACATAGTTTTCCGATACTTTCTTATTAAGAAAATAAAGCGCCAATATTAATCCTAGGAGTATTACTATTATTCTCATTACATGTTATTTGAAATAAAATCTTGTACTACAGTAGCATTATTTTCAAGGATAATCATCTGTTCATCTGATTGCATAAGCTTTTTTACTTTTTCTGTGACAAATGAATCATTGCTAATCAATTTTTCAACTGTATCTTTGAATTTAGCAGGATGAGCTGTTGACAATGTGATAGATAAATCATAATTTTCTGGGCACTTACCTGCAGAAGCAAATCCAACAGCTGTGTGCGGATCTAAAATAATATTGTGATTCTCATAAATTTCACTTATAGTTCTGTTTACTTCATCCTCGGATACTGAATAAGAACAAAAATGGTTTTTAATTTGACCTATTATGTCATTACATAAAGTATATTTTCCTGTTTTCTTGAGTTCAGACATTAATTTATTTACATATTCAGTATCTTTACTAATATCAAACAATAATCTTTCAAAATTACTAGATATTTGAATGTCTATACTAGGAGATGTAGTCTCTTTTACCTTACGTAACTCATGTTCACCTGAAGTTAATGTTCTTGTGAGAATATCATTTTCATTGGTAGCTATGTTTAACATATCTATATCTAAACCCATTTTTAATGCAATATAACCAGCTAGAATATCTCCAAAATTACCAGTAGGGACTGAGAATAAGACTCTTTTACCAGTAGTTTTCAGTCTACTAATCGTATAAAAATAATATACAATTTGACACATAATTCTTGCCCAGTTAATAGAGTTTATCGCAGTAAGGTTATTATTTTTTTTATAAGATTGATCTGAAAAAATCTGTTTTATGATATTTTGACAATCATCAAAACTACCTTTAACAGCAATGTTAAAAACGTTATCTGATTTTATGGTAGTCATGAATTTACGCTGTACTTCTGAAATTTTATTATAGGGATGTAGTATAAATATTTTAACAGATTTTATATTTTTAAAACTTTCAATTGCAGCTGCGCCTGTATCGCCAGATGTAGCCCCTAAAATATTTAAAGAGCGATCATCTTGTTTGAGATAGAATCCCATTAGTTGTGATATGAATTGCATCGCAACATCTTTAAAAGCATAAGTTGGTCCATGAAATAATTCTAATAAATATTTATTATCATTGATTTTATTTAATGGTGTAATCTCAGGATGATCAAATGAAGAATAAGCCTTATCAATAATATTTTTTAAGTCATCATCTGATAATGATGAATCAATATAGGGGGATATCACTTCAAATGCAATTTGTTGATAACTCATACCAGAAAATCTCGATAAGGTTTTTTTCTCTAACTTTGGCCATGTCTCTGGTACATACAATCCACCATCAGGAGCTAGTCCCTCAAAAATTACATCTTTGAAAAGAAGTTCCACACTTTTACCTCTAGTACTGGAATATTTAATATTATTTTTCATCAATCTTAAATACTCTTATTTTATAAACTTTGTCTTTAACATGTTCTAATAGTTCTATTTGTTTAATTGCATCATCAATTAACGACCCTTTGACTGCGTTAGTTATCATTACAATTGGTATTAGTGAATTAGCATCATTAGGTTCATGCTGTGTTACAGCTTCAATGCTTATTTCTTCTGAAGCCAAGATATTGGTTATCTCCGCCATTACACCTGAAATATCTTCAGCATGAATTCTTAAGTAGAAAGGGCTACTAATATCGCTATTATTTTTGATTTGCAAAGAACTTGTTCCTATTGAACCGATACTATAATTGCTAGTTTTATTCTCATTTGATACATAATTAATCGCGTCAACTAAATCTGATATAACAGCAGAAGCTGTTGCATCTCCTCCTGCGCCATTACCATATAACATCGAAGTTCCAAATTTATCACCATTAATTAATATAGAGTTTTTTACTCCATTAATTTTTGAGAAAACATTATCTATTGGGACTAGTACCGGATGTACTCTTGACTCAATAAAGTCACCATCTTTTTTTGTTATGCCTAAGTGTTTGATGCAATAACCAAGCTCTTTAGCGTATATCATATCCATTGGTGTAATGTTTTCAATTCCTTCAATATAGATATGCTTCAAAGGTGAAGCTACCTTGTAAACCAAAGAAGTTAATATGGATATCTTATGGGCTGCATCCATTCCATTGATATCAAAGGTTGGGTCTGCCTCTGCATATCCAAGTTTTTTTGCTTCATCTAAAGCATCATTAAAATCTAAATTATAAGATGACATTTGATCCAATATATAATTACATGTTCCATTAATAATACCTGCTAAAGATAAAATCTCTTCGTTAGCCATACTATTTGATAAAGTCTTAATTATTGGAATAGCTCCAGCAACAGATGCTTCAAAACCAAGGTATATATTGTTCTTTTTTGCAAGACTAAATAGCTCATCACCATGCTCAGCTATCAAGGCTTTGTTGGCAGTTATGATATGTTTGCCATTATTTATGGCATTCTTTAATAATTCATATGAGGCATCAATACCACCAACTAGTTCAACAATAATATCTACATCAGAACTAGAAGCCATATCCAAAATATTATTAGTGACAGCGATGTTTTTTGGATATTTCTTGGATTTAATTGATCTATCAGCTATCATGCTAATCTCAAAATTAACAGATACATTTGAGCGAATTTTACTTTGATGCTCAGTGATATGACGCAAAAAACTTTGGCCTACAGTTCCTAATCCGCATACTCCAATCCTCAACATACTTACTCCTTCTGTATAAAAAACTATATATTATCATTAATTAATCTATAATTCTTATTATTATGAAACTTACTCTTCAAACTAACAAATCTGATGTTTTCATAAAAAACTATGAAAACCATAAGATTTATATCAATGATAAAGTATTTGAAAATAATATTATGATTATAAATTCAAATATAACTAAATGGGAAATCACAAGTTTAAAAATCTCAACTCACGAGTATTATAAGGAGATTTTAATGGCAAAACCCGAAATTATAATCATAGGTACTGGCACAAAATTAATTATGCCTGATAATAAATTAATCCATGAAATTCATAAAAAAAATATTGGTATTGAGTTTATGATAACTGAGTCAGCTTGTAAAACATATAATGTGCTTGCATCCGAGAATAGAAACATAGCTGCTGGTTTATTGCTATAATTTAATTATTACAAATAATAATATTATGAAAGCTAACCATAGAAAATATTTATTCAGATAATAAAGAATAGGGTCACCATAGCGTTCAGCAATATATGCAACTAAAAAAAATCTCATACCTCTGCCAATTAATGAAACTAATATAAAAAGAAAAATATTTAATGAAAGCAAGCCTGCCGTAATAACGAATATTTTATAAGGTAGAGGCGTAAAGCTTGATATAAAAAGTATTATAACCCCATATTCTATAAATAAATTTTTTGATTGATTAAATTCTTCTAAATAACCATATTCTATAATATAAGGATTAATTTCATTAAATAAGAATACGCCAAGAAAATATCCTACAACTCCACCTAGTACTGATGTAACTGTTGTAAGAAAAGCTAAATCAATCCATTTATAAGATTTAGACATAGACATCGGTATTAGTAAAACATCAGTAGGAATAGGAAAAAATATTGATTCTATAAAACTCAGAAAACCTAATATTTTTTTAGACTTGAATAATAATAATTTATCTCTCAAATAGTTGTACATCATTAAATAACCCCTTCAAGCATCGGTACAAATAAAACATCATCAACCTCTTTTTTAAATACTCCATTTTTTGTATTTTTTACTCTAAATAACTTCTGTTTGCCATTCATATTAAGCGGCAACACCATTCTCCCGTTTGAAGTTAATTGGCTAACTAGCTTCTCTGGGATATCTGAAGGAGAAGCGGTCATTATGATTGCATCGTAGGGTGCATTAGCATAATAGCCATCAAAACCATCACCATATACGAATTTAATATTTTTATATTCTAATTTTTTTAGAAGATTCTCTGTTTTTTGTTGTAATGGTTTTATTCTTTCAATTGTGGTGACATGCGTAAAAAGCTTAGCTAGTATAGCTGACTGATAGCCACAGCCAGTACCAATCTCTAATACTTTTCCCATATTGTCCTCCTCCATCAATAATTGTGTCATCTTAGCAACTATATAAGGCGAGGAAATAGTTTGGCTGAATCCAATTGGTAATGCATCATCGTCATATGCTCTATTTTTTAATGCTGGCTCAATAAATAAGTGTCTTGGCATAGTTGACATTATATCTAAAACTGAAGTATCTGTGATGCCTTGACTTTTTAAGCGACTTAGAATTAAATTTTGTTGATCTGAAGAAATTATATCTTTACTCATGAATATAATGATAGCTTATTTTTTCAGTTTAATTGTATTAATAATTTTTTTTGAATCATACATATTCGTGGTTAATGGTGTTATAGAAATATATTTATCCTGTATTGCTTTAAAATCAGTGTTTTTAGTTGATTTTACTGAATTTCCAACAGGTCCAATTTCGGCAGATATAGTATTTTTATTTTTAATGATAATTGGTTTTTTTGAAATTTGTCTATTTCCTAAAATAGTATATTTTATTCCTTTGATTTTAGAAAATGGGATATCTGGGATATTAATATTATAGATATTTTTATTTTTATATTTTTTTTTGAATAGATGATTAAATAAAAAATTAATTTTTTCTTTTAAATCATCAGTATATTTTGGTTTCTTAGATGTGATAGATATGGCAAATGGGGCATATTTACAAAATCTACCTTCAATAGCAGCAGCTACAGTTCCAGAATAAATTACATCATCACCAAGGTTACTTCCATAGTTAATGCCCGAAATAACAATATCAGGAAGATTTCTCATTAAACCCCGTGACACTATATGTATACAATCCGCAGGTGTTCCCTTTATTTTATAATGCTTAGTATCTATTTGTTTTACATCTACCATTGAATGTACAGAAAGAGCGCTACTGCATGCGCTCATGTTTTTATGAGGAGCTGCTACAGTTACATCGCCGTAATCTTTAAGAATTTCTTCAAGTATTCTTATGCCCGGTTGGTTATAACCATCATCATTTGATAATAATATTTTCATTAAAGATTAATAATAATTTATATTTCTATTATACTTAAATAATAACTAATTAGCATAAAAATATATGAAAGATGAAAACGAATCAGAATTTAAAAAGTTATTATCTGAATCTAATATTGACCTAGATAAAGTCTTAAGTGAAAAAAAAGATGGAGATATATCTCATGAAAAAGAGTATATAGATACCAATGTTAGTCATGATGGTTTACATGATGGTGGTGGTGATGAAATTTTTTTACATAAAAAAGATGGGCTACAAAATAAGATTTTTACTCAACTTAAATCTCTAAAATATAATTTTAATTCATCTGAAATTCTTGATCTTCATGGCTTTACTATAATTGAAGCTGAAATACAAATTAATAATTTCTTAGAATATAGTTATAAGAATAATGCAAAATATCTCCTTATTATTCATGGCAAAGGCCTAAATAATAAAGATGGTATAGCACCTATAAAAAAACTTGTTGAAAAGATTTTAACTAATTCACCTCATGTGTTAGCTGCAAGCTCAGCCAATAAAAAAGATGGAGGTCATGGCGCTACCTATCTAATACTCAAAAGATAGTAATATTTTTCCTATTGATGCAAGTCTTTGAGCAATAAATTCTTTTCAGTACTATCTAAAAATTTATAGTTACCTTCTCTTAAGTTATTCAAATGAACAGTTGAGTACTTTATTCTTTTGAGAGAGAATACTTTACAATTAACAGCCTGAAAAACCCTTCTGACCTCGCGGTTCTTTCCTGTGGTCAAACTGACTTTATAAGTTCCATTATCATAACGAGTTTGAGAAATTTTAGAAAACTTTCCTGTTTCTGATAATCCAATCTTTACCCCTGATAAACATTCATTCTGTTTTGATTTATTAAAATTACCATTTATTACTACTTCATATGTTCTAATAATATTTGAGGAAGGGTGCATTAGTTTATTTGCAATATCACCATTATTTGTAAATAAGAGTAAGCCTGAGGTTTTGACATCTAATCTCCCAACATTAATCCATCTGCCATTGATATTAGGAAGATTGTCAAAAACAGTTTTGCGTTTAGCCGTATCTCTACGTGTCACAATATACCCTACTGGCTTGTTATAAACTAAAATCTCAACTTCAGAATTTATTAATTCTTCTGTCACCTGATATTCTTTTTGATTGAAAGTTATTTTATCATCAATAGCAACTTTTGAACCCAGAGTAGCAATAGAATTGTTAATTTTTATCAATCCTTGTTTGATATATTTTTCACACTCTCTTCTGGATAGCACTCCAATCATTGATAATATCTTTTGTACTCTATACATTTTATGAAATATTTATTATATTAGTTTTAATAATGAATTTAGATAATATGAAAAAATTAAACATAATAGTAATTATCGTATCAGATACAAGAACAACTGCTACTGATAAATCAGGTAAATTATTAAAAAAATTAATCACTATATCAGGGCATAAAGTTTTGGATAAAATAATTGTTCCAGATGATATTTATAGAATTAGACATGTTGTTTCAAAGTATCTTATAGATAAAAAAGTAGATGTTATTATTACCAGCGGTGGAACTGGCATAACTGGAAGAGATGGAACACCGGAAGCTATAAAAGTTCTATTAGATAAAGAGATTGAGGGATTTGGAGAATTGTTTAGATCATTATCATTTAATAAAATAAAAACATCTAGTCTTCAAACAAGATCGCTGGCTGGTGTAGCTAATTCGAAATTTATCTTTGTACTACCTGGCTCTGTTGATGCTTGTTCAACAGCATGGAATGAAATAATACAGTATCAATTAAATAGCATGACAAAACCATGTAATCTAGTAATGCTAATGCCTAGGTTGAGAGAGTAGTTATTGAATCTCCATCTCTCCAGGTGGTGGTAAATCACTAAGTGAGGTTAAGTTAAAATAATCTAAAAATTTTTTGGTTGTGGCCAATAATTCTGGTTTTCCGGGCGATTCTTTATGTCCAACAACTTTAATCCATTCAAACTCGATTAAATTTCTTATTATTTGAGGATTAACAGTAACTCCTCTTATTTCTTCAATATCTCCTCTAGTTACAGGTTGCTTATATGCAATAATCACCAATGTTTCTAAAAAAGCTTTTGAGTATCGCGTAGATGACTGTTTGTTAAGTTTACTTAACCATGTATCAAAACCATTTTTTATTTGTATTCTATATCCACTAGCTACTAATATTACTTCAAAAGAATTTTTCTTATAACTTAGGTTTAATTCTTCAATTGCTTTCTTTATTTGATTTTTAGATGGTTTTTTTTCATCAAATAGATTTGCAATATCTTGCAGAGTTAATGGCTCATGTGCGGCCATAAGGGCGCTTTCAATTATTAAATGTAGAGGTTTAGACTGACTCATGAAGCACTAGATTGTAAATAAATCATCGAGTAATCCTCATTTTGTATAATATCGATTAAACTTTCTTTGACCATTTCTAAAATAGCTAGAAATGTGACAATTGCACCCATTTTACCCTCTTTATGAGTAAAACAGTCAATGAATTTTATAGTTCCATTTTCCTTTATGCTATCTAATATTAGCGACATTCTTTCTCTAACAGATAATGTTTCTGATTGTATATTGTGGGACGCGAATATTTCTGCTCTTCTGAGAACTTCTTGAAAAGCTAATTCTAACTGCGATAAATCAATAGATGGAGCATCATCTTTCCTTTCAAATTTGGCCAAGATACCAGATACAACGAAAGTATCTCTGTTTAAGCGTGGTGCATCATCTAGCTTTAGAGAAAGTTCTTTATATTTTTGATATTCCATTAATCTTTTAATCAAATTTGCTCGCGGATCATCTTCTTCATCTTCATCATTTTCATTTGGAACTAACATTTTTGATTTAATTTCAGCAAGTGTAGATGCCATAACTAAATAATCTGATGCTAATTCAAAATGCATTTGCTGCATTAGGTTAATATACTCAACATATTGATTAGTAATAGGCAAAATTGGGATATCAACCACGTCAATATTTTGTTTTTTAATTAAATATAGGAGCAAATCAAGTGGTCCTTCAAATTGTTCTAATATAACCCTCAGAGCATCAGGTGGTATAAATAAATCGTCTGGTATATCAGTAATTGTTGTACCATTTAATATTATTAAATTATTTTTATTTGTATCTAACATATTCTATCTTTTAATCATACCAATTAATGCATATAGTTCGGAAAGGTTTTTTCTACTTATTTTACGTGCATTTAAGGCACCCTCGGATAAGACTTTATCTAAGTAATTATGATCATCTAGTAATTTGTTAGTTTCCATTGAGATAGGTTCCACTACTGAAATTATCGATTCAGCTAAGTCTTTCTTAAAGACAGATATTTCTTTTGATGCATAGCTTGCGATTGTAGTTTTTTTATCTTGATTTCTACAAGCGCAGTATATATTTAATAAATTATTAATCTCGAGTCTTGACTCGGCCTCTTCGAGACTATCAGGCATTTTCATTGAATCAGTTTTAGCCTTTTTGATTTTTTTATGGATTTCATCATTACTATCAGTCATTAAAACTCTTGAGTAATCCGATATATCAGATTTACTCATTTTTTTTGAACCATCTCTCAGGCTCATAATTCTCATAGATGATTTATTAATCAAGGGTTCTGGGAGAATAAAAAAATTACTTTTATAATCAGTATTGAATTTGTGAGCTATATCTCTTGCTAACTCAAGATGTTGTTTTTGGTCATCACCTACAGGTACATGTGTAGCTTTATAAAGCAAGATATCTGCGGCCATTAAAATTGGGTAAGTGTACAGTCCAACAGATGCATTTTCTCTATTTTTGCCTGCCTTATCTTTAAATTGAGTCATCCTATTTAACCAACCAATTCTTGCGGTGCAGCTCAATATCCAAGATAATTGAGTATGCTCAGGAACCTCTGATTGTTTGAATATGATATTTTTAGTATGACTTAAGCCAGAAGCTAAAAATATTGCCAATACCTCTCTACTTCTCTGAAGCAATAGGTCAGGATCTTGAGGTAATGTAATTGCATGTAAATCTACAATTGAGAATATGCTGCTATAACTATCTTGATTTTTTACGAATTGAGTAATAGCTCCTAAATAATTACCCAAATGTATTTCACCTGAAGGTTGTACACCAGAGAAAATGATTTTATTACTCATAATTAGCCTAAATACACAAAACTAATATAATTCTAGCATAAAGTTTCATAACACTCATTTCTTATATAATTTTTTAAAAATTATCATATAATTAGAAAATGAGTGAAAAAAGAATTAAATTAATACAAAATAGCCTACAATCTCTTGAGCCAATAAAAATTAATATAGAAGATGAAGGACATTTACACGTTGGTCACGCTGGAGCAAAATCTGGGGGCCATTTTAAGCTATATATTGTATCTGATTCATTTAAAGGAAAAAATATGGTCCAGAGGCATAAGTTAATTTATCAAACTCTAGGTCAACTAATGGAGACAGAGATACATGCTTTATCAATTAAAGCTTTGAGTAACGACGAGTGCTAATCAATTAAGCATCTATATACTACAGCATCCTCTCTACCCGCAGACGTCTTATAATAGCCTTTTCGTATACCTATAGTATGGAAGTTATATTTTTCATATAGCTTTTTAGCGGGTTTATTGGTAACTCTTGTTTCTAAGAAAATCATTTTAGATCCAAGGACATGGCATTTGGCTATTATCATTTCAATTAGCTCCGATGCAATGCCGTTACCCCTATAATCTTTATCAATAGTAAGATTTAAAATATGACTCTCATGAGTTGATATTTTAGAAATTACATAACCAATAATTTTATTATTATAGCTTGCTATATAAAAATCATATTTATTAAGCAAACAGTCTTTTAGTATATTCCTTGACCATGGAAATGCATAAGACCTACATTCTAAATCATATACCTGATCTAAATCAATCATGCGCATATCTTCAAAATCTATAAACTGTAATAAATTAGCAATCATCAGAACTTATTATACTTTTTAAAAATTTTAAATCATCCCAAACTTTAGTCTTTTGTGATGGACTTCTTAAAATATAGGCTGGGTGATAAAAAACTATAATAGGGATATTATATTTTTCAATAAAAAATTTTTTTAATCTCAACTCAGAAATTGGTTTATCCTGATTTAATAGTCGGTTTGCTGCAATTTTTCCCAAAAGAACAAGTACTTTAGGCTTAATTATATCTATTTGTCGGTCAAGAAAGCCTGAACAGGATTGAATTTCAGCTTCGCTGGGGTTGCGGTTTTCAGGAGGTCTGCATTTGACAGTATTAGTAATAAATATAGATTCACGATCAAGATTAATTGAGGATAAAAAAGAGTTTAATAGTTTTCCTGCTCTCCCAATAAAAGGTTTGCCTGCCTTATCCTCTTCCCGGCCCGGGGCTTCACCAATTATCATTAAATCTGCTGAACTATCTCCATCGCCAAAAACAATATTGTCTCTTATTTTATGCAGCGAACATTTTTTACAATCTTCAACATTTTTTTCTATTATAGAGAGATTATCATCAGACCCATGATTAGTTATGGGCTTAGTCCTAAACCAGAATATATCTACACCCATTTCAGATAAATATAAACGGGTTTTATCTACCATTAAATTCCACGTTTTTTTGACGAGTTTTGATTTGGGTTCTGTTTAAATTTATTGAGTGCATTAATTAGAGCTAAAACTGAAGCTTTAACTATATCTGTGTCTGCCCCATGACCATTAAAAATACTATTATCTTTTGTTATTCTCACAGTTACTTCACCCTGAGCGTCTGTCCCAGACGTAATATTATTGACAGAATAAAGAATCAACTTACATTTGCTTTTAATAATATCCTCGATAGCATTATATGCAGCATCTACGGCACCGTCTCCGCTAGCCTTTGATTCCAGAATTTTACCATCTATCTCAAGTTTAATATGTGCATGAGGCTTTTTATTGCTTTCAGTAACAACATTCATATAGTTAAAGTTTATTGAATTCTCAGCTACTTTAATATTGGAGGCTATATTGATCAAATCTTCATCAAATATTTCATGTTTTTTATCAGCTAAGTCTTTAAATTTGAAAAATAAATCATCTAGAATACTGTCATTTTTTGGCATAATATTTAAGTCATCAAGTTTTTGCTTAAATGCGCTTCTGCCAGAATGTTTACCTAGAACAAGCGAATTACTTACCAGACCTATATCTTCAGCTCTCATAATTTCATATGTTTCTCTTGATTTAATAATTCCATCTTGATGTATTCCTGATTCATGCGCAAAAGCATTTTTTCCTACTATTGCTTTGTTAGGTTGTACGGGAAAACCAGTTATACCTGAAACTAATCTTGAACATTTTAAAATATTTTTTGAATTTATCCTGGTGTCGCAATTAAAAATGTCTTGTCTAGTTCTGACGGTCATGACAATTTCCTCTAAAGCAGCATTACCAGCTCTTTCTCCTAGGCCGTTTATTGTGCATTCAACTTGTCTAGCCCCACTAAGAACGGCTGATAATGAGTTACCAACAGCTAAGCCTAAATCATTATGACAATGTACAGAAAATATAGCTTTGTCGGAATTATTGACATTTTTAATTATATTACTAATCAATGTTCCAAATTGATGAGGCAAGTTATAACCAACAGTGTCAGGTATATTTATGGTCCTTGCGCCAGCATCAATAGCTGCCTCAATGACGTCACAAAGAAATTTTAACTCTGATCTTCCAGCATCTTCTGGTGAAAACTCAACATCATCAGTAAAGGTTTTGGCTAGTTTAATCGCATCAACTGCTTTAGCTAAAACTTTTTCAGGTGACATTTTTAATTTCTTTTCCATATGTATTGGAGATGTAGCAATAAAAGTATGTATTCTAGGATATTGAGCATCTCTTAATGACTCCGCCGCTCTCTCTATATCTTTGTCTAAAGCTCGCGCAAGAGCACATATGCTAGATTTTTTTATTGCACTTGATATTTCTTGGACAGCTTTAAAATCACCCTGGCTTGCAATTGGAAAGCCAGCCTCAATAATATCAACATTTAAATCCTCAAGAGCAGAAGCAATTTGCATTTTCTCATCTATATCCATTGAAGCGCCTGGACTCTGCTCTCCATCTCTTAAGGTTGTGTCAAAAATTATTAAATTTTTATTGCTCATATTTATTTATAGAATATAGTTTTTAGGCCACAGATAGAACTAAAATGATAGTTCTAAGAGACTATTAATTAAGAGGTGATTAATATTGAATTCAGCTTTAATCATAACTCAAACTCTATATCAAAAAACTAAATTTGCAAGGAAAATTAAAGCTTTGAAGAAGTTTTATCAGGCGATAAGGATTTCTTTTTTTTAATTAATCTTAGCAGATACATGGCTGGACCAGATAATGCATACAGGATGAAAAATGAAAATAAGACTAATGGAGGATCGAAAGATATAAATGATAAAATAAGAGCAATAATAAATAAGCTTATATGAGGCACCTTGTGTCTTATATTAAAATCTTTAAAGCTATAATAAGTTATATTACTAATCATTAAAAAGGATAGGAGTGGTAGTAATAGCAAACTCATCCAATTATAGTTAGCGATATTTACATTAGAAACTTCTAACATCCATGCATAACAAATTATTACCGCTGCTGCAGCCGGACTAGCCAGCCCAATAAAGTATTTTTTATCTTGAGTCTGTATTTTAGAATTAAATCTAGCTAATCTTATTGCTGCAGAAGCTACATAAATGAAGCAGGCAATCCAAGCAATCTTTGACCACTGAGAACCATAAATATTAAAATTTGATAAGCTCCACATATACATCAAAAGAGCAGGAGCAAGACCAAAACAAATCATGTCAGACAAACTATCATAATATTCTCCAAATGAAGTTTGGGTATTTGTCAACCTTGCAATTCTTCCATCTAAACCATCGAGAATCATAGCTACTAAAATTGATAAAGCTGCTAGAATTATTTCACCATTTATAGAAGAAACTATAGAATAGAATCCACTAAAAAGTGCTGCTGTTGTGATAAGGTTTGGTAGCAGGAATACGCCAGGTAGTTTCTTTTTTTTATCTTCTATCATTTATTAATTTTTTCATCCACAAGTTTACTATCTTGCATCCATGACATCATATCTCTGAGTTTTTTTCCAGTATCCTCTATGAGATGTTTAGAGCCCTCTTCTCTGAGTTTATTAAATTCTTTTGAACCACTTTTAATTTCGTTAACAAAGTCTTTAGCGAATTTACCATTTTGAACATCTTCTAGGACAAGCTTCATTTTTGCTTTCACATGATCATCAATAATAAATGGTCCCTTTGTTAAATCACCATATTCAGCAGTATTAGATATTGAATATCTCATTTCTGTCATTCCGCCTTCATACATTAAGTCTACAATGAGTTTGAGTTCATTTAAACACTCGAAATATGCCATCTCTGGAGCATATCCAGCATCAACCAAAGTTTCAAAGCCTGCTTTAACTAAGGCCGTAACACCACCACAAAGAACAGCTTGCTCTCCGAACAAATCAGTTTCAGTTTCTTCTTTAAAATCTGTCTCAATAATACCTGCTCTTCCACCACCTATTGCAGAGGCATAAGCAAGTGCAACTTCCTTAGCATTCCCAGAATTATTGTTATTAATAGCAATCAATGTAGGTACGCCTTTTCCCTGGAGAAAAGTAGATCTAACTAAATGCCCCGGGCTTTTAGGAGCTATCATGAATACATCATGACTACTGTCAGGTTGGATTTGACCATAATGAATGTTAAAACCATGAGCAAAAGCTAACATCGCATTATCTTTTAAATTTGGTTCAATAGATTCTCTATAAATTTCAGCTTGGTACTCATCTGGTGCAAGAATCATAACAATATCAGCCTTAGAAACCGCATCTTTTATAGGCAAAACTTCAAGACCTTCGCTCTGAGCTCTAGAAGCATTACTTGAATTAGGTCGGAGCCCAACCGTTACACTTACGCCTGAATCTTTTAAGTTCAAAGCATGTGCATGCCCTTGCGAACCATAACCTATAATGGATATATTTAAATTTTTAATTACCTCTAAATTAGCGTCTTTATCATAATATACTTTCATTTTTATTCCTCACTTTATATTTTCTAGACTATCAATACCGCGACTAATACCCAATGCACCTGAGCGGACCATCTCTATTATTTTTATTTTTCCCATTGAATTAATAAAAGCTAAAATCTTTTCTGTTGCACCAGTTAATTCTATAGTGTAAGTCGTATCTGTCACATCAATAATTCTAGCTCTAAATATGTCTGTTAGTCTTTTAATCTCATCTCTTTGTTTTTTATTACATTTTAATTTCAAAAGCAACATTTCACGCTCTATATGTGTTTCTTCAGTTAAATCTTTGACATTTACCACATCAACGAGTTTATTTAACTGTTTCATTAGTTGACTAATCTTTAAGTCATCACATAACGTCACCAAGGTCATTCTGGAAATTGATTCATCGTTTGTAGGAGCTACGTTTAGACAATGTATGTTATAACCTCGTGCAGAAAATAATCCAGCAATACGCGATAATGAGCCAAACTCATTTTCTACGAGTAAAGAGATAATATGTCTTCTTTCTTTCATGATTAAGCTAACTCCGTATCTTTGCTAGTCGGCGAGAGATGCATTTCATTATGTGCTTGTCCGCTCTTAATCATTGGATATACATTTTCTTCTTGATCAGTAATTACATCTACAAATACTAATCTATCTTTCATTTTCATTGCTTCTTTTAATTTAGGTTCTAATTCAGATGGTTTATCTATTTGAATACCAATATGACCAAAACTATTAGCAAGTTGAGTAAAATCAGGTAATGCTTCCATGTATGACATAGCATATCTTCCTTCATAGAAAAACTCTTGCCATTGCCTAACCATTCCCATATATCTATTATTAAGATTAATAACTTTAATTGGCAGTCTATATTGTAGGCATGTCGCTAGTTCTTGAATACACATCAAAATACTTGCCTCACCTGTTACGCAAATAACATCTGATTTGGGGTAAGCTAATTTTACACCCATAGCAGCAGGTAATCCAAAACCCATTGTTCCCAAGCCACCAGAATTAATCCATCTATTTGGCTTATCGAACTTATAATACTGGGCTGCCCACATTTGATGTTGTCCTACATCAGAAGTTACATATGCTTGGCCTTTTGTAATTTCATATAAAGTCTCGATTACCGACTGAGGTTTAATTATATTTTTAGATTTTTTATATGATAAACATTTTTTTAACTTCCATTTATCAATTTGTGCCCACCATTTTTTTAACGAAGTCTTATTAATATGTTTTAAAAAAGGACTAATTGATTTATTTAATGCTTTTAGAATTTTTGATGTTTCTCCTATAAGGGATAAATCTACCTCGATTATTTTAGATATTGATGATGGATCAACATCGATATGGATGATTTTTGCTGATGGGCAAAATTTTGAAGTATCTCCTGTAACGCGATCATCAAATCTTGCTCCAATTGCTAACAATACATCACAATCATGCATTGCCATATTTGCTTCATAAGTTCCATGCATTCCTAACATACCAAGAAATTGCTTATCTGTCGCCGGATAACCACCTAAACCCATGAGTGTATTTGTAATTGGAAAGTTAAGCTTTTTAACTAAAGTATTTAGTTCTTTATGGGCGTTTCCTAGAATAATGCCCCCGCCAGTATAAATCATAGGCTTTTTTGCAGAACATATTAATTTTGCTGCCTGTTGTATTTTTGCTTCAGATTCACTAATGGCAGGCTTGTATGACCTGATGTTAACTTTCTTGGGATATTCAAAGTTAATTTTTACATTAGGGTCAGTTAAATCTTTTGGAATATCAATTAAAACTGGTCCAGGTCTACCCGTCGTAGCGATCTTAAAAGCTTTTTTAAAAACTTCTGCAATTGATTCTCTACTATCAATTAAAAAATTATGTTTTGTTACTGGTCTAGTGATACCAGTCGCGTCTGCTTCTTGAAAGGCATCGCTCCCAACATACTGTCTGGATACTTGACCAGATATTATAATCATTGGGACCGAGTCCATATGAGCGGTTGCTAGACCAGTAACACAGTTTGTTATACCTGGACCAGATGTAACTAGCACCACCCCTGGTTTTCCACAAGCTCGTGCATATCCATCCGCAGCATGTGTTGCGCCCTGCTCATGTCTAACTAAGATATGTTTGATTTTATCTGTATTAAATAGTGCATCATAAATATGAAGCACAGCACCACCAGGATAGCCAAAGATAAAGTCTACTCCTTCTTTCTTCAAACATTCTATGATTATTTCTGATCCACTTAATTTCATATATTCTCTCGGTTTTCTACCCTGTACATGATACATCTTTTTCATGTAATCATCATTATATATATAGTCTTCATAACTATATCAGATTTTAAATTTTGCCCAAATATCTATCAAAATCAGTAAATACATAATATAAGAATGATTTGAGTATTTCAGAAAATATAATTAATAATGATGACTTACTGATAGTCCAATCTATCTGGTCATTATCATAGTAAAAGTCCATTTGATACCTAGAAACAATATTATTAAATATAGTCTTAGCTCTATAAATATGGTATTTGTCAGTAACTATAAGAACTTTGTGTACATTTTTTAGTTCAAGATCACGTAAAGATTTGGCTTCATTATATGTGCTAGTATTATCCATACCGAACAATATTATATTGTTAATATCTATTTGGTTGGCAGCTATAATACTGATGTAAAGTTCATAGGTTTTTATGGACAATTTTGGATTAAGATAATTTGTAATTATTTTATCTTCCTTACTAAGAAGAATATATTTTGAATATTTACTTTTATACAGCTTACTGCCAGTGATTGCTCTTTGTGGATTTCCTGACAAAATTACAATTGCATCATATTCATTATCAAATATTATTTTTTCTGGATTAGTAATTTGATATGCTAAATACGAAATTATTACTAGTATTATTATCGAAATTGTCCCGATGAGTGATAATAATCTAGATATATAGAGCAAAGCTTTTAATTCTTTTTTAATAGAAAATAAAATTTACTATCTTTTTCTTCCGAGCTCACTAATACATTGCCAGTTTGATTAGCAAAAGATTCAAAATCTTTCACTGCCCCTGGGTCGGTTGATATAATGTGGAGTACTTGTCCTGTCTCCATAGTATTAATTTCCTTTTTAGCTTTTATTATGGGTAGCGGGCAATTTAGGCCGCTAGTATCTATTTCCTTATCAAAGTCTGACATTAAAATACCTTTGGGTTATAATAGTTTTATTTAGTAATCATTAATATATAGTAATTTATTAATATACTATTCCATATGGTAGTTATTATGAAAAAATATTCAACAACTTTTTTGCTAACCACATTCATAACTTTACTACTTTTCAGCTATTTCACGAGTGCAGATAACAATACACCTGAATTAGGTGACCCATACAGCTCAACTCTGCCTCTAAAAGATGAAGATATTATTGGATTAGCTACATATCGAAGATTACAGCAGTACGATTATATTAATAATGATCCTTTAGTCATTTCATATGTGAATTATTTAGGGAATTTATTATCAAGAAACGTATTAGATACTAAAAGAAAATACAATTTCTTTGTTGTTAACTCCAATGATGTCAATGCTTTTGCAGTACCAGGGGGTTATATTGGATTAAATTCTGGGCTAATTAAGTTGACAAAAAATGAAGCGCAATTAGCAGGAGTAATAGCACACGAAATATCACATATTAAACTTCGTCACTCAGCAGAGATGATTGCAAGTTCAAATATGAATAGTATTTCTATGTGGGTAGGAATTATTGCTGGTATCTTTGCTGGGAATACTGAGGCATCTTTAGCAGCCTTCAAACTCGGTCTCGGACAAACAGCGCAAGCTAATATTGACCTAATAAGAGCGAATGAAGTTGAAGCTGATGGTTATGCAGTTGATATCATGTATAAATCTAATTATAGTATTAATGAGATGGCAAACTTCTTTTATGATATGCAGAATGCCACAGGTGAAATACAACGTAGTTTAGCATATCTATCAACACATCCTATGTATGAAAATAGAATTGCTAATATAAAAAATAGATCCGTCAAACAAAATAATGCTCTTAAAAATACTACAGATGACTATATTTTCATAAAAAATATTTTATCTTCTGAGACGATTGATGACATTAATTATTCAATAAAACGTTTAGATAATAAGGATAAATATACTGCACATAAGTTGAGTTTATTGTACTTTAAAAAATCAGATTATAAAAATGCTCATAAAGCCATATATCAGCATTATAAAAAAAATCAAGATAACTTATATTTATCTATATTATTTGCAAAGATTCTTGCTAATCAAAATGATGTTGATGGAGCATTGACTGTACTTAATCATGTAAAAAATATTTATCCATTAAACTCAGTGGTTTCACTATCAATTGCTGAAATATTAATAGAAAATAATAAAAATCTAAAATATGCAGAGAAATTACTGGAACCATTGGAAAGTCACTATAGCTTGAACCCAAATTATCTTCGATTGTTATCTAAACTACACACAATGAGAAATAATTATTATAAATCAGCTATTTCTTTATCAGATT
>MDTB01212807.1_pt1 | contig 26911 bp, 28 predicted proteins | sample 811161 | NCBI WGS metagenome assembly MDTB01 (sample SAMN05326650, study PRJNA326480) | marine metagenome | isolation source: seawater | place: Mediterranean Sea | collected 2009 | reverse complement strand
CGTCCTACTCTTCCATATCTTAAGACAAAGTACCATCGGCGCTGAAGGACTTAACTTCCGAGTTCGGAATGGGATCGGGTGTAGCCCCTTCGCAATAATCACCAGGCCGGTCTTTATAATATTTTCTATTTAAGATGTAAATAGCTTATATGATATCAGCTATAGTTTAATTATTAAGAAAAAATGGTTCTTTTAGAAGAGAAAAATCAATTTTTTTTGAATTTAAGTCTATTTTTTTCTATCTCTGAAGGCTTTTCGTATACATCTTATCATCGTGGAAATGATGAAACATTATTCTGTGAAAAAAAATTATTTTAGTTATTAAAACACATATATTTTTATGGTGGGCGTGATAAGAATTGAACTTATGACCTCTACGATGTCAACGTAGCGTTCTACCACTGAACTACACGCCCAACAGTTTGTATGAAACTTTTAATTTTAAGTTTTAAGAGAAAAACTCTATGATACATAAGTTTATTTGAATATTTGTTAAAGATTTTACTATTTAATTTAATCCAACTTTCTAATTCAGAAATGTGAGTTTTTATATCTCTTTTAGATAACATTAAATCATGATTCCTATAAGTCGCTAAAGGCTTTTGTATCGCTCCAATTTTATATTTTGTACTTAATTTCATAAAAAGATCAAAATCACCAATTATATTATATTTTTCATTAAATCTATTTTTTGTAAATATTTTTTTTTCAATTAAAACAGTCAAAACACCAATAAAATATTTTTTAGTCAATTTTTCAGAAATTTTTCCTGAAGGTAGGTCAAAAGGAAATTTTATAAATTTTTTTTTTTTATTCAAAATATAATAATTGCTATAAGTAATATTATATAATTTTTTTTTTATTAAGTTTACCTGATCAGTAAGTTTGCTTTTTTCCCATAAATCATCAGTGTCTATGAATGCTATATACTTTCCTTTAGCTTTTTTTATTGCTTCGTTTCTAGCTGCATAAAGTTTCAAAAATTTATTAGATTTAAAATATCTAATTCTCTTATCTTTAAATTTTTTTAAAATTAAATAACTGTTATCATGAGAAAAATTATCGTAAAAAATTAGTTCCCAATTTTTGTATGATTGATTAATCACACTTCTTATTGCCTCACTTAGATAAAGTTCTCCGTTATGACAGTTCATTATAATACTAACAGTTGGCTGTATCTTCATATAAAGTTTGAATAAAGTTTTTGTTTTAAATAATTGACTTACTTTTTAAAATTCTATTGAGTTCATCTTTGTCTCTTTGGGTATCAACACATTTCCAAAAACCCTTATGCTTAAAGGCTGTTAGTTGTTTATTTTTAGTCGCCTTTTCAAGTGGGAACTTCTCGAGTATCTCCTTGTCTCCTCTAATCCACTTCAAAAACTCTCTTTTGGCTACAAAAAATCCTCCATTTATCCACCCATTAGTTACTTGGGGTTTCTCTTTGAAAGATGAAACTAAATTTTTCCTTATCTTTATTTCACCAAATCTAGCAGGTGGCCTTACAGCAGTAATAGTAATAATCTTTTTACTTCTTTTATGAAATTTAAGTAATTTAGAAATATTAATATCAGAAACGCCATCGCCATATGTAAACATAAACTCTTCATCTTTACCTAGATATTTAGAAGCTCTTTTTATTCTCCCTCCAGTCAAGCTTTTAAGACCCGTATCTATAATAGATATATTGCACTTCTTACCGCCAATTATATGGGGAAAAAATTTCCCATTTTTTTTAAAATTTTTAAAGTATTTTTTTATTACATAACTTTTGTATCCTGTGGCAATTAGAAAATCTTTGATATTATGTTTTGTATAAATTTTCATAACATGTGCTAATAAAGGAGTATTATTAATTTTTACCATGGGCTTAGGAATTGATTTGGTGTACTCAGATAGCCTTGTTCCGAATCCACCTGCTAAAATTATAACTTTCATAATTATTTAAATCTTTTATTCAAAAGAAATTTTTTTGTCATCGTTATTCTTATCATTAGGTTGATCTAAATTTTCTACTGGAAAAATATTATCATTTTTATCTCTTAGTACATTATATTTTCTTGGAGAAAATGTAGCCTCAAAAACCGTTGCGTATCCTTTATTGTTGATCTCACCAAAATTATTTGCATGAATATGCACTAAGTCTAAATTAAATTTATTTATGAAATTTATAATTTTTTCCTCCATTAAATCCGAATTATGAAATTCTATCACTAAACCTTCAAGATTATCCTGATGATTAATTATGTCGTCTAATATTCTATATTCATTTCCTTCTATATCGATTTTTAAAAAAAAACTTTTACCTTTATTTGTGGCTAGAATATAATTTAAATTTACGAACAAATCTTTGCTTTCATGTTTTATTAAATGATTTTCTTGAATCAAGTTTTTTTTAAAATGCTTTACTCTAGTTTTGTTAAAAAAATAGTAATAGTTAAAAAAAACGAAAAAGTATTTTAAAATAGTTATTGGATTTTTTTTCAATAATAATACACCAATAATATTTTTAATTAGACCCTTTGCCCAAAAAGTAAGGTTAACACTTTTATCAAATACAATTGCTTTTGTTTTTAAATTTTTATTAATGAAATCCCTCTCAAAAGACCAATCATCACTCAAACCAAAGCTATATAAAATTTCAGTATTATTTAAAGATTTTTCAGCAATACAATAACCGCCGTCATTATCTCTGCCCAGACGTATCAAAGTAGTTTTAAACTTTGGCAAAAATTTACTTTTTAATTTCATCTTAATTTTTATATTTCTTAATATTCGACCACATTCTTAGAAAAGATTTATTGTCTAATTTGTAAAACATATAATTTTTGACCTTGTTTTTATCTAAAAATTTTAATTGAGCAAAACTTTTTTGCGATAAAATCTTTTTTAAATCCAAAGAGTTAAATATCATTTTTACTTTATCATTTGTCTCATGATAATGAGGATATTGTAAACTTATCAATCTTAAAGAGGGAATTCCCATGATTGTAGCTTCGTAGACCATTGAAGAAAATCCTGCAATCACAAGATCAGATTGAGCAACTAATTTTCTTGTAGAAACATTCTCTAAATACCTAATGTCACATTTTTTGCTAAGTTTATTAATAAATTTTTTAGCAATAAATTTATAGGTTGGGTGTGGGCTTATAAAATATTTATGTTGAGCGGATACTGCTGCATTCAACATATTTAATATGACTTCATCATCTCCAACAGAAGGACAAATTACTATTTTCTTAGTTTTATTTTTTTTTACCTTTTTTTTAAAACTAACTCCATCATATTTAATTGGTCCTATTATTTTTGTATTTTTAAAATATTTTTTTAGTATATTGTCGAATTGTGCACCTTGAGTAAAATAAAAATCTGGCTTAGGTGAATAAGTTGTTCCTTCTAACTTAATATTTTTAAAAGTAAAATCATTTTTATTATTACAATTATACAAAAGATTTTTATTTGCATTGCCATGTTGAAAAGTAAATATTGTTGGAGGGTTTTTTAAACTTTTAATAAAAAAATAAACTGGTCTATATTGAGGTGTAAATTCTCCATAATTTAAAAAAATTTCACACTTTTTTTTTTCAAGAAAATTTTTAATAGCTAAACCTCTAAGAATACTATTTTGAATTTCACCAGAAAATGATGAGATAAGCAAAGGTTCAAGAACTGATCTACAATTAACTTTATTAATATAGAAAAGCTTTTTTTCTTTCCTAGTGTATTTCAATAATTTAAATAAAATTACAACACTTTTGAAATAAACATATAATATTTGTTTTAATTGTAAAAACTCATCAGAAATTATCTTTTTATTGTCTCTAAAATTAAAAAGTCTTTTTAAAAATTCTTTTCTTTTAATAACTGAGATCAAATAAAAATTTTGATTCAAATTTTTTTTTTTAAATGCATATCCGTATGATCTATCTGTAAATGTTTTTAGATCTTGATCCCAAAAAAAATTATAATTATAACTATGAAAACAATTTTTTTTATTTTTTAAACTTATAAACCTAGTAAATGAAATTAACTTAATAAAAATTAACCAAAAAACTTCTTTAATAAAATTTTTAGATAATTTTAAAGTTATGATTATAAAAAATAAATTATTTTTATTTACTTTGTAGTCGGTTTTTTTTTTATTTATTAAAAAATCTAAATCTTGATACCATTTTTTATTATTAAGATTATCTTTTGAAACCAAAGTAGTTGCCCACCAAGGGGAAAGTTCATAAATTTTGTTGTCATTTTCAGAAAAAAAATGCCTTAAACTTGTTTTAGAAATCCAATTACAATAAAAATTTCTTGTCTTTACCCAATAAAGAAAATATTTTTTGATTGAAGATTTTTTTACTAAAGAATCCATTAAATGGAATTAATCTATCACTCTCCACCGGATACAGTTAAAGTCTGTCCAGTCATGTATGAATTTTTTTCAGATATTAAACTAATGATATATTCGGATATCTCATCTGGTTTAGACATTCTTTTCATTGGGATAAGTTTTACTCTTTTTGCTCCTTTAAGAGTTTTTTTCATTCGTTTATGAATTTTAGTATCCGTAAATCCTATTCTGAGATTATTTATAAGAACATTTTTTTCTGACAAAGATTTAAATTTGTTAGGTATAAACTCTAGACAATGTTTAGATAAATTATAGTTGTAAGAAAATTCTCCTCCTCCAAATTTTATTCCAATTGTTGAGCAATTAAGAATTCTTCCAAAATTGTTTTTCATCATATAATTTAAATTAGATCTAATAATTAATGTTGGAATCAAAACATTAATTTTTAAAGCTTTTATCATGCTCTCAAGGTTCGTGTTTAAAAAACTTTTATTGTCAATATATCCAACTAAATTGATTATATTGGAAAAATTATAAAGTTTTTTACCACTAATCACTTTATTAATATTGTTGTTGTTAATTTTAGCAAAATTAATTTTAACTAAATTGAGTAGCTTATAATTTTTTTTAAGATTGTTTAAATTCCGGTTATTTGATGAAAAATGAGCAGTTACATAATAATTTTTTTGTAATAATTTTTTGATTACTGTTACTCCAATATCAGAACTACCACCTAAAACTAAAATTTTATTTTTCATGTTACTATGCAACCTTGGCAAGGCTTAAGTGATTTTCTATTATTCTGCAAATGTTCTTTACGTAATAATTGATATTTTTCAGAGTTCCAAAGTTTTTTAATACTTTGCTCAGGAAAGTTTCCTACTTCTAGGAAAGATTTATAATCCACATCACAAGGATTCGCTTTTCCATCCCACCAAATAAACATTCTTCTCCATAAATCTGAACATGGTTCTTTTATCGAGTTAGTTTCTTTTTCATAAGAATTTTCCCAAGGATTATATTTAACAAAGGCAACTTGATCTACAAGCCCTTTCCATAATTTTTCCATATCTTCTATCTTTTGATCATTATTTACTTTTACTCCGGACACTCTGGTTACTATTTTTTTTTTTGAATAATGTTTGTTCTGAATCTTTTTGAACAATTCTATATTTTTTAGAACAGTCTTTAATTTTCCATTAACTCTTAACTTACTATACAAATCTTCGTCTGCCGCATCTGCAGAAAAAATTAAAGTATTAATACCTCCAGAAAGAATTGAATGAGATTTTTTTTCTGTCAATAGTGAAGCGTTGGTATTTAATTTTACATTCAAAAATTTTTCTGAGGTGTATAAGAGCATTTTGTCAATATCTTTGCAGACTAATGGTTCTCCTCTTGATGCAAGAGTCAAAAAATCTATGTTTCCTTCGGCATCATCTATAATGTCTCTGAACAGTTCAAACTTCATTTGTCCCATATAGCCATTTTTTTTGTTAGTAAATGTTTTGTCAGTTTCAAAACAAAAAACACATCTATAATTGCAAATGGAAGTTGGCTCGATTTGTAATAAAGAAGGATATTCTTCTGTGATTTTTTTTCTAGGAAAAATCTCATATTTATACCTGCTAACCAAATATTGCGGAATTTTATCTTTTTCAATTATTTTCAATTCATCAATTACGTTTGGTTTTAAATCAAATAGATCTTGATTATCATTAATTGTACTATTTAAATCAGTCTTAATTTTTTCTACCACATCAAAGTCTTTCGATTTCAAATTAGATAAATTATTTTTATCTGATAACAATGTTACTAAATGTTTTTTTATTTCAATAACATTTTCGCTAGAACTCGAAACGAAATTTTCAAAACTAAAAGCTTTTTGATAAATTTTTTTTTCTTGTTTTTTCAAAATGTTTTACCTGTTATGTTTTATCCAATACTCAACTAATGGAATCTGCCACTTAAAATCAACATCACATCCACCCCATGATTTAATTGGAGCTATTTTTTTTCCCATCCACTTTTGAGGTAAAAGACCCTTTTTTAGATTTTCTAAACATTTAGGTCTTACTACTGACACAGACATATCGGCATAATAAACATTGCCTTGTGAATCTCTATCACAATTTAATGTTTTTGGATTGCCAAAATATTCAAATTTAACGAATGGATCCAGAGTTCCTGATTTTGTTAATTTTCTCGCTCTTAGTGGGCTCCACATATTATAAATTGAAGTTGTAACTGCAGAGTCAAATTTTTTATTTTTTTTCAAAATAGAAATTCCTTTGTCTATTAGTTTAGATGTGATTGTAGGAGCATTTGCAAACAAAAGAATAACTAAATCAATTTTTTTTTTTTTATTTTCTAATTTTTTTTTATTACATGATAAGAATATTCAAAAACATGGTCCCCTAAAGCTTTATTTGAATTTAAAACCGGTGGCCTTTTAATAAAATCAACATTATATTTTTTTGAAATCTTTTTTATTTTAGGGCAATCTGTAGAAACGTATACTTCATCAATAAATTTTGATTTTTTTGCTGCCATTAATGGATACTCACACATTGGCTTGCCTAAAACCTTAGCTGTATTTTTTCCTGGAAACCCCCTGCTTCCAGCCCTTCCAATCATAATTGCTACAATCACTCGAATTTCCCTTTTTTAAAATGTAACATCATTTTTTTTAATTCATCTTCAAATGTAAAGTCAGATTTAAAGTTTAACTTTTTACCATAGTTTGGTTTGTATGTATTTGGGTTTTTTATATAATGACCAGGTATTAATTTTTTTTTATAAATAATTTTATTTTTAAGACTTAATTGATCATAAATATAAGATAACATTTTGCTTATTTTTATTTGTTTGCTGCCAGTAATAATCAAGTGTTTGTTTGCGTATTTTTTATTTAAAATTTCTGCACTTGCTTTAGCAGCATCTTTTACGTTTATATAACGTCTTTCAGTTTTTTTATTTCCAAAATACTCTATTTTATTTTTTTTTACTGCATTTTTAATAATTAACCTTAAGCCATTACTTTTGTCTGCTCGATCTCCATAAAGAGATCCGTATCTTAAAATTGTAAATTTTAATCCATATTTTTTGCTGTATTCCTGAATATAGTCTTCGGCTGCTTTTTTGCTGCTTCTATAAAAGCCTCCTTCGATACTATTAACATAAATTGAACTAGCATATATCAATCTTTTTACTCTGAATCTTTTTGCAATTTCTAAAGCATGAACTGTTCCAAGAATATTGTTGTTTACAGTTCCAACTGGGTCATTCCAAGCAGAATTCAAATCAGATAAAGATGCAAAGTGAAAAATTATATCTTGATTTTTGCAGGCTTTCTTAAATTTATTAAAATTTAATATACTGCCTTTAATAAATCGTTGATTACTTTTAATCCAAATCGACTTTTTAATATCATAAATTGTGACCTTATGCTTTTTTTTAGTGAGTTCATCTGCAACGTGAGATCCGAGAAATCCACTTCCTCCTGTTATAATGCATTTCATAAAATACTATCTATAAGTTAAAAATTAATTTTTTTGGTCCCATTTAAATTTGATAAAGCTAAGTGGCTTATTTTTAATTTCTTTTTTTTTGTGAATTAAATTAGTTATATTCATAATTAAACTTTCTGTATTGCTTAAATTTTTAAAACCGTACCAAATTTTAGGTGGGACATTTATCCTTTGATATTTTTTACTGTCTGACTTTAAAGTTTTTATCTTTTTTACCACAGGACAATAAAATGCAAATTTGATTTTTCCCTTAATCACAAATAAATTCATATGTGCTTTGCTATGATATTTCCATGCTCTAGTTTCTTTTGAAGAAATTGAAGAAACATAAGTTTCACCAAAACCTAAAAAATTTTTGTCTTTAGATGAAAAATATTTAAATATTTTTCCCTTTAATTTGTGAATTACTTTGTAGTTATAAATTTTAATTTTTTTAAAATTACTCATATTATTTTTTTTGAAAGAATAGCCTAATCTGTCTAGTTGTTTCATTTTCTATTAGCCTAGGATTTTTTTCAAACATATTATACCAAATTGAAATATAATTTATAGTTTCTCTTAATGAAAGTTTAGTTTTCCAGTTTAAAAGTTTTTTTATTTTTATCGAGTTTAATTTAAGTAAAGTGCTTTCTTTAACTCTTTTTTCTTTTTCAACTTTAAATTTAGAAAATTTAAAATTTTTCGATAACATCTTAATAAGATTTAAAACACTCACCATTTTTTTTGAGCTAGGTCCAAAATTAAAGGATTCTCCATTAATTTTTTGATCTTTTACCAAGTGTGTGGCTAAAACTAAATATCCAAAAATAGGTTCCATTACAAATTGCCAAGGTCTAGTAGCATTTGGACTTCGTATAATTAAAGTTTTCCTATTACTCCAAGATTTAATGCAATCTGGAATAATCCTGTTTCTAGACCAATCACCTCCTCCTATTACATTGCCAGCCCTGCAAGATACTACTTTTATATTTTTTTTATTTTTTAAGAAACTTTGATAAAATGAATTGAATGATATTTCCGCAGAAGCTTTTGAAGCGCTGTAAGGATCGCTGCCACCAAGCTCATCAAATTCCTTGTATCCTCTTCTAATTTCTTTATTTTTATAACATTTATCGCTTGTAATAATAATTCCATGACACTTATGTTTTAATTTATTTAAACAATTTAAAATGTTTATTGTCCCAATTAAATTTGATTTCCACGTTTTAATAGGGTCTTGAATAGAGTCAAAAACTAGTGCTTGAGCTGCTAAATGAAAAACAAAATATGGTTTAGTTTTTTTAAAAACTTTGAAAAGTTTTTTTTCATCACTAATATCAAATCTATAATCTTTATAAACTTTAATTTTTTTGAAATATCTAAATTGGCCACTAGATCCTGTTTTCAATGATATTCCTGTTACTTTAGCTCCTAATAAGTGTAAACAAGCTACCAACCAAGATCCCTTGAAGCCGGTATGTCCAGTTACAATTATGTTCTTATCTTTAAAGATATTATTCTTAAAGTTCATTTCTTATTTCTGCATTAAAATGATTTAAATAATTTGCAGCCATTATTTCCGAACTAAAATTTTCTTCCAAATAAATTTTAGCTTTAATTGCCCTAAGTTTCCATTTTTCTTTATCATCATAAAATCTTATTAGTGCATCTTTAATTTGATTAGGTGAAGAGGGATCAATTATCTCACACTGATCTTTCGTTAAATACTCTTTAATAGCTCCAACCTCGGTTGTAATTACGGGAACTTCTAAAGCTATGGACTCTGCTAAACTTAAACCAAATCCTTCAAAAGTTCTTGTTAAAGATAAAACTAAGTCAAAATCCTTAATTATTGCATCGATTTTCTTGTCTACGTACCCCTTAATAAATATATGATTTTTCAAATCATTTTTATCAATTAAATTTCTTAAACGAGCAATCTCTTTTTTTTCTCCTCCTCCAATCAAATAGAATTTAAATTTTTCAAAATAAGTTTTTGGTAAAATATTTACAGCAGAAATTAAATCTTCATGTCCTTTATATTTCTCAATACGAGATATCATTCCAACTTTAATTATTTCATCAGATTGTTTTTTATTATTTGTATTATCATCTTTTTTTTTTACTCCATTATAAATCACTAGATTTTGTAATAACTGATTGTCAAAAAGATTTGATTTATGGAAAACACTATCTCTTGTAGCTTTTGAAATACAAATTACACTACTTAATTTTAGAGTTAGAAAATAATTAATAAGTCTTAAAAATAAGTTTAAAAAAGGTGGAGCATAAGTGCACGCATGATGGATTACCATTGATATAATCTTAATTTCATTTTTATTTAAAGACAATAATGCGGCCATTTCTTCCCGCACAGAACCGTATCCACCACATTGAGCAAGAAATACATCATAATTTTTTTTAGAAAATAAAAATTTAAATCTAATAAAAGAAATTAAAAATAATAAAGGTTTAAAAAAAAATAAAACTTTTCTTAAGATTTTATTTTGTATTTTTAAGTTAATGATATTTGAATATTTAACAAATTCTACTTTTTTTTCTAAAAGTTTCTCTAATCTTGGTAACCCTTGATTGTCAATATTTGTGTATATAGTAACATCTATTTTTTCGAATGCTTTCGAATTTAATAAATAAGCTAAGTAGCTATCTACTCCTCCCCAGAGATGTTGATCCCAAATAATAGCTAATGTTTTAATTTCTTTCACTTAGTTTTTTCCAAGATTTTTTTTAACTTTTTTAAATCTTCACTAGTATCAATATCGATTGACCTACTATGTGGCATCAAATAAAAACCAGTTTTTTTTCCCATAAAATTTTTTTTATTTATTACAAAATTCCTCTTTGCGATAAAAATTGCTCCGTTCAAGTAATAAAAAAAACCATTTTTATTTTTTTCGTCTTTAAATCTAATAGTATTATTCTTATTTACATTGACAACAAATTTGTTTCTTTTTTTACTTTTAGAAATTGATATTAGAGATTGAAAATTATCATCTATTATTTTTTTTATAGAATTATCAATGTCATTACTAGTTCTTAAGGGAGAGGTAGGTTGTAAAAGTAAAACATAGTCATATTTGATTTTAATTTTTTTAATCATATGTTTTACTGGCGCTTCCGCTTCAATGTGGTCGAAAGAAAATTGTTTTGGTCTTAAAAAAGGAACTTCGAAGCCTATTTTTTTTGCGATTAAGGATACCTTTTTACTCTCTGTAGACAAAACAAGTCTATCAATAAGTTTTGATTTTTTTCCTGCTTCGTACGTCCAGTCTAAAAGACATTTGCTTTTTTTAATTTTAATAATATTTTTATTTTTAATCCTTTTACTATTTAGCCTTGCAGTAACTACAGCGAGAATACTTTTATTCTTGTACATTAAAAATTATTTAATAATTTGACCACCTTTTTTAAATCTTCTATTTTAAGATTTGTGCTTGATGGTAAGTTTATTGATGAATTAAACATTATGATTGCATTTGATATTTCATACCTCTGATATTGCTTATATTTTTTTTGCAAATGTAATGGAGTCCATACTGACCTAGCCTCAATATTATTTATATTTAAGTATTTAATTAATTGTTGTTTTTTATGCTTAGAAATCTTCTTAAATCTCATTGATAACATCCAATTATTATTCAAAGCATATGCAGGTTTATCATCGTATGAAAAAAAACTATTTTTCTTAAGAGAGGACTTATAAAATCTATGAAAAAATTTTTTTCTTTTTAAGAAAAAATTTAATTTTTTTAATTGAGCTATACCTATAGCCGAATGTACATTTGATAATCTATAATTATATCCTATTTCGTCATGCCTATAGTTTAATTTATCATCTATTGCAGTAGTTGATAAATATTTAGCTTCATGAGCTAATTTTGAGTTATTCGTAAGTAATACACCTCCTGCGCCGGTAGTTATAATTTTATTACCATTAAAGGATATACACCCGACATCTCCGATTGTGCCAACATGTTTTCCTTTGAGCTTCCCTTTTTTAAATTTAGTTCCTAGCGCTCCAGCTGCATCTTCTAAAATTTTAATATTTTTTTTTTTACAAATGTTTAAAATTGATTCAATATTTGCAGCATTTCCAAAAGCATGAACAATAATTAGAGCTTTTATTTTTTTTTTTGTTTTTTTATTAAATGAAAAACCTTTTTTAAAGTATGTTTCCTCATTTATAAATTTTAGAGTTTTTTTAACATCTAAATTGTAAAAATTATCACAATCCATGAAAATTGGATTTGCATTTAAATATTTTACACAATTTGCTGTAGCGATGAATGACATTGTTGGAACAATAACTTCATCTTCTTGAGAAACTCTAAGCAATCTTAAACCTAAATGAATTGAAGATGTGCCAGAATTACAACAAATTGCGTTTTTAGACTTCGTGAAGTTTTTTAATCTATTTTCAAAAATATTGACAAAGTTACCAACTGAAGACACCATACCAGTATCTATACATTCAGTGAGATATTTTTTTTCTTCACCCGATAAATTTGGTATAGACAGATTAATTTTTTTCATTAATTTCATAATTTCCAAAAAATTTTTTCTCTCTTTTCAAAAATAAATTCTTATTGTCAATTATTTCTTGAATACCATCTGAAACATTAAAATTAGACTTGAATAAAAATTTTTTTTCTAATTTTGTAAAATCGACTCTATAATTTCTTGGATCTGTATCTCCTTCTACAAAATTTACTTTTACATTATCAATTTTTGATTTAATCATCTCTATTATATTTCTTTTTGTAAAATTATTTGAATTGCTCCCACAATTAAAAATCTGATTGTTTAATTCATCGCCTTTGGTCGTCAAAACTTTAAGTATGATTCTAGCAAAATCTTGAACATGACAATAAGGCCTCCAGGTATCAGGATCATAAACTTCAAGAATTTTATTTTTTAATAATTCAAGAGTAAATTCATTGACTGTTAAATCAAATCGCATTCGGTCTGAAAATCCAAACGCAGTTGCAAATCTTAAAGTAACTGTCTCAAAATTAAATTTATTACTATTTGCTTGTATAAAATTTTCTATTTCAACTTTTGCTTTTGCATAGAGAGATAAAGGTTTTAATTCATATTCTTCGTTAGCAAGAGTGTTGTCAGGTATAATTCCATAATTTGAGCAAGTTGAGACAAAAACTAATTTATTAATTTTTTTATTATTTAGGTAGTTTATGCAGTTTTTAATTCCATCAATATTATATTTTTGGTTTAATGACGGATATTTTTTTGTTATTGGATCACCAACGAGCCCTGCTAATAATACAACATCTGTAACATCGTTTAAAGCTAGATCTAGTTTTTTTAAGTCAGTGAAATCTCCCTCGATTAATTGATAATTTTTATTTGAAATAAATTTTTTAATTGCGTTTTTGTGATTATAAATAAAATTGTCTAAAACATTCAATTTAATTTTTTCTTTTAAAAGAAAATCTGTTGTAGCTGCGCCCACATATCCACCCCCGCCAATAAGAAGTATTTTTTTCATTTTCTATGATTTGAAAAAATAATATTACTAACAATTATTGACGTATGAATTTCCCTTGATTTTTTTATCATTATATAAATTTATTCATACAAAAATTTTTTAGAAATTCTAAGCCTATGCTTCTGCTTTTTTCAGGGTGAAATTGACATCCAATAATATTTTTCATCTTTATAATTGCGGGAAGTTTCACTCCACCATATTCTGTTTTGGCCAATGTATTGTCTAATTTTTTAGTAATAGCTATAAAAGAGTGAACAAAATAAAACTTTTCGGAATCAAAATCAAAAAGACTATGATTTTTTTTATCAATAAAAATTTTGTTCCATCCTATATGTGGAATTTTGTTGTTTTGATCTTTCAGTTTAATTCTATCTACAACACCAGGTATTAAATCTAGACCCTTATTCTCGCCAAATTCAAATCCTTTAGATAACAATATTTGCATTCCTAAACAAATTCCTAAAAGAGGTTTTTTTTCTTTATTTGCATAATCTTTTAAAACACTAACTAATCCTTTTTTATTAAGAAGTTTCATGGCATTTCCGAAAGCACCTACACCTGGCAAGATAACAGAATTTGCTTTTAAAATTTTATTTTTGTCATTAGTTAACTCTGCCTCAAATCCTACAAATTTTAATGCACGTTTTAAGCTTAAAATATTTCCACAGCCGTAATCAACTATTACAATTTTACCCATTTAAAGTTTCTTTAATGGTTTTAATAGAAAATCGATCATAATGGATAGCATCTGCTATAGCAATTGCATCAATTTTTGAAATACGTTTAAGATTTTCAATATGAGAGAGATCTCCAAACCCCCCGCTTAAAATTAATGGAACATTTGTATTTTTATAAATAAGGTTTATTAAATCATAGTCAAATCCTTTTCTAGTCCCCTCCTGATCTATTGATGTAAGCAAAATTTCGCCTGCTCCTAAATCTTGTGCTTTTTTAATCCAATCTACAACGTCAACTTCAGTTCTATCTCTTCCATTATTAGTATAAACTTCCCAAAAATTTTTAGCTCTTTTTTTTGCATCAATAGATATTACTAAACTTTGACTTCCTATCTGATCTGCAATTTCTTTTATCAAATTTGGATTTTTTACCGCAGCAGTATTAATTGCGATTTTATCAGCTCCGGCATTAAGTAATATATTAACATCTTCTAAATTTCTTACACCACCTCCTACAGTGATAGGAATAAAAATTTCTTTAGTAATGTTCGTAATTATTTTACTCAGATAATTTCTACTATAAAGTGTAGCAACTGTATCCATTAATATAATCTCGTCTATTCCTTCTTCATAATATTTTTTGGCAAATTTGTTTGGATCTCCAACAATTCTTAAACCTTCAAGATTTATAGGCTTTATTAAATTTTTATTCTTTATATCTAATCTTCCTATCAATCTTGGTGTTATCATCTCAATTATTATTTTTTCCAAACAGCGTGTTTCAAATGCCATATGTTATTTTTTTTTTCCCATATATCTTTTGACCTGAACTTATCAATCGTATTGTGAAATTCATCTTCTCTCATATCTAAATAATCTAAAATTTCTCTAAAATATTTTTTTGGAAATTCACCATCATACTTTTTTACAAGAGCTACTGCTTCTTCTCTGTTTATTATTTCATTTCTCACCTCAAGAGCTGCATCCTCCGTTGCTCTTCCTCTGCCAGTTTTGATAAACCATGTATAAAAATGTAAACCGTCAATTTTATCGTCTAAACTAGAGTATTTAGTATAAGTTCCCTCAGTTCTTCCGTCGGGATTTACCTCAAAATTAGTATTTTGAATTGCATAATAGTAATTAGATTGGGGGTTATAATTTAGGTAGTAAGGTAATTGAACAACATTTAATTCAGAGCCTTCGAGTTCTTGTTCTTTCAAAGGTAAATAAGGAATCAGATCATTTTTTCCTATGTTATATTTTTTTAATTCATCTATAGGTTCTCCACCAAAAAAGAGATCTTGTTCTCTGGTATAAGTATATAAGGCTGGATTAAAAGCACTTGATTTCGTCCAAAGATTGCCACCCAAACCTTTTTCAGCGTAACTATCACCATAGATAATCAATTTTATTTTTTTTTCAATTGCCAAACGAACAGGGAAATAAAATTGACCCATTGCAAAAGGTTGAAAAGGATGTAATAAATTTTTAAAACTTATCTGAGTCAAAAGTTTGTGAGTTTGTTTATTTGGAGTAAATAAAACATTATCTAAACCAGTTGCAATCCAACTTTGAAAATTTCTCCAACCTACCTCTGTATACATATGTGGTGCCCACGTACATGTGAGAGGATTCATTTTGAATTTATTTTTGATTACATCAGTTAAAAATCTACTATCTTTACCCCCACTACCTGGTAAGAGCACGTCATAATTTCCGTCTTTACTCCTAAATTTATTTAATAACTCAAAAAGTTCTTGTTCTCTTGATTTCCAGTCTATTTTCTTTTTCTCCTCATAGTATAAACAAGCCGAACAAATACCATCTGTTGAAAATATCGTTCTTTGTTTGACGTCATTCTTTTGATCTCTGTGTTGAGCAGATCCAATATATCTTAAACTAGACTCTACACATTTTTTACAAAATGAAATTTTCATTAAATATTTTTTAATTCAGATATTGGGCGATTACTTTTTTTTACAAAATTTGAGCAAAAATTTTTTCTTGTTTTCTGGATATTTTTTGAGTACCACCAATTTTCAACAGAATTTTCAATTTTATTGACAAATTTTGCTGCTCTCTCAGGATCGTAAAAAAGAATATTGTTATTCTTCAATGCTTTATAAAATTTTTTTGCATTAGGTCTTAATTTTTCAATTTTTTTATCCAAAATCAAAATTGTAGGTATATTTAAAAACATAGATATAAGAAAAGTTGTAGAATCGTTGTCGTGTATAACTAGTTTATATTTATGAATAATTTTTATTAAATCTTGATTTGCGTGGTCGAATGTAACATAGTTTGGAAAATAATTTTCTTTCATTTCGTAATTGAACCATTTTGATATATTTTTTGGATATCTAATAATAATATTTTTATCTTTTAGATTTACTGCAAATTTTTTAATTTGTAAAAGTTTATATAGTCTATCAATATTAGTTTTTGGTAAAGAGCTTATCCTGTAAGAAAATTTACTATGAAAATGGATACAAATTAAAATATCATTTTTAAATTTTAACCATTTTTTTGACTTTATAAAATTTAAAGGAAAGGCATTAAATTTTATAATTTTTTTTTCATTTTTGTCGCTCCATCCCCAAGACAAAAATTTATCCGCAACATTTATTTGCACATCTTCTTCAATTTCGTACTGAGAAGATCCAAAATTTCCACCATGTTGAATGATATAGTATTTTGCCCCATTTTTACTCATTTTCGAAACCCAAATTTTAAACACATCATTAATTTTATATTCATAAGCTGTAAAAATCTTTAAACATTTTTTAGGCCAATATGAATTTTCCAATGCGTTGTTTATTTCTTTAAAATCTTCTAGATAACTTTTGGGTATAAAAATATAAAAATTTTCCTCAAAAAAATCCTCAAAATTTTTTTTTCTTACTTTTTTTTTAAAAAATTTTTTTCTTTTTCCTAAATCTATCTCATTTTTTTTATATTCTGGATCTACCCATGAAAATGGAAATTGATTTAAATTAAGATTCAAAATTACATTTTTATAAAATTTAAGGCCGCAATTATTAATTATCACATCATTTTTAAAAAAAAATGAAAAGAATTTAAAAATCTTTAATTGCAAAAATTTTTTCAAATTTAAATTTGAAGAATTTTGTTTTTTGTAAAAAAGCTTTTTCTTTTTAAATTTTAATCCAATAAAATCTATGATTTTACTATATATCATTAGATTAAAATTGTTATCAACAATTTTCACATCTTTAAAACTTTCCGGAATTAAAAATTTTTCATCGAAATTGAAAGTATTGAAAATAAATTTTTTTTTATTTTTAATATTATTTACTAATTCCCATCTATCATAAAGAATATAGGTTATTGTTGTTAGCCAGGGGAAAATTATTATTTTCCAAAATTTCTCACTTTGATTTAAATTATGATAGTTATTTAAGTTTTTAAAAATCAAATTACTTTTTTTTTTAATAAATTCATTTAGAAACTTATAATCAGTTTTCATTTTTTTTTCATTGTGCCAATGATAATCATGCAAAGTTTTTTTTTTAAATTTTTCAAGTTCTTTTTCTGATAAGGAAGTTGGATCACTAATACAATGATCAGCTAAATATAAAGAATTCTTTTTTTTTACTTCTTCAAAATAAATTTTTTTTAACATTAGTAAATTAATTATATATTACTCAAGATCTGTGAGCCTTCCATAATCAGACCAATGCTCTTTCTGAATTGGAAAAATTCCTATTTTAATTCTTTTTTTAAGTAAGTTTGAAATAAAGTTATCCATATCAGTTTTTTGATTTTTTTTAATATGTTTTATTAAAGAAGAATTAATAATGTAGCATCCTGTATTAACAAGAATATTTTGTGAAGGTTTCTCCTCAATTCGTTTTAATTCTAAAAATTTATTAATTTTACAGACTCCATATGGAATAGTATGAGCGAGTTGAGAAGCAACGATTGTAAAATCATATTTTTTCTTTATGTGAAAGTTGTAAATACTTTTATAATCACATTTTAAAACTGTGTCACAATTAATAACAAAAAAGTCTGTATTTTTTTTAAATTTAAATTGTTTAATTATACCCGCTGTACCTAGTGGAGTTTTTTCGCTCAAATAATTAATTTTATATTTTTTTTTGATAAAGGAAAAAAATGTTTTAATTAAATTTCCTTTATAGTTTAAACTTACATAAAAATTTTGAAATCCTGCTTCCTGGAAACCTAAAATTATATGTTCTATCATTGACTTACCCTTGATTGGCACTAAAGGTTTAGGAAATATATCTGTATAAGGTTTTAATCTACTTCCTCGTCCTCCTGCCATTATTAATACAGGAATATTATTTTTTTTTGCTTTTAAATTATTTTTTTTATTAAATTCTTTATTTAAATTTATTATCTTTAGTATTTTTTTTTTATCATTAATTACAGGAATTAATTTAAACTCTTCTCTATAAGATCTTGAGATGTTATTTATTTTTTTTATTCCATATTCCTTAATATTTAAATTTTTTGGATTTTTATTTAAATACTTCTTTATTTTTGAGTTAAAGCTCGCCTTTTTTAAGATTGCCCTTCTAATGTCACCATCAGTTAAGCTACCCTTTAAAATCTCTTTACTATCAATCGCGAAAAGGCATTTTTCTTCATTTATTTCTATAAGTTGTAATGCTTTTCTGATGGTAATATTTTCGCTAACTATATAATTTTTAAATTTTTCCATTTTTTACTTCTTAATTAATTCATTAAATTTATAGTTTTTATTAGATTTTTTTCCCATTAATTTTTTCCAATAAATGGCTGAAATACCATTTCCTGGTCTCTTAGTAGTTAGATTTTGTTCATTAAAAAATTCACCTTTTTTTATGTTGTTTTTTGCTACGATTGATTTTCTAAGTAACTTTAAGATTTCTTTCTCTTTTTTTGAAGGTGTTTTAATTTTGTTTCCTAAACATACTTCGATATTTCTTATACCTTTTACTAAATTATTTAATTCATCTGGTATCAAGCTTGCATTATGATCTGGACCAATTAATTTTCGGCTTAAGGTAAAATGTTTTTCGATGATTTTTGCTCCTAGCGCAACTGCAGCCATTGCGACCTCTATACCTGGTGTATGATCTGATAAACCAACTTGAATTTTAAATTTTTTTTTTAATTCATTCATTGCTAATAAATTTACATTTTTTGGCTCTGTTGGATAGTCTGTGTGACAATGAAGAATTGTTATATTTTTTCTTTTAGTACCATTTTTAACTAAGATTCTAAGTGCATTTTTTATTTCTTGAAGATTTGCCATACCTGTAGATAAAATTATTTTTTTTTTAAAACTTCCTAATAATTTTAAATACGGATAATTAGTTATCTCACCAGAAGGAACTTTAAAAATATCAATTTTATTTTTATTTAAAAAATTTAGACTTTTTAGATCAAAAGCAGAGCATAAATATTTAATTTTTTTTCTTTTACAATATTTCATAAGTTTCAAGTGTTGTGAAAAAGAAAGAGAATATTTTTTTATGACATCTAATTGTTTTTTTTTCACTTTCATATTTTTAATTGCATATTTAGCTGTATCAGCACTTGGAATTACAACATCCTTGGGAATAAAAACTTGAAATTTTATTGCATCCGCTCCCGATTTTTTAGCAATATCCACTAAGTTAATTGCCATTTTATAGTTGCCGTTATGATTAATTCCTGCTTCAGCAATTATATAAGTTTTTAATAATTTCATTGTCAGATTAAAATAATTTTGAATAAAAATTAGATTTAAAAATTCTCATTTTTTTTTACTTTTCTTATTTTTTTTGCAGGTGATCCAAAGTAGACAATTTTTTTTTTACAATTTTTGTTAACAAAAGAATTTGATCCAATTATCACCCCTTCATTAATTAAAATATTCTGTTGAACAACTGATCCTATACCAATGTGTGATCCTTTTTTAATTATTACTGCACCTCCTGTTATTGCACCAGGGCCAATGCTGGTAAAATTATCTAGATTATTATCATGATCAATTGAACAGGAAGTGTTTATAATACAGTGGTTTCCAATATTCGTACCTATATTTACAACTGCACCAGACATAATCACTGAACCCTCACCTATCTTTACATTTTTATTTATAATTGCGTCTTTAGAAATTATCTTTTCAAATTTAAAATTTTTTTTAACTTTAATTATATCTTTTAAGACTTTTTGTCTTATATGATTCAAACCGATTCCTATCACCCCACAAAAATGCTTTCTTTTTTTAAAAACTTTTACAATTGATCCAATAACTCTATATTTTTTACTTTTATGTTTGACTACTATGTCGCCTACAACCTTTGTTTCATCTACAAATCCTAAAAAATTATAATTTTTATCTTTCAAAATTTCTTGAGAAACAGATCTGGCATGTCCTCCTGAACCAAAAATGACAATATTTTTCATATTTCTTAAATTTTATTAATATTATTTGAATTTTTCAAACACGACTTTAAATGACTCTGCTGCTTTAAAACCGCTTTCTGACCCTCTTAATGTAGCTAAAGCTTTTATACTTTTAAAACTTCTTGGAAATGGATGTTTGTTAAATTCAGATTTAAATATTTTACAAATTTCAATTTTCTTTTTTATGAAATCTGTAATATTGATAAATTGATTTGGTATGAATTGGTTTTTTTCATCATAATTGAAATTTGTTTCAGACAAAGTTTCATACATCATTAATTTTAAAAGTGACTTAATCCTAAAAGATTTTGCTGAACTAAGCACTGCATTTGAAATTATCTTATGATCGGTATGAGCATCATAATTAAAAGGGGTTAGTATTATATTTATCTTATTACTAATTAAAATTTTTCTAAATTTACTAATAAGTTCTTTTGTATTATTTTTCTTGAGTAAAGCGGGACTGTAGTTCATTAAAAAGATTTTTTTAAACTTATAAATACTCGATATTTTTTTAAGCCATCTATTTCTCTCATTTATCTCATATTTAGAATAACCATCTTTTTCCTTTGGGAAAGTAACTAATACGTAAAATAAATTGTATCCTTCTTTTCTTAGTTTTAGCAATGAGCCAGCGCAACCTATCGTTTCATCATCTAAATGGGGAGCAATTATTAATAAATTTTTTTTAATTCTCATTTTATTAAATCATAGATAGTTAATGTTTTTAAAATCTAAAGATGGTTTTATTTTAATTAATTTTATTAATGTATCGCTAGTTTTTACTAAAAGTCTTTTTTTATCAACAATTTTTCCTGGCTCAATATTATAATATATTTTTTTGATTTCTTTTACATCACTTACTCTAATTTTTTTATTTTTGTAAATAAAGTATGCTCCTGGATAAGGATTTTTTAAAGCATTTACTAATCTCTCAATATTTTTAGAATTCATTCTCCAATCTATTTTTCCATCTTCTTCACTTCTTCTTCTCCAATAATTTGACTTAGATAAATTTGATTTCAGCGTTTTCAAGTTACCTTTTAAAATATCATTTAATATTTTTTTAATTTGTTTTTTTCCATGAGAACATATTTTTTTGTAAAGTGTAGTTGCATTTTCTTTTTTTTTAAGAGAAATGATTTTTTGCGAAATAATTTTACCTTTATCGGCAAATTTATTTATCAAAAAAAATGTGCTTCCACTTTTTTTTAAACCTAAAAATATTGACCATATTAATGGATGTCTACCTCTGTTCATGGGTAAATTAGACGGGTGGTAACCTACTATTTTATCTTTATAAAGATTTATTAGTTTAATATCTATAAGTTGCGACCAGCCAATACAAAAAATATATTCTGGGTTTCTTGCAATAATCCACTTTGAAACTTTCTTAGAATTTATATCATTAGTATAAAAAAAAGGTATTTTATTTTTTTTCGCAAACTTTGATAAATCACAAAAGTCTGAATTAAAAGGAGATTTTTTTTTTGTACAAACACCTACTAAATCAATAAATTTACTTTTTTTTATTTCTTTCAAAATTATCTCCGAAAATTTTACTGAACCTATGAATAATATTCTCATTTAATTATAAAAACCTTTTTGATTAGTTGCGGGTATATGTGTTTTTTCAAGATAATTAATAATCTTATCTATAGCGTTTCCATTGCCATATGGATTATTAGTAACATTAATTTTTTTCTTATAAAATTTATTTATTAAAAATTTAATTTTATTTACTGATAGAGGTATATTTATAGTATTACCTACTTGCACGCGTCCAGACTGCCTTTCTCCTATATTAAAATTTATTTTGTTTAAATATGGAGCTTCTAAAATTCCACTTGAAGAATTACCTATCATTCCAGCACAATAATAAATCATTGAATAATAGTTTTTTTGTCCCATAGATTTAAGATAATGAAAATTTCTAGCTTTTTTACATTCTTTTTGAATAATATCTATAAAAATATTGCTTCCAGCTTCAACCCCAGGAAATGAAAATATAAATTTAAATTTTGGCAATTTTTTCAGAGCTTTGATCAAAGTTATTATTTGTGTTTTTTTTGAAATAGTTGATAATGTTTCTGGATGGAATGTGACTAAAAAAGTATAACTATCAATTTTTATTTTTATTTTTTTTTTCTAAAATATCTTTTTTAATAGGCTTAAAATTTTTTAAATTATCTCCAGCTAAAGCCCCAACATTTAAGACCCTATTAGGAGACTCTCCCATCCTGATTACTCTATTTCTGTATATTTTTGTTGAAACAAAATGAAAAAAGGACATTTTAGTTAAAGAGTGTCTAATATGATCATCTATTAATCCTTTTGTTAACTCTCCGCCATGAATGTGAGCAATTGGTATTTTTAAAAAACTAGCTGCTATCCCAAAGCCAAATATTTCCCATCTATCACCTAAAATTATAACTAAATCAAAATTCTTTTTTTTTAAAAACAAGGTAAATTTTTTGATGGCTTTAGATAAATTAAATAGGATATCACTTTCATTTTTACATTGAGTAGAAATTTTGATTTTATAATTAATATCTATTTTATTTCTTTTTATATATTTAATAGTATTTCCAAATTTTTTATCTAAATGAGATCCGGTAACAATAAAATTTGTTTTAAATTTTTTATTCAAATTTAATTTAAATACTAAATTTTCTAATAGACCAAATTCTGATCTAGACCCAGATATAATAGCTATTTTTTTTTTCATTATTTAACTTTTAAATTTTCCTATAAAATACAAGTTTTTATCTTTTATTAAACCATCGATAACATAATCGTTATATTTTGGTTTAATTTTTTTGTTAAATAGTTTTATATATTTGTGTGGACTTGTTGTTGTAAAATTTTTTAAGTCTAAGTCATTAACTGAAAATGATTTAATTGACAATTTTCTTAAAAAACTTAAATACTTTTTAATTTCATCAATTGACAAATGTGAGAATGAGTCTCCATTATGAAAATGATCTATTTTTGAAGAAAACTTTCCAATTTCCCAGTTAGGTAGACAAATAATTTCTAATTTATCATCGTTAGAAAATTGAATTATATCCTTTTTATATAATTTGTCATAAGAAACGACAGAATTTCCATAAATTTTTTGCAAATATCTAGTAGCTACATAGATCGAGGGAAAAATATCAATTAATAGAAATTTTTTTATGTTTTTAAAGTTTTGTTGAATAAGGTGAATATTTGAACCAAAACCTCCGCCAATTTCACAATAATTTTTAATTTTGCTTAAATCGCAAAATTTATTGATAAAGTCAATTTTGTTACAAATTTCTAAATAATGAACAGAATAATTTTTTTTTTTTAAAGAAAATTTATTTTTACATCCAAACAAAGTAGTATTTTTAATGTTATAATTTTTTATTAATTTTATAACATTTTTATTTCTTGAAAAGACATATTGAACTTGATTTTGGTAGGCTTCAAACAACCTTCTGTTCAAAATTTCTTGCTCTTTAAAAAATTTTCCAAAAGTAAAAAAATTTATCAACCAATAAATCGATCTTTTTATATTTCCAGAAGTTACTCTAGCATTTAAAATAACTGAGTCATCATAACCTAATCCTATTCCACTTGAATTATCTCTAAAATTTTTTATTCCATTATCTTTAAGGTTTAAATATGCAATCTCACCTAATTTAAAGTAATGATTAGATTTTTCATGTAGATTAATTTTTTCTTTATATTTATTTCTTAGCAATTTCAAAAGCTTATCTTTCATAATTAAATTATTTATTTTTTAAGTAATCTATTTTTTTAATTAGTAATCCGTTTTTAATTAAATAAATTTTATCAAAGTTTCTGAGAGTTTCCAGTCTATGGGAAATGGATATCACTGTTTTATCTTTTAAACTAAATATATTCTTTAAAACTTCTTTTTCAGTAAAAGAGTCTAATGAGCTAGTAGCTTCATCTAAAATAAGTATTTTAGGATTATGAACTAAAGCTCTTGCAATACCTAGCCTTTGTATCTCTCCGCCAGACAAATTAAGGCCTCTCTCATTTAAATTTGTTTTTAGGCCTTTGGATAGTTTTTTAAACCAATCTAACAAGCCTACTTGTCTTAAAATATCTATAAAATATTTATCACTCAAATTTTTATATTTTTCATTTAAACAAATATTATTTTTTAAAGTGTCATCTAAAATATAAATCTTTTGTGGTATATAACCGATCAAATTTCTCCAACTATTAATAAATTTTTTCGTAGACATTCCATCTAGAGTTACATCCCCATTTTTAAGATGAAGAATATTTGTTAGAATTTCTACAATAGTACTTTTTCCAGATCCGCTTGGACCTATAATTCCTACTTTTTCCCCTTTTTTTATTTCTATCTTTAAATTTTTAATTTCAAATGACGAACTTGAAGTATATTTAAATTTTTTTATCTCTAGGATAATTGATTTTGAAAAATTTATTTTTTTAAACTCTTTAGTTGAAGGATTGTGTAACTTGTTATACTCAGTTATTTTTTTAAAAACTACATCTAAAGCTGGCTTGTTAAGTCTCATTCCCTGTAAACTAGAGATTATTTTGTTAACTGATGGAAATAGTCTTGCGAATGCTACAAGGTAAATAGGAAGAGCAGCGATAACTGTATTAAGATCAATTTCAAAAATTTTTACTGAAATGAGATAACCAGACAATATTCCGATTAAAACTAGTTCTAGTAAATACCTTGGTAATATATTGTATAATGCATTTTTGCCTAAAGCGTCAGCAATAATAGAATTAAAATATTTGAATTTTGTTAAAAAATATTTTTCACTAAATGACATTTTTATGTCTTTTATTCCTCCAAATACTGATTGTAAAAATCGAATCTTTTGATTTTCGAATTTTTGTCTTGTTAAACCAATTTTAGAAATTCTCGATCTCAAAGCAAGATAATATACTGCTGAAAAAATTATTACTAAAATTGATACTGCTAGTGATGGAAAAAAATTATAATAGTATAGAAAAAGTACGATAATAATAAAAGATATTGCCTCTATTATTAATCTTAGATTATTTACTAGAAATTCTGTTAATTTGTCTATTTCAAGTATAGAGTTTCTTATAAATTCAGAACTACTAAGGTCTTGAATCGAAAAATAATCTTTATTTAAATATTTTTGATAAAAATAATTTGAAAGTTTTTTGTTAAAATTTATAGTAAAAATATTTTGGTACCAATTTACATAAATTAGAAGTAAAATTTTTATTATATAAGAAATAAAAAATATAGAGATTAAAACTTCAAATAAATTATCTTTTGAAAGAAGGTTTGAATATGAGACAAGATTTTGAAGGAGTTGATTATTTGTAATGAAATTTTCATTTAAAATTATTTGAGAAATAGGTATTAGTAATCCTAAACCAAATATTTCTATGAACCCACTGAATAAAACAATTGTTATAAGCCAGGGTAGTTTTTTTTGATCTTCAGAATCGATTAAAGATAATAATTTTTTATCAAAAAAATTCATTTTTTAAATTTCATTAATGTTTTTTTGTAATTAACAATAGCTTTCTTTTTTTTGATAATATATTTAATATATGTTGTCGTTTTTTGGAGTATTTGCCAAAACTTTTTAATCTTTCAAAAGAATTGCACAAAAGAATTATGTTCGAATTCATCTTTAAATAATTTTTGGAAATGCTTATTCTTCTAAAATTATTCAATTTAGATTTTGTAAAAATTATATTTTTGAATTTGAATTCATTATTTGAGTTGAATATTGATGCAACATGACCATCTTTAGCAACCGATAAAAGTATTAAGTCTGGTTTAAAATTAATAGTATTATTGTAAATTTTTGCAGATTCAAAAAAACTTAAGTTTTTTTTTAAAATGGGGAAAAATGTAAATCTATTCTTTTTATTTAAGTTCTGAAAAAAATTCTGATTAAGGAAATTTTTTCTTTTTTCAGCACATCTTTCATCTGAGAGATAGATATTTAAGTTATAATTTTTATACAATTTGTTAATTATATTTTTATTTATTAGTTTAGATGAATTGCCACCAGTTAAAATTAAACGTAAAGTTTTTTTTTTATTTTTTTTTAATTTTTTAATTAGAAAATTAACTACTTGTTTATTCCATTGTATTTTATTTAAATATTTTATAATCATTAACTTGTTACCAAGTTAGTTATTTTTTATTTAACCGTTAATAACCTTATTCATTAAACTTCGGTTTAATCGTTTAATCTATATGAGGTCTCAATGCAGGATTTGCAGATTTTGTTTTTTTTATATCCGCCAGGTGTCAATAAATCTTCTCTTAATTTTTTAAATTTTACACCATTCCAGATTTCAGAAATTGATAGTTTTGTTAAATTTCCCATAGGCATTTTATTAGCAATGTGAGAGCAGCAAGGTATAACACTTCCATCACCTCTAATTGTAATTCGTT
>MDTB01119309.1_pt1 | contig 26919 bp, 30 predicted proteins | sample 811161 | NCBI WGS metagenome assembly MDTB01 (sample SAMN05326650, study PRJNA326480) | marine metagenome | isolation source: seawater | place: Mediterranean Sea | collected 2009 | reverse complement strand
GGCAAATATTATTGCGGCACTTTTAGGTACGTTTTTTGGTAATCCTATCACTTGGCCATTCATAGCGTCCTTTAGTGTAAATCTTGGACAAATAATACTAGGGAGAAACGTGAGCAATTTTGAGACTTTTTTAGGAGATTTTGTGGAAGCAGGTGAAGCTATCTGGAGGAGTTTTAAGTCAATTTTTGGATATGGTAACAGCGACTGGGATATCGTATTTTTGTTCTTCTACGATTTATTATTACCATACTTCGTTGGTGGATTCTTGTTAGGTGCAGTGATTTCAATTATAAGCTATTTTATGTTTAGGCCCATTATTTATGCTTATCAAAAGGCTCGTCGAAAAAAGAAACAAAAACGATTAAGAAAAATTAGAAAACCAAGTAGCTCACTCAAGCAAGATATAAAACTATGAGGAATATCGATGAAAACAGCTAAACTGAGATTAGGAGTCAATATAGATCATATTGCGACGGTTAGAAATGCGAGAGGAACTTTTTATCCAGATCCATTAAGAGCGGCAAAAATTGTTAAGCTGGCTGGTGCCGATGGAATAACGGTGCATTTGAGAGAGGATAGAAGACATATTTTAGAAAGTGATGTAGAACGAATAGTTAAAGATATTGATTTACCCGTCAACCTTGAAATGGCGACAACAACTGAGATGCAAAAAATTGCTCTTCGATATAAGCCAAACGCTGTTTGTCTAGTGCCAGAAAACCGGCTTGAACTTACTACTGAGGGAGGCTTAAATGTTGTTGGAAATGATAAGATGCTGGAGGAATTTATAGAACCTCTTAAAGAGTCTAATAGTAGGGTTTCTTTGTTTATCGCCCCAGACAAAGATCAGATTGATGCTGCAAGTAGTATTGGAGCATCAGTTGTAGAACTTCATACAGGAGAGTACTGTGATTCCCATCACAAAAAAGCTATTGAGAGTAAAGCGATAGAGTTGAGAAAGATTGTGGATATGGCTAAATATGCAAAATCTATTGGTTTAGAAGTTCATGCTGGGCATGGGCTTGATTTAGAGACCGTTGGACAGATAGCTTCTATTTTGGAACTTGAAGAATTAAACATAGGTCACTCATTGGTAGCGGAGTCTCTTTTTGTAGGACTTTCGCAAGCAGTTTTGAGTATGAGGCTTGCTATGGATCAAGCCAGAAAAGCATTAAGCTAAGTTTGGGTGATATTCGTATGATTATTGGATTAGGAATAGATTTAATAAACATAGATCGGCTTAATAGAGTTCTCAGGAAATATGGAACCCGTTTTACGACACGAGTCTATACTATATCCGAGCGAAGAAAAGCAGAAAATAGGGCTAACGTATCAGAAACATATGCCAAACGATGGGCGGCAAAAGAAGCGGTGATAAAAGCTTTGGGTATGAAGTCAAATATGGGCTTTAACTGGAGGGATATTAGAATAACAAACAAAATAAGTGGGCAACCTACGGTATTATTGTCCGGTAAGCCATACACACGATTATGTCAGATTTTACCGAAAAACCATAAGGCGAATATAAGCCTAAGTATTACTGATGATCGTCCTTGGGCTCAGGCTATGGTGATAATAGAAGCTTTGCCGATAAGCCCTAATGTTTTATTTAAAAAAGCAACCATTGATAATTTTACAAGGAAACGTGTTGGTGAATAAGCTGAGGAAGCAAAAGAAAAATGGTGGAGTTGTTGAGTTTTTGAAGACAATTCTTTACGCATTGATTTTAGCCGGAATAATTAGAACATTACTATTCCAGCCTTTTTGGATTCCATCGGGATCAATGAAACCAACTTTGCTAGTAGGGGATTTTATATTTGTTAATAAATTTGCGTATGGATACTCGCGTTATTCATGCCCCTTTGCGATTTGCCCCATAAGAAATCGATTATTCGAGCGATCTCCAAAAAGAGGTGATGTAGTGGTTTTTAGGCATCCAGAAAATGGCAAGGATTTTGTAAAAAGACTTGTTGGTCTACCTGGAGATGTAGTGAGATTGAACGAGGGAAAGCTGTTTATAAACGAATCTGAGGTCGATTCGACAAAAGTAGAAGATTTTATCGAGATCAAGAGCTCTCAGGGTCCGTTGGGCTCGATCCCAAGGTGCAAAAATGCACCAGTTGCTTTAGGTGGCTATTGTTCTAAGGATCATTTTATAGAGCAATTGACGGAGGACTTTTCACACTCTGTTCTTGATATAGGGTCTTATTTTGGGGATAACACCCCAGGTTTTGAGGTGCCTACCGGACACTATTTCTTTCTAGGTGATAACCGGGATAATTCCTTGGACAGCAGATTTGGGATTTCGTCCGGTGGTGTTGGATATGTACCAGCAAATTATTTAATTGGTCGAGTGGATAGGATCATTTTTTCGTCAGCGGGCTCTTCAATGCTTTACTTTTGGACTTGGCGAGCAAATAGATTTTTTAAGGCAGTGAATTGAAACTCACAAGAGATCAGCAAAGTTTATGCGATAATCTTGGCTATAAATTTAAGAATCCAAGCTTATTAGTTGATGCTTTAACGCATTCTTCGTTAAACTGTTCTACAAAAGCTGATAATCAGCGCTTGGAGTTTCTTGGAGATCGCGTGCTTGCCCTAATTATTTCTGATGCTCTTCTAGAGACTGATCCATTAGCCAGGGAAGGACAGCTGGCGCCAAGATTAAATGTTTTAGTAAAAAAGGAAACATGTGCTGAAATTGCTTTGAAAATAGGCGTTAGTTCGGCACTATTGATGGGTAGATCTGAAAATATTTCTGGTGGTCGGCAAAAGGCAGCTATTTTGGGAGATGCTATGGAAGCGGTTATCGCCGCAATGTATATTGATGGTGGCTTGGAATGTGCTAGAACAAGTGTTTTAAAAATTTGGGAAAATCACCTGAGAAAAGCACCTGATGCTAGCTTTGAGTCAAAGTCTTACTTGCAAGAGTGGGCCCAAGCGCACGGAATGCCTCCTCCAACTTACAGAGAGACGGATAGGATCGGCCCAGATCACGCACCAGTTTTTCATGTGTCTGTAACTTTACAAAATGGCGAAACAGCGACAGGTTTTGCTTCATCTAAAAGAGGAGCAGAACAGGAAGCAGCTAAAAACCTTCTGTCAGAGTTATCTAAATTAGTATGACAAAAAAAGCAAATAGATGTGGATTAGTTGCTTTACTAGGTGAGCCTAATGTCGGCAAGTCAACGTTAATAAATTCATTTATTGGAACTAAGATATCGATAGTGACGCACAAGGCTCAAACTACACGAGATAGGGTAAGGGGAATTTTGATAGAGGGGAAGTCACAGATTATTTTGATAGACACCCCAGGGGTGTTTACTACCATAAAAACTCGCCTTGATCAGGCAATGGTCTCTGCGGCATGGCAAGGTGCGCTTGGTGCTGACATAATATTGTTTATGTTAGAAGCGAATCGTGGGCTGACAACTGACGCAAGGTCAATAATCAACTCGATAAAAAATAAAAAAAACTTGGATTGCCGATTAGCTCTTGTCCTAAATAAAATTGATAAGGTTAAGAAGGAGAAACTTTTGATATTGGCTGAGCAGTTAAATTCTGAATTTAACTTTAAAGCTACATTCATGATTTCTGCAGAAAAAGGCCAAGGTGTTGCTGAGCTTAAGAAATGGTTATCAACTAACTTACCTAAAAGCCCATGGTTATATCCAAACAAGCAAGTGATGGATATACCGATAACGATTTTTGCAGCGGAATTAACAAGAGAAAAGTTATTATTTAGGCTTCATCAAGAGATTCCTTATAAGCTGACAGTTGAACCTGAGGATTGGACAGAATTATCAGATGGTTCTCTTAAGGTTAATCAGATTATTTTAGTGGCGAATAAACGATATAAAGGCATGGTTTTAGGGAAAAAAGGTGAAATAGTTAAATGGGTTTCTACTAGTTCCAGAAAGGAGCTGGCTAAGATTTTAAACAAGAGAGTACATCTTTTCCTCAGGGTCAGGGTTAAAGAGAATTGGTATAATGAACTTAGGCGGTTTAAAGTCTGACTCTGAGATTTATTGATAGGGATACGATGAATTCTGAAAGACTTACATCAAAGTTTTGGATTTCTGCCTATATAAAGAGGCGAGAATCTCAGGGAATTCCAGTGTTTATTGTTAAAAAAGGCGACGAGGTGGCAGGAGCTATATTAATAGTGATCTCAAATCTAAAGGGTTTTTCCACAATTTTTACGCAAAGCATTGACGCTGAGGGCAATCGGATTTGGCTGGAGCTTACAAGTGGTTCAGATATTGAGATCGCTGAGACAGTAAAAAAACAGAAAGATATTGATCCTGATATATGGATTTTGGAGGTAGAGGATCCGAAGGGTAAAAATGTAATTAATGAAAGATAATTAAATTGAAGAGCAACAAAGGATGAAATGGGAAGATGAAGGGATAATGTTGGCCGCTCGTCCTTATGGAGAGAGGAACATAATAATCGAAGTCTTTACTGAGTCACATGGGCGTCACCTTGGGATGGTCAGAAACGTTAATAAGAATAAATCTGCGAGTCATTTTGAGCCAGGCGCTCAATTGAAATTGGTTTGGGCTAGTCGGCTACAGGAGCAACTAGGGGTATTTTCAACAGAAATTCTTAAAAGTAGAACCTTAAACTTGATACACAAGAAAGAAATCTTATTGGGTTTTAATTCAATAATATCAATTTTGTTAACTGTTCTACCCGAAAGGGAACCTTGTCAGAGTATTTACTACAACAGTATTAATCTAATTGACTCAATTGCAATCAACAGAGGGTGGCTCGCAGACTATGTCGAATGGGAGTTGTTCATATTATCTGAATTGGGATATGGCCTCGATCTCTCCACCTGTGCTTTAACAGGAAGTAATTCCAATTTAGCTTACGTTTCTCCAAAGACGGGCAGAGCTGTTTCCAAGGCTGCGGGAAAAGATTGGAAAAATAGGCTTCTTCCATTGCCTGATTTTCTTATCAACAGAGATAGGCCTAAAGAACTTACGCTCGACTCACTTGAAGATGGATTCAGGTTAACTGGGTACTTTTTAACAAAGTGGTTATTGAATTCTCTAAATAGGAAACCACTTCCTGGTGCCCGAGATAGATTTTTAAAAGCTATATTAAATTAGCTGTTTGAATCTTCCAAAATTCTTCTAGTTATTATATTAGCTTGTATTTCTGCGGCTCCTTCGAAAATGTTAAGTATTCTTGCATCGCATAAAACTCGACTTATTTGATATTCTAAAGCGAATCCATTTCCACCATGTATTTGCACTGAATTATCAGCTACTGCCCAAGCCGTTCTTGCTGATAGCATTTTAGCCATACCAGCAGGTAAATCGCATCTTCGGTTTTTATCTTTCTCTCTCGAGGAGAAATAGGTCAGCTGTCGGCTAATCATTATCTCCACAGCCATAGTCGCTATTTTGGAGTAGATTCTTGGAAAATTGATTATTGTTTTACCAAACTGTTTTCTTTCAATAGCATACTTTAATGCTAGGTCAAATGCGTTTTGTGCAACTCCTACCGCCCTTGCGGCGGTTTGTATACGAGCACTTTCAAATGTTTCCATTAATTGTCTAAATCCGTGACCCTCTTTATCACCCAAAAGGTTTTCCCTTTTTACTTTAAATTTATCAAAACTTAATTCGTATTCCTTCATCCCGCGATAACCTAGAACTTCAATTTCTGATCCACTAATCCCTTTTGATGGAAAAGGATTTGCTTCAGTTCCGGCAATTTTAGGTGCTAAAAACATTGAAAGCCCATCATAGCTATTATTTTGAGGGTTAGTACGCGCTAGTAGCGTCATCATGTTTGAACGAGACGCATGAGTAATCCAAGTTTTGTTACCAGTTACGTAATAGTTTTGATCTTTAAAAATGGCTCGAGTTTTTAGTGTTGCCAAATCTGAACCGGTATCAGGTTCTGTAAAAACGGCAGCGGGTAAAATTTCTCCCGAAGCTATTTTGGGTAGCCAGCAATGTTTTTGTTTTTCTGTTCCTCCACTTAGGATCAATTCTGCAGCTATCTCACTACGAGTGGCAAGACTCCCTACGCCAATGTATCCTCTTGAAAGTTCTTCTGAAACGACGCACATCGCAGTTTTTTTCATCCCTAGGCCTCCAAAGGCTTCCGGAATAGTTAAGCTAAAAACCCCAAGATCACTTAAGTCATCAATGATGGATTTTGGGATGAGAAGGTTTTTGAGATGCCAGGAATGGGCAAACGGTAAAATTTTGTCCTTCGAATAACGAAAAAACTGGTCTCTTATGGTTTCATACTCTGGTTCTAAACTTGTATTGGCGAAGGATGGCAAGTTTATCGTCTGCTTAAGATGTTCGGTAAGTTCGCGTCTTGCACCATCCGAATTTCCAATATTGCAAAGGGTTTTTATCGACTCACAATCTAATTCATCAAGCTCTTCTTTTTTTAAACCAAAGTCATCAAGCCTGATATATTCTGATTGGGACATTTGTATACCACCCTTTAATTGAGAGAGATACTCGCCAAAAGCTATCTGCAAAATAAGATTTTCCCGCTCTCCGAATTGGGAGTTTTCTTCCAATTTTATCGCCCACTCAAGCATTTGTTTTAAGCTTTCAACATAAGTGGCAATCCATGCATAACCGTGGGCTAAGAATTGGTTTTTAAACAAATCTGAAGTGGATATTTTGCCATTTTTGTTGCAGGTCCGATTCAATCTTTTTTTAGCGCTAAACAAAACGGTGTTGAGGCTGGGTATCGACCGATGGCATAAATCAATACAAGGTTTTTTCAGGTATGTTTTTTCAGTAGATTTGTCTTGTTTGTTCATTTACCTTTAGTCCTGTGTTTGCCGTCAAGTTTTTGAACTATTACGCATATTAGTTCACGCAGTCAAATTAGTAAAAAATCAAAACATGTGTCGACTTCTTTGACAGGTAAAAATTTAAATTGTTCTTTTTCGGCTTCAAAGTTTTTAAGATGATTGTTTACAATTAAAAATAGGCATAAGATCAACTCTTAGAAAGTCGTCTACTGGGTGTCAATTGAATTAGATATTAACAGATGTTTTGAAGAGGTTGGTATGGAGACAATACATGGAACGGTAGTTGAACTGAAAAACCGAGCTGTACTGATAATGGGTAATACAGGATCTGGTAAATCATCTTTGGCGCTCAGACTTTTGGCATTAGGCTGTAACCTAGTCGCCGACGATAGGGTGTCAGCTTTTGTGAGTGAGGACCGGGTGCTGTTGAGGGCACCAAAAGGACTGCCGGCTGGTATAGAAATTCGCGGTGTCGGTATTGCAAATGTTCCACTAGTTTCTGAGGCCTCACTAGCTCTAGTTGTCAACCTAAATAAGCCTGAGTCCCAAAGAATGCCGTATTTAGTCGATAGGAAAATAGATATTAAAGGTATTTCAGTCCCACTTTTTGATTTCCAAGATATAAAAGATCCCGCGAGTGCAATTTATATAATGCTTAAGCACGGTTTAGCTAACCTAAATTGATTTGAGAGTGTGATAGAGCTAGAAAATTAATCCGATGCGAAAAAACAAAAAAAACAAAGCGATAATTATCACGGGTCCTTCAGGCGCAGGAAAAACTTCTGCAATAAATGTCTTAGAAGATGTTGGTTTTGAACCTATTGATAATATACCGATAGAGTTGATGGGGAATCTTTTATTAGGAACAAAACCTGTCAAGCCAATTGCTGTTGGAGTAGACGTTAGAACCCGTGGTTTTTCAGCAGAAAATTTGCTAAAAGAAATAGATATTTTAAAGGAAAACCCTGGAGTGCAGGTCAAGTTATTGTACCTCGATTGCCAATCTTTTGAGTTAGAAAAGCGATATAATGGGACAAGACGACGACATCCGCTTTCAACAGGAAATACATTAAACTCAGCCATTTACAGGGAAAAAAAAGAAATAGAACCTTTAAGAGAGAAGGCAGATATTTTGTTGGATACTTCACAATTAAATCCAAATCAGCTTAAACTACAATTGATCAAATCTCTTAGTTTAGAACCGAAAAACTATATGAGTATAACAATTCAATCTTTTTCTTACAGGAAACCCATGCCACCATCGGTTGATATGTTGTTTGATTGCCGGTTCTTACGGAATCCATACTGGATACCAGAACTGCGAAAATTGACGGGAAAGGATCTGGCGGTTGCAAGGCAAATTGAAAAAGATGAGAATTGGGAAATTTTTTTTCGCAAAACAGTTGGTCTTTTGGAGTTTCTACTGCCAAGATATAAGCAGGAAGGAAAGACATATTTTTTTATTGGTTTTGGTTGTTCAGGGGGACAGCATCGATCTGTTTTTACTTCAGATCGGATAGCTAGAGAGTTGGAGAAACTGGGATGGGCGGTCACAGTCGACCATAGAGAATTGGAAGGAAAAGATAATTAATAAAGGTGAAATATTTTGATTGGAATAGTGATAGTTGCGCATGGTGGGTTAGCTAAAGAATACTTATCAGCTATGGAATATGTCATAGGACCTGATCTTGGTATAGAAACCATATCTGTTTTACCTACGGACAATGTTATTGAAAAGGAACATCAAATTGGTAAAGCGTTGTTGGAAGTAGATCAAGGGGAAGGGGTAATAGTTGTAACCGATATGCATGGCTGTACACCTGCGAACTTAGCTTTGAAGGCTTGCAAAGGTGATAAAGTTAAAGTTCTTGTTGGAGCAAATTTACCACTTCTGTTAAAGCTTGTAAAAGTGAGAAAATTATCTTTTGATTCAGCTGTTAATTTGGCTTTAGATTCCGGAAGAAAATATATTAATTCTTATAGTCCCAGACAAAAATGAAGTTTTAAGTTCTGATTATGATGGTATTTCAGAAGACTATTAAAAACAACAAAGGGCTTCATGCTAGAGCATCAGCAAAACTAGTAGAAATCGTCGAGTCCTATGAAGCTGATTGCGAAATATCAACGGATAATGTTTCCGTTTCAGGCGGGTCTATAATGGGTTTACTGATGCTAGCTGCATCAAAGGGTACCCGCATATCAATAAAAGTTTGGGGAAATCAGTTTGCGGAGCTAGCAAATGCAATTGATGACTTAATTGAAAAACGATTCGGTGAGGAAATTTGAAACTATCGGGTTGGTTTTGCAGGTGTTTCGTTATAGTCATAGAAGCCTTTTTTGCTTTTTTTCCCTAACCAGCCAGCTTCAACATATTTGACCAATAGGGGGCAAGGTCTATATTTCGTATCTCCCAATCCATCATGAAGAACATTCATGATGGATAGGCAAGTATCCAAGCCTATAAAATCCGCCAACTCAAGAGGTCCCATTGGATGATTTGCTCCGAGCCTCATAGATTGATCTATATTTCTTACATTACCAACTCCTTCGTATAGGCTATATATTGCCTCGTTTATCATTGGCATTAAAATCCTGTTTACAATGAAAGCCGGAAAATCTTCAGACACGCTAGAAGATTTTCCTAGTTTTGAAACGAATTCTTCCAATTTTCTATACGTTGAGTCGCTTGTTGCGATGCCTCTAACTAATTCTACTAAGTTCATCAAAGGTACAGGATTCATGAAATGAACACCCATAAAATTTTGGGGTCGCTGGGTGGCGGAGGCTAAGCGCGTCACGGATATTGATGATGTATTAGTTGCAAGTAGCGTATCGTCGTTAAGAAAAAGCTGAATTTCTGAGAAGATATTGCTTTTTGTTTTTTCGTCTTCGGTTGCTGCTTCTATGATTAGGTCACATGATGCAAAGTCTTCCAGCTTCTGTGCTAAAACAATATTTTCGGCAACTGTTTTTACTTCTTCTTTAGAGAGTTTATTTTTCTTTTCCAGTTTAATTAAATTATTTTTTATTTCGTCTTTTGATGAGCTAAGCACCTCTTTATTGGAGTCAAAGGCTAAAACTTTAAAACCGGAAACTGCGCATACTTGCGCTATTCCTTTTCCCATCTGACCCATGCCTATTAATCCAACAGTTTTTATCTTCATCACTTAACCCGTACACATGTTCTATTTTAAAGTTTGCTTTCTAGCTCAGGTACTGCTTCAAAAAGATCTGCTACGAGACCATAATCTGCTATTTGGAATATTGGTGCCTCTTCATCTTTATTTATAGCAACTATCACTTTACTATCTTTCATTCCCGCAAGATGTTGAATGGCGCCGGAAATTCCAACAGCTAGATATAACTCCGGAGCTACTACCTTTCCCGTCTGACCCACTTGCCAATCGTTTGGGGCGTAGCCTGAGTCAACTGCAGCTCTTGATGCTCCAACCGCTGCGCCAAGTTTATCGGCTAGTTTTTCAATTATTTCAAAATCATCTTTGCTACCTACGCCGCGACCTCCAGAAACAACAATTTTTGCAGATGTTAATTCTGGTCTATCAGAATCTTGTACTGTGTCTTCAAGCCACCTTGAAAGGTTAGAGTTTTCACTTGGGTCCGTCTGCTGTATTGGTGCTTTATTAGATCCAATCTCGGTTGCTGTATATCCGGCAGTCCTGATCGTACATAGCTTTACAGGATCAGAGCTTTGCACTTGTTGTAAGGCGTTTCCTGCGTAAATAGGCCTTTCAAAGGTGTCAGAGGATATAATTTTCGAGACGTCAGAAATTACCATAACATCTAACAGAGCTGCAGCGCGGGGCATTACATTCTTTCCTAGTGCTGTTGCTGCGGCTATTACATATTTAAAATCTTTTCCTAGATTGGATATTAGTTCTGAAAGGGGTTCGGCTAAACCATTTTTGAATAGCTCACTGTCTGATACGATAACCTTTTCTACATCTTGAAGAGTCGCTAATTCATTTGCGGCATCACTACAATTATATGAAGCACACAAAATGGAAACCTTGCCTAGTTGTTTTGCTGCTGTCAAAGCTTTTGCAGTTTGATCCAAATTTAATTCACCATCAATAATATCAGCTATTAAAAGTACGCTCATTTCAAATAACTCCTGACTCTTCTTTAAGTTTGCTAATCAAAGCCTCTACTGAATCTACTTTTATACCTGCTTCCCGATCAGGTGGTGCTTTAGTAGTGATTATCTTCAAACGGTTCTCTATGGAGAGACCTAAATCCTCGGGCTTTTTAATATCTAAAGGTTTTCTTTTTGCTTTCATGATATTTGGAAGGCTTGCATAACGGGGTTCGTTTAGACGCAGATCAACTGATATAATAGCTGGCAGATTAAGTTCTATTTTTTGAAGCCCTCCATCAACTTCACGAGTTACTTGCGCGGTGTGGCTATTTACTTCCACTTTTGATGCAAAAGTCGCTTGTGACCACTGCAGCAGAGCAGAAATCATTTGGCCTGTAGCGTTCATATCGTTATCAATTGCTTGTTTGCCACACAAAATCAGGCTTGGTTTTTCATCTTTCACGATTTCTGCGATTAATTTTGCTACGCTTAGTGGCTCTATGTCATAATTAATATCGGTCGTGGCTTCAATCAGTATTGCCCGATCTGCTCCCATGGCAAGTGCCGTGCGTAATGTCTCTTGTGCCTGGAGAACTCCAATACTAATGGCTACGACTTCAGTTGCTTTACCGGATTCCTTAATTCTTATCGCTTCTTCAAGGGCTATTTCGTCGAATGGATTCATTGACATTTTTACGTTTGATAGGTCTACACCCGATTGATCGGACTTGACTCTAACTTTCACGTTGTAATCTATTACTCTTTTTACAGGCACCATAATTTTCATATACTTTTAACTCCTACTTTAGCTAATTACCCTTTACCCGTTTTATATGAATAAAAAAAGTTTTTAAAGCACGAAAAACGACTCTATTAAGTATATTTTAAGCGCAAATAAATTTTGATACTGAATTAGTTAAGTTTGTCTGAGATTTATCGCGTATTCCCCGGTATCCAATGAATGTCGCCATTCTTTAGCTTGTTTTCAAAACGTGCTGCGACAAAGAACCAATCGGAAAGCCTATTTAAATATTTTAACGCTTCTGGATTCACTAATTCTTTAGATGCTAATTTAACAGCGTATCGTTCTGATCGACGGCAAACTGTTCTGCAAAGGTGTAGATAGGCAGCGGAGGGCTCTCCACCTGGTAGCACGAAGCTTGTTAATGGTTTTAACGACACGTTCATATCATCTATTTGTTTCTCAAGCCTTTTGACCTGTATACTTACTATCCTAAGTGCAGTTTTATCTGTGGGAGTGTTGTTTTTGATACTTGGATTACAAAGGTCCGCGCCAACGTCAAAAAGATCATTTTGAATTTTTTTCAGTTCTGGAATCAATTCCTCAGAGGAATAGAGTCTGGCTAATCCAACATTAGAATTTAGTTCATCGACCGTGCCGTACGTTATAACTCTTAAGGAGAATTTTTTGGTTCTGTTGCCGTCACCGAGAGCGGTTGTCCCATTGTCTCCAGTTTTGGTATAAATTTTATTCAATCTAACCATAATATTAACCCTTTTTTAAGTAAACGAACAATACAATCAAAATTATTGCTATTGCCTGTAATATAATTCTAAGGCGCATTATTTTATTTGCATATTTTCTATTGAATTCATTGCCTTTTGAGAACCCACCAACCCCTATCATAAGAACTATTAATACAGCTAGACATACTATGATAATTAAAAAGTAGAGAGGGCTATCCATTTTTTTCCTCGATTAATGTGACAAAAATTTATTTTATTGACTTATCTGAACAAAAAATCTTGTAAAGCGGTTGGTAAAAAACGAGTGATAATGTTTGCAAAGTGTGTAGGATATGTAACAAAATACCTTTTTTTTGGATTTCTGGAATTTAGTGCAAGGATTAATTTTTTAGTAACGTGCTGAGGTTCCAATTCAAAGAAGTTTTGCTTTTGCACCGCGGGCTCTGAGCTAGCGTAAATGCGGGGTATTATTCTTTCTACGTACGTGTTTGAAAGATAAGAATTGCGCCAATCTATCCATTTTTCAAAATGTTCTATAGAGTTTTCCCTAATGGAAGTTCTAATCGGACCTGGTTCGATTAATACAAATTTTACGGAAGCCGATGTTTCTTCGCGTCTCAATGTATCAGTGATAGCCTCCAAAGCAAATTTAGTAGCGCTGTAGGCTCCTCTGTAAGGTAAAGCTGTAAAACCTAAAACAGAAGAACAATTAATGACTCTTCCATCTGGACTGTTTCGCAGGAGTGGCAATGATTTGTTTATAAGATCTACATATCCAAAGAAGTTGACTTCAAAAATATCCTGCAAGGCGCCGCGTGGTAAATCCTCTACGGCTCCAGGTAATGCATAGGCGCCGTTATTGAATAAAGCGTCTAACTTATTTCCGGTTAAACGCGAAATTTTTGAAACAGCTTTACTAATTGTCTTCTCATTCCTATAGTCCAAAACAAAACTTTCCAGGCCAAAGTTAGACAAGCGAGTGCAATCAGATTGCTTTCTGCAGGTTGCAAAAACTCTCCAACCAATGCTTTTAAGTTTTCTTGCTGCGTCTAGGCCGATACCACTAGAGCAACCGGTGATTAAAATACTTTTGTTCATTTGCCATTATTTGTTGCTAGACCTTACTCAATACTAACGTTAAATGTAAGTTATGAACGATCTAGATGATGAATTAAACCAAATAGTTGACCCGGTGGTTATTTCTGAGAGCTTAAGTAGTGCCCTAAGTGAGCGTTATCTAACTTACGCTCTGTCAACAATCATGAATCGAGCTCTTCCAGATGCGCGAGACGGGTTGAAACCAGTTCATCGAAGAATATTGTTTGCTATGAGAGGGCTAAAGCTAGATGCTACAGGCGCTTTTAGGAAATGTGCGAAGATAGTAGGCGAAGTGATGGGAAACTATCACCCTCATGGTGATAAGGCAATCTATGATGCTTTGGCCCGCTTGGCACAGGATTTTAATTTAAGATATCCATTAGTTGATGGACAGGGTAATTTTGGAAATATAGATGGAGATAATCCAGCGGCACAACGATACACTGAAGCACGGTTGACAAAAGTCTCAGAGTCTTTGTTGGATGGGTTGCATGAAGATGCAGTTGATTTTCGAGAAAATTATGATGGTTCTGAGCGAGAGCCAACCGTGTTGCCGGCTGGTTTACCTCAGCTTCTTGCTAATGGTTCTTCAGGTATTGCGGTTGGTATGGCAACCAACATACCGCCTCATAATTTAGAGGAGCTTTGTGATGCGCTTATAGTATTAATAAAAAACCCATCGGCGGACACTGAAACTTTGGTCAAAATTATACCTGGTCCCGATTTTCCAACGGGTGGAGTAGTGATTGATGACCTAGAAACTAGAGTTGAAAATTATAAAACTGGAAGAGGCAGCTTTCGTGTTCGTGCTTTAATTAAAAAAGAGGAAACTTATAGAGGTATGTATCAACTAGTGGTAGAGGAGATACCATTTCAGGTACAAAAATCCAAACTGATTGAAAAAATTGCGGATCTTATAAATGAAAAGAGAATCCCCGGTTTGGCAGATATAAGAGATGAGAGTGATGAAAATGTAAGGATTGTTTTAGAGCCTCGTGCAAAAACAGTCGATCCAATAGGTTTAATGGAAACTCTTTTTCGAAATACAGATTTAGAAATAAAGTTTTCGCTTAATATGAATATGCTTATTGATGGGTTAACACCCAAAGTATGTAGTCTAAAGGAAACACTAGTAACCTTCTTAAATCATAGGAGAGAAGTCTTACTACGAAGATCAAGGTTCCAAATTACTAAGATAGACTCAAGACTTGACATATTGGAGGGTTATATACAAGCGTTCGCTAATTTAGATAGGGTAATTGAAATTATAAGAAACGAGGATAACCCAAAACTAGTTTTAATAGAAGAATTCGAACTAAATGAGACTCAAGCTGAAGCGATCTTGAATCTTAGATTGAGGGCCTTGAGAAAACTTGAGGAGCAGGAATTGAAAGAGGAAAATTCAAAACTACTAATAGAAAGGTCAATGCTGGATGATTTAATTGAAAAGGAGCAGTTACAATGGAAAGAAATAAAAAGCCAATTACAGAAATTGAAAGAAAACTTTGGAAATTTGGGTCCAAATGGAAAAAGAAAAACGATTTTCAAATTAGCACCAAAAATTGAATATGTTGCAACTGATTCTAATATCGAGAAGGAAGCTGTGACGATCGTTTATTCGTCAATGGGTTGGATAAGGGCTATGCGAGGTCACATCAGTTTGGACTCAGAATTAAAATATAGAGATGGAGATGAAGCAAACATTATTTTTCATGCTTTTAACACGGATAAGATCCTTGCTGTAGCCACTGATGGAAAATGTTTTAGTTTACCCATAAGTGGCTTGCCTGGTGGACGTGGTATGGGAGAGCCTATAAGGCTTATGATAGAAATACCCAATGAGACAGAGATTGTTTCATTGGTGCTTTTTACCCTTGGCGCAAAGACTTTGGTGGCTTCAAATGCTGGTAACGGTTTTATCGTTTCTCATGAAGATTTATATGCGCAAACAAGAAAAGGTAAACAGATTTTAAATTTAAAGGCAGGTGAAAAACTGACTGTTTGCGCTCCTGCTAATGGGGATCGTGTAGCATCAGTTGGAGACAACGGAAAACTTCTAGTTTTCCCTATTTCGGAATTGCCAGAAATGTCGCGCGGAAAAGGGGTTAGACTACAAAGATTTAAAAGGGGGGGATTGTCAGATGCTCGAGTTTTTGAATCTCTGGAGGGGCTTTCATGGAAAACTAGCGGCAAAAAATATCGCACCGAAACTGATTTATCAGCATGGTTTGGAAAGCGCGCTAGCTCTGGTAAACTACCCCCATATGGATTTCCCAAAAACAAGAAATTTTCACTCTGACCCGTTAATTATCGTTAAAATCTTATTTAAAACACCGTTTACTAGTTTCGGTTCTTTTCCTTCAGGAAAGAAGGCTTTTGCCAAATTTATAAACTCATTTATGGTTGCCTTTGGAGGGGTTTTGTATAATAGAAATTCTGCAGTAGCGGCTCTAAATAATGCTCTTAAAGTGGGATCTATTCGGCCAAGATGCCATGAGTCTTTTAATGATTTGTTGGTCAATTGATCTATCTTGCTTTGCTCTTTTACAGCTTTTCTCACAATGTCTTTAAACATTTTTATGTCAGCATAGCCGTATTGAATTCCATCAATTTGTACGCCAATTCTGTAAGATACAAATTCTCGTGTAACCTCATCAAAAGATAATTTTGAGACCTCCATCTGAAATAACGCTTGTAAAGCGTAGAGTCGTGCAGCCGATTTTTTTACGTGAGAGTTCGATTTATAATTAGTCTTCTGCATATTGGACTCGTTTCTCAACCATCATGATTGTTCACTTGCTACAGAAATCTTTCTTTTATAGCTAGCAGCCAAAGTAAGGCTTCTGCTGCGTTACCTCCTTTGTTTTGTTTTGACGGATTAGCACGCTCAATTGCTTGTTCGTAGTTCTCTACAGTAAGAATGCCGTTCCCGATGCATATCCCCTGAAGCCCCAATTGGGAGAGTGCGCTAGAGCTGTCTGAAGTTACAGTCTCATAATGAGTAGTTTCACCCCTAATAACGCAGCCCAAAGCAACAAAGCCGGAGTATTTACTAGATGCAAAATTTATGGCAGTCGGAATTTCTAATGCGCCAGGCACTTCTATTTGTTCAATCTTGTTAGTAGCTTGCAGTAATACTTCCTTGGCACCGTCAACTAGACTCGTAGTAATATCAGGATAGTAGGGTGCTACGACAAGAAGTACCGATGGTAATGATTTAAACTCTGGCAACTTTTTTACTTTGTTGGGTTTGTGCTTCATTAAGTTAACTTATTTTTTTTGTTGATACTATTTTTAGGCCGTAGCCTTCTAGTCCGACGACTTTGGGCGCTTTCGAGTTAGTAAGTAATACAATTTCATTTACACCAAGCGCCAGCAATATTTGAGCCCCAATCCCATATTTTCTTAAAATTTGGGTCGCGGGTCCTTCCAAATCAATTTTCATGGTCATATCCCTAAGTAAAACTACTACCCCACAACCGTTCTTTGCTATCTGATTCATTGCATTTTTCATCTGCTCCGATTTTCCTGGAGTTAAGGCGAGCATATCTTCAAGTGGATTTGCTGTATGCATTCGCACCATTACTGGTTGGTCATTTGTGATGTTACCTTTCGAAATCGCTATGTGTTCACCTCCATTTATTTCATCGTAAAATATTTGTAATAGCCATTCTCCTCCAAAGTCAGAAAACACCTTTTTACGCAATGTTTCTCTGATTAAGTTATCATGCTTTCTGCGATAAGCGATCAAGTCAGTGATAGTTCCGACTTTTAAGTTATGTTTTTGTGCAAAGGCTATCAGGTCGGGCAGTCGTGCCATCGTTCCGTCATCATTCATGATTTCACAAATAACACCAGAGCCATTTAGGTTAGCTAGTCTTGATATATCTACTGCGGCCTCTGTGTGACCGGCTCTAACCAGTACTCCACCGTCTCGTGCTCTCAAAGGGAAAACGTGTCCTGGAGTTGCTATATCTTGTGCCCCTGACTTAGAATTTATTGCTACAGATATAGTTCTAGCGCGATCGTGAGCGGAAATCCCTGTTGTGACTCCCTCGCGAGCTTCGATTGAAACGGTAAATGCAGTTTCGTGTCGAGATGAATTTGATGCTGCCATAAGAGGTATGCCTAACGCATCTAATCTTTCTGAAGTCAAGGCTAAGCATATTAAACCTCTTCCATAGGTAGCCATAAAATTTATTTTCTCTGGGGTTATTTTTTCCGCAGGTATAATCAAATCACCTTCATTTTCTCGATCCTCATGATCTACCAAGATAAACATTTTGCCATTTCTTGCATCATCGATTATCTCTTCAATGGAAGATATTGGCGATTTTTCGTTATTCAAATCCATTTAAGCTTTCATTTCCTTTAATCTTGAGACATAGCGTGCCAAGATATCGATTTCGATATTTACTTTATCCTGAACTGCTACTGTTTTCCAGTTTGTCACCTCTTTTGTATGTGGTATCAGGTTTACATCAAATATGGTTTCTCTTACATCATTTATAGTCAGGGATGTTCCATTAAGTGTAACGGACCCTTTCCGAGCAATGAAGGAAGCTAGTTCAAACGGGCACTCTAATGATATCTTTGTGCTACTTCCGATTCTTTCAATACTAATTACTTTTGCGACACCATCCACATGTCCCGTAACAATATGCCCACCCAGCTCGTCACCTACTTTCAAAGAACGCTCCAAATTTATTAATGAACCAATTTTCCAACATGTTTTAGAGTCCGATAAAATAGTTTTGGAGATTGTCTCTTCAGAAAGACTCACTTTATACCAGTTTTGGTCAGCGGAGATGCTTTTCTCAGTGACTGTTAAGCAGATACCATCATGGGCAACTGACGCTCCAATATCTAGATCGCTCAAGCTAAATTCACAGGCTACTGTTACAGTCAAGTCGCCATTTTTTTCAATATTTAATATTCTTCCAATCTTTGTTACGATACCTGTAAACATTTTATCCTCTAAAATTTAAAATTAATGGTTTTGTAATATAGCTTTTTATTAGAATATTTTTCAAGAATCTGCCAGGTTTCTGCTGGGTGCCCAAGTAATTTCTATATTGTCATCAAGCTGAGTCATGTTTTTTATTATAAATTTTGGGTAAAGATTAATTTCCGAGGGAACACGTGTAAGTTCTCCTATCGATTTAACGCCACAGCCTCCCAAAATAACGCCTGCGCGGTACTCCACCAGTTTGTCAATCAAGTTATTTGATACGAGATCTGCTATTAATTCTCCTCCGCCCTCGATGAGTAGAGAATTGATGCCTTTTCCCGCCAAAATTTTCAACAAGTATTTCATATCGAGCTTATTTTTTTGCTCAGGTACTTTCAAAATTTCGATTTTTTTACTTTCCCACAACTTGAAATTTTCAATATCTGGACTCTTGCCACAAATTAAAATGGACGGTAATTTCATCAGGTTTTTTAAGATAGACTCAGATGGATAAACAGAAAGATTTCGATCTAAGAATAATCGCAAAGGCGTTCTAAATTTTGAAAATGATCCCCGTGTGTTTAAACTAGGATTATCAATACTAAACGTTTTTGTTCCCACTAGAATTGCGTCAGCTTGCACTCGCAAAAGTTGTGCACGTCTTCTAGCCATTTCGTTGGTAATCCATTTACTAGTTCCGAGCCGAGTAGCTATTTTGCCGTCTAATGACATTCCGAGCTTGGCAGTTACGTATGGTCGGTTTTTTACTTGTCGGGACAAGAAACCGGAGGTTATATCTTCAGCCCAAGCTTTAGCAGATGGAATGAAGTCAAGTAATATGCCCTCTGACTTCAATCTCTTGAAGCCTTTTCCGGAAACTCTAGGATCCGGGTCAGTTAATGGGCAAACTACTCTTTTAACACCTGCTGCTATTAGCCGATCTACGCAAGGTGTTGTTACACCAAAATGAGCACATGGTTCTAGGGTAACAAACACTGTTGCGTTTCGAGCATTATTTCCCGCCTGGGCTAAAGCAATTGTTTCTGCGTGGGGTCTTCCGTCTTCACCGGTCACGCCTCTGCCAACAATTCGATTTTTTTTGACTATCACGCATCCTACGGATGGATTTGCGCCAGTTTGTCCTAGTCCCCGCTTAGCAAGCTGAATAGCAAGTTTCATGAACCTTAGATCAGTATCTTCACTGGGCCGCAATTATTTCTCTTCCTTGGGAGGTATATGACTTCGCAATTCAACAACAAATTCTTCAAAGTCATTAGCAGCTTGAAAGTTTTTGTAAACACTAGCAAAACGTACATAGCCAACGGTGTCAACTCGCGCGAGAGTTTCCATTACAATTTTACCTATTACGTCTGACGGTGTTTCGATATCTCCAAGACTTTCCAAACGCCTTACTATTCCAGTAATCATTTGCTCAATCCGATCCTGCTCAACTGGTCTTTTTTGCATGGCAACCCTGATTGATCTTTCTAGTTTATCTCGATCAAAGTCTTCCCTCCGGCCATTTTTTTTTATCACGACAAGATCACGAAGCTGTACTCTTTCATAGGTGGTGAACCTTCCCGCGCATCCTGGACATGATCGTCGCCGGCGTATTGAAACATGATCTTCTGCGGGGCGGCTGTCTTTGACTTGCGTATCAGTATTTCCGCAAAAGGGGCATCGCATTTTGAAAACCTTACTTATCTTTCCAAGCTTGACCGTAAATCAACATTGTCACCCTTGACAAGCGATTTATGCGATTTGAACTCGTTTATCTCCCTTTATTGATCCAAAAATGATCTGAGTTTTCGACTTCGGCTTGGGTGTTTCAATTTTCTAAGTGCTTTCGCTTCTATTTGTCGAATTCGTTCGCGCGTAACCGAGAATTGCTGACCGACTTCTTCAAGCGTATGGTCTGAGTTAACACCTATACCAAAGCGCATCCTTAAAACCCGTTCCTCCCTTGGCGTTAAGCTAGCCAAAACCCTTGTAGTTGTTTCTTTTAAGTTTCCTTGAATAGCATTATCGAGAGGTAGAATGGCATTTTTATCTTCAATGAAGTCACCTAATTGACTATCTTCTTCATCCCCAATAGGTGTTTCCAAACTTATGGGCTCTTTAGCTATTTTCATTACTTTTCTTACTTTGTCTAATGGCATTTGCAATTTTGTCGCCAACTCTTCCGGCGTAGGTTCTCTTCCTATTTCGTGAAGCATTTGTCTGCCAGTTCTGACGAGTTTGTTAATAGTCTCAATCATATGAACAGGTATTCTAATTGTTCGCGCTTGGTCTGCGATTGATCTAGTGATTGCTTGTCGAATCCACCAAGTTGCATAGGTAGAGAATTTGTATCCTCTTCGGTATTCAAATTTGTCAACCGCCTTCATAAGCCCGATATTGCCTTCTTGGATTAGATCCAGAAACTGTAATCCTCTATTGGTATATTTTTTTGCTATCGAGATAACTAAACGAAGATTAGCTTCCACCATTTCTTTTTTCGCTGAACGTGCTTCCTTTTCTCCTTTTTGCACCTGCTGAACTATTCTCCTAAACTCAGAGATATCTACCCCTATATATTGTCCGATTTCAACCATTTCGCCTCTCAGTTCGAGGAGTTGATCGTTGAATCTTTCCATTAGGTTACTCCACCCGCGAGTAGTTTTTTTACTTATTCTGTTCAGCCATTCTGGATCCAATTCTGACCCTTTGTATTCCGTAACGAACTCCTTACGATTTATTCGGGCCTGATCAGCAAGTTTGACCATGGTGCTGTCAACGCCCATAATTTTCCTGTTTAGTCCGTAAAGTTGGTCGATTAGAGCTTCAATTCTATTATTGTGGAGATGAAGGGAATTAACTAAAATCACTAATTCTGATCTCAATCGTTGATAGTCTAACTCTTGGTTCGAAGAGAAAGAATTTTTTGCACTAGTAGCCGCCTGCATCCTGCTATCTTGCATCGTAGAAAGTCTTTGATAGCATTGCGCAATTTGGTCAAGTGTACCCAGTACACGCGGTTTTAATTCAATTTCCATTGCGGCTAGAGAAAGGTTAACGTGATCGTCTTCGTCTTCGTCTTCGTCTTCGTCTTCTTCCTCATCTTCATCAAAGCGCGAGTTTTCTTCGTCCAAATCACTATCAGTTGGATTATTCGCTTCTTTGTTACTTATATTTCCTATATCTTGATTGGGTTGATTAATTTTTGGAAGCGTATCTTCTAAGCTACCGTCGGCCCCAACTTCTGCACCCGTTGATTGACCAAAGGTAGTTTCTAGATCAATAACATCACGAAGCATTATTTCTTCTTCTAAAAGTTCATTTCGCCAAATTGTTATTGCTTGAAATGTTAAAGGACTTTCGCATAGCCCAGAAATCATAGTGTTTCTACCCGCCTCAATGCGCTTAGCGATCGCTATCTCACCTTCCCGAGAAAGTAATTCCACTGAGCCCATTTCACGTAGGTACATTCTCACCGGATCATCTGTTCGATCAAGATTTTCAGCGCCACTCTGAGCAGCTACCAGCTCACGAGACGAGCTGGTGTCATCGGCGATTTCCTCCTCTTCACTGTCCTCTTCCGCGGCTTCTTCATTTTCAATCACGTTTATACCCATTTCCGAAAGAGTTGCCATGACATCCTCTATTTGTTCGGATGATACGTGCTCTGGTGGCATATGCTGGTTCAGCTCATCGTAGGTGATATATCCGCGAAGTTTTGCTTGAGCCATCATTTTTTTTACTGAGGACTGACTCATATCTAACAGAGTGTTTACTCCATCTTGGTCGTCAAGTTTTTTTTGTTCCGGTTTAGATGCTGGCATAAGGGTCAATCCATTTTATTTTCTTCTGGCACAAGTTGCACCGAATCACTTTGTTAGTTGACGCAACAATCACCTGCGAATCACTGATTCGCAAGTAAAGAATCACTTTTTCTTCAACCAAATTTTACCTTTGATCATTAAATTCAGTCGTTCTGAGCTTTCTTTCATCATTTCATCTGTATTTAAGACTGGAGACTCAGATCCTTTTCTCGACTCCCGTAATGTTCGGTTAGCATTTTTTATGCGGGAAGTTAAGTCTTCCGTTGCTCCATGAGTTATTTCGTTTTTGGCGATCTCAATTTCTTTGTTTAACTGGTTTATCGAGTTATGATTCCTGATGGCATCGATAATTGCAATTTTAGCGTTGGTGTCGCCCGCTGTTTTGAGTAGATACGGATGTAACTCTAGATGAGGAATTTTATATAGTATCTGTAATGCATTAAATTTTATAATGTCATTAATTCTGCGCTGAAATTCCTCAGTAGAGGTGGTTTCTGAAATAGGAATTTCTTCTAAAATTGCATCACGAATTTTTTTTAAGTCCAAATATTTAAAGTTAACTTTAGAAAGCTCATTTTCAAGTTCATACGCAACAGTTGGATGATTCATTGCTCCTACAAGAATGACACCCTCATTAAACTGGACTTCGATATCTATATTATTCCATTTTTGACTTAGTTTGGAGTGTCGAGTTGCGATCAAGGGTCCTGAATTTGTTGTAAATTGTGATTGCTTTTCTCTATTGGAACCATAAGCACTTTGATCTTGGCTTTTTGATTTGAATTCGTAAAAAAATTGTTGTTTCTTTTCTTTTACTGCTGTTGAAAAATAGTGGCGCAAATGGGAGTTTTTTATTTTTTTTATTTGCTCATTTAACTTTAGGTCTAGAGAGGCCTTTCGTTCTGGGCTATCATAAATTTGATTTTCAGTTAGGTTATTCCAAAGCATGTCAATTAGTGGTAATGCGCCGTCCATAATAGTCCTCAAACTTTCTATTCCTTCCGATTTTAAAATGTCGTCTGGATCTTGACCAACTGGGAGGATGCCAAAGCGCAGGCTTTGGTTTGCCTCTATAAAGGGAAGTGCAAGTGATAAGACACTTGCTGTCGCGTTACGACCGGCTTTGTCTCCATCAAGCAAAATAATTGGCTCACGATTAAGCCTCCATAGAAGTCTAAGTTGTGCTAGCGTCATAGCAGTTCCCATTGGTGCCACTGCATTTGGAAACCCCGCTTGGAATAGCGCTATAACATCCATGTAACCCTCTACCACTAATAATGCAGATCCCTTTTTTATATTTGTTCTTGCATTACTGTAATTATAAATAATCTGTCCTTTAGAAAATATAGAGGTTTCGGGTGAGTTGAGGTATTTGGCTTTCGCATTTACATCAAGAGCGCGTCCACCAAAGGCAATTATTTTATTTCGCTCATCTTTTATAGGGAACATGAGACGATTTCTAAATCTGTCGAATGGTTCTTTATCATTTTCTGATATCATGCAAAGCCCCGATTCTATTATGGCAGTCGTTTCAAATCCTTTATTTTTCAAAAAACTGCACAATTTATTGCTGCTTTTAGGTGCAAAACCGATTCCAAATTCGGTAACTGACAGTTTATTTATTCCGCGTTCTTTAATGTATCGCTGACAGCCATTAGCATCAGTTTTATTTAATTGATCAACAAAAAATTGAGACGCTACATGATTTATTTCATAGAGTATTTCCTTATTTTTTTCAGATTCTTTCTGAAATTTGTTCCCCACAGGTAGTTTTATTCCGGCTCTTTGAGCAAGAACAGTTACAGATTCTGGGAATGAGAGATTATCATATTCTTTCAAAAAAGTGAAACAATCGCCCTTAACGTGACAACCAAAGCAATAATAAAAGCCTTTATTTGCGTCTACGTGAAATGAAGCTGTTTTTTCGTCATGAAAAGGGCAGGGCGCCCAAAAGTCTCCTTGTCCCACGCGACTTTTTTTTTCATCCCAACTTACTTTTTCGCCTATCAGATCTGAAAGTGAAATGCGAGATCTCAAGTCTTCAAGAAAAGATTTAGATATATTCATTATAATCACAACTTTAATTTTGGGTCAGTTTCTTGATTCTTTTGAAATTAGATCAGAGACTAAAACATTACTTAAAATTTTGCCAGTTTTGTTGGAGAGAAACCGTAAAAATTGCACATCTTTATTTTTTGTTAATACGAGTATAGTGTAATCAGGTAAGTAAGTCACAGCGTTTAACACTTCGTTTTCATTCAGAACAACTTTTGGTTCAATTTTTAAGAGACTTTGTGTTTTTATGTTTTTGTTTATCGCGATTGATAGAAGGGTTACAATAATAACAAAGCCGATTATCATTATTAAAGTCATTATCAATGTGGATATACGAAGGATACGTAAGTGATTTGGTTCCTTTGCTGAAGTTTCCTTGGCAGGGGTAAAGAGGCTTTTCATGGTTAGATCTTTCAAAAGTACGATTAGTGTTGTAGTAACTGACGAAGTAAGTCGAAGGCTTGACAAAGCTTTGGCTCAATTAATCCCTGAAGAGTTTAACGTGTCAAGATCAAGGGCGAAGGAATTAATCATCAGCGGCGCTGTTACAAATTCAAAAGGTAGGGTTTTAAAAGATCCAGCGGTTAAGCCTGCTTTGGGACAAAAGATCATTATTGTGTTACCGGATGTCGTGAATTCTGAAATATTAGCGGAAAAAATAAAGCTTGATATTTTGTACGAAGATTCTGACTTGCTTGTCGTCGATAAACCTGCGGGTATGGTTGTACACCCAGCCCCAGGCTCATTAAGAGGAACTTTAGTAAATGCAATTCTCTATCATTGCGGACCGTCCCTTTTGGGTATAGGGGGAGTAAAGCGTCCAGGTATTGTACACCGCCTGGATAAGGATACGTCAGGTCTTCTGGTGGTTGCAAAAACTGAGCAGGCTCACAAAGGACTGTCTAAGCAGTTTTTTACGCACTCCGTTGAACGAAAATACGCAGCGCTAGTGTATGGTCGACCCTCAAAGTTGGATAAAAGATTAAATAGTTTACACTCTCTTAATTTCGAATCTGAAAACGTCATAAAGATATGTGGTAGAATTGCGAGGCATAAAAAAGATAGAAAAAAAATGGCAATCTACAAAGACATTGGTCGGCACGCAATAACGAATGTTGAGATTAAAACATCTTTTGGGTCTGAGCATAACCCTATCGCTAGTTTGTTGGTGTGCTCGTTAGAGACAGGCCGAACGCACCAAATCAGGGCTCATCTAAATTATATAGGTAACAATTTAATTGGTGATCAAACTTACAAACCACGAAAAACATTTAATATCAAATGTTCACCCGAGATTAAGGACTGTATTAACGGGTTAAAGAGACAAGCATTGCACGCTAAGTCGTTAGGGTTTTTGCACCCGAGAACTGCAGAGTGGTTGTCCTTTACATCTGATTTGCCAGATGATATACAACAATTGGTCAATAAATTAGAAAAATTCTGAATTTTGCATATAATTTGCTTATTTATTTAGTATGCAAGTATTGAATATGTAGAAAGTATAACTAAATAAGTATAAAGTAAAAGATTTGGAGTGTAAAAATGAGTTATTCGCGAGTTCCTACTCCTTCCATAGATAATGGATTGGGGCGTTACTTACAAGAAATTAGAAAGTTTCCGATTTTGGAGTCGCAAGAAGAATACATGCTGGCTAAATCTTGGGTTGAGCATGGTGACAGTAACTCAGCACACAAATTAGTAACATCGCATTTAAGGCTTGCAGCGAAAATTGCCTTGGGATATCGAGGCTATGGTTTGCCCACCAATGAGGTGATTTCTGAAGCTAATATAGGCCTAATGCAAGCAGTTAAGCGTTTTGAACCTGAAAAGGGTTTTAGATTAGCAACATACGCTATGTGGTGGATAAGAGCTAGCATACAGGAATATATTCTGAGGAGCTGGAGCTTAGTTAAAATGGGGACAACCAGTGCTCAGAAGAAATTATTTTTCAATTTGAGAAAGGTGAAAGGCCGGATTGGGGCTTTAGAAGATGGCGATCTTAGGCCAGAAAACGTCTCAAAAATTGCATCAGAATTACAAGTGTCGGAATCAGAAGTTATTTCAATGAATAGGCGGATGGCCGGTTCAGATTCGTCACTGAATAGTAAGGTGAGCCAAGCAGAAGATGGTGACGCGGAGTGGCAAGATTGGTTGGAAGATGAGAGTGCAGACCACGCCTTTACATACGAAAAAAAAGAAGAAATAGATTTTCAGAAAAAGTTGCTTTTACAAGCTATGGTAGTGCTTAATGAGAGGGAAAAAGAAATTTTGGCTCTTAGACAATTAACCGACAAACCGAAAACGTTAGAGGAGTTGAGTGCTGTATACAACGTGAGTAGAGAGCGAATTCGTCAAATCGAAGTAAAAGCTTTTGAAAAATTAAGAAAAAAAATAAATGAGTTAAACGTTAACTAATAAAATTGTACAGCGTTCAAGGTAAAAACCGATGAGCGGTGACATTAATGTCAACCCGATGAATGGTATAACTTAATAGGTATCGCGCACAAGTAAGACGCTTAAAATCAGGTGACTAACGTAATGGAAAGATTCAACGATCAACTCCTCGAACTGAGAGGCGAAATGGTTGAAATCGGACAATATATAGGGGTAG
>MDTB01201133.1_pt1 | contig 26922 bp, 25 predicted proteins | sample 811161 | NCBI WGS metagenome assembly MDTB01 (sample SAMN05326650, study PRJNA326480) | marine metagenome | isolation source: seawater | place: Mediterranean Sea | collected 2009 | reverse complement strand
TTCATGGTTACCTTTCGAGTGCTGTAATCGGCCATTATGATGAATCGTTAAGAGTTATGCCATGGTGTACGAAGGGTTATCCCGGACGGATCACTGCGGGCTGAGCGGTTCCGGCGCGGTACGGGTACTCGATCCGGTATCGAGGGCGTTAGGCGATTGATGTAAGCGGAGTTTGCTGAGATCGTAACCCAGGGCTTGGGTTCGTTGCAGGAGGGCAGTGAGCGCAGGTGCACTGATTTCAGGGGCCCGAGACATGACCCAGACGAAATCACGCTTAGACCTTCCGACGATGGTGGTCTGGTAGTCCGGATCGACGAATACAACCCGGTATTCTGCTTTGATCGGCCAAAATATTTGCATCGCCCAAACCGCGTTTGACTCATCGGATACAAAGGCCTTGAGATGACGTTCCCTGAGGGGGCCGGTGGCGTTACCTTCACGATAGGAGTAAACCGTCTCGACAATGTTTTGTCCGACGCGAGTGTAGGACTCAAGAGGCACAAAAGCATCTCGGTCGAAAGGTGTTGAGATGTCCGCTAGCACGTGCCATTGGCCCATAAAACGGTCAAGGTCTAGGTTTTCCACTGTTTCCATGGCTGGCCCCTGTTGCGCGCTACATCCGGCAAGTAAAAAAAGCGTTAGATAGAGTGGAATAACGATCAATTTGAAGCTGTTACGCCGTTTTGGATCCATTAGATCAGGCCTACATCGGGCCCAGTGGCCGAAGGAATTCGTCTCGAGAGGCTGAGCCGTCTTTAAAAATGCCGCCCATCGCGGTACTTTGGGTCACAGAACTGGTGTCCATGACTCCTCGGGATTTTACGCAGTAATGGGTGGCCTTAACGCGAACCGCTACATTTTGAGTCTCGAGCAGTGTTTGCAACGCCACAAGAATTTGTCGAGTCATGCGCTCCTGAACCTGGGGTCGTTTTGCGAAGAACTGAACGATTCGGTTGATCTTAGAGAGCCCGATGACCTTCTCATGGGGAACGTAGGCGACATCGGCAACCCCATCGATGGTCACGAAGTGATGCTCGCAAGTGCTGGTGAGACTGATGTCAGCGACCTTCACCATCTCGTCAACGCCCATTTTGTTGTCGATAACTGCAATTTTGGGGAATTTGGTGTAGTCCAGCCCTGAGAAGATTTCATCGATGTACATCTTTGCAATCCGATGGGGTGTCTCGGTGAGGCTGTCATCAGAGAGATCAAGACCCAGAGTGTTCATGACATCTAACATCGAGGCCTTGATGCTGTGGTATTTTTCGTTGCGGCTGAGACCATTGGGAACCATGGGCGTCTCCAAACCTTGAGCGACCAAGGCGTCTCTCACCGCGATGGCTGAGTCACTGAGCGAAGGGTGTGAGGGGAGCGCTTGGGCAGCTGCTAAGGCCATGATGAATTCCTATTTTTTTAAGGCGTAGCAAAAGTTACGAGGTGTTTTTGAATTTAGATCAAATTTTTAATCGCGTCGTTTTGAACAAGGACTGAGATTTGATCTCGGAGCTGGGTCAGTACGTTAAACCCAGTGGAAGAAATGGCTGCAAAAAAGAAGGCGCGTTGCAAGCCATGGGGTACGCCTCGAGAGGACTTGGCTGGGGCGCCGAGTGGCATAGGTTGAGGAAACGATGCCCAAGAGGACTCACATGATGCCGGAGGGTGCGCAGCTAAAAAGATGGACTCAGTAACATTGGCAGAATTGGTTAGACGTTCAAGTCTTTCAGCGGTCGAGATCGTTGTAGTGAGTAGCGATCCTGAATTTTACAGCGCAGAGGTCGTCGATGGCGGGAAACCGTTAATGGTTTTTGATGGACAAAAGCCACTTCTGACGCGCAGTCTAGGTGCCATGAAGCGTGCACTGAAGGATGTTCGTAGCCGAAGGGTTGCGTTGCGGCACGTATCGGCGTTCGATGAAATGATCGGGATGCCATCTGTTGAGTCAGGCGCGGTTTCGGAGATACCGATTGCTCTCTAGGGGGTAATGGAGGGCGTCTCGGCGAGGTGATTTAGATGCCAAGCAGCTAACGGTCAAGGGATGGTGTTTGAAATGGCTGGTGATATAAAAGCTGCTGTCTTGAGTTTGAAGATCAGTCTGGAAGGAAGGTGATCAAAAGAGGGTGCCTGCGATGGCGCGAAGCAAAGCGAACAGAAAATGAGGGTCATTCGGGTCACTCGACGCGTCGATATCCAGCCGAACATCCTCTCCAGGAGTAGAAGGTGATGCGTACTCTGCATTGGTTCCGTAACGATCTTCGGGTGCAAGATAACCCTGGGCTATCTGCCGCCGCAAGTCGCGGCGCAGTGCTCCCAGTTTTTATTGTGGATTCGGACCAGCCCGAAGTTTGTAAACCCGGCGCCGCATCGGATGCTTGGTTACATTGTTCCCTCGAGCGTCTCAATGGGTCGTTATCGGGCGGGCTGCTGACGAAAAAGGGCTCGGCATTTGCCTTGATCCTTGAATTGTGTAAGACCTATCGAATTGATGCCGTCACGTGGAATCGCGGGTACGAGCCCTATTCGATTGAAAGAGATACCGCGTTGAAAACTGCTCTTAAAGAAGCTGGCATTCAAGTCGATAGCTTCAGCGCGGGGTTACTGTATGAGCCCTGGCATGCAGTAAAAAAAGATGGGACACCCTACCGGGTCTACACGCCGTTTTACAAACACAGCCAGGCGAACTTGAAGATCCGAGGAACCGAATCCTTAGAAACGAGCCAGCTCAATTTAATACGGTTGGAAGAGGATGCCGCCATCGATGACCTAGAGTTGCGGCCTGGAATTGGCTGGGACCAGGACATGATGCGTCATTGGCAACCCGGAGAAATCGGTGCTCGCCAACGCTTAGAGACCTTCATCGAACAGGGTTTAAAGGATTATCGCGTGGGCCGAGATTTTCCTGCCAAAGCGTCAGTCTCAAGATTGTCACCCCATCTTCATTTTGGGGAAATTTCCCCCCATCAAGTCGCAGCGGCGCTATCAGCTCGTGCACCGCGAACGGACAACTTTGAACATTTTACGAAAGAGTTGGTTTGGAGAGAATTTTCTTACCACCTGCTCTACCATTTTCCTGATCTGCCGGAGAAAAACCTGCAGTCGAAGTTCGACCACTTTCCTTGGGAGGACAATGCGGACTGGTTACACGCCTGGCAGCACGGGAAGACGGGTTATCCAATCGTTGATGCAGGCATGCGAGAACTTTGGCAAACGGGCTCGATGCACAATCGGGTCCGGATGATCGTGGCCTCCTTCTTGGTTAAGAATTTGCGACTGCATTGGCGTCATGGGATGCAATGGTTCTGGGACTGCCTGGTCGATGCGGATTTGGCAAGCAACAGTGCGGGGTGGCAGTGGTGTGCTGGGAGCGGGGCCGATGCCGCCCCCTATTTTAGAATCTTTAATCCGATTACCCAGGGACAGCGATTCGATCCTGAGGGAGCGTACACGTTGAAATATGTGCCGGAGCTTAAAAAGCTTCCCCTCAAGTACTTGTTTGATCCGTGGAATTGCCCGCCAGAGGTTGCGGATCAGCTGAGCTTCAGTTTAGGGAGTGATTACCCGAACCCCATTGTCGACGTTAAACAGTCGAGAGAAATGGCGTTAATGGCGTTCACTGAAATGAAGCGTCTCGCCGCCTTATAGATGGAAAACGGAGGGATAAAGCGCAGAAGATGGGTCCAGTTGCTGACATTCTCTGGCCTAATCCCTTTTGTCGGACTTGCAATGCTCATGATGAAGGGCTTTGGATTTGCGGTCGACTTATTCCAGATCTACGGACTTGCGATTACCTGCTTTTTGCTGGGCAGCTGGTGGGGAATAGGGCTATCTGCCAAGAACCCCGGGGGGGTACCGCTAGCCGAGCTTTTATCGAGTAACGCACTATTATTAGTGGCGCTCGCGTCGTATTGCTTTTTCACCGCTCCGCTGGCGGTAGCCTTTCAAGGGGGTCTTTTTGCGGTGATTCTTGCACTTGAGTATCGGTTCGATCGATTGCGCCGTGCGCCGCGGTACTACCTGAGATTGCGAGGTCAAGTCACGGCCGGGACGTGTTTGATCCATGGAATGGTTGCCGCTGGAATTGGAGGTTGAGCGCATTTCCTTTGGCTGTCTTTTGAGGCGCTGATGACGACGAACCTGTGATGTTTGGTTAGACAAGATGCGCGTTCGGTGAGTCTGAGGCGCCTATTGTGATGCAGCAAAGACGAGAAATAGAATCGCCCAGGCGCGTTCTAAGAACGTGTTCCAAGAGATGCATCGAACGGTGATCCAACGATCGATGGGTTCGGCGAAGACGCAGGGGCCGTGCCAAGACGGCTGAGCCAAGGTTTGGACCCCGCCGCATTGCTTGTGTGATCTGCTTTTACGACCACATATTAGTACCGCCACATACCGTGAGTGCCTGACCTGTAATCCAGCTTGAGGCCGCAGAGCCTAAGAAGACCGCAATTCCCTTAAAGTCCTCGGGTTCCCCAAGGCGTCGCAGGGGTGTCATTTCGTTGGCTCGCTTTTCACCCTCCGGGTTGTCCCAGAGCGCTTTAGCAAAATCCGTTTTGACCAAGCCCGGACAAATGGCGTTGACTCGAATGCCATGGGGACCCAGTTCCTGCGCTAGGTTTCTCACCAGTGCAATATCAGCAAGCTTTGAAATGTTGTAGGTTCCCAGAACTTCAGACGGTCCAAAGGCGCCAGTGCTAGCCGTAATGGCGATGGAACCGCTCTTTTTCTCAATCATATCCGGAGCGACCATCTTGGCGAGCCATAGATTAGAGCGCACATTACTCTCCATGATTTTGTTAAAAGCCTCATCGGGTATGTCTAAGATTGAGCCATAGAAAGGGTTGACCCCAGCATTGCCGATCAAAACATCGATTGGCCCAACCTGGCGATGGGTTTCATCGACGAGGGCTTGGAGCTGATCCTTGTAGCCAATGTTGCAGGCAATGGCGGTTGCGGACCCGGCGCCGCATTTGGCATTGATTTCGGCTGCAGTTTCTTCGCATTGATCTTGCTTTCTACTTGAGATGACGACTTTAGCGCCGTGCTCTGCAAGCCCTTCGGCCATTGATTTGCCCATGCCTTTAGAAGCGCCAGTAATGAGCGCAACCTTTCCTGAAAGATCAAATAACGTTGTGTCGACCACGATGGTTCCTTTTTGTTTTGCCTGCTTGAGCCATCGATCATAACTGAAACGTTCGCTCGCGGGCCAGTACTTGCAGGGCGGCACGTAACTGCGTAGTTTGGATACAGAGTTGGACACATTTTGCGTGTGCGCTCGGCTTGAGTTTGCTCCTGCTTAGCTGGAACTTAATCAAGGGTGCAAGCCGACCATCAATTGCAGAGATCACGCGCAAAGTACACATTAATTTTGAGGTGTTATTTCAGTCGAATGACATAAGGGGAAAGCAGCATGGCTTGGGATTTTGAAACAGACAGTGAGTATCAAGTTTTATTGGATTGGGCGGCAGACTTTGTCACTAAAAAAGTGATGCCCCTTGACATGGTGTTGGGCTCAGCGATGGAGTATCAAGATCCAGATTTTATTGCCCTAGTGCGACCCCTGCAGCAAGAAGTCAAAGACATGGGCCTATGGGCGTGCCATCTGGGTCCTGAATTGGGGGGTCTCGGTTTTGGACAACTCAAATTGGGTCTGCTTAATGAAATTCTAGGCCAATCTCGATTCGCGTCCGTGGTGTTTGGCTGTCAGGCGCCGGATACCGGCAACGCCGAGATTCTAGCCCATTACGGCAGTGATGAGATCAAAGCGAAGTACCTACAGCCACTGCTCAACGGTGAGTTGGCATCAAGTTACTCGATGAGCGAACCCCAGGGGGGTGCCGATCCGACGCAATTTCGGTGTATGGCTGTTGAGGATGGCGATGACTTTGTTATTAATGGTGAGAAATGGTTTTCCTCGAACGCCCGCTTTGCAAGCTTTCTGATCGTGATGGCGGTAACCGATCCTGAGGCGTCTGCCCATGGTCGGGCGAGTATGCTCGTGGTGCCCACCGATACCCCAGGCGTCGATATCATTCGAAATGTGGGTGTGGGAGACGAGCCGCCGGGGCATGGTACCCATGCCTATGTCCGTTATACCGATGTTCGGGTGCCGAAGCAGAATTTGCTGGGTCCTCGAGGACAAGGTTTCGCAGTGGCTCAGACTCGTCTGGGGGGTGGCCGGGTTCACCATGCGATGCGGACCGTCGGACAGATTAAACGAGCCTTCGACATGATGTGTGAGCGGGCGCTGTCGCGATCAACGAAGGGCGAGATTTTAGCGGACAAGCAAATGGTCCAAGAAAAAATCGCGGATTCCTGGATGGAGATGGAAGCTTTTCGATTGATGGTCCTGAGAACCGCTTGGCGTATTGATCAATTTAATGATTATTTAAAAGTGCGAAAGGACATCGCGGCGATCAAGGCGATGATGCCCAAGGTTTATCATGATGTCGTCTCACGGTGCATTCAGGTGCACGGAGCTCTGGGTGTTTCGAACGAGCTGCCGCTGTCTGGCATGCTGCTCAGTTCCTATGTAATGGGCATTGCAGATGGACCAACCGAGGTCCACAAAGTGACCTTGGCGCGACAGGTCTTAAGGGACTATGAAGGCACAGAATCCTTATTTCCTGATTACACCCTACCCAATCGCCGGGCAGCCGCGATCGATATTCTCGGGCATCAGATCGAGCGAGAGGTCGAGGCGTGGTAGGTGTGCGGTCCGCTTTGTAGGTTCGTAAATTGTTAAGGTCGCGATGGGCTGATATTGCTCTGGGGTACGGTAAAAGTACTTTGAATAGCGAAGGCGACAGGAAAGAGCGACTGCGGCCGAGTTGAGTTGCGATCAAGAAAATCATCGTCGAGCATGGGGTCGTTAAGACCCTTTCAAAGGAAAGTGCATGGATGTAGAAAAGTTAGCGAAACTGGGCATGAGTGCGGGCCGGCTCGAGCAGGTCTCAAAATGGCTGAGTCAGCAAGTCGCCATGGAGCGAGTGGCTGGGGCCAGCTTGATGATTGGGCGACGCGGCGAGATCGCATTTCAAGAGGCCGCCGGTGTTGTTGATGTTGAAACGGGTGAGGCTTTTGTTGATGAGACAATCGTCAGAATATTTTCGATGACGAAGCCGATTACGACTGTCGCAGCGATGATGCTCTACGAGCGTGGCTGTTTTCAGTTGGATCATCCGGTTGCCCGGTTCATTCCCAGTTTTGAGCAGACACAGGTCTGGCGAGGCGGGGCACTATCGGATGTGGAGCCTCAATCTTCTAGGATGACCGTTCGACAGTTAATGACCCACACCGCTGGATTAACTTATGGGTTCATGAATCAAAATGTCGTCGATGAAGCCTATCGGGCCCAAGGTTTGGATGATCGACGGGACCAGACGCTTGAAGATTGGGTGGATCAACTGGCTGACCTGCCGCTCATGTGCCAGCCCGGTTCGCAGTGGAACTATAGCGTTGCCACCGATGTCCTTGGCCGCTTAGTGGAGGTGTGGTCAGGACAGACGCTCGCGGCATTCTTTGAAGAAGAGATCTTTACTCCCCTTGGGATGGTGGACACCGGATTTTACGTGCCAGAGGAAAAGCAACACCGATTTTGCTCGATGTACCGGCCCGCCTCGGGCGCGGTGATGGGATCCCAATCGCCAGGTGCCAATCCGCTGAAAGACCGAGACCCGGGTTTAATTCTGGCTGACCGATTCGATTCAAGCCCTTATTTAAAACCGGGGTTATTTTATTCGGGCGGTGGGGGTTTGGTATCGACGCTCGCTGACTATGGTCGTTTTTGCCAAATGCTCATGAACAAGGGGGAGTTGCATGAGGTGCAGCTGTTATCACCCAAAACAGTGGCCTACATGCGCACGAACCAGTTGCCCGATGGCGCTGATTTAGCGGCGATGGGTCAGCCGGTTTGGAGTGAGACCAACTATGAGGGCATTGGTTTTGGGCTGGGCTGGGCGGTGGTGCTCGATCCCGTAAAGGCCAACGTGATTGCGTCGGAGGGTGAACATCACTGGGGTGGGGCGGCAAGCACCTTCTTCTGGCTTGATACCAAAGAAGACTTATTCATTGTGTTCTTGACTCAGCTACTGCCTTCATCGACCTACCCGCTCCGAAGGGAACTCAGAGTCCAGGTGAATCAAGCACTCACCGAATCAGGGGACTGATCTAACAGCCCGGTGTGCTGGGAAACTGTCGGTTGTTATCCTAGAGCCTCGTCCGGACGGCGATGTTGCTGGGGGTGTCGTACCGTGACTGCTGCGGTTGCATCGTAGTCATTTTGTAATGCCGGCTGAGCCCAGAAAGGCGCTGAGGGTCACAGCGGGATAGTCTGTTTATGAGAGGACGTCTTGTAAAATTAAGGAGTTTTTTAAGATAGAAGGTTCCGCAAACTAGAATACCCGCCGTAAAAGGATGCGCCAAAATCAAGAGTGCGCCGCAAAAGCGAGCGCTCACCGCCGAGCCGCACTCAAGTGCCGCGCCTTAAGCCCAAAGCTCAGGCAGGGCGATCTGGGGCAACTGGGTGTTCAATAGTTGCCCGATCGACTTGATTTGATCGAGGGTTTAGTGTTTATCTGGGAGCTAATTTTGTTATCTGGAGCACGGGATGAACCAACCGCTGACGTCGGGGGACTCGTTGCCCGAATTAACTGTCGCCACAGTTGCTCATGGCCAGCAGCATTGGCCATCGGGCTTTGAACAACCGCTAAACTTGGTGCTGTTCTATCGCGGGCATTGGTGACCTTACTGCCGCCGGCTTTTGGCTGGTTATGAGGAGCGCCGTGACGCGTTTCTAAATGAAGGGGTCGGGTTTTTCGCGGCTTCCGTTGATACCTTGGAAGACAGTCGTGCCGTTGCACAGGATTTGTCCTTCCCCTTGGCTTACGGGATTACTCGCGAAGATGCTGCGGGGCTTGGAGCCTGGTGGGACGACAAGCGAAATTTTATCCAGCCGACAGAGTTCTTGGTTGCTCAATCAGGAAAAATTATGTTCTCGACTTATAGCAATTCTCCGGTGGGTAGGATGGATCCGGATGAGTTGCTGACATTAATTCAGTTTTTGAGTGCCCAGCGTGCCCGTCAGAAAAATTAAGCGCTGACCCTGCCTCTGCGGGGGATTGCTGGATTTCAAAAAGAGGGCGCGTCCCGTCGGAACCGGTGTCCATTGGCCCTGGTTGATCCCAATGGCTCTCGCTGTGATCAATGAATTTCAGACATGGCCTTGAACGCCGACTTGATGGACTCAAGGTTGAAGCCATCTGACTGTGCGGCTTCGATCAGTAATCTTTCTCTGCGGGCTATTTTTTCAGCCTCGATAATCACGGCTTCAACATCTGCCACGGGTATAACCACCGCGCCATGGAGATCGGCATGGATGAGATCACTTTCGACGACCTCCATGCCATGAACGGTCACCGGCATGCCCCAGTCGACAACGTGAACATAGGCATGGGAAGGATTGACCATGCCTGCAAGCATCTGAAATTTGGGCTGTGCATCGGGTAGGTCCCTGATTGATCCGTTGGTCACGACACCGAGGCAGCCTAAACCGAAGTGCACATTGGTGTTTACCTCTCCCCACAGCGCCCCGAAGCCAGGTAGTGGATCGAGGTCTTCGACAACGACGATCGAGGGCGTCTCACCGCCTTCAGCGATGTATTGGTAGTAACCAATGTTGTCCACAGGCGTAAGAGGAGGGTGTTGAGCTCGGATTCTTGCGGTTCTTGCAAAGCCTACGATGGGCGGTAGGTTGGGTTGCGCACAAACCAGCGGCTTAATGTTGAAGCCTCGACCACGTCGGTCGGGGTTGACCACTTCGAGGGCATTGCAGACTGTGGGCGTGTCGAGTTTGATGAGTGCTTGGCGGGTTGCTTCATTCATTAGGATTTTCCTCAGTTCATTTCCATGCCGCCGGCAACGGTGAGTGCAATACCCGTCACATTTTCGGCGCCGGCTAAGTACAGTACTGCTTCTGCCATGTCATTACCCGATTGAGGCCGTCCCAGGGGAATCAACTCGGCGGAGCGATCCTCGAAGGCGATGGGCACCTCGCTGGCTGCATTGGTCTTCGGCATGAGGTGCTCTAGCCACATTGCGGTCCCGACAATGCCCGGGCAGATCGCGTTAACCCGAATTCCCTCCGGAGCAAGCTCCTGTGCCAGAGATTGGGTGATACCGATCGCAGCAAATTTTGAACCACAATAAGCCGCCATATTGGGAACACCTTTTTTGCCTGCGATCGAAGCTGTATTAACGATGCTCGGGTTTTCCGCCGTTTTCAAATGCGGGATTGCCGCCTGGGACATTAGAAAAATGCCCTTACTGTTCACTGCGAAAATTCGATCCCAAGCGGTTTCGCTGAAGGCCAGAATCGGTCCTGAATCGACGACCCCGGCGTTGTTGACCAATAAATTGAGCTGCCCGAAAGTTTCGATGGTTCGAGCCACCGCATTGGCGCAGGATTGGGCGAGTGTTACATCCAAATCACAAACGGCGACGCTGGGTTCATGACTGGCGCTCGTTGCAATTGAGGAAAGTTTTTGATCAAGTCCCGTGGCATCGCCTAAATCGTAATTCCAATTTTGATCGCCTGGTAGATCAGCGGCCATGACCCGATAACCAGCATTCAGTAATGCCTGAGCGATTGCAAGGCCAATGCCTCTGGCAGCCCCTGTGACTAAAGCGACCGGCGCAGTCATGGGAGATCACCGCTGAAAGCGGCATTGAGTTGGTCTCGCACAGACTGCAGTAAAGCGGCGCCATCGCTGCAGATTGGAGCGAGCTGCATCAAGATGTGAACTTGATCCGCCCATTCGGTCAGCGTGACAGTATTGCCTTGAGCCTCCAGGGCTTTCGCATAGGCGATGCCCTCGTCTCTCAAGGGGTCCAATTCACACACCCCGATGTAGGTTGGGGCAAGATTCGATAAATTCTCCATGAGAATCGGTGACAAGCGCCAATCGTCCGCTGGGCGGGGTATTTTGGATCCCGTAACCGTGTGGTGTGCAAAAAACCGCATGGTCTCAAGGGTCAGCAGTGGGCTCTCAGCATTTTCAGAGATTGAAGGATAGGAAAAAGTATCGGCATGGCCAGTGTAGGACCTCGCATCAGTGACGGGGTAGAGCAGGATCTGCAGGACCAGCGAAATATCTTCTTCCCGGGCCGAGATCGCTACAAAGGCGGCTAAGTTCCCTCCTGCGGAATCGCCGCCCACCGCTATTTTCATGGGATCAATGCTAAATTCTTGGGGATGGCGGGCGATATATCTAAGTGCATCGAGGCTATCAATATGTCCCGAGGGAAAAGGATGCTCTGGTGCTAGCCGATAGTCGACGCTGATGACTGTAATGCCTGACGACTGAGCCAGCTGCCGGCATTGATGATCGTGGGTCTCTAAGTCGCCAATGATCCAACCGCCGCCATGATAATAAACAAGGCAGGGGGCTGTTTCGCTGTTGTGATCTCGATAGATTCTAATCGGGATCTCGCCTTGGGAGCCGGTAATAGTCTGATCGATGACCGTGTCGATGGCCGGTCCTGGGCCCAGCGCTGCGGCGATGCCCCGGTACCCCGCTCGAGAGCCCTCGGGGGTTGGTTCAGGCGGGGGGCCAGGTGGTGCGGCGGCAGCGAGTTGAGACAGAAAAGCTGCGGTTTCATGATTAAGAGGCATGTCTGGCTCCTGGGAATGACGCCATCAGCATCGCTGAAGCGTTGACCCAGGTCAATCCGAGATGCGGGTTTGTCAGGCAACCCGTGAGATGGGCGATGCCACACTGGTCTCGCTATTGGCAGCATCAGATTCGGCTGAGAAAACCAGAACGCCATCCTCGATGGGTGCGCGCCGAATCATCTTCTTGTCAAGCTTGTAGTTTTGGGTATTGCACCAGGGGTCATTACCCTGCTTTGGGAATAGATGCATCATGCGACGCATATAGCCTGCCGAGAAATCTTCGATCCAATCTCGTGTGGGCATATTGTCGTCTTCGGGCCGCAGCGTCGGAATCACCACGCTTTGATTTGAAGCGTCCATGTGATTGAGCAACCGGCAAACGTATTCTGCCGTCAGGTCGGCGCGCAGGGTCCACGAAGCGTTGATGTAGCCGAAGGTGTGGGCCATATTCGGAATGCCTGAATACATCATTCCTTTGTAAGTAAAGGTGTCTGGAAAGTTAATGGTTTGGCCATCAAGATCGAACTGAATGCCGGACATTACGGTCAACGTGATGCCGGTTGCGGTCACAATGATGTCGGCTTCGATCTCTGTGCCGTCGGTCATGCGTAGGCCCGTCGTTGTCCAAGTATCAATATCGCCGGTCACGACGCTTGCGTCGCCGTCGTTAATGGCTTGATAGAGATCACCATTGGGGATCAGGCACATGCGCTGATCCCACGGATTGTAGCTCGGCGTAAAGTGTGCCTTGACCATCTCCTCGCCAAGGTTGGCGGTCGCCATTTGCAGAAGTTGTGCTTTGGTCTTCTCGGGCTGAGTGCGTGTTTGCCGATAAAAGTAACCACTGAGCGTTGTGTTTTTTAACCGCGTGATGGCATAGGCCCAGCGCCCCGGCAGCCAGCGCCTGAGCAGGTTAGCAATCTTGTCTTCAGCCGGTCGTGAGACAACGTAGGTTGGAGACCGCTGCACCATAGTGACTTTGGCGCCATTTTGAGTCATCGACGGCACCATCGTCATGGCGGTTGCGCCGCTGCCGATGACCACGACTCGCTTACCCCTGTAATCAAGATCTTCGGGCCAGAACTGAGGGTGCAAAACTTGGCCTTGATAGTCTGATTCGCCCCTAAACTCGGGGCGGTGGGGCTCGTCGTAGCTGTAGTAGCCGCCGCACATGAATAAAAAGTCCCCAGTGACAGATGTGTTTGAACCATCTGGCAGAGCGCTGGTGACGGTCCAGTGGCCCGCAGCCGAATCCCATGATGCGGATTGAACTTTGTGATCAAAACGGATGTGGCGACGAATGTCATACTCATCCGCCGTTTCGTTCACATACTTTCGGATCGAAGGGCCGTCCGCGATGGCCTTCGCTTCGGTCCAAGGTTTAAAGTTGTAACCCAAGGTGTGCATATCGCTGTCTGATCTGATGCCCGGATACCGGAAGAGGTCCCAAGTACCGCCAACGGATGCGCGGCCTTCAAGTAGGGTAAATGTTTTATTCGGAGATTTTTTGATGAGATGCGCGGCAGCCCCGACGCCGGAAAGCCCAGCACCGACAATAATAACGTTGACATGATCCATAGATTAGCTCCCTTGAGATAGGCCGCAAGCCGAGACCTTCGCGTTTGACGACTAAAGTGTAATGGGTTTCGCGTGCTTTGGGTATGTTGGGGGTAACCTGCTTATCGCTACAAATCAGTGACTTGAATGGGCGGCTTGTGCGCAATCCAGGATTTAGCACAGTGCAGAAGTGCGCTCAACCCAATCGGTGGCGGCGTTGTTTTTTGGAAATTCACACGGGGCTTTTGAGCGTATTAATCGGCAGGGGGTTTACCTCAACTGGTCTGCTGGCTCGCGCAACAGGGGTCCCTCGTCAAGCCGGTAGCGCCGATTTCATTTGAAATCCCTTAAAGAAACGCTCAAAAAACAGCGGGGCATGAACGCCGGTGGCGACACGAATATCTGGATTGGTGCCTTTGGCGTTCGGGTGCTTGCTTGCCGGAGAAAAGTGCGTAATCCCGGCTCGGGTGGGTGAGGAAAGATCAACCGAGACTGCACCGAGGGCGTAGGTGCAAAGCTCGGGTTCAAAAAGACAAAGCGCGGCCAACGGATCATGAAAATGAAGGAGATCGCGTTCTTCAAACCAAATCTCAGACCAATCAAGAACGGTTTTCAATAATGGGTGTTGTTTGAATTGCGCGCGCACCTCCCTGGGCGTCAGGGATAATTGCCAAGTGATGTCCAGCCCAAATGCCCGCATCGGACATTCGACGAGGTTGAAAAGCTGATGGGTTGCATGGGGGTCGACAATGGCGTTCCACTCCGTTGGGCCCCAAGGTGTCGGGTAGTCCGAATATTTGCCGCCCATGATCACAATTTCTTTGAGTAACCTCGAAATACCGGGCTCTCTGGCCAAAAGCCTTGCGACATTCGTGAACGGGCCTACCGCGAGCAGGGTGACCTCGTGTGGATGTGCCAAAATCGCGCTCGCCATAAAGTCGATAGCCTGCTCCGGGTCGTGGGTTTTTGGCAATGCGCCGAGTAGCTTTGGGTCTAATTTACGGGCCTGTTGAGCCACCGGCTGGCGCGACGCGATTTGTTGGGGCGTTTCATAGCCTGCCAACACCGGGATATTTTGTGGCACAAGTCCGACCAGGTGCTCGGCTAAGGCGGCGCGTTTTTGGGCTTCACCGGTGACGGTGGTAATCCCCAGAAGGTTCGCCTGAGGATTGGCGAGCAGATAAGCCAAGGCAACGGCATCATCGATATCGCTCCCGATATCCGTGTCGAGCAGTAAGGTCACTGTTGACGGCGCCGCTTGTGCGCTGGCTGGGCTCGCCCAACCCAATGGGGCGCAACCGGCTAATAACGATAACCACCCGGCTCGCGCCATAAAGGCTCGACGTGGAAGCTGATTGGGATGATCGATCATAGCTGGCTCTGCTGGAGATTAAGGCGTCCTACTAATGCTCATCAGGATTAGGGCTGCTGCAGTTTGAAACGCACTGACGCCTTGGCCGATTTCAGTCTAATTGACCGTGTCATCGTTCAAGGCGTCGGCAGGCAAGCCCATCATACCCTGCTCGATAATGGTATTAATCATCTGATTCCACTCCTGGGGTGTCAAATCATCGCCATCGATCTGCCCAACCAAACGGCAAAGTGAGTAGGCTTGCACGAGGGTCGCCCCCGCAGCTGGACGACCATGCCAGTTTAGGTCTTGGCTGCAACTTCACTGACTTCAATGATCGTCTGACGAATTTGGATTATGATTCAAAGGGCTGGTTTTTGAATTTTACCGGACGCTTGTAGAGGCTGCTGACGTGTAAAAGAATCTTAGTGCCAGAGGCGGTCTTTCGGCTTTAGGTCAAAGGCCCTGGGTTGAAGGGGTAAAGAAGATTGCTCCCGCTTACAGGAGGCCACATCTCTTTAAAGCATAGGACACAGTGTGAAGGTGAATAACCAAGGGGCGTCGCCGCCTCGTTACACAGTGCTGCTTACAATAGCAGTCATCCAGGGTCTGGCTTTACTGGCGCTGTACCAAGCTTATCAATATAAGGTTTGGCCGAGTCAGACCCCGGTTTTTGCCTATCCGCTGCTCGCGGTGACCGTACTTCTGCCGATCGGGTTGCAGCTTGCCTTAACCCAGACCAATGTTCGATTACTCGTTCAACTCAGTATTGGCTGTAGCATCTTGATCGCGCTACTGGCCGGTTATCTTGGATTTCAAGCCACACCCATCAATGCGTTTAAAACCGATGCGCTTAATGTCCGCGGATTGTTAGCCGGTGGCGTGGCCAGTTTTATCGCGCTGATTTTTGTTCAGCAGTTGAGTTCCGGAACGGAGCGGTCCTACGGACAACTGTTACTTTTTTCCTGGCGGAATCTTTTGATGGGCATTTTTGCAGCGCTGTTCGTCGGGCTGTTTTTCTTGATGCTGTTGCTGTGGTCTGCTTTGTTTGCACAGATTGGTATCGAGATCTTTAAGGACGTTTTTTTTGAAGCTTGGTTTTTGATACCCACGCTCACAATAGCCTTTAGTGTTGGGCTCGCCGTATTTAAGGAACTCACCGGTATTATCGACCAAATCTGGCGTTTGGTTCGAGCGCTGATTAGGCTGTTGCTGCCACTGATCTTGACGGTCTCCGTACTCTTTTCAGCGTCGCTGCCGTTTACTGGGCTCGACGTGCTTTGGGCGACGAATCTCGGCACAGCACTGCTCCTTGCGATTGCTTTCGTGGTTTTGTTTTATCTGAACATTGTCTATCAAGATGGTGTGAGCGATCCTGCTTATCCGGAGCTAATCCATCGCTGGATTACGGTTTCTCTGCCGGTCGTGGTCATACTGTCACTGCTAAGTTTGGTGGGCCTTTTTGCGCGGTTGGATCAATATGGTTGGACGGTGGCGCGTTTTTGGGCAGGCTTTATCTGGGTTTTCCTGACACTTTTTTCTGTGAGTTATACCTGGATGGTTTGGAAGCTGCGGTGGCGCTGGCCAGAAGGCTTATCGGCCTGCAACACGCGAATCGCTGTTTTAATGCTGGCTGGACTGGTGCTGGTCAATTCACCTTTGCTCGACTTTCGCAAGCTGTCCCTGGCCAGTCAAATGGCTCGCCTAGAGCGGGGTGATGTAACCCTGGATACCTTTGACTTTTTCTACGTCAGACAAGAGTTGGCAAGGCCTGGCTACCTAGCGATCGAGCAGCTTAAAGCCTCTCTCGGTGACGACGATGCAGAACTGCTTGCCAAAATCGAAAGTCCAGCTCGCATAACCAATTCCAGCGCCAGCGCCTCATGGGTCTATCATCCTTCGGATCTGGTTTTGCCAGAGACTTTAGTCGATGCAATCACTGGGAGTAGCCTCAGCCCGTTATCTCCAGAACAGAGAGTGTCTGTTTTTGTTGTCAAAATTGACATGAACGAAGATGGCCGAAGCGACTATGCGTTTATTCCGCTCGAGGAGCGCGAGCTCTGGCGAGCAGCGGTGTATACGGAGCGTAGTGGCGCCTGGCACCCCAAGCCTTTGGTAGCGAATCAGGTCGTAAATGAGAACGGGGATCCGAGGGCTTGGACTGCTGAGAGGATCGATGACAGTGTGCCTCGGCTTAGAGACGCACCGTTCAAAGATTTGATCATTGGAGAGGCCGTTTTTCGGGCGAACTTTGAGGTTGACCGCTGACCCTGAAGCTCGCAAAGATAAGGTTCTTGGCCCGCAAAAATGGACAGCAAACTGCTCTTATGGCAAGTGTGATTGTTAGAGCACCCTGGATCTATCCGTGATCAGTCTTCCCCTCTTGATTCCAAAAGTCGTCCAGCAACTTTGGACCTAACGTGTCATCACGGGGTTGGTGTGGGTGAGATGCGGTGGCAAAACAGGCCGTCAACCCCTGCTCTTTTGATGAAAGGCTTTCTCGATGAAGAGCACTCTCGATGTAAACCCCTCTCGATGAAAAGCTTTCTCGATGAAGACTTGCTTGGTGAGGGGCTCGCACAATGAAGCGTTCTCTTGATATAGAGAACAGTTAAGATCAAACAGGGTCTTGATGAGCCTCAATGTTGTATTGTTCACAGTGAGTTCATTTGAAACAAGGAAATCATATGCAAGGCATCCTCGATACGCTCTATTCCGGTCTGCCTATCCTGTTAGGACACTTTAGTATCGCGATCTTGATGCTGGGTTTGGGCATTGTGCTGTATCTTGTGATCACGCCAGTCAATGAGTATCGGCTGATTCAACAAGGCAACCAGGCCGCGGCACTGACTTTAGGTTCGGCGATGCTGGGGATTACATTGCCGCTGGCAGCCGCTTTGGGTTCTAGCATTAATTTTTGGGACATTGTGATTTGGGGCTCGGTTGCGATTATTCTGCAATTGTTAGTGTTCTTCTTGCTAGATCTGATTTTGAGAGGACTGGCTGAACGAATTAAAAACGAGGAGATGAGCGCTGCGTTGATTTTAGGCGCGACTAAATTATCTGTGGCGCTGTTAAACGCGGCTGCCATTGGCTACTAAGGCAGGACCCGCATTGTCTTGCACCACCCCGGCAGTTTCTTTTTATTTTTCCGTGCTCCTGGCCTTGGCCGTCCTGTTGTGGGCCAGCGGGAGTCCAGCTGCTGATCCACGTTCACAAAGCGATGGGGATGAGGCCCAAGGTACAGCGTTTAAAATTGCCGACGGCGTTTGGCTCACCGCAAGGCATGTCGCCGTCAGCTGTAAGGCCATGACGATTGAGAACGGCGAAGCGCCGTTGCGGGTTGAGCGTTGGGTTCTGAATGCACAATCTGATATTGCTTTGTTACTGACGCAACCCGACATTGGCATTGCAGCCCTGAACTTTTCCCAGAGGCTGCCAGAAACCGGCGAAGTCGGTCTGATGCACGGCTATCCACAGAATCAAGGGTTTGACTTAAAGCAGCGCTATTTGGGCGAACGGTCACTGAGGGTCCCCGCCCGTGGCAAAAAAGTGAAGCATAAGGTCTCCTACTGGGCAGAAATAAAACGACACCCAAGATCGGCCCCGATCGATTTGGGCGGAGCAAGTGGGGCACCCGTTTTGGATTCAACCGGTGGTATTGTCGGGCTTCATATTGCCAGTATTCCTCGACGAGGTCGGACGTTCAGTGTTCCACCTGGACAGCTCAAGGCCTTTGTTCAATCAGAGGGCGTTGGGAAACCCGCGGCGCTGATTCAACTCCGGGAGGATCATGAAGCGGCGCTTGCTTGGTTGGTCAATGGAGCGGAATTACGTGCTTTCAAGACCATTGCACGGGTTCAGTGCCTTTTGGATGATGCGGGGTAGCTAGGGGCCCAAACCCTTAGCGCGTCGGGAAAGAGCGAAAACTAAAATTCGGGCACAACGGTGGGATGAGCCAAGAAAGTGCTGGTCAAAGCGGCTGTCAGTTTCAGGTGCTGCGGGACTCACTGAGGCGGACTTCCAGCACTCAAAGCACTTCGATCAGGATCCCCTGATCAGCAGCGGTTTCAACAAGATTACTGCGCATCATCGCGATAGCGCTTGGATCCTCTCGTAGTTCGGCATCAAAGTGGGCGAGCCCTAAACCGTTGATTAGCCGGTAGGCGTGATCCCCCGGAACGAGTTCTGAAGAAGGTTTCATTTTTGCTAACATCTCTTCCAACCCTTGGCGAGCCTCAGCCTCCATGCCTTCTGCCATGCCCGCCAACATCATCTGATAGCCATCATGCGTCTGCTCGATCGCATCGTTAAAATGGAAATGATCGGCATTTTGCAACACAACGGTTGACCTAGGCCCCGGGTGGCGTGCGTGGAGGTCCTGCATACCTTCAAGGGGTAAAATCGAATCCAGATCAGCGACGATCAATAGCGTTGGGACTGATCGTTTAAACTGAAAGTTTAACGAGGCCGCCATCACATTGGTTGGATCAAGGCGGGTCATGCCGCCTGCAGGGGCGAGGGGTAACGCGGCCTTAATTCGAGCATCGTTTTCCAGCGTCTTGAGGGTGGTCCATCCGCCAAAGCTGTGGCCCGCCATCCCGATGCGTTCAGAATCAATATCAAGGCCCGATTGACCGCTCAACATTGCGTCGATGACGAAGCTAGCATCTAAGGGTCTGCTCTGGATGAACCTGTCGATGACGTCAGCATCCCCCGCGGCACCTTCACCAGACAACATATCAGCAGCGGTGTTTCCAACATGGTCCATCGAGGCGACGACGTATCCGTGACTGGCCAGATGGGTATAAAGAAACGTAGATTGGCGTCTCTCGCCCCCAAAACCATGTGAGAAGACGACTAACGGAGAGCAATCTGATCTAGGGTCAGCATTTTCGACGGCCTGCTGAAGAGTCATGCCCATCCCGGGGATCATTTCGAAACTGGCCTGAGTTTCTGAGGCAAGATCTTGTCCCTGGTAGGTCTCTGTCGCGGGATACCAAACATCGACCGGCATGGTGTGATTCCGAGTCTCGTCGGTCCAACTAAATTGCCGGGTACCCACCGGGTGCGGTCCACGGTTAAAGGGATCGTATTTTGACATGTTGGCTCCGGGCTCTGTGCATTCAGAGTCTCACTATCCCATAGACTGCTCGGCCTTTGAAAGGGTGAGCAGGATTTATGCTTGAGGGCTACCCGTGCCAGATTAGCTCGCCCAACATTAAGACGACTTTGAACCCCATCGGAAGCATTCGAGCCCTTTTGATGAGGCGCTCATCAGAAATTGTGTTGTGGTTTGTTTCAGGAGTTCAGTTGAATGAACCCAGCACAAAGCGATTGGACGAGCCTATTGATAGTGGCCACTAAGATGATCATCAAGGTATTCTAATGACCTTTCGAGTGCGCCTCGTCAGTTCTGCAGCTTAATGCCAGACAATTTCAAGCGCACTTATCGAGGATTAAAGTAAAGCTCTGGGACCTCATAAAATGACGCAAATCAATCAGCATTGGACTCTTGCCAGATCACCGGCTGCGGGCTGGCCTACGGACGGGGATTTTGCGTTCAATGAATCTCCCTTGCCTGATCCCAAGGAGGGTCAGGCACTGGTCAAAACGATTTATCTCTCGCTAGACCCTTATCAATGGGGTCGTCGCCGTAGTGGCGTTGAAACCGTCGGTGAGGTTTGTCACGGCAGGACGGTGTCTCAGGTTATAAAAACCCGCCATCCAACGTTTCGCGAGGGCGATATCATTTTTAATACAAATGGCTGGCAGGAATGGGGTCTTGTTGGGCAAGGGATTTCAGAATTTAACTATATGCGCCCCCGGGTGATTGATCCTGAGCTTGCACCGATTTCAACGGCCATCGGTGTTCTTGGTATGTTGGGTTTGACCGCTTATGCGGGTCTCTATGTGCAGTGTCAGCCAAAGCGAGGTGACACGGTGGTTGTGTCTGCCGCTAGCGGCGGTGTTGGACAAAATGTGGTGCAAATCGCGAGACTCAAGGGGTGCAGAGTCATCGGCATCGCGGGTTCAGACGACAAATGTGCGTATGTTAAGCAAGTGCTTGGCGCAGATGACTGCATCAATCGAAAAGCCGAGCATTTTGAGGCACTGCTGGCCGAGGCCTGTCCCGAAGGGATTGATATTTATTTTGAGAACGTTGGCGGGGCAGTATTCCAAGCTGTTTTGCCATTACTGAATCCATCCTCCCGAATCAGTCTTTGTGGCTTGATCTCTCAGTATGGTCACGATGATGCAGCCTCTAATCATGCACGTTGGCAGCAGGCGGGGGCCGATGTTTTTGCCCAGCAGGCGGTGACCGTCCATGGTTTGTTCGTTGGTAACTTTGTGGACGACTATCAGGAGCAATTTTTGGAAGAAATGGGTGCTTGGGTTGCCAGTGGCCAGATCCAATATCGGGAAGATCGATGGCAGGGTTTAGAGAAAGCGCCCGTGGCATTTTCTGCCATGTTGAAGGGCGACAATTTTGGAAAGACAATGGTTCAAGTCGAAGAAGACCCTACGATCTATTGAGTGTGGGGACTTCGCTGGTCCCTGAGGTTGCCTTAGCTTTGGGCTGCCCGAGTCGGTGCTGTGAGATGCTTGGGCGCTGATGAATAGCCGCCGATAGATCAGCGCCGACGAATCGGCACTGTCTTTCGGTTTAAACAACGAAGGGTTTAAATCACCAAGGGTTTAGATCACTAAGAGTTTATATCACCAAGGAACCCAGTGCTGGCTGGGTTCAAAAACCCCGGTCGAAGCGTGTCATTCCAACGCGCCCCGGACGGGTTCAACCCCTGCCACCGACAATAGTGACTCCACGCAATCGCGAATAGAAACATCGAGGGGTCGAAACTCCATGCCCAGGGTCTCTCTGATGCGATCATTGCGTAACTCGCAGCCTCCCCAGATCGCTCGGAACATGGCTTCTTTAGCTTGGACTTTTTCGGGCAGCGGGTCGTGAAGCTTTGCGCCCGCGAATCCTAACTCTGGTAGAAGACGATCAATACTGGCGCAGACGTCCTCGACGTTTCGGGTGTCGGTGGACCAGGCAATGAAACGCTCTCCATTGACTACTTTGACGCTTTCAAGCATTCGGATGTGCGCCTCTGCGGTGTCTCTGACGTCCACGGTGAACCAGGCGCGATAGGCGCCAATGACATTTTGCGTATATTCACCGAGCAACATGGTTTCTATATGATGCTGCCAGGGGCCGCCATTTTTTTGATGGGCCGAGAGAATCGGTCCAACATTATCGCCAGGGCAACAGGTGATTGCATCCCAGCGACCACTGGCTTCTGCTGCTTCAGCAAACACTCTCTCTGCGAGCACTTTGCCCATTGAGTAACCTTGCCCACGTTCTGGGGAGCGTCTCGGGTTCTGCTCATCGGGATAGCGATCCTCATAGAGAACCGGTCGGCGCACCAATTCTTGGATATCTTGCTCGGAAATTACCGCTGCAATACTCGAGGTGACCACGACTCGATTGACGGTCTCAGATTGGTTCACACTATTGATGATGTGATCGCAGACCTTTTTGACATAGTCTTGATCATCGTAAGTTGAGACGTGAGAAAGGTGCGCGACCCCCTGGCAGCCTTTGAATATCTCGTCAAAACATCCAGGTTCATCTAAGTTTGCCGCGTGTAGCGTCAGACGGCCTGAAGCGTATCCAGGCATCGATCTCAAAAAATCTGTTTTGCTGGCGTCGTTTGTGTCTCGAACGCAGGCTCGTACCCGATACCCCTCATCGAGAAGCAGCCTCACGACCCAACCACCGATGAACCCCGCGCTACCGGTTACTGCAACTGTTCCGCCTTGTGGTATGGGTGCCATCGGGTTTCTCCTTTTTGGTCATGTGCCTTAAATAATGTGTTGTAGCCGTCGCTTCGCAAATCGCCTCGCAAATCGCCCCGCAAATCGCCTCGCAATAAGAGGCCGCAGCGCGTTATCGGACGAAGCGCAACCAATGATCTTGTGCAAAAGGGAAACGTCACTGTTCAGTGGTTTCGTTTTGCAGCAATCCCCAGTCATTGGGCATATGGTTTGTCAGAGTCATTGGGTCTGGATGGCTCAATGGATTGAGTCCGCCGCCCCCAAGGAGTGATGAATGTAAAATCCGCTTCGTTACGAAATTCAAACCGCGTTACGGAATCATCTGCGACCTTAACGAGGAAAACAAGACCGTGGACGTCAATGTCAGGCAGCTGTAGGCTGTAGGGAGATAACAATGTCATGCGAAAGCCAGTGTTCGCTGCATCGACCTTGAGTTTGGGGTACTAGACGCGCAAGGGTTATTGGGGAAATCAACATTACATCAAGGCCCTCGGAGTGACCAATATGCAACTGATCGATGAGATCCCAAACGTCCTCAAAGAACCGACGATCCAGGCCCTTGCCTGGATAAATCACCTGGAAGGCACCGAGTTTGAACTGACAGGAGTCGTGGATGTTGATGTCGCGCTCAAGGCAGCGCCTGGAGAGACTTTCGAGATTGGCCTTGTCCTTTGCGACGGAGAAATTTGCGCTCGTGAACAGATTCGTGTGGTGCCTCAGAGCGATCATTTCAGTTTCAGTCGGGTCAATTCGGCCCCGCTTGAAATACCCGCACTGCTGGACCCACCCGAGGGGCTTCGTCAGAGCTGGCTGAACGAGGCGCTGGCAAAATATGAATTTGTCGTATTGCTCTTCTACCGTGGACTTTGGTGACCTCCCTGCCGCTTCGAGTTACGAAGCTATGACCAAAGCGGTGTCGCAGATGAGATCCGTGCTGCCGGGGGCGAGGTGTTTGGCATCACTTCTGAACCTCAGAGCCTTGCGAGTGAAGCGGAATCTGCTTGGGATTTGAGTTTTCCGATTGTTGGAGATCCGCATCATGAAATTCGTGAAGCACTCTCGCAAAGAGGCTGGCTCGATGTTTTCTTCAATGAAGACTTTGGTCATTTGAGGAATCGAAGTTGGGCCAGTCACCCCAAGGGTTATTATCAGCCCGCTGTGATTGCCGTCGATCGCAGTCAACGAGTGCTTTATCGATGGCGTTGCGTTCCAAGGTACAGCAATATGAGCGGTGCGGGTGCGCGGCCTGAAGCGCGCTATACCCTTGATCAAATTGTAGAGGCCCAGGGCCAGGAAGGCGACGCGATCCTTGACCGAGAACCATTGATGGGTGCTAACGAACTCAGTTGGTTAAAATTTCTCGTGCTATTGACCGCCCACGGTTGGTTCTTGAGACCCAAAGTGTTTCCTTTATTGCGTGATGGAACCAAAGATAGCGTGACCCCGGGGGCCGCAATGCGGCGAGCCTATGTTTTTGCGGGTCTTTGGCTATTGGCACTGGCAATGTTGCCTCTGACTTGGGTCGCCGGAGCTTTTTTGACTTGGTTGATTGCGCTAACGCCGGGGTTGCTTGAAATTCACCGCCAGTTCCAGAACGAAAAAGACGTTGAATGACGTCTAAACTAAAGATGCCAAGGGGTCTCACGGTTAGCGAAACTTTGGCCCAGGACCAGGCCAGAATAATCCCAACCCACCCAAGATACTGAAGTTCTAAAACCCCCGCATCGCGGAACGATTGAAAGGATTCAGCGAATTAAAGCTAAGCAATTTCGGTCTAGCGCCGCGGCGATAGAACGCTCCAAACCTGTTTCTGCAAGGGTTCTGCCTTTTTCCTCACTGATATCGAAGGCGCCCGCAATGAGGATCGTGAAATGGAGGATGAACAGTAGGGCGATGTTGTAGTCCTGTTCACATTGACTGAGGGTGTAGCCCTCAACGCCGTAATTTTTCAGGCAAGCGACATAATGGCTTAGCAGATCCTGTTCACAGTCTCTCCGAGTTTCCACCGTCATGCTCGTTGCTGTCATCCAAGCAAGATCATACAAAGGGTTGGAAATCATGACATTTTGCCAGTCGATGAGAACGACGGGCAGAAGCCCTGGTTTGCCATCGCCAAACAGCGCGTTGTCCATTCGAACATCGCCATGAATGACGGTGAGGGTGCGGTTTCCCATATCTTTGTAGATATTGTTCAAACCGTCGACATACCGGGGCAGCGCGTCCATCAGTGGCTCTGGGAAAAACTCTGGAAATCTCTCAACTGCACTCTCCCAACTCCCTAGAAACCCTGGCGTGGAACGATAGATAAAATCATCAGAGTCGATCCGAACCATGTTAGGGAAAGCTGTCTCTCCCCGATTCCAGAACTTGGCATGCAGTGGCGTGACGCTGTCGATGACCATCACTGCTTGATCGGCGGAAATTCCCCCGATTTGATCCCCCAGGGCGTAGTCACAAAGGTCTTCAAGGACAACGACATTGCCGCCGGATTTCTCATCATAGGCTGCGAAGTGACATTTCGGCATGGCGATGGTGAGGTCAGGGGCGATCGCGTTAAAGAAGGTCACTTCCCGCTCGTAGAGCCCAGTGTTGTTGGCAATTTGCCGATTTTCTGGCTGATCGTGGGCAAATTTAATGACCAGAGAGGCAGGACCGGCACGATCTTCTCCGTAGTCTAGAAAGACCCGAAGCACCATACCGAGCAACCCAACGCCGCCGCCGATATAAGTGAACGAGAAATCCTCGACATTGCACGCGCCCGTGAGGGCGTTGCTGCCGCGTAGTATTGTTGTCAGCCACTCGCAGCTGATGTCATCGGGGGCTTGTGGAAAGGAATTCATGTTGAAGTCTCGGTTAAATGTCAGTGTTGGGTTGCTGCCTCAGACTTTGAATATCGAAGATGGGAAGCCAATCCTTCTCCCATTAGATCGATAAAATTGTCCCGATAAAAGCGATCCTTGCTGGCTTGAGCGGCATTCAATAATTGGTCTTCAAATCGTTTCAAAGGATTTCGGCCGCCTTCAACATGGGGGAAGTCGGAGGAAAATAACAACATAGTTGGATCACTCTGATTGAGAATCCACTCGGTAGGCTCATGGCTATAGGGGGTCACACGAAGCTGCCGGCGGGCATACTCACTGGGTAACAGTGACAGCTTTTGCAGCCGCGCTTCACCTTTTTTAAAGGCTGCAAAGCCAGCGTCCATGGTTTGTAGCCAGCTCGGCAGCCAAGCGGCTCCGAGCTCGATGGCACCGAAGCGGAGTGTTGGGAATCGCTCAAGCACGCCGTCGAAAATCAGCGCGGTCATGGTTTGCCAAATCGCGAGGGGAATGGCCATGAATGATAGGCCTGTAAAGTTCTCATCGCCGCCATGAAAGTCGAGTACTCTTTCGCCACCATTATTAGCGTAGGCAGCCGCCATTTTCTCCTCGCCGCCCACATGGAACAAAATTGGAATTTGAGCTTCGCTGGCAATTGCCCAAAGTCGATCCAGTGCGAGGTGGCTGGGACTATGGTTTGCAGGACAGGCTGAGGGGATGACGAGGCCTTTGCAGCCTAAAGCAATGGCCTCTTCAGCGATCTTAGGCGCCGCCGCTAAATCACTCAGTGGCACATAGCCCGTTGCAAGCATGCGCTCATCGACGGCGCAAAAATCTGTATTCATGGCGTTATGCGCTCGGGCCGCGGCCTGAGCAAGCTTAGGGTCTCTTTCATCAAGACCAAAATTACCCAGTGCAGCGGTGGTAAAAATAAGCTGACTTCTAAAACCCAATAAGTCGAGGGTCTTGACGCGATCCTCTGGAATAAAAGCCCCCAGCGCCAAGTGATTTTTCCGTAGCATCAGCTGCGACTCATCCTCTGCCCGAAAGCGGGTGTCAGCCTGCAAGGCAATCGCACGCTCTAGATCCTGGCTGACGGTCAAGGGTTTGTTTGCTTTTTCAGTAAACGCCTGAATTTGATGCTTGGGTAAGTAGTCGAGAATCTTCTGAGGTAACTCCATCACGTGCGCGTCGGCATCGTGGACGGTGCGATCGTTGACATACGCCATAACTAGGCCCTAGGTAAAAGGTGTTTTCACCATCGTCAAACGATCAAGGGTGGTTGTCAATCCCCAAAACCCCCGCCGCTTTTAGCCAGAGATTTCCGGATTCTTGTTCAGGCTTTATTAGCGCGGGCGTCGTCATTGCCGGTCTCATTATTCTGGGGTTGGACTGCGATTTTATGAAGCGCCAGGGCAGCGAATCGACCAGCGCGTTAAACCGCCAAGGCCTCAAATTCACGGTCCTGCGTGTCGCGGTTGAAGCAACTCCTGTTAGTGGGTCCAAGACCAGTATTTAGTCTGTTCGAGAGGGGCATTTAAAATTGGGTCTGGGGATTGGGAGACCAAGCACTGACCCGGCCACAAAAAAAGCGTTAGACGGTGTAAAAAATCTGTTTTTTAGCCTTCGGATCTCCTGTAAACGCCCATTTTTAATGGGTCGAAAGGGATATCAATTTAATGATAGCT
>MDTB01079581.1_pt1 | contig 26923 bp, 25 predicted proteins | sample 811161 | NCBI WGS metagenome assembly MDTB01 (sample SAMN05326650, study PRJNA326480) | marine metagenome | isolation source: seawater | place: Mediterranean Sea | collected 2009 | reverse complement strand
TTTGCTAATGAATTTGTAAAAACTCTGCCATTAGGTATATGTATTAATCTGCCAGTATATTGATTAGTGTCTACCCAATTACCAATTTCCATAATGGTAAAATTAGATATAGTAATATCTACTACATCGCCAGCATTATTGCCAAGCTCAATTCTATCTCCAATTTTAAAAGGGGATCTTGCAATTATATATAGCCATCCAGTTATATTGGTTATAGGATCTTTTAGTGCTATTGCTATGCCAGCAGAAACTAAACCTAAATAAGTAGCAATAGATTCGAATCCTTCAAACCAAATACTTCCAATTATAAAAAAAATCAAAAAATAGAGCATATATGATACTGTTTTATTCCATTTATATCTCTTTTCGCTATTTTTTATTTTATTTATAAATAGGCTGGTTATGGTTTTTTTGATTAAAGGAAAAAGAATCAGAGCTATTAAAGTGGCTACGATTTTAACCTGTATATGCTGAGAAGAAGATATAAATGTAAGCCATCGAAAATCAAGGAAACTTTGAATAAAGTTTTTATCCATCTTTTTTTACTGTAATTGTTTTTAATGTTATTTTTATAGCAGTAAAAGTTGATACTAGCATAAGAAAAGAAAGCAGAATGTAATATACTTCAAGTCCAAAATTAGGCATATTGTAAATTACAAAATATAAAGTTAAAAAAAAGATAAATAGATTTGCTTGTAGCTTGCACCATTTTTGAATATAGAATATCAATTTAGCTTTTCTAGTATCGTTTATTGAAGTAATAAGCATAATTTTACCATAGATATATAATGACAAAAATTCAAAACATCGTACTAGAGGAGATATGTTTTCTATAGTATGATCGCTGATTTTAGAAAGAAGTGTAGACCTAATAAAATTTAGAGTTAAAGTATTATCTTTAATAGGCCAAAAAATATTTAAAGGCTCATTTAAGAAAATAATATCTAGAGCTATATGCGTTAATGATCCGATAAAAATACCTTTTCCAATAATTGCAATATTGTCTTTTTTAGCGATATTTGAAAAAATTAATAATAAATAAATAATTAATATGTGAATTATTAAACTATGAGTTATGAATGTTGACTCTAAAAAAATAGACCTTGCGGTATTTTCTTCAAATAAAAGACTACCTACCAAAAACCCCAATAGATTGATCTGAGGAATAAAGGTACCTATGATTGAATACTTTGCTAATAAAGTTTTATGTTTTTGACTATAGAGAAATAATAATAAAGGGATTAACGCATAAAATCCTATAAAATTCATTATTTATTTTTTCTAGTCATTTTTGATATCATCGGCCATACTTTTTTAGGAACTTTATTGAGCATATTAAATTGACCAGCCTTAGAAACCCATTCAGCGCCATCTATAGTTATAACTTCTCCATTTATATAGTCTGAGAAATCTGAAAGCATAAATGCTGCTAGATTAGCTAGCTCTTGATGATCTCCATATCTTTTTAATGGAAGTCTCTTCTCCATATCAAAAAACATTGATATAGGCTTAGGGAATAATTTATCCCAAGCCCCTTTTGTCGGAAAAGGTCCTGGAGCTATTGCATTACAGTAAATTTTATATTTTGACCATTCTGCAGCAATGGACCTTGTCAAAGATAAAACGCCTCCTTTGGCAGCGGCAGATGGGACAACATATCCAGAGCCAGTTAAAGCATAAGTTGTTATGATATTTAGGATTTTTCCTTTTTGAGATTTTTCTATGCATTTTTTTCCATAAGAAAGGGTTAGGTTGCATGTTCCTTTTAAAACTATATCTATAACAGATGAAAATGCGTTTGAAGAAAGATTTTCTGTAGGAGATATAAAGTTACCAGCAGCATTATTTATTACTCCATCAACTTTACCATTTTTTTTAAAAACTTGAGCAACGATATCATCTATATCTTGACTTTCTCTTATATCGCATGAGTAATATTTCAAATGAACATCTTGATTTATCTTCTTTAATTCTTCACATGCTTTTTTAAGCCTTTCTTCGTTTCTGCTGATTATTGTAATACTAGCACCTAATTGAACTAAGTATTTTGACATGCTGAACCCTAATCCAGACCCTCCTCCTGATACAATGTAATGTGCACCTTTTAGGCAGTTTTCTTTAAGCATTCCAGTATTATACATAAGTCTCCTTTTTATAAATAAATATTTTAATTGTCTTTTAAGATATCTTTTAACTTAATAATTTTCTAACGTTATTTGTATTTTAAATTTTAACATTTTACTAATAAAAGTTATAATATTTGTTAAGGAGGCTGAATTGTTAAGTGTAAAAAAAATAAATTCTGAAAAAATCGAATCTATATCTAGCTCTATTGAGTGTATGTGTATTGGAGTTTTTAAAGGTGGAAATATTAAAAAAGACTTAAGTTTTATTTCCGAATCTGATAAAAATCTATTGATGTCTGCAGTTAAGCTAGAGTCTTTTAAAGGCAGTCTAGGTGAAAGCTTGATGATTTACGGCACATCAAGCATAAAAAGAATTTATCTTTATGGCCTAGGGGACGTAAAAAGTACTGGGTCTGATTTATTAAGATCTTTATCAGCAAAAGTTTCTAAAGATGCTATTAATAAAAAAATGAAATCTATACACCTTTATATTGATTCATTCACAGCTAATGGAAAATTTAATAATGCTGTAATAGAGGGTGCTTTATTAGGGTCTTACTATTTTGATGAGTATAAAAGCTCTACTAGCAAAAAAAATAGCCTTGATACCATTATTTTTGTTAGTAATCAAAAAGAATTACCCGTAAAAGAGGGTATAGCTTTATGTGAGAGCGTTTCTCTTTCAAGAGATTTAGGCAATCATCCTGCAAATATTCAAACTCCTACCTATTTAGCAAAAAAAGCTGAAGATATTTCTGCAGCTGATAATATGAAGTGTGAAATAATAGATGTTTCAAGGTTTAAGAAAATGAAGTTGAATAGTTTTTACGGTGTTGCGCAAGGAGCAAAAGAGCCTGCAAAAATGATATTAGTTAACTATAAAGGTGGTCCTGTTTCATCTAAACCAATAGCTTTAGTTGGTAAGGGGCTGACTTTTGATTCCGGAGGAATATCTATAAAACCTGCTCCTAAGATGGATGAGATGAAATTTGATATGTGTGGTGCTGCTACGGTATTAGGGTTAATGAATGCGGTCGCTTTGCTGCAGCCAAAAGTGAATATTGTTTTTGCAATTGGCGCAACTGAGAATATGCCAGGATCAAATGCTCAGCGTCCTGGAGATATAGTCAAGGCTTACAATGGAAAAACAATTGAGGTTTTAAATACAGACGCAGAAGGAAGACTTGTTTTGGCTGATGTATTATCTTATGTGAATAAAAAATTTAATCCTGAATGTATTTTAGATTTTGCGACTTTAACTGGGGCTGTTATCGTAGCATTAGGTAATCGCGCAACGGGAGTCATGGGGAATAATACAAATCTTATAAATGATATAAAAAAATCTAGTGAAAAATCAGATGAGAAAGTTTGGGAGCTTCCTCTTTGGCCTGAATATTCAAAGGATATAAAAGGCACTTATGCAGATATTCAAAATATAGGTAAAAATGGCGCTGGGACTATTACGGCAGGCGCTTTTTTAAAAGAATTTGTTGAAAACACACCGTGGTGTCATTTTGACATAGCTGGTACTGCATGGGGTCCTAAAACACCTCATTACCAGCCTGATTTTGGAGCTACAGGTGTTGCCGTAAGATTGGTATATGATTTTATAAAGAATAGATCTAAGTAGACTGTACTTGGCGGTGTAGCTCAGTTGGTTAGAGCACCGGAATCATAATCCGGGTGTCCGGGGTTCGAGTCCCTGCACCGCCACACTATGTTAAAAAAACAAATTTTTTATAATTTTTTTATAAAACTTTATTGCTGGTTTAAGCTTCCTATGATTTCTTATTGTAGGCCTAAAATAGTATCTTCTAATGATAAGGTTGTTAAAATACTGATACCGCTTACGAGAAGGACAAAAAACCATTTAAATTCTATGTACTTTGGCGCACTTTCGATTGGTGCAGATTTTACAGCAGGACTACTAGTTTTAAATATAATTAATAAGAATAATTCTAAAGCTAAGTTAATTTTTAAAGATTTTAATGCGGACTTTGTAAAAAGAGCTACAAAAAGTGTTTTATTTGTATGTGAAGATTTTGATATTATAGAAAATAATGTTTTAAAGAATATTAATAATAAAAAAAGAACCAGTTTTAAGGTTTCGGTTAAAGCTTATGTTGATAATGATTTAATTGCAAAATTTTCTTTAAATACATCTATTAAATAATTGTAACAATATGAAATAGCTCACAAAATTATTAGAATAATAGTGCTAAATTATCCTATCATTGTTTGTTTTTCTCCTTATTGAGCAATGTAAAAAGGCCCTTTATTGGGCCTTTTTAATTAAATTTTGTTATTATTTTTAATAAAAATTAATAAAATATACTATCTAATCTAAATAAGGTTTAAATAAAATATGAGCTCAAAAACTATATCTGAATTGTTTTTAAATACGGTTAAAAATAATGGCGATAAAGATTTGTTTTTCTACAAAAAAGCTAAAAATTGGTCTTCAATAAATGGCAGAACCATACTTTACACTGTTTCAGAAATATCGAATGCTATAATCGCTTCAAATCTCAATAAAGGGGACAAAGTTGGAATTATATCTGCCAATTCTCCTAGATGGGCAATGTGTGACTATGGGATTATTTGCTCAGGATGTGCAACTGTTAGTATATATCCTACTCTAATATCCTCTCAAATAGAGTACATAGTTAATGACTCACAATTAAAAATTCTATTCTTAGAAAACGAAGATCAGCTAGAAAAGATAGATGAAATTTGGAGCAGTTGCAAGAATTTAGAATTTGTTGTTATGATGAATGATTCTTTTGATCAAGAGTCTAATAAAGTTGTCAAATTGTCAACTTTTTTAAATAAAGGAATGGTTTTTAGAAATTCAAACAAAGGTTGTTTTGAAGAGCGTGTCAATTCTATAAATGAAAGTGACCTTTTGACTTTGATATACACATCTGGAACTACTGGAGTACCTAAAGGTGTAATGCTCACTCATAAAAATTTGACATCCAATATCAATTCCATATTAAAAGCTCAGGAGTTTGGAGATGAAGAGGTGTTTTTATCTTTTTTACCTTTAAGTCATATTTTTGAAAGAATGTGCGGACATTTTTGTGCATTTTGTATAGGCGCAAAAATATATTATGCCGAAAACATAGAAAAAGTTGCTGATAACATGAAAGAGGTTAAACCAACTGTTTTGATTAGTGTGCCACGCTTATATGAAAAAATTTATTCAAAAATAATGTCTGGTGTAGAATCAGCTCCAGCAATACGAAGAAATATATTCAAATGGTCTTTAAGTGTAGGTAGAAAACTTTCTTTTCTTAGATACAATAAAAAAAATGTAGATTTTTTTTTGAAAATAAAATATGCGATAGCTAAGAAATTAGTTTTTAATAAAGTCAAGGATAGGTTTGGAGGTGAAATTAAGTATTTTATATCTGGAGGTGCACCTCTTTCAAAAAAATTAGCAGAATTTTTTTATTCTCTAAATTTATTAATATTAGAAGGCTATGGCCTTACAGAAACAAGCCCTATTATTTCTTCTAATACTCCTAAAAACTATAGATTTGGAACCGTCGGGATCCCATTGGACAGTGTTGAGGTTAAGATTGCTAAAGATGGAGAGATAATTGTGAAGGGTACTAATATTATGAAAGGCTATTATAGGAAAGAAGAAGAAACAAAAGAGGCTATAGATACTGATGGCTGGTTTCATACTGGAGATATAGGAGAGATTGATGCGGATGGTTTTTTAAAAATAACCGATAGAAAGAAAAGCTTGATTGTAACTTCTGGCGGTAAAAACATTGCTCCTGCTCCTATTGAAAATATGTTATTAAACTCTTTATATGTAGATCAGTGCATTGTTTTAGGAGATAGAAGAAACTTTATATCCTGCTTAATAGTTCCTAATTTTGATGCTCTCAATGATTTTTTGAATGAATCTGGACTAGATAAATCATCTATAATAAGTGATAAATCTGTTTTAAAATTGTTTGATAAAATAATAGAGGATGGGATGAAGTCTTTTTCCAATTACGAGAAAGTAAAAAAATATAAACTTTTAAAGAATGCTTGGACTCTTGAAAAGGGTGAAATTACACCATCTTTAAAAGTTGTTAGAAGGATTGTTCAGGATAACAATAAGGATTTAATAGAGTCTATATATTCAGATTAACTTAATAGGCATAAAATATGACAACATATAAAGAAGCAGGTGTAGATATTGATTTAGCAAATAAATCTATAAATAGAATAAAGAAGTCTGTAAAAAGCACTTTTAATAATAGAGTGATTTCTGATTTGGGGGCATTTGGTGGTTGCTATCTATTTCCAAAAGAAGATTATAAAGAGCCTGTTCTTGTTTCTAGCACTGATGGTGTAGGTACAAAATTAAAAATCGCCTTCTTATCTAATAGGCATGACACAATAGGTCAATGTATAGTAAACCATTGCGTAAATGACATACTTGTTTTAGGAGCAAAGCCTTTGTTTTTTTTAGATTATTTTGCTACTGGAAAGTTAATTCCCGATGTATTTGAAGATGTGGTTGGAGGAATGACTGTTGCCTGCAAAGAAAATAAGTGTGCTTTAATTGCAGGCGAGACTGCAGAAATGCCAGGATTTTATGGTGAAAATGAATATGATTTATCTGGTACTATTGTAGGTGTTTCTGAAAAAAATAAGCTAATGTCTTCAAAAAAAATAGAAAAGGGGAATCTCCTTTTAGGATTGCATTCCAATGGGCTGCATACAAACGGATATTCTCTCGCTAGAAAGGTATTGCTTGAAAAATTTACTATAGATACTCATTTTGATGAATTAGATGGCACAATTGGAGACTGTTTGCTTTTAACTCACAAGAGCTATCTTAGCTCAGTCCTTCCATTAATTGAAGAGAATTTGATTAATGGGGTCTCTCATATAACAGGTGGAGGCATTATCGAAAACACAGAAAGAGTGATTTCTGAAAATAACAATATTATTATTGACTGGAATAGCTGGGAGGTTCCTTTCATATTTGATTTGATTAAAAAAGAAGGTTTAGTTCCAGATGAGGATATGAGAAGAAGCTTTAATATGGGTATAGGTATGATACTTATTGTAAATGAAAAAAATATAGCTGAAGTAGAAAATCATATAAAATCAAAAGATCAAAAATCTTGTCTGATTGGAGAAATTGTATAACAAGGTATCGATAATAGGTGCTGGTACTTGGGGAATTGCAGTTGCCCAATTGTTGGTAGATAAAGTAACAGTTCAGCTTCATCACTATAATAAAATTTCATTAGAAGCACTTAATAAAACAAAAAAACATCCACGTATTTCTTCTCATTCAATATCTGATAAAATTATTGTAAAAAAAGATATGCATGTCGATGCAGATTTATGTATTATATCTGTGCCTGTTCAGCACATAAGATCTGTTGTTGAAAGTATTACGCTAGATAAGCATGTTCCTGTACTAATTCTATCTAAAGGAATAGAGAAAAAAACATTAATGTTTCCTATTGATATCGTTAAACAGGTTCTCAATGTGAAAAAAGTAGGGGTTTTATCTGGACCTAGTCATGCAGAGCAGGTTTTAGAAAAACATCCTACCACTATAGTTGCATCATTTAGAAGTAAAAGCTTGTCTGAATCTATTAGGAGTTTATTTTCAAATGAATATTTTCGAGTTTATTCAAATACGGATATTATTGGCGTGCAACTTGGAGGAGCTGCTAAAAACGTAATTTCTATAGCCGCAGGCATATGTTGCGGCTTAGGATATAAAGAGAATACAATATCTGCTATTGTTACTAGAGGAATTCATGAAATAAAAAAAATAGGAATTAAGATTGGAGCAAAAAAAAATACTTTGAACGGTTTATCAGGTACAGGCGATTTAATTGCTACAGCATTTAGTAATGACAGTAGAAATAGATTGTATGGAGAGCTTTTAGGAAAAGGAATGACATCAGATGACGCAAATTTAAAAATTGGAACGATTGCTGAAGGCTCTGAAACTGCCGATTCACTATTTAGTTTAATAAGGAAAATTGATGTTGAGGCACCTATATGTGTTAGCGTGTATAAAATTATTAATAGCAATGAATCTCCAGAAAAAATAATGAAGAACTTGATGATAAGAAAGCTAAAAAATGAGATTTAAAAATATTACAAAATGGATAAAAATAGGCTTGCTTAGAAAAGAATTACTCATTTAAATTAGTTGTCCGATTAATAATAGTTATGCCCTTGTAGTTCAATCGGATAGAACAGTCGCCTCCTAAGCGATAGATCCCCGTTCGATTCGGGGCAAGGGGACTTTTGAAATTAAGGAGCAAAATGAAAAAAGAAGAATTAAAGAAAGACCCATTTAGAGAGTTTTTATTAGGCTTGATATCTAAAGCTAAAGATTACTATGGATACATTACTATAGGATTGATTATTGTTGTTTCTTGTATAGTCATTGTTTCCAGTAGAGAAGCTATTCAAGATTATTCTGTATGCATAGATAGAAGTATATCTGGAGATCTTATAAGCAGCTATTGTCAATCTGATCAAGTAAGTATTGAGTTAGATAAATACACTGATGGCATGAGTCTCTCTAGTTCAGGCAGCTTAATTTCGTTTCTGTTTAAAATAAAAGAGATGTCTGATATTGATAAGCTGGAGGCTCTTAGTGCTGCTAAAATAAACACTGTTGAAGATTTATTTTTAAAGTCCAGATTATTTAAGTTAAAAGGAGATTTACTTTTAGATGTAAACAGATTTAATGAATCTGTAAAAGCTTATAACGACGCATATGATTGTTTCGAAGATAAAAGAGACTACTCCGCGCTTTTACATTACAATATAGCTGCAACTTATATGGAGATGTTTTTAAATGACAAAGGTTTAGAATATTTAAAAAAAGCCAAACAGTATGTGGATACCGCTTTAAGTTTTGATATAGCGGATAGTTTTATAAAAAAAGACGTAAATGTACTTAAGGCTCGAATAGACTACGAATTGTAAAAAAGCTTTTTTTTATTTTATTCTGAGCCCTAAATTTGAGAATGATATGGGGGATTGTTCCCCCATTTTTGTTACATTGAAATCATAAGGAGATTTATACTTGATTAACAAAGATATAATAGAAGCTTTTAAAATGCTTGCTAAAGAAAAAAACATTGATAGGACTAATTTAAGTACAATAATAGAGAACTTATTCTTAAATCTAATTAAAAGGAAGTATGGCGAAGATTATGATAATTTCAATGTTATAGTCAATATGGAAAAAGGTGAAATAGAAATTTATCAACATAAAGAGGTGGTTGAAAAAGTCGAAGACCAAACATTACAGATAAAATTAGAAGATGCAAGAAAAATTGAAAAAGGTCTTGAGATAGGAGATATGTATATAGAGGTTGTTGAACCTACCAATTTTGGAAGAAGGCTTATAAACAATGCAAAGCAGTTTTTTAATCAGAGCCTTAAAGATATAGAAAAGCAGACTATTTACGATGAGTATTCAAATAAAATCGGAAATATTATTATAGGATCTGTTCATCAAATACAAAAAGATAGGATTTTTGTTATATGTGAAGACAAAGAACTAATTTTACCTCAATCAGAGCAGATGCCTAATGATCGCTATAGAAGAGGTGAGTCAATAAGGGCTATGGTTAAAAGTGTAGAGGTGAATAATAGGGGACCAGAAGTTGTTATATCAAGATCTGACGACCAGTTTTTAGAGAAGCTTTTTTCGCTTGAAGTTCCTGAAATTGAAGACGATATTATCGAGATCAAATCAGTTGCAAGATGTCCAGGAGATAGGAGCAAGATAATAGTTTCATCTGCAGATAAGCGAATTGATGCAGTTGGAGCCTGTGTTGGAATGAAAGGTATGAGAATTCAGTCAATTGTAAGGGAATTGAATGGAGAAAAAATAGATATAATTAATTGGAGCGATCAGCCTGAAATTCTTATAACCAGAGCGCTTTCTCCTGCAAGGCCTCTTGATTTATATATAGATCAAGAAAAGCCATATGCTGTAGCTGTTTTTGAAGATGAAGATTTAGCTATTGCTATTGGCAGAAACGGTCAAAATATTCGTCTCGTTACGCAGATAACAGGCTTCACAGTGGATGCTGTAGCTAAAAGCGATTATGAAGATAGCTCGAGTAAAAAAAACTCATCATTAAAAATAAATGAATGCGATGATTTATCTAAAAAAATTATTGATATATTAGTTGAAAATAATATTGATACTTTCAATGATTTTATTGATAAAAAAGAAGAGGTTTTAGGCATGAAAGGTATTGGCCCAAAAACCTTTGAAAAACTGGAGCAAATTGCTTTAAAAAATATAAATGGCTAAAAATAAAAGAATATACCAAGTTGCAATTGAGTTAAATATATCTCATTCAGATATAATTGATTTTTTAAATGGAATAGGTGAGATGGGTTATTCTCATATGTCCGAAGTAAACCCATCTATTTATAATAAGATTATTTCAAAGTATTCAAAAGACAAGAAAAAGCAAGAGGTTTATGCAAAAGAAAAGGCTCGTCACAGTATACATAATTCAAGAATTTCAGACTCATTAGATTCCAATGATAATAAAAATGACAAACAATTAAAAAAGACAATCGAAAAAAAGACTTTTGATGATCGAGATGATTTAAATAGGATAGGTTTAAAAATAATTGAAAGACCTTCGTCTAACAACGAGGATAATAAAGATACGAAAGAAGATTCTTTATTTAAAAAAGACAAGATTGAATCCAAGAAAAGTCAACCTCAAAAGCAGAAAATGACTTTAAAAAAAGTTAATATAGAGGCTATTGCTGATAAAATCAATCAGAATAAAAGCAAGGGAAGAACTGGAGCAACATCTCTTGCAGCTCAGTCTCTTCAAATTTCAGGAAAATCTTCAAAAAAGAAAAGGAAAAAAAATAAATCTTCAGAAAATAATTCTTCTATTTTATCAGCAGAAGAAAACGTATTAAATTTACCTGAGTTTAGTACTCTTGAGGAGCTTTCAAAATCTATGAATATTAAAGTTCAAGATGCTATAATGAAATGTATGGACTTAGGCATGATGGCCACTATAAATCAGAGACTTGATATGGACTCTATGATCATGATAGCTGATGAATTTGGTTTTGAGATTAAAGAGGCAGAGATTGATGAAATTCCATCAGTACAAGTAAATGTAAATAAAGCAAATTATATTCAAAAGCAAAGACCTCCTGTTGTTACTGTTATGGGGCATGTAGACCATGGAAAAACTTCGCTACTTGACTATATTCGCAATGAAAATGTTGTTGCTGGAGAATCTGGAGGAATAACGCAGCATATTGGAGCTTACAAGGTTTCTTTGAAAAATCAAAAAACAATTACTTTTTTAGATACTCCTGGCCATGAGGCTTTTACAGCAATGCGTTCTAGAGGGGCTAAGGTAACAGATATTGTAATACTGGTTGTTGCTGCAGATGATAGTGTCATGCCTCAAACAATTGAAGCTATAGATCATTCTCAAGCTGCATCTGTGCCTATTATAATAGCTATAAATAAAATTGACAAGCCTGGATCTGATCCTGATAGAGTGATTAAGCAACTTTCTGATCGAAAAATATTAATTGAAGATTGGGGAGGCAAGTATCAATCCCAATTAATATCTGCTAAAACTGGGCAAGGAATAGATAAGCTTCTAGAAAAAGCCACCATAGAGGCTGAAGTTTTAGACTTAAAATCTACTTTTGAAGGTAATGGCCAAGCAACAATTATTGAGTCTCGTTTAGACAAAGGTTTGGGGCCTATTGCAACCATTTTAGTAAATAGTGGGTCAATAAATAAAGGAGATATTTTTACTTGTGGAGGACAATCGTCAAAAATAAGGTCTATCTTAAATGAACGAGGAGAGCATATTGAAACAGCATATCCTTCTGACCCTGTTCAAATTTTAGGGTTTGAGTTTGTGCCGAATGCTGGTGAAATTTTTGATATTTTTGATGATGAGAAAGAAGCAAAAAAATTAGCTATAAAGAGATCTCAGCTAAAAAGAGAGGCTGAGCATCATAGGTTTAGAAAAACAACATTAGACCAAATAGGTAAGCAAATAAGTGAAGGTAAAGTAAAAGATTTAAATATACTTATAAAAGGAGACGTTGATGGTTCTCTGGAAGCTTTAAGCGATTCTTTGATGGGTATATCTACGGATGAAGTTAATGTTAAGATAATTCATAGATCTGTAGGTACTATAAATGAGAATGATATATCTTTGGCAAAAGCTTCAAATGCTATAATAATACTATTTAATCTTCCGTCGTCTAAACAAATAAAAGCAAAAGCTAAAGAAAACGGGGTAGAGATAAGAAGTTATTCTGTTATATATGAAGCTATAAATGAAGTCACATTAGCTTTAGAAGGTCTGCTTGAGCCCGATAAAGTCGAAGAAACTCTAGGCCTAGCAGAAGTTAGAGATTCTTTTAAAATTCCTAAAATAGGCATAATAGCTGGATGCTACATTACACAAGGTAAAGTAGTTAAAAATGCATACTTGAGAGTCAAAAGGTCTGATGAAATTATACATGAAGGTAATCTTACTTCCCTTAAAAGGTTTAAAGACGATGTCTCTGAGGTTTTGGAATCTTATGAATGCGGAATTGGAGTTGAAGGTTTTAAAAAATTTGAAAATGGTGATATTATAGAAGTTTACGATATAAAAGAAATTAAAAGGAAGCTTTAAAATTATAGATACCAACAAGCCCTACAAAAGAAACGTTAGGCTATCTGAACAATTGAAATCAATATTGAGTGATGCATTTTTAAAGAAAGGTGTATATGTAAATAGCTTGAATAATGCTATGCTGACAATAACAGAGATAAAAGTTTCTCCTGACCTTAAACATGCAAAGGTTTTTTTAAGCTCTATGGATAAAAATATCGATAGACAGATGGTTATAGACTCTTTGAATAGAAAGGTAAGTTTTTATAGGCAGATTATTGCTAAAAAGGTACGAATCAAAAAAATTCCCAGTTTGAAATTTTCTTATGATACTATCTATAGATTTGATATGCTCATTGATGAAGATATTGATGAATAATTCTATAATTCCAGTATGGAAGCCTGCTAACATGTATTCAAATGATGTTGTTAGGGTAATAAAAGAAAAGTACAATGTTAAGGCTGGTCATACAGGCACCTTAGACCCTTTTGCCCAAGGAATTTTAATCGTTTGCACAGGCAGTAAAACTAAAGAAGTTGAAAGATTTCAAGATTTGATTAAAACATATAAGTCTGTAATTGAATTAGGCAAAACTACAAACACCCTTGATCCAGATGGGGAGGTCATAATAAGAAATTCGCATGTCCCTATTCTTGATAAAAAAAATATAAAAAAATGTCTAGATGGATTTGTTGGAAAAATCATGCAAAGACCTCCATCTTTTTGCGCTTTAAGGAAAAATAATGTCAGGTTATATGAATTAGCTAGAAAGGATATCTACATAAAGCTTAAACCAAGACCTGTTAGTGTATACTCTATTAAGCTCATTTCCTTTTCTCAATTTGAGCTAACTATTGAAGTTAAATGCGGCAAAGGAACATATATACGTTCTTTGGCTGCAGATATATCAAAAGCATTAAAAACTATTGGATATTTGAAGTTTTTAGAGAGAACTCATATAGGGAAATATTCTAAAAAGAATTCTTATCCTGTTAGTTATTTTTAAATGAAAGTCTTTAGAAGTATATCTGCTATAAAAAGTATATCTGAAAGCGTCCTTGCTATCGGAGGCTTTGATGGCGTGCATCATGGACATAAAGAGATATTGCGAAAACTTGTTAATGAGTCAAGAAAAGCAGGCATCCCTTCAGTTTTATTGACTTTTTCGCCTGTGCCTTTTTCGGTTTTATCTCCAGATTTATTTCTTGGACATATTGATACATTTAATGAGCGCATAAAAAAAATTAAAAAATCGGGCATTGATATTTTATGCATGCTACCATTCAATGAAAGTCTTAGGACTGTGACTGCTCAAAATTTTTTAAATGATATTCTTATCAATAATTTCAATCCAAAGACTATTGTTGTAGGGTATGATCATCACTTTGGATATAAAAAAGAAGGAGATTTTAATTTTTTAAAAAAGAATGCAAGTAAATACAGTTTCAATTTAATACTAATCAAAAAAGTAAAGACAAACACAGAGCACAATTTATCTAGCTCTGCTATAAGAGAATTATTAAAAAATGGAGATATTGCCAGTGCAAATCTTTTATTGGGCTCTTATTTTACCATAAAGGGGGTTGTTATTAAAGGTCAAAAACTAGGCTCAAAGATAGGATTTCCTACAATAAATATTAAGCTAGACCCTCATAAAATAATTCCTTCTAGAGGTGTTTATATAGTTGTAGCTAAAATTTTTAATAAGAAATATAAAGCTATATGTAATATTGGATTTTCTCCTACCTTCTCTAATAAAAAAAACATAAAAATAGAAGCTCATGTTTTGGATTTTAATAAAGATGTATATGGAGAAGAGGTCTCTATAGAGTTTCTTGATTTTATTAGATTTGAGAAAAAGTTCCAAAGTGTAGAAATGCTGAAAAGGCAGATTTTAAAGGATAAAAATAAATGTTTAGAATATTCCTTTAAGAATAGTTAAACTAGAAATTCTTAAAATTATAAAATAGGAGTTTATGTATAAATGGTAGATAGCAAAAATAAAAATAGTGCAGGAGATTCAAAAAGCCAAATAACTATTTTTACAAATAGAATTAAATATTTAACTGACCATTTAAAAAGGAACAAAAAAGACCATAGTGCACGAAGAGGTCTGGTTGATTTAGTTTCAAAGAGAAAGAAAATGTTAACATATTTAAAAAGAAACGATGTGTCAGGTTATGATCTATTAATAAAAGAATTAGGAATAAGAAAATAATGAATAAAATAAAAAAAACAGTAAAAATAGGTGGTAGAGAGTTATCTATTGAGACGGGCTTACTTGCAAAGCAGGCCAGCGGCTCAATTTTAGTAACATATGGAGAGACTATGGCCCTTGTTACCGTAACTGCTTCAAAAGGACAAGAAGAAGATAGAGGGTTTATGCCTCTTTCTGTAGAATACAGAGAAAAATTTTATGCATCTGGGATGATTCCTGGAGGATTTTTCAAAAGAGAAGCTAGGCCTTCAGAGAGAGAAATTCTAGCCGCTAGGCTAACAGATAGACCTCTGAGGCCTCTTTTTCCAAAAGGTTTTTGCAACGAAACCTCTGTAGTTATAAATGTTATTTCTTACGATGGTGAAAACGAGCCAGATGTTTTAGGTACTATAGGAGCTTCTGCAGCTATACTTGCTTCAGATATTCCATGGAATGGTCCTGTTGCATCAGTTAGGGTGGGTAAAATTGCTGATAAATTAGTTATAAATCCTTTGAAGTCAGAACTAGAAGAGTCAGTTCTAGATATTACTGTTTCAGGTACTTCTGACTCTATTGTAATGGTTGAGGGAGAGTCAAATTTTATATCAGAAGATGATTTAGTTAATTGTATCCAGAAAGCTCATGATGCAATTAAAGAGATTATTTCTATGCAAGAAGAGCTGGCAAGTCAATTAAAAATCAAGAAGAGGGAAGTTTACGAGCCTAAAGTTAATTTAGATATGACTAAATCTGTAGATAAGATAATAGGCGAGGATTACAGAAAGTTAAATGACCCTAAAAATAAATTTGATCATTATGAGGATATTAGGCTATATATAGAAGATGTATGTTCGAATTTAGAGGAAGACTATCCTGATGATTTGGGTGCTATCAAAACATATATTAATGATAAAATAAATCAAGACTTAAGAGAGAAAACATTAAATGGTCAAAGAGCCGATGGAAGAGCTCTTGATAAAGTCAGAGATATAGATATTGAATTGGGTATATTGCCTAGAACTCATGGCTCTACTGTTTTTACTAGAGGCGAAACGCAGGCTATGGTAATTGCTACTCTTGGTGGAAAAACAGATGAGCAAATGCTTGATTCTATAAATGGTAAAGAATTTAAAAAGAATCTACTTCATTATAATTTCCCCTCTTTTTGTGTTGGTGAGTCTAGAATGAAGTTTAGTCTCTCAAGAAGAGAAGTTGGTCATGGGAATCTGGCTGAAAGAGCTTTGAAGTATGCATTACCAGATTTTGAAGATTTTCCTTATACAACTCGAATAGTTTCTGAGATACTCGAATCAAACGGTTCTTCATCTATGGCTTCTGTTTGCGGAGGAACTCTTGCACTAATGGATGCTGGTGTGCCTATAAAATCACCTATAGCAGGTGTTGCAATGGGTTTAATGGTAGGTGAATCAGGTGAATCTGCTATTATAACAGATATTTTAGGAACTGAAGATCATATTGGCGATATGGACTTTAAAGTTGCTGGCTCTAAGGACGGAATAACTGCAATTCAGATGGACCTTAAGATTGAAGGTTTATCTTATGATCTTTTATCTGAAGCTTTAGACGCAGCAAAAAAAGCAAGATTCCATATTTTAGATGAGATGGAAAAAGCTATATCTGAACCTCGAAACAAAATGTCTGTTTACGCACCTAAAATAGTTCAATCTTCTATACCTGTTGATAGAATTGGAGAATTTATAGGCCCTGGCGGAAAGAATATAAAAGCTCTTATGGAGAAGTATGAGTGTGAAATCAATATAGACGATGACGGTTCTTGCACTATCCTTGGTACAGACCAGGACGCTTTGGACCAGGCAAGACAATACGTGGAAGGTTATAATCTCGTTCCTTCTGTTGGAGAAACGTATGATGGCGTTATTGTTAAAATATTAGATTTTGGTGCTTTTGTAAGAATTGCGCCAGGCACTGAAGGCTTGGTTCATATATCAGAAGTAGCTCACGGTCATACAAAAAATGTTGCTGATGTCCTATCAGAAGGAGAAAATGTGAAGGTCAAGCTTAAAGGAATTGACAGTAAAACTAAAAAGATTTCTTTAAGTATTAAGGCTCTTATAGAAAAACCTGAAAACGCTAAGTAAAGATGATCTTAGGTGTTCCTAAGGAGATAAAGCAAGATGAAAAGAGGGTATCAGTTCTCCCTCACCTTATTAAACCTATAAAAGATTTGGGGCATCAAGTAGTCATCCAAAAGGGTGCTGGGCTAGATAGTGGATTTCCTGATATTTTGTACTCAAATCAAGGCGCTGTTATATTAGACACTATTGAAGATATTTATAGTCGTTCTGATATAATTGTAAAAGTTAAAGAGCCTCTTGAATTAGAAATTCCTTTAATTAAAGAGTCTCATACAATTTTCACCTTTTTCCATTTTGGAGGAAATAAGTCTTTATTAGAAGATTTTTTAAAAACAGGTGCTACCGCTATTGCTTACGAAACAGTAGAGAATGATAACGGAAGCCTACCATTGTTAATTCCTATGAGTGAAATAGCTGGAAGAATGTCTGTTCAAAATGGAGCAAAATTTCTAGAAGGAACTCTTGGAGGAAAAGGGAAACTAGTAAGCGGGGTCCCGGGCGTTCCTCCAGCAGCTATAACTATTATTGGAGGCGGTATAGTGGGCTTTAATGCAGCCAAGATAGCCGCAGGCCTGGGTGCCTCAGTCAATATCTTAGATCTAGATGTGTCTAGATTACGTTTTTTAGATAATATATTGCCGGCAAATGTCACAACTTATCACTCAAATAGCTATAATATAGAAAATTTATTACCTAAAACAGATTTACTGATTGGAGCTGTACTTGTTGCAGGTAAAAAAGCTCCTAAAATAATTTCTAGAGATCTTTTAGGTTTAATGAAAAAGGGATCTGTTGTAGTTGATGTTGCTGTAGATCAGGGAGGGTGTCTTGAAACTACAAAACCTACAACACATAAAGACCCTATATATATAGTGGATGGCATTGTTCATTATTGTGTTGCCAATATGCCAGGATCTGTTCCAATGACATCAACTATTTCTCTAACAAATAGCACTAGCTCGTATATACTAGATCTTTTAAAGCAAGATTTGAAAAATATGAAATTCAAAAACAAATCTTTGCTTAAAGGTGTGAATGTATATAGAGGAGAAGTCACCCATCAAGGGCTGGCAGATTCTCTGAATATTTCTTGTGAAAAAATATAGACTTAATACTTTTCTTTAAAAAAAAACAAAGTTTTGTTGGAATATCTGAACATAGATAATATATTTTAAAGTAATACTTTAAGGGATAATTTATATTTTGGAAGCAAGAGAAGTTAAAAAATTGTACTACTCTATTGGTGAGGTAAGTCAAATTACCGGTTTAAAGCAATATGTTTTAAGATATTGGGAAACTGAGTTTCCACATATTAAGCCATCTAAAAATAGAGCCGGAAATAGAATCTATAAAACTAATGACCTTGACAACATTAAAGAGCTGAAAAATTTACTACATAATAAAAAATTTACAATAAAAGGTGCTAAGCAGTTTTTAAAAGATAAAAACCTTTCACCTAATTCTAGTATAGATGCTGACCCTAAAGTTTTAAAGTTAATAGATACACTTGATGTAAAAACACTTAAAAATATTCAGAAATCTTTAGATGACCTTCTTGCAATTTTGGATAAAAAAAATAAGGTTTAAAGTCTTCGGGACGTGGCGTAGTCCGGTAGCGCACCTGACTGGGGGTCAGGGGGTCGTCAGTTCAAATCTGACCGTTCCGACATCATACTTCAGGCTAACTATTTATCTCTATAATTAAACTCTCCTTTTTGATGATATCTAATTTTTTTTTAATATTATTATTTTCTCAGATTTCTTTTTCATTTATTACTAATCCTTTTAACGGTGATACGTTAAATTATACAGATGTTTTAATCGAATGGAATCAAGAGCAAGATGCGAAAGCATACAAAATAAAAATTCATGATAGATCGGGTGATTTAATTCATACATCTGTAGACTCATCCCTAGCTGTTGTCATATCAGATGTCTTTGATTGGGGTGCTAAGTATCAAATTAGTCTTGAATCTTTATACTCTGACAGGTCACCTGAACTTATTGATCAAATTTTAATAAATACATACAGTGTTCCAACTGATAGAGACTTACCTGTTCAAGTTATATATATTGATGAAGAAAATTATTCCTCTGGCTACACATTTGTAGATGATGTTGTTATAGACATGTATGGAAATCCTGTTTTGTTTATGCCTGCCCATTCACCTACAAGACACTTTATATTTACTGAACAGCTTGATAATGGAGATTTTTTAGGAATCGGTTATGGAAGCAATTATGGAGGAGTGATTGTAGACATTTATGGAGAAATAATCTATAATACTGACCCAAGCTTAGGAAATGTTCATCATGATTTTCGTTCAATGGGCAATGGTAATTTTATTGGATTGATATATTCAAATGTAAGAGATACAGCACCTGCAGGATCTTGGACTACTTCCTTTGAGCAGAATGGACTATATGAAATTAGATGGCTTTATGATGAGATTGTAGAATTTGATTCATTGGGTAACGAAGTGTGGAGATGGAGTACTAACGATTATTTTAATAAGATAGATTTTGATCCTAATTGGTTTGACCCGAATGATTTTCTCTTGAACCCTAGCGATACATTTGACTGGACTCATTGTAATGCTGTATTTTATGATAATCAGGAAAGTGCTATATACTTATCTTCCAGACATTTATCTAGAATTACAAAAATTAGTTATCCTTCAGGTGATATTATTTGGATGATAGGAGAAGATATGCCTTCAGGAGAAGTTAAATTTGGTGATGAGATGCAAATATCATCTCAGCATGCAGTAAACCTTCTCGAAAATGGCAATTTAATGCTTTTTGATAATGGAAACAATAAGACTCCTCTTGAGTCACGATGTATAGAATTCAATATTTCAAATGATAATTCTGAATTGAGCTACAATTTAATTTGGGAACATGTTTTGCCTAGTGCTTCTTATATCTACAGGCTCGGAGATTGCGATAGATTGCCAAATGGCAATACATTAATAAATTCTGGTAATGTCGCAGCTATATTAGAAGTTAATAATGCAAACAATATAATTTGGGAGCCTATATTCCACTCAAATCACACCAGTACATATAGGGCAGAAAGAATAAAGGGTTTATATCCATTAATCTCGTCTCTTACAATCGAAAATTTTAAAAAAGATACACTTAATAATAAATTGGTTTGGCTTCCTACAGGTGAAACAAGCATTAAATATACTATTCATAATGAAGGTTTTGATGCGTACACATATACCTATAATGTTTCAGATCGTGAAAATTTGATTGACATATCTGGAGAAGTGGAAATTGAAGCTAATAGCTCTCAAGATATTTTTATTCCGATTTCGGTACCTTTGAATATGATTGATAATCAGATTGCATTCATGCTATCGCCTAACACTATTCATCCTTCAGATGACAATTATCTAGTTGTTAGGGCTTCTTCTTGTGAATCAAATCCTGGCTATATCTTATCAGATATGGGTGATTGTCCTAAATTTCCGAATATGGTTGGTGATATAAATTCAGACTATGTTGCGAATGTATCCGATGTTATTCTAATTTCAAATCACATAATATCTTTATCTGATTTAACTGGTGATGGGTTAATTACAGCAGATTTAAATCAAGTACACTAGTTGATCTTTTAGATATAATATTATTAATAAATATAATTTTAAGTTAAACATAAAATATTTAGTTAATAAACTTGAAAGAAGGGCAAAACTAAAAGACCTTGATTAGCGTACTGTATAAAAGTATTAATTTATGTAACTTTTTTTACTATGAATAAAATTATAAAAACTAAACTATCTAGTTCAGACATCATGAGTTTAACCCTTTTGTTTGCGCTATCTTTCTTTCTCTTTGCAGATCAGAATTTAATGGCGCCAAATCTAACGCAAATTGCAAACGAATTTGGTTTCAATCAATTAGACCGAGATTTAAAGCTTGGAGGTGAAATTTCGTTAGTTTTCTGGTTAGTAGGTGGAATAATTACTATTTTTTTTGGTTATTTTACAGATTCTTTTTCAAGGAAAAAACTGCTTATTGGTTCTGTTTTAATAGGAGAAATTCCATGCTTTTTAACTGGCTTTGTTGAAACGTATGCTCAGTTGTTTTGGCTTAGAGCTTTAACGGGTATAGGTATTGGTGCAATAATACCTATAACCTATTCACTTATTGGTGATTACTTTCCTTCAACAAAAAGGTCTTCTGCTACAGCCTACTTAGGGCTAGTTGTTGGTATGGGTATTGCTGCAGGACAGCTATTGGCTGGTATAACAGGTCCAATTTACGGCTGGAAAATATCATTTATAATTGTAGCTATTCCTAATTTCATTATCTTGTTCTTATATTTTCTTTTCGGGACAGAGCCTTTAAGAGGTCGATCTGATTCTGGCAATGTAAAATCAAAAAAAATAAGCATTCTTTCTTTAAAAGAAATATTTAAAAAAAGAACAAATGTGCTGATATTTTTACAAGGAATAGCAGGAACTGTGCCATGGGCAGTATTTTTTGTTTATCTTAATGATTACTTATCTCAAGATATAGGTTATTCTGTCCAAATTGCAACTATCGTTGTTTCAGTTATCGGTCTTTCTGCTATAGCTGGCGCTTTTATAGGAGGGCTTGTAGGAAATAAGCTTTACAATATAAAGCCATTATACCAGCCTATTTTTTCGGCAGTATGTACCTTTATAGGTGTAATTCCAACTGCGTTTTTAATAAATTTAACTCCTGCAGAGAATACAGAAGCTTTAAACACGTTCTATCCTCTTATCCTTGGTGCTTTTTCAGGTTTTTTTATAACAATTACTGCTCCTAATATGAAGGCTATATTAATGAATGTCAATCATTCTAAAAGCAGAGGATCTGCTTTTGCATTATACAATCTTGCAGATGACCTAGGTAGAGGATTTGGTCCTTTTGTTATTAGCATTTTTATATTGAGCTTTGGAAGGCAATTAGGTTTTAATATTGCAAACTTAATATGGCTTATTTGTGGGTTATTTATTTTGCTTATTAGTAGAACATACGAGAAAGATGAAATAGGGGTATAGATGATAATATCATTAATAATATTACTACTAGTGCTTTATTTTGCAACAATTATATATATGAATTATTCCTACCCTGAACTCAAATGGGATTGGACAAATATAGATACTAATAAAATAAGCTTACCGAATAAATTTATATGGGGCACGGCAACTGCTTCCCATCAAGTTGAAGGAAGCTGTAATAATAATAATTGGTATAAATGGGAAAATTCTAGAGATCAAAATGGAAAACCTGCAATAAAATCTAACCAAAAAGCAGGTATTGCATGCGATCATTGGAATAATTACAAGAATGATATACTATTACTAGAAAAATTAGGAGTATCTCATTACAGATTTTCTTTGGAATGGAGTAAAATTGAGCCAGAAAAAGGTAAGTTTAGTAGCAGCGCTATTAAACATTATTCAAATGTTATCGACTCATTAATGGAAAAAAATATAACCCCTGTAATAACTCTACATCATTTTACAAACCCTATTTGGTTTGATGATTTAGGAGGGTTTGAGAAAGAAAAAAATATAGAACACTTTGTATCCTTTTCTAAGCATGTATTTAAAAAGTATAGCAATAAAGTTAAAAAATGGTGCACAATAAATGAGCCAGAAGTTTATTCAGTTATGGGTTATTTTGCAGGGGTTTTTCCTCCTGGAAAAAAAAGTCCTCAATTAACAATTGAAGTACTAAAGAATTTGTTAATTGCGCACACTAATGTATACGCGGCTATAAAAAGCCTTCCTAATGGAAAAGATTGTGATATTGGTATCGTTAAAAATATAATGCAATTTGATCCATACAGAAGATGGCATTTGCTTGATTGGATTGTTTGCAGGATTACAGATAAAATATATAATGATATATCTTTATCGTACTTAAAATATGGCAAAATAAAAGTTAATTACCCTTTTTTTATAAAAATGAACTATAGGTCACCAAATACTCCTTATACTGACTTTTTAGGCTTAAACTACTATTCTCATAGTCATTTAAAGTTTAAATTTGATAAATATGAGTTTTTTGAAAATAAATTTTTTAAAAAAGATATCACGACTGACATGCCATATGTTATATATCCTGAAGGTCTATATAGAGCTATTTATACAGTCAAAGATATGGGAATGCCTATAATTATAACTGAAAATGGCATAGCTGACTCAAAAGATGATAGAAGAGAACTTTTTATAGAGCGTTATATTTATGCAATGAGTAAGGCTATAAAAGATGGAGCAGATGTAAAAGGTTATTTTTACTGGTCTCTCATGGATAATTTTGAGTGGGCAGAGGGTTACGATATGAGATTTGGCCTATATGAAGTTGATTTTAAAACACAAAAAAGAACGCTAAGAAAAGGGGCGCATAAATTTGTGAATATTGTTAATGAATTCAATTAGAGCTTTATCTATAATTTTAGCTGCAGGTAGAGGCTCTAGGATGAATGTCAGTAAACCAAAACCCTTAACAGAAATATATGGGAAACCTATTCTATCTTTTATCCAAGAGGGCTTTATAAAGAACAAAATTGATAACTGTATTGTTATAAATCCTAAAGATAAAGACTTTTTTAAGATGTATGAAAAACAATGCGTTTTTGTCTATCAAGATAGACCAAAAGGTACAGGAGATGCGGTTATTCAAGCATACGATTTAATAAAAATGTATGACTATACCTATGTGTTTGTAGGTGACAGTCCTTTTATTGACTCTATCTTAATAAAAAGAATGCTTACTGAATGTAAAAAAGGAAATTGCGACTCTTTGATTCTTACATCTATTTTTAATAAAAAATTTCCATATGCGCGAGTAATTCGAAATAAAGCAGGAAATATTACAAAAATAACTGAAGAAATTGATGCGAGTAAAAAAGAATTACTAGTAAACGAACTTTTTTGTTCACACTATTTATTTAAGTCAGAAATACTTATAAAGTATTTACCAAAATTAAGAAAGAATAAAAAAAACAGAGAAACTTATCTTACATGTATTTTAGATAAACTAATCTCAGATAATAAAAAAATAGGCTCAATAGTAGTAAATGATTGGAGGAAGCTTGTAGGGCTTAACACAAAAGAGGATGTCTATTGGGCGAAATCTCAAAAAATACTTTAATCTCAAAATCTCAAAAAGAATTTATTGAGACATTTAATACATCGCAAATTGTTACAGCAGTAGCTCCTGGAAGAGTTAACATAATAGGAGAGCATACTGATTACAATATGGGGATGTCTATACCTATTGGAATAAATCGATGGATATGTGCCATTGCTTCAAAAAGAGATGACGATAAGATTAGAGTGTTATCGTCTAACTTTAAAGATGAAATAAATACAAACAGATTAAATATATCTAAATACAAAAAATCTTGGAAAAACCATGTAGCAGGATGTATAAAGACTTTCAAGGATGAACATGGATTAAAAAAAGGATTCAACTTACTTATAAGAGGTAATATACCTATAGGCTTTGGAATGTCTAGCTCAGCAGCTTTAGAAGTTTCTATTTTGGGATGCATGATGAAACTTTTTACTGAAAATGTAAATTATCGTAATATTTTAAAAATGTCAGTCATAGTTGAAAATGATTATTTGAAAGTTAAAAGTGGATACCTCGATCAATATTCTTCAATTTATTCAATTAAGAGCTCTCCGATGTTAATAGACTTCTCTAAACTTTCTCATAGGTATATTGAGTCTAAAATAAAAAATGGTATTTGGTTACTAATTAATAGCATGGTAAAAAGAGAATTGACTAAATCAAAATATAATGAAAGAGTAAATGAATGTATTTTAGCTTTAGAGCATATTAATGCCGCTAAAGACACTAAGATAGCTATGAACAGCGTAGAAGATATAGATTTGACATTGCTAGATAATAAAACTATTAAAAAAAGATTACGTCATATTTTAAGTGAAAACAAACGAGTCAAATTAATGGAGAAAGCTATCAGTTCTGGAGACTTAAAATTAATCGGAGATATTCTTGTGAAATCTCATAAAAGCCTATCTAAAAACTATGAGGTTAGCTGTAAAGAACTTGATAGCATATTGGGTATTTCTAGTATTCAAAATGGATTTTACGGAGGAAGAATGATGGGGGGAGGGTTTGGAGGATGCTTTCTATGCTTAATTTGTAAAAAAAGCAAGGAAGAGTTTTCAGCAAACGTCATAAATTCTTTTGAAAAAGAATTCAATTATCAGCCAGAAATAGAGTACATTGATTTCTCGGACGGACTTAAATTCATATAGTTTTTAAATATTTTAATACTATTTTTTTATTAAATTGGTGATACTATGTGCTAAATTAGTTAAGATTTATATATTTGCTCTTAGGCTTAATGATGTTTTATTATAATAAATATATTATTACTTTTTTTCTATCAATGGCTCCTATTTCTGAGCTAAGGCTATCTTTGCCCTTAGCTATAATTAAATATGATATTTATTGGCTAAATGCAGTGATAATATGCATTATAGGTAACTTTCTAATATGCGTACCTATTCTATATATGATTTCAAGCTTTGAAAAGATGGCCGTAAAGCATGCTTTTATCAAAAAACTTTTAAACTTTATTTATAATAGAACACGATCTAAAAGCGCAATTATAAATAAATACAAATATTATGGAATTATTTTATTTGTAGGGATGCCATTTCCATTTACAGGTGCATGGACAGGCTGCTTTGCAAGTCATCTATTTGGATTTAGCAAGAGAAAAACACTACTTGCAATAATTTTAGGCTTAATAATAAGCTCATTTATTGTTGTTTTAGTTACCTTATTTTTTCAAAATTTTTTAACTTATATTGGTTATGAAAATATTTTATAATTTTTTCTATATATCGTTATTTATAATCTTAACAACAGGGTGGAAAATGAATAATAAAAATATAAAAAAGCTAACACCTCTTCAGCATGAGGTTACGCAAAATTGTGGTACAGAGCCACCTTTCAACAATGAGTATTGGGATAATAAAGAGCCTGGTATATACGTTGATATTGTTTCTGGAGAACCTCTTTTTTGCTCAATTCATAAATATGAATCTGGGACAGGATGGCCATCGTTTTTTCAACCTATAGATAAAAAGTCTATAGAAACGCATGATGACTATGACCTTGGCTATAAAAGAACAGAAGTTAAAACTATGCAGAGCAAATCTCATTTAGGTCATGTTTTTGAAGATGGTCCTTCAGAACAGACTGGACTAAGATATTGCATAAACTCAGCATCATTAAAATTTATCCATGTTGATAAAATGGAAGAGCTAGGGTATTCAGAGTATCTAAAGCTCTTTAAATAAACTTAATTATAAGAAACTCTATTTAGAGTAATTTTATTGCTTGAGTCTTTGAGAGCAATTAACGTCATTCTTTCATTGACTATATTAAAAGAAAAGGCTTGAAGGCTACCAGACTTATCTGAAATTGATATAATGTCATTATTTTTTTTCCATATGTAGGATCCAACATACCGAACACTATCAGCATCAGAGTTTAAAGTTAAATCTAAAGAACCATCATTTTTAAAAGAGTATACAACATGAGTATTGATTTTTGTTGAAAGTTTCTCAATAAGCTCTTTCTCTCTATAGCTTTCGCTGTTATTAGAAGATGAGAGAGAGGATGTTATGGTATCTTTAGATAAAACCCAGTCCCCATCTATAGAATTACTGTCAGAGCAAGAAGCCATCAGCAAAAAAATAAATAATTGAATATATATATACTTATTTAACATAATTTAATAATAATTAATACTTATATTATCTAGTAATAAT
>MDTB01037412.1_pt1 | contig 26927 bp, 25 predicted proteins | sample 811161 | NCBI WGS metagenome assembly MDTB01 (sample SAMN05326650, study PRJNA326480) | marine metagenome | isolation source: seawater | place: Mediterranean Sea | collected 2009 | reverse complement strand
GGGTTGTCCTTAGAAGATAGGTGAGTTAAATTCCTTGAATTATTGATTCTAAAACATGGCCATTTTTAAGAAACCCCCTTTCCGAGGTAACGCAGATAAAAAGCGCGATATGCCTGAGGGTCTGTGGCACAAATGTATTGGGTGCGGTGAAGTTATTCATGAGCTCGAACTCAAAAAAAGCCTAAGAGTATGCCCTCATTGTAACCATCACTTCACTTTAAGCGCCCCAGAGAGAATCGAATCAATCACTGATCCAGGGACTTTTGAGGAAACAGATAAAGAGATGGCCAGCGTAGACACTCTAGATTTCAAAGGTTACAAAGATAAGCTTACAAAATATCAAAAAATCACTGGACTCTCAGAGGCAATCATTACAGGCAAAGCCAAAGTCATCGGACATCCAGTAGTTCTAGCAGTAATGGATTTTCGTTTCCTTGGTGCCAGTATGGGTTCGGTCGTTGGAGAGAAAATCACGAGAGCTATCGAACTGGCTACAAAAGAAAAAACAGCGGTCATCATTGTTTCAGCTTCTGGCGGTGCAAGAATGCATGAAGGCATACTAAGCCTAATGCAAATGGCTAAAACAAGTGGAGCTCTTGCCGTTCATGACAGGGCTGGTCTTCCATTTATTTCAGTTTTAACACACCCAACTACTGGGGGAGTTACCGCCAGTTTTGCTACTCTGGGGGATATTATTCTGGCAGAACCAGGGTGTATGATTGGTTTTGCTGGGCCAAGAGTCATAAAAGAAACTACTCACCAAGAACTGCCTGAGGGATTCCAAACTGCAGAGTTTATGCACAAACACGGTTTAGTTGATATGATTGTCGAAAGGCGTGAAATGCGTGAAAGATTGGCTAGTATACTTGGTTATTTATTGCCCTAGTTTCATTTTCTATTGCTAAAAGATTCTAAATAAAATGGAGTATGAAGAAGCCAGGGAATGGCTCTATGGTCGACAAGAGTCAGGTATAAAGCTTGGTCTTGATAACATCATAAAACTCTTGAAAGCGATAGGAGCCGATGGCACTCGAATCCCTATTATTCATGTAGCAGGAACGAATGGAAAGGGTTCAACTTGTGCATTCATCGATTCAATTCTCCGACAAAGTGGATATAAAACCGGCCTTTTCACCTCACCTCACCTTATTTCATTCTGTGAGCGCATTCGTATTAATGGAAAACCAATAACCAAAATTGAAATTGCCAAAAGAATAAAAATAATAAAGGATCTCGTTAATAAGTGGGATGAAGAACCTACCTTCTTTGAAATTACCACGGCCTTAGCATTGAAATTTTTTATCGACGAAAAAGTAGATGTCGCAACAATAGAAGTTGGGCTAGGAGGAAGACTTGATTCAACTAATGCAGTGCAACCTACCGTCTGCGTCATCACACCAATAAGCCTTGATCACCAACATATTCTTGGAAACAGTATTGCTGAAATTGCTAGAGAAAAAGCAGGCATTATTAAATCGGGAAAACCTGTCATCTCTGCTCACCAAAGTTTAGAGGCTAAAGCTGTTCTCGAGTCACGATGTAATGAAGTTAATACAAGGATCGATTTTGTAGATGATACGCTAACATTCGAAAGAATTTCCTTAAAAGGAAAACATCAAAAAGCAAACGCCAGTTTAGCAATTGCTGCGGTAAAAAAATTCTCGCCGAGCATTAACAATAAAGACTGCTTTGAAGGTGTCGCTAAAACGGTTTGGAGAGGTCGTTTTGAACAATATCACCAAAGGGAGGGGTTTGATATTGTTGTTGATGGAGCACACAATAAAGAAGGCTCACAAGCTTTATTATCAACTTGGAATGAAATTTATGGCGAGAATAAAGCTACTGTTATTTTTGCATCAGCTGCAAATAAGGATCTAGAATCAATAATAGTTCCAATTGAAAAAGTGGCATCTCGCCTAATTTTGACTAAACCAAAAACACCAAGAGAGTTAGCGAGTTATAATGAAGTTATTAAGCATGTTTCAAAAAATATCCAAGTGGAAAGAGAGGACTCAGTTTTAAAAGCCATTGAAGTTGCAAAAGAATCTAAAAGAAATGTTCTTATTGCAGGCTCTTTATTCTTAGTGGCAGAAGCGCTTGCAATTCTTGATGACAAGAGCCAAAATTTTGAACCTAGCGACCAGTGAATCAATAACTACTTCTCGTGATTTATCTAGACAACAACGCCACAACTAAGGTTCATCCTAAAGTCTTTGAAGCAATGGAACCTTTTCTTAAGGATGAATTTGGTAATCCCTCAACGGGTTACGATTTAGGCAAGAATAGTAATGAGGCTGTTACTCAAGCGCGGAACCAGGTGGCACAATTAATAAACTCAAAAGCAGAAGAGATCATTTTTACATCTTGTGGAACTGAATCAGATAATACTGCAATCTTTTCTGCGTTAAAGAATAATTCAGATAAACGACACATCGTTACAACATCCGTTGAGCATTCGGCTATCATTTTATTTGCTCAATCAATGATGCCAGACATTGAAATAACAGAACTGCCAGTTAACAACGATGGCCTCATTGAATTAAACGACTTACGCGATGCTATCCGTGAAGATACGGCTCTGGTGACAATAATGTGGGCTAACAATGAAACAGGCATTTGTCAGGATATTTATGAGGCCGCTAAAATTGCTCATGCAAAAAATTCTTTATTTCATACGGATGCAGTAAATGCGGTCGGAAAAATTTCAATAGATGTGAGTAAAGGTCCGATAGATTTTCTATCCATTTCAGGACATAAATTTCATGCACCTAAAGGAGTCGGGGCACTCTTTGTCCGGGCAGGGGCACCTTTTTCACCATTTTTTATTGGTGGCGGACAAGAAAATGGAAAACGAGCAGGGACCGAAGCAGTTGCACAAGTTATTGGACTTGGAACAGCAGCAGAGCTCGCTAAGAACAGACTACTTTCAGGCGGGGAGGAAAAATTAGCGATACTTAGAGATAGACTAGAAAATAATATTATTAGCTCAATGGATGGCGTCCAACAAAATGGCTGTCCAAAACACAGGCTTCCTAACACTTCTCACCTTAGCTTTGAAAATATCGATGCAGGAGATTTATTGATACTAACTAATGAAAAAGGTTTATGTATTGCTAGTGGATCTGCATGCAGTACTGGCAAAAGAGAACCCTCAAGAATAATGACTGCCATGGGCCACAATGATCAAAGGGCCTTATCTAGTGTCCGATTATCAGTTTCTTCAATGAATAATGAGGAAGAAATTGATAATGCATCAAAAATTATTATTTCTTGTGTGGAAAAACTAAGATCTCTAAATCCTACTGATGGAGGCCCTGTTATTTTTAGATAATAAATTTAAACCCTAATTTTTTATCCATTCAGGAAGCCCTTTATCATCAACAATCCAGGGACTAGTTTTTGCTAAAGATATTAAGGCTTTGATGTCACCATAACGAGCTGCTCCTGGAAGAAAGTCTGGGTGCCTTATACTGTTTATGTTAATAAATTCAAAACCTCCCGTTTCAATAACAACTCTGTTTAGGTTTTTAGATAAAAAGTTTGCTGCTGCTGCCCAATGACCGGCTCCTTGGAGACCAACAAGATCAATATGATTTGCTCCATGGCCGTTCGATTCAATCATACTGATTGTTGTTAGAATATCTCTTACACGCTTAACAAACAGACTATAATTATAACCATGAGTATAGGCTGCGGCTTCTCGCTTATTGGCTACGGTTCTTGTAACTTCAATAGGCTTACCATCCTTTAAAAATTCACCTTGCATAAAAAGGTCTATACCGCAAACCGCAGTTCCCTGACTTAGAACATTTAAAATATCTTCTTTAAGCTCAGACGAGTTTGCGCCGCTTTTATATAGTCCACTCTTACCCAATTCGTTTAACCATATAACAACTCTCTTATTCCATGAATCCTTTGGATAAAGAAAAATCGCTGGGATACTTTCTTTACTAGTTTTGTTATTAATAAGACCACTCATTTCAACGTATCCCTCTTCTTGATTTTTTAATGTTAAATCCCACTCAACGTCGTTATTTCTTTCTGAGTCTAAACCAAGAACAACCTCCCAACCTTTCCTAGAAACGTCGGAGTTATTAATAATTTTTTTATTAATGTCCTCGGTGAGATAAGTTAGCAATCCAATCTCAAAATCTTCCCCTCCGGAGGGCATTGGATAATCTTTATCCCAAACTGTTAATGCCTCTTTGGTCAACCTTTTGTGAGGTTTTTCCATTTCAGGTTTTTCATGTCCAAGACCTAAGTGTTCATTGAACCATTTATACATTGATTGTCTCGAGGGTAGATTGTAATTATGGTCAAATTCTATACGATTATGAAGCATGATATTTTGAGGATATCCTAGGACTTCGTAAGTTTTTTTTAATTGAGGAAAACCTTTTGTAGTCATTTCTTTAGTCCAATCATTGGCGGTAGTTAGGCCAATTGGCTTAGGTGCAAACAAAGCAGCAAAAGCCACATTTCCTTCATTAACCCTCAGAAGTGATGCATTTTCACATGTGCAACCACCTTGCATTGCAGTAGAAACCATAACAGCCGGCATTGAAACTTTTACTCTAGAATCAAGGGCTGAGACCATGAACGTTTGAGTGCCACCACCGCTGGCACCAGTCACCCCTATCCTGTCAGGATCAACATCCTCAAGCGCTTGAACAAAATCTATTGCCCTAATGGAATTCCAGGTCTGAAGCATTAAAATGCTTTGAAGATGAGATTCGGCTTGAGGGCTATAGAGTCCCCACTCTTTCTTGGCAATCATGCCAGGTCGCTGGCGGGCGAACCGGTGAGTAATCTCATGGGAAATCTGATGGTTATCAGAATCACCCATCATATCATATTGAAAAACTGTGCATCCTAGTCGGGCCAGACCAATACAACGAGCTTGGTAAGGATTTCTCGCACTATCTAAATTATTTTCGGCACCAATCTTAATCTCTTTTTTTGCTTTTGATTCACCAGCGTCGTAAAAACGTGCATCTTTCCAATGACCGTGTGGACATAAAATACCAGGTCTTTTTCCTATTTCTCTGTTGGGCCTGTAAAGAGTTCCTGTTAGAAAAAAACCAGGGAGCGTCTCAATGTAAACTTTTTCGATAGTAAAATCTCCACACTCTTTTTTGTCTCTAACAACAGCATTTAAAGGAGAGCGCGTAGGCTCTGGATAAAGTCCAGCGGCTACTCTTAACTCCTGTCTAATTTTAGAAGATCTTCTTCCCCACTCTTTTTTTGAAGAAGGAGGGTCAAAGGGAAAATAACCATTTAGGTCTTTCAATGGTAAGAGCCTGATATCATCGGGTAACTGTCCATTTTTCAGAGCAAGTGGAGCTGCAACCAATTGATTAATTAATCCTAGTATTAATATAGAACTCCATGGAATAAATTTAATCATGACTCAATTATGACACTCTTAGCAGTTATGTCTCAAGCATGATGATCCAACGAAGTTAAGTTTGCTTGAATTTTAAGTAAAATAAGGAAACTTATTGCTTCTATTCCCCTTATAGAGAAAGCCGTAAAAATGTATAAAAAGAGGAGAAGACATCTCGCCGTCACCTTTGCTCTCTTCAAGGTCGCCATCCTAGCCACCTTGTTAATTTTTATATCCTGCGGAATGGTCCTAACAGTCTATGGAATTTTAGCAAAGGGGTATGATCTAAAACAATTAGGCAAGATGCCCTTACCTTCTACCGTTTATGATTGTCATGGAAATGAAATTGGTAAAATTCACGGATCTAAGTTGAAGTTCATAGCACTAAACGAAGTTTCGAGCGACTTTCGGAAAGCGCTAATCATTAGAGAAGATGTCCGTTTCTACGAACACAAAGGTATAGACCCCGCCGGAATCCTAAGAGCATTTTATAGAAACGTTTTCAAAAAAAAGAGGGAAGGCGCAAGTACCATAACCATGCAATTAGCTAGAAATAGTTTTAGCGAATTAATGAGTCAAAAAACTCTACACAGGAAGTTAATTGAAGCGCAATTAGCTAGAAGAATAGAAAAAGAATATAGCAAAGATCAAATTCTAGAATTTTATATAAACAGAATATTCTTTGGATCTGGTATTTATGGAATCGAAAATGCAAGCCTTTCATACTTTGGAAAAAAAGCCATAGATATGAATTTAAGTGAAGCCGCAATGCTTGCTGGTATCATTCGCGGACCAAATCGTTTTTCTCCTTTTAGAAATTTTAAAGCTGCAAACGAACAAAGAAAGACTGTTCTAGGCCGCATGCATCAAGAACGCGTAATCACTAGGAATGAATTTCAAAACGCAATGCTTATGGGAGTAAAAATCCTTCCACAAAATTTTAATAAAAAAGAGAGAGTGAAAAGTTACGCCATGGATGCAATTCAAAGAGAACTTAATAATGCTTTAGGCGAATCAAATACTGAAGATGGAGGACTTAAAATCCACACAAGTATTGATCTTCTCCTTCAAAATAAAGTCGAAGAAATATTAGAACGATCTCTTCAAGCTATAGAAAAAAGGCCAGGATACAACCACCCAACTAAAGCCCAATACGATTCAATAAAACTAAAGAAAACGCCTGATTATATACAAGGTTCCGTTGTTATAATGGACAACAAAACAGGAGCAGTACTCGCAATAGTTGGGGGTAGAGACATCAAAGATTCAGAATTTAATAGAGCACTTAATGCAAAAAGACCCTTGGGTTCGATTTTTAAACCTTTTGTTTATACTGCAGCCTTCAATCAAGGTTTAATGCCCGGTTCATTAATTAGTGATGGACCGATAAAAAAGAACGAAATCGAAGGGGCTCAAACAAATTGGATTCCACGTAACCATGATATGAAGTCTTATGGTCTTCAGACTGTCAATTTTGGACTCTACAAATCTAGGAATACAATGTCTGCGAGAATTGGAAACATAGCAGGTATAGATAATATAAAGGCACTCTCGGAAAAAGTTGGGATCAAAATATCAAGTTCAAATCCACAAATATTCCTGGGAAATGTAACTTCAGACCTCAAATCAATTACCAGCGCATATACTGTTTTTCCCAACTACGGAAGAAGAGCTCCATCATTCACAATACATTCAATTGATGACATTAACGGGAAGACCTTTTACAAAGCCGCCGCTCAAACGTACCCAGCGGTTTCCTCAGGCCCTATAACAATGACATGCATGGCGCTTGAAAAAGTAATGTCTAAACATGGCACTGGATCTGGATCAAAAGCTCTTGGCTACAAAAAGCAAGTAGGTGGGAAAACAGGAACAACAGATGATTCTAAAGACACTTGGTTTCTTGGATTTTCAAGTAGAGTGACTTGTGGGGTGTGGGTTGGTCTAGATAAGCCGAAAACGATACTCAAGGATGCTTATGCAAGCAATATTACCTTACCTATCTGGACAAAAATCATGCAGGAATGTGAGAAGTTTGGGTATACAGCAGAAAATATGGTTCCTCCGATTCCCATGAGTGAAATTAATCTTTGTAGAATAAGCGGGAAAAGAGCATCGAAAGAATGCATTCGTAGTGGAAATAGCTATCTTGAAAAAATTCCCTATGACTCAATCCCTCAAGATTATTGCCAAATCCATTCTCATATTGGACTGTCAAAGAATCGCGATAAAAAACCAGAAAGATTAAAGGTTTTAAAAAAACTTTTTCAGTCTAATTAATCTGGTACTGAATCCATTATCTCCTTAACTGCCAAATTTACGTCATTAGTACGCATAAGACTTTCTCCAACTAAAACCGCATCAGCACCCCAACCCGCCACTAGTGCAGCATCTTGAGGAGTTTTAATTCCACTCTCGCTCACGAAAAAAATATCCTCTGGAACTTCTTCACTAATCTTTTCAGTATTTTTAAGATCCACTTCAAAAGTTTTCAAGTTTCGATTGTTTACTCCAATAATCTTTACATCTGTCTCCAAAGCTCTTTCGAGCTCATGCAGATCATGAACCTCCATCAAAACCTCAAGCTGATAGGTATACGCACAATCCAACAGGCGTTTTAATTCGTCTTGGTCTAAGGCAGCTACTATTAAAAGAATGGCATCAGCTCCAGCTACAGAAGCTTCATAGATTTGAGCTTCACTGATAATGAAATCTTTCCTGAGAACTGGAATTTCAACTTCTTGTCTAATCTTCACTAAATATTCTAATTTTCCACTAAAGAACTTTTCATCAGTTAATACAGAAATCGCACTAGCTCCAGCTGCTGCATATTTTTTTGCCTGCTGCACAGGGTCAAATTGCTTGGAAATGACACCTGCAGATGGCGAAGCTTTCTTTACTTCCGCAATTAGGCCTAACTTTTCAGAACCCAAATCAATCGAGGCTGATAAAGAACGAAATTCGTTTCTTTCAAGCGCAGCATAACGAAGCTTATCAGCTCTAAGTAAAAGAGGTTCTATTTCCTTTCTCTTATGCGCTATTATTTCAGCTAATTTATCAGACATGAGCTTCAAAGCACAAGCATAGCCAGTTTGTAGGTAACTTCAAATCGAGGTTCGATAACTTTAATAATCCGAATTAACTCGCACAGTTAAACATTTCATTTCATTGTAAAAATATGTCAAAAATCAGTCAAACCCGCAGAAATTTCCTAAGAAACACATCCGCGCTTACTGCAGCACCTCTCGTAATACCAAATTTAGTTTCCTCAGCTTCTCCGAATGGAAAAATCAATCACGCCGTAGTGGGAACAGATGGTCAAGGATGGAGTGATTTGAGCAATATTTCGACACATCCAAATGTCAACATCACAGCCATCTGTGATGTCGACACATCTCGAATGGCTAAAGCTGCAGCTAAATTTCCCAATGCTCGAAAGTATCAAGATTGGAGAGACCTGCTCGAGTCTGAAGGTGATAGAATTGATTCAGTCCAAGTCGCTATTCCTGATCATATGCATGCAAGCGTATCTATCGCTGCTATGAAAAAAGGCAAACACGTTTACTGCGAGAAACCATTAGCCCACGAAATATCAGAAGCTAGAGCAATGGGGGCATGGGCAAAGAAAAGTGGTGTCGTTACTCAAATGGGAAACCAGATTCAATCGAGCATCGAATATCGCTCCGCGGTTATCTTAATTCAAAATGGTGTAATAGGAAAAATAAAAGAAGTTCATGCATGGGCTGGTGCCACTTTCCCTGGTAGCGGAAGGCCTGATGGCGAGGACCCTGTTCCCAAAAATCTTGACTGGGATAAATGGCTAGGAGTAGCTCCAGAAAGACCTTACAAAAATGGAATATATCACCCTTTCAATTGGCGAGGCTGGCAAGACTTTGGCACTGGTCCAATTGGAGATTTCATGTGCCACATAATGGATTCACCATTTAAAGCACTCGAACTTACAGCTCCTAATAGCGTTATCACAACTGGCGTACCAGAAAGATGGACAAATGACGAAAAAATTCATTCAGAAAATTGGCCTGATTGGGCAACTTATGAATATGATTTTCCAGGCACAAAATGGACAACTGGTAAATCGATTAAAGTTTTTTGGTATGATGGCGGAAAAAAACCAGCCAGAAAACTTGCGGGCTTCGAAAAAGATGACAGGCAGTTACCTGGAAGTGGCAGTTTATTCATTGGTGAAACGGGCAACTTACTCTTACCTCATGTTGGTGGACCTCAATTAGTTCCATATTCCAAGAATAAAGGTATCGTAAGACCCAAGCTTAAAGGTCGAAGTCATTATCATTCCTACATTGATGCTTGCCTTGGCAAAGACGCCACCACATCCAACTTTGGTTTTGCTGTACCGCTTACAGAAACAACTCTGTTGGGTAACATTGCGAATCGTTTCTACGGTAAAAAACTAGAATGGAATCAAAATAAAATGGTTATTCCGAATCATTCCGAAGCAAATTCTTTAGTTAAAAAAATTCCAAGGGATTTCTCATAAGATAGAAATATAACAATGAATTAATCTATCTATTTATCCTATTATTCTAGTATTTGAGACTATTTGGCTATTAATCAGACTAAAAACTTCTTGAAGACCAACCTTTGAAGGCTAAAATCCCTACCCGCACATGGAAAAGCGGGTGTAGCTCAGGGGTAGAGCGCAACCTTGCCAAGGTTGAAGTCGTGAGTTCGAATCTCATCACCCGCTCCATTTTCCATTAAACTTTAAATCGTTGCTCAGACGCAGATCAACTAAACCCTCAACATTAAATCAATGTTAGTTTGGTCAAAGGTAATTTCTGTTGATGAAAAAAATTTTGTTGAAGAACGTTTTTTAAGCATGGCTCAGACCAATGCTGTTATTAAGCGGTTATCCGGCTCACAAAAATTACAAGTTGAAGTTTACTTGGAAAATGAAAAAGAAGCCCAACGTTTAAAGAAAGAATTAGGTGGTAAAGTTAATAAATTAGAATACAAAAATTGGGCAAAAATTAACGCTTCATCTAATAGACCATTAATCAAGATAAGAGATAAAATTTTGATTACAGATAACTCAGACTCCAAGGAATTAAAAAAAATTAAAATTAGATATCCAAAAAAAATTGTCATATCAATACCAGCTGCACTAGCGTTTGGCACCGGTGATCACGCAACCACTTCAACCTGTTTACGTATGTTAGTAGACATTGCTAAAGATCATCAAAAGAAAAAAAAACAATGGTCACTTTGTGACATTGGATTAGGAACAGGAATATTACCGATAACAGCTAGTCTTATGGGGGCCTTTAAGGTGGAAGGTTTCGATTTTGATCCTGAAGCTATAGTTATCGCTAAGCGTAATATGGTCATCAATTCAATAGATGGTATTAATATTTATGAACAAGACCTATTTGATTGGTCCCCTAAAAAAGGCAGAACGTGGGACGTGATTACTGCCAATATTTTTGCAAATGTTCTTAATCCTAACTTAAAAAAAATTTGGAGCCTAGTATCTGAAAATGGTCATCTTTTACTTTCAGGAATATTGAAAGAACACCATGATAGCATTCTTAAAAATGCAAAAAGTAATGGATTGCCTATACCTGAATTACATTGCAAAGGAAAATGGGTAAGCTTCAAATTTAATAATTGTTAGCCGATAATTTAACTACTTAATAAAATGCTAAGACCTAGGAAAAAATACACTGTTTATGATTTACAAAAGTTAAAGGGGGAGCGCTGCCTTACACATATTCATGTAAAATCGCCTGAAGAAGCTCAAGCCGCTGAATTAGCGGGAGTAGACCTAATGAGTTGTAGTTTTGATTCTCTAGAAGCACAACTAAGACTCCCAAAAATCATTGAAGCAGCACCTAATAGTTTTATTTCAGTGGCCACTCCACACGGATTATCGAGTTCAGATGAAGCTATAAAAATTGCTTTTGAAGCTTTAGAAATTGGAGCTAGCTCTGTTTATTGCTCGGCAAGCACAAGTATCATCGAAAAAATGAGTAATGAAAAAATACCTGTGGTCGGTCATCTAGGTATGGTTCCACGCCACGTTACTTGGACTGGTTATAGAGCCATTGGTAAGACCGTCGAAGAAGCTAAGAGCCTCTATGTAAAAATGAAAGAGCTAGAAAACGCTGGAGCTTATGCAGCCGAGATTGAAGTAGTACCTGAAAAATTAGCCACCTTTTTATCATCTAAAACATCCATGATACTAATGTCCTTAGGGTCAGGTCCTAATTGCGACACACAGTTTCTTTTTTCAGATGACATTCTAGGTGATTATGACGAAAGAATTCCCAGGCATGCTAAAGCGTATCGCGATTTTCTTTCTGAAAAAAATCGATTACAAGAAGAGCGCATTAATGCATTTGGTGAATACATCAAGGATGTGAAAGACGGATGCTTTCCAGAAAAGGCTAATTTAATTGATATCAATGATGATCTGATAGAAAAGTCAATCAAGGAAATCGAGTCGATTGATTAATCTATGAATTGATAGTTCCTCTGATCCTAAAATTATCGCCTAAGGCCTTAAATTTAATTTCGGATAAACCGCATGATTCAGACAATTTAACATCTGCGAAAGGCGTACACTTTTGTCCGCATATCAACGGTGCAAAATAAAGACATGCTTCATCGACAAGTTTTCTCTTTATTGCGTTTCCTATAAGCTTTCCACCACCCTCAATCATGACACTGTTGCATTGGTGCTTATCAGCAAGATTTTTGAGCACTGCATTAAGTGATCTGTTAGTGTACACTATAGTGTTTTCCCTAAACTCATCTGTGAAAATCTTTGCGGATTTCGGTAATTTACCAGTTCGTGTAAGAACAACTCTCTTGGGCTGATTTTTTCGCCTTCTCAATAACTTCGCTTCACGAATTGTAAGGCATGGATCATCTTTTCTTAAAGTTTCAGATCCAATAATAATTGCATCCACTTCAGCCCTTAAATTCTGGGTATCTTTGATGGCATGTTCATTAGTGATCCATTGCCCTTCATCACCAGGTCTGGTTAATCGACCATCAAGGCTCATTCCAGCTTTGACGAGGACCCAAGGTAAACCAGTTAGAATACGTTTTGTAAATGGGCGAATTATACGACGACAACTTTCGGATAAAACACCTGTGGTGACATCTATTCCTTGCTTCCTTAGAATTTGCATAGAATTGCCTTGATGACGAGGGTCAGGGTCATTGATGCCGAAGACCACTCGTTTAAAACCCCCTTCAATAATGGCGTTAGAACATGGGGGCGTCTTACCATGAGTCGAACATGGCTCTAAAGTGATATAAATGGTAGAGCCAGAAATAGGAGTCTTTTTAGCATTTTTTATTGCCTCAATTTCCGCATGTGGTCCTCCTGCTCCTCGATGATATCCTCTACCTATAATCTTTCCTGTTTTGACAATAACACATCCCACACTCGGATTTGGGCTGGTACAACCAATTCCTTTTTCAGCCTCTTTGATTGCTGATTTCATGAATTTAATATCTTGTTCTTTAATTTTATCACTCATTATAAAAAATCAGATAGCCACACTGGCCCGATTGCTTGATAGTAACCAGTAAATTTATTTTCAATCATGCTGAACGACCATGACAAGTTCACATTATACAGCGAGTTATCAAAACTTTCTAGCGCTGGATTTCCAATTCATAAGGCTATTGAATCAATTTTAGACACAAATCCACCAAAGAATCAGGCCGATTATCTTTGGCAAACTTTAAAGGGCATTAAAGAAAAGAAATCTTTTTCTGATAGTATTCAATATAACAACGGCATCACTTCTTTAGAGATTTCCCTAATATGTTCAGGAGAAAAGAGCGGTAAGATTCCAGAAATTCTCAGCCTTCTCTCCAATTATTTTAAATTACAAAATAATTCAAAAAAGAAAATTAGAGCTGGCCTCATTTACCCAATTGTAATGCTTCATTTTGCTGTTTTGCTACCAGCACTCCCCAGAGCAGCGGCAAGTCGAAACTTAGTAGGTGAATTGATCATGGCTTTAATAACACTTTTGGTCTGCTATTTCATTTTAGTTATTGGTACTTTTCTAGTTCGCCATTTCCTAAAAAAGGCCCAGCATGTTGCGTCTTATGACAAACTGTTTAATAGGCTTCCATTAATTAATAAAGTAAGAAGAGCTTTTGCCTTATCTAGATTTACAGAAATTTTAAGAATTCATCTCATTTCATCTCACACTGTTTCTGATTCGTTGAAAGCGGCATCAGAAGCCTCTTTAAGTGGTGAGATTGTTGAATCAATGTCTCAGGAAGTACTTCCTTCTGTGAATTCTGGTAATCCTGCTGGACCTAATCTCGCATCACTAACTAAAATTTTTCCTCCAACATTTACACGATCATATATAACAAGTGAGGAATCAGGAACTCTTGATGTAGAACTGGCACAATGGTCAAAGATTTTTTCCGATGATGCCGAATCTCAATGTAATAAAATGTCTAAAATGGTTCCAAAGGTCATGTATGGATTCGTTGTAATAATTGTCATATGGCAAATATTTAAGATTTTTGGTGTCTACTTAGAAACTTTTGAACGTTTTATAGAATATTAGATCAAGATTCAAAGTGCATTTGAGAATTGAAAAATATGTTTTTTAGCTAAATAATTAAGAAATATGAAAATTTAAGAATAAACAACTTGCTATAACTGTATTTTTGAACACTGTAATTATGTTCACATAATCACATAACACGTTAAAATATGCCAGCAATAGCAATACCTAATAAAAAAATCGATTCAAAGCCAAAGCCAAAATCAAAAAAAGAGGTGCCTGAAAAGAAAACTGCAATTACAAAAGATAGCCCTGAAACGGCAAAGCTTGCCACAATGAGGGCCAAAAATCTTGATCTAGCGATTCAACAAATACACAAGGACTACGGTGAAGGTTCCATTATTAGAATGGGAGATGAGTATCGTGTAGATGTTGATGTCATCCCTACTGGAAACTTATTAATAGATCGAGCATTAGGAGTTGGTGGATTTCCCAGAGGTCGTATAATTGAAATATACGGTCCTGAGTCATCAGGAAAAACAACACTTACGCTAACCGCAATCGCACAAGCACAAAAAAATGGTGGTCTTGCAGCCTTTGTGGATGTAGAGCACGCATTAGATCCTCAGTATGCAAAGAAATTAGGAGTAAATATGGATAACCTTTTGGTATCCCAACCAAGTTCGGGAGAGGAAGCCTTAAGAATAGTGGAAACTCTAGTGAGGTCTAATGCATTAGATGTAATTGTTTTAGATTCGGTAGCTGCTCTAGTTACCAAACAAGAACTAGATGGAGAAATAGGTGACTCAACAGTTGGAGCGCAAGCAAGACTAATGAGTGCGGCAATGAGGAAGCTCACATCAATCATAGCTAAAGCTAGAACAACATGTATTTTCACTAACCAAATAAGAGAGAAAATAGGTGTGATGTTTGGCAACCCAGAAACAACACCAGGTGGAAGAGCTCTTAAATTTTATAGCTCAGTAAGAGTGGATATAAGAAGAATTGGAGCGATTAAGAATACAGACGGTTCAGTATCAGGAAATCGAACAAGACTGAAAGTTGTTAAAAACAAAGTAGCCCCACCATTCACTGAAGCGGAATTTGATATCATGTATAATGAAGGAATTTCAGCAGTCGGGTCATTGTTAGATTTAGCTCTTGAACATGGTATTTTATTAAAAAGGGGATCTTGGTTTAGTTATAATGGTGAGCAACTTGGTCAGGGAAGAGATGCAACTAAGGAAGCAATAAAAGCTAACCAAACACTTTACACTGAAATTGAATCTGCTGTAAAAAATGCAATGAACGGAAACAGTGAATCAGAAGAAGAATCAATCGAGTTTTGAATTGGACCTCATTCCCCATTAAGAGAGCGACAACCTCTAAAAGGTAGTCGCTCTTTTTTTATATATAATTTTTGAAATACATGTATTTTTTAATTCAAATAAAGAAATTTTGTCAGCATTAGCAGTTTCTGATTGCCGGAAAGCTTTAAAATCAATAAGAGTCAAAGTGAATAAATTAACACCATAATTGTTTATGAACATAGGCACTCCATTAACGCAAAGGGCAACTAAAGTATTATTATGTGGTTCTGGAGAACTAGGTAAAGAGGTTGTCATTGAATTACAAAGGTACGGTTGTGAAGTCATTGCTATTGATCGCTATGAAAATGCTCCAGCAATGCAAGTTGCTCATCGATCCTATGCAATTGATATGCTAGATGGACATGCACTGCGAACAGTCATAGAAAAAGAGAAACCGCATTTAATAGTTCCAGAAGTAGAAGCTATAGCAACTGATATCTTGGTGGAGATTGAAAATGAAGGTTACAATGTTATTCCAACGGCTAGAGCCGTTAGCTTAACGATGAACAGAGAGGGCATACGCAAACTTGCGGCCGAACATTTAAAACTCAAAACATCACCTTATCGCTTCGCTTCTACAAAAGAAGAATTTGATAACGCAATCCAAGAAATTGGTATCCCCTGCGTGGTAAAACCTATAATGAGCTCCTCGGGGAAGGGCCAAACGACATTGACCTCATCGGATCAAGTTGATACTGCTTGGCAATATGCTCAAGAAGGTGGAAGAGCAGGTGCGGGTAAAGTGATTGTAGAGGGTTTTGTAGAATTTGATTATGAAATTACACAGCTGACTGTGTGCCATATAAATGGGACTTCCTTTTGTAAACCAATTGGCCATGTACAGTCAGACGGTGATTACAGACAAAGCTGGCAACCACAGGCCATGACTAATGAGGCAATTCATAAATCAAAAGAAATCGCAGAATCTATCACCACAGCATTAGGAGGTTTTGGTGTTTTTGGAGTTGAGCTATTCATTAAAGATAACGATGTTATTTTTAGTGAAGTTTCACCTCGTCCTCACGACACGGGATTAGTTACGCTTTTATCACAAGATCTTTCACAATTCGCATTACATGCAAGGGCTATTCTTGGACTTCCTATTCCCAACATCATGCAACATGGGCCAGCCGCTTCTAGTGTTATATTAGGTGAAGGAAATTCCGATGAAATCTCATTCAATGGTGTCGATAAGGCGTTAATGGAACAAGACACTCAAATAAGATTATTCGGTAAACCAAGTATTTCAGGTCGAAGAAGACTTGGAGTTGCCATCGCTAGGGGTAAAACGATCGACGAGGCTAAAGAAAAGGCAATCAAAGCGAGTTCAGCGATCAATATCCAATATTAAGTTCGCCAAATTGTAAGTTTTCACTTGCCTTTAAGTCCCTATGGGCTAGAAGAGAAATCCGCACAACGCTGACGCGGGAGCTCGACATTTCGAATTTAGCCTTGGAGGCTTCCGGTAGCGGAAGCCTTTTTATTTGTAAATCGCCAAGAATTAAAACTTATCACCTTAAAAAATCATGGATTTTATAGCTGAAACTATCGCAGATCTTTCGCCATCATTAACGCTATCTATTACCAGCCAAGCAAAACAAATGCGAGAAGATGGTATTGACGTTTGTGGGCTTGCAGCTGGAGAACCTGACTTTGATACTCCTCAGCATATTAAAAATGCAGCCATTGATGCATTGCAGGATGGAGAAACAAAATACACCGCTGTAGCCGGGCTCAAAGCGCTAAGAATGGGACTTGCTAAGAAACTCAAAGAAGAAAACCAAATTAATTACGAACCGGATGAAATTGTGGTTAATTGTGGTGCCAAGCATTCCTGCTTCAATGCGATAATGGCCTGTTGCGATGCAGGTGATGAAGTTATCATTCCTTCACCTTATTGGACGAGTTATCCTGAAATGGTAAATGCAGTTGGTGCCAAGCCTGTTTTTGCTGAAACAAAACAAGAAAACAATTGGAAGATCACGGCTGAAGAGTTTGATAATGCAATGACCGGTTCAACAAAAATGATTATCATTAATTCTCCAAACAATCCTACTGGTGCTGTTTATACAAGAGAAGAGCTTGCAGCAATTGGTGAAGTTGCAGCATCTGAGGATATTCTCATACTCTCAGATGAAATTTACGAAAAGCTTGTCTATGGGGAATCAAAACACGTTAGCATGGCTTCAATTAGTGACGAAATCAGAAGGCTCACGATTACAATTAACGGTTTTTCTAAGGCTTATTCTATGACAGGTTGGCGATTGGGATATACAGCTGCCATCAAAGAAATTGCAGATGCTATTGATACTATTCAAAGTCATAGTACTTCTAACCCAACAACATTTGCTCAATTCGGAGCAATAGCAGCATTAACCAGCGATCAATCAGAAATCGATGATATGGTCGAAGAATATAATATTCGCAGGCAATACGTTTTAGGTAGACTTAATACGATTGCAAATATTTCAACTATTGAGCCTGAGGGAGCTTTTTACTTCTTAATCAATATTGAAAAAACAGGTATCAAGTCTGTTAATTTTTCAGAAAAACTTCTTAGTCGCATGCAGGTTGCTACCATCCCAGGAGTTGCCTTTGGTAATGATCAAACAATTCGAATTAGTTATGCTACTAGTCTGCCTATTATAAAAGAGGGACTTGATAGACTTGAAGAATTCTGTAGGGCTCATTAATTAGATTTTTATATTCGCCAACTCGAATGCATTCGGTCAGATTATTTGGCTAAATGCTTCCTAAGATCTTAACAGAGATTCCTGGACCAAAGTCTCGTCAACTCGGCGAGGAATTACAGAAGTATGAGTCTAGAAATATAACTTTTATATCCGAAAAATTTCCTATTTTTTGGGATAGTGCGGACGGTATAAATGTTTGGGATGTTGATGGCAATCGTTTCTTGGACCTAACTTCAGCATTTGCTGTTTCTTCGCTTGGTCACAGAAACCAATTCATCACTGATGCCTTAATAAGACAAGCCGGCAAACTTTTACATGGTATGGGGGATGTTCACCCCACAGAATTGAAAGTAGAATTGTGTAAGAAAATTAGTGAATTGACTTATGAGCGATGGATTGGCGTAAAAAGTAAATCAGTTCTTAGCTCCTCTGGAAGTGAATCAATTGAATGTGCTCTTAAAACTGCGTTGCTCGCTACCGGTAAAGAAGGTGTCATTTGTTTTAAGGATAGTTATCATGGAACAAGCATCGGAGCTTTAGCGACTAGTGGAATATCTAGGTTTAGGGAACCGTTTACTAAACAAATTGCTCAATTTGGAATTACTGCACCTTATGGAATCAAGGGTCTATCTGAAGTTCACAATATAATTAGTTCAAATAATATTGGAGCCATTATTGTTGAACCTATCTTAGGGCGAGGTGGAAAGGTTGTACCTGAAGAAGAATTTTTACCTGAGATTCGTGAGATATGCGACAAACATAATATAGTTCTAATTTTCGATGAAATATATACAGGTTTTAATAGAACTGGTAAATTATTCGCCTGTGAACACTGGAATGTGGTTCCGGATATAATATGCCTAGGCAAAGCGATGGCCGGAGGTTTTCCACTCTCAATATGTACAGGAAAACCGAATGTTATGGACGCTTGGCCTGTGTCCGATGGGGAAGCAATTCACACATCAACTTTTTTAGGTAATCCAATGGGTTGTGCCATGGCTTTGGAATCTTTGTCTATACATGCTGATCCTACCACAAAGTCGAAAGTTAATAATAAAAGCGCGTTTTTCATAAATACTTTAGAAAATATTAAGCACCCCTATAGAGGTAAGGTCCGCGGGAAAGGGCTGATGCTTGGTCTAGAGATATTGGATGATTCAGGGAACCCTAATGGTAAACTGGCGACAAAGCTTATTAATGATTCATTGCAAGATGGCATTATTACGCTTGCTGATGGGCCCAACGGTCACGTCTTAGCTTTGACTCCACCATTTGATATCTCAGATGAAGAAATTCTTTGGACTTCTCATTCGATTGAGAAAAAGTTTAAGATTTCCAGCTAAGTGCACCTTTTTTCCATGCATATAAGTAGGCGATTAGAAGAATCCCAACGAAACCGGACATACTTAAAAAAACCATTTTTGCCTGCCCTTGTTCTATGAACGAATTAAATGACACTGCCCATGGATACATGAAGACGACTTCTATATCGAAAATAACAAACAACATCGCTATAACATAAAATTTAACGCTGAATCTCGGCTTTGCATCTCCAATAGGTAGCATGCCACACTCATAAGCGCTGTCTTTGACTTTGTTAGATTTAGCACTTTTCCCCAAAAGAACACTTACTAGGAGAGTAGAAACCGCAAAAGCAGTCGCAATTCCAAGTTGCATAAGAACAGGTATGTATTGATCTAGCATTCGGTGTATCTAAATTACGGATCGATATATAAAAATTTCAATAAAAACTATTCAAAAATAAAAAAGGCAGGAGCACATTAATGCGCTCCTGCCCTTTGATAATTGTATTATATTAAGCTTGTTGCTTTGCCTGTTGAGCAGCTATGTAAGCACTGGAAGCTTGCTCAATGCCTTCAAGGCCCTTGTAGCACTTGGCATTTTTCTCGACTAGACCTCGAGTGACAAGATTTTGAAGTTTTTCATATGCCCTTAAGCGAAGCATTTCTTCTCCTCCACTTACTGCATTTTTTTCTTTTAGGTTTTCATATACTAGCTCAAACAATTTATTAAATTCTAGAGCATCATCATTCTCTTTGAGCACAACAACCAATTCGTCGGTTACGTGATCAGGTATTCTCCGGGAAAACCGGGTTCTGCGTGTTGTAGCCATATTTTTTATATTTTATCACAATCAAACCTCATAAACCAAGATTAATGAGCTTTAATTAAAGCCCTAGGGCAATGAGAATCGATTGAGGGCGCGTACAATAGCCGCAAAATTGGAAAAAACCAGTTTCTTTTGAATTTTTTTAGTCTTTATGGGGATTTTAAGTCCCCAATCACGCTTAAACCCTCACTATTAATGAGAAAAACCTCTCTACTAACAGGATAAATTGCATCAAGAAACATTTGGTAAAACGTTTTTTTGTAGCTATTGAGACTATTTTTATCGGCAGAAAAAATCAAAATTGTGCTTCTATTGGGAATCACAACTAATAAATTAGCTCCAAATTTAGACTTAAATATTTCCCTAAATTGTAATGTTTTAACGGTTCCAATGAGTAAGGGGCTTTCTGACTGGATAAGGGCATATTCGATTTCACCTGCAGAATTTTTTACATATACAGGCTTAATAGACTTTAAATAATTCCTGGAAGCTAAAAGAGCCGCTTCTCTAAATTCTTTCCAACCTCCACTATATATACTTCTAAATTCTTCAGCACCGTATAGCTTTACACCAAGCCCTCCCAAATAACCTGCACTATATGCTGTTTGCTTTGCACCAGGAACCATCATAATAACCCCAGATCTTATATTCTTAGGCTGAATAATAAATATCGGTTCCTTTAATTTATTAGATACATCATTTTTTCTTAAATGATCTTCCTTTAATATTTGAGCCATACTTAATTCTGGACTAAATGACCAAATTATTAAGATGATTATAATAAAGGAATGCATGAATGTAATTAATGGTAAGATCTTTACCAATGGTACTCCAATTAATAAGTATCAATTTAAAAAAGGACGTTGCTATCTGTTTTTTCCTGTTTCCCATTTGTACTAATGATTACTTACCTAAATGGAGTTTTATCTGAAATTATTCCCGGAAGATTAACCATAGATGTTGGAGGAATTGGTTATGAAGTATTAGTGCCGCTTTCAACCAGCGATAAAATGCCTGACGAAGGAGAGAACATCCAAATCTTAACACATCTACATATCCGAGAACAGGAGCAGACCCTATTTGGCTTTGCAACAAATGACGAACGTGACCTCTTTCGTCTTTTAATTCATAGAGTTTCTGGAATAGGTCCAAAGCTAGGGCTTGGAATATTAAGTGGGATGTCAGTTGATGAATTTAAAAATTCAGTAATAAGCGGAGATATTACTAGTCTGTCCAAAATAAATGGTTTAGGAAAAAAAACCGCAGAAAGAATAATTTTGGAGCTTAAAGACAAAGTAGGTGTTACAGAAACTTGGAGCGCAGTAAGGGACGACACTAAAGGACCTGAGAGTGTAATTCATGATGCTGTGTTAGCATTGATTTCACTTGGTTATAAACAAAATGAGGCTTTGAAAGCAGTAAACGAAATTAAAAAAACAAACTCCACAAGCCTAGACTCAGATGAATTGATAAGATCTGCTCTGCGAGCAATGAAATAAAATATCTTAATAATTAAAACTCTTCCTAATGCTCTCCAATAATACGGACTCAGCCGAAAAGAGGGTAGATTTCATTCGAAAATCATTTCCGCATTCTGGTCTTTTTTTAGACAAGACATGGAGGCAATCACCTTACCCAGTTGTAATATCAAAAAAGATCTCAAAGCAACTTCATGATCTAGGCCTTTTTCTTGCTGACTACTTAAGAGCTTGTAATTCAATATATTTTCAGAGCCATATCGGAAAAGCACCGAAGTGGGTTGCTAACTATCTTGATGCGGGAAAACCACAAACTATCATTAATCAAGGTCGGCATAAGACTTTAAAAAATGTTCTCCCAAAGATTATACGCCCTGACCTAATTCTTACTGAAGAGGGGTTTGCTATTACCGAGCTTGATAGCGTGCCTGGAGGTATTGGCTTAACCGCATGGTTAAATAAAACATATTCTGCACTAGGCGATAATGTTTTAGGAGGCTCGACGGGAATGATTGAAGGGTTTAAAGGTATTCTACCAAAAGGCGCTGACATTGTAATTAGTAATGAAGCTAAAGACTATAAGCCTGAAATGGAATGGTTGAATGAACAGCTTAATGAAGGTCATCGTGATAATTATTATGACGTCTTAGAGGCAGAAAGTTATGTGGTTAAAAATAGAGATGTTTACCGTTTCTACGAGCTTTTTGACTTAGAAAATATAACCTCTTCTGACGAAATATTTCAACATGCTGCAGATGACAAAATAGAAGTAACTTCACCTCATAAGGCATTTTTAGAGGAGAAAATGTGGAGTGCTCTTTTTCATTCAAAACCACTTCGCTCTCAATGGTTAAAATGGATGAGGCAGTCTCAATTTGAAAAACTCCAATCATATTTTCCTTACAGTTGGATCATTGATCCAAGTCCAGTTCCTCACTATGCAGAATTACCTAGACTAGGTATTAACAATTGGCACGAATTATCTCAATTCTCTCAAAGAGAAAGAGATTTGGTGCTTAAAATAAGTGGTTTCTCGGAACTTGCGTGGGGTAGCCGCAGCGTTAAAATCGGTCATGATTTATCTGGTAAAGATTGGAAAGACGCGGTTGAAATGGCAATCAAAGATTTTCCATCTAGACCCTGGGTAATGCAGAAATTTAAAAAAGCTAAAGTCTTTAAACATTCTTACTGGGATATCTCGGAAGACAAAATTAAAACTATAGATGTTAGAGCAAGGCTCTGCCCTTATTACTTTTTATCAACAAATGATGATTCGATATCGGAAGTTAAACTTGGTGGAATATTGGCAACATTAGTTCCTTCTGACAAAAAAATCATACATGGAATGAGTGAAGCTATAATGGCACCATGCATTGAAGAGTAATAAAAAATCTATTGAACCTGATTTTCAGGTTTTTCAATAGATTTAGATTCCACGATCCCTGACATCAATGAACTGTTTGGTATATTCAAGTGATCGCCATTCGCATTTTCGAGCTGAGTCGTTACTGGACCAACAGCTACGACTTTCCCTGATAAAGAATCCTGATCTTTAAATCTTATACTTGTTCCTACGGGGTATAAATCCCTCGCATAAACCCCAGAAACAATATTTTGAGCCAAAGGCCGCATTCCTAGCCCTAAGGCTAAGGCAGTTGCGATAGCGCCTCCTAATAAAAGTATTTCAACTGTGTGTCGTATCAGTGTCGTGTCTACACCAAGCGTACTTATCGCAATGGTTAGGACCAATACTAATATAAAAGCATAAACGAGATTAGCGAGTGCTCTGGCATAATCTAATCCAACTCGAGTAGCACCATTAGTTACAAAGCCTCTTACGAGATCACCAATAACAAAACCAGCCACAGATATAATGATAGCCGTAATAACGCGGGGCAAAAAACTAACGAGACCATTAAGAGGCTCTGAAATTTGAGGTAATCCCAGAGAGCCAGCCGATGAGCTTAAAAACATTATCATCAAAATCCAGAAAAGCGTCTTACTAACTATCATAGAAAATGGAGCACTATCATTTGCTCGTAAGAAAATTCCTGAAATTCCTGATCTTTCTATTAGAGGGTTGTTAGCTAAGTTTTCTTTTAATAATCCTCCAAATTTTTCTAATAGAAACCGAGCCGCCTTGGCAACTATATGAGAAATAATATAACCAACTAAAAGAAGAATGAGTGCGATTAATAATTTAGGTATGAAAGCTAGTAATTCATTACCCATGTTGGAGAATTGCTGAATTAGTTCAGATCCCCAACTCTCATTTTCTGAAGATGCTGTTGATGATTTATTACTATCTTGAAGTTGGGCAATTACTTTAATCATTCTTTATCATCGGTTATTTTTTTGGCTGCGTTTTTAGGACTGGCACTCTTCACAACACCCACAGTGGCAGTAGCTAATTCGGAAATTCCAGATCCTAATGTTTTGAAAAGAAAGGATACTGAATTCTCGACTACCAAAGTAAATTTTGCTCTCTCAACTATTCTCTCAATTCTTCTTAGGTCTTCTAGCTCCAGTTCACTCAATGAAATCTGATCCACTTGGCTTGATTTAGAGCTCTCGTCTTTTGCTTCATCCTTGAAAATATCAAGCATCTGGGCATCCTGTTCTAAGAACTGAGCGTCTGTAATCATTCTACTTAATACCTCCCTCCAAATCCATATCATTGTAGATTTCTTTAAATCTCTCCTGAGCACGATATAACCGCATCTTTGTTGCACTCAAACCAATTTCAAGAACGTCAGATATTTCTTGAATGCTAAGGCCTGATATATACCTAAGGGTGACAAGCCTTCGCTCATCTCCGTTCATTTCTGCTATTACATCATGAACTCTACCGGTAAGCTCATTATGAGAATCTATATTAGAATTAGAAAGTTCTTCATTTTCGACTTCTTCTTTCAATTTGGCATGATATTGATTCCTCCGGGCATCTTTTCGCCTAGTCTCTATGCACCGATTATAAACAATTCTGTAGAGCCAAGTTTTAAACGCAGACCTTCCCTCAAATTGACCGATTTTGTGAAACACCTGTAAGAATGAATCTTGGCAAGCTTCTTCAGCATCTTGGACGGAACCGAGCATTTTCAAACAACTTCTATAAACTAATGGTTCATGGCGCCTAAGAAGCTCACGATATGCATTAACGTTGTAAGGAAGCTCAGCTTTACACCGAGCCACCAATTCATCATCAGATAATGCATCCACGGCAGTTCATCTAAGGCTGGCCCTGAATTTAAAGATGGTAATAAATTAAAGTTTTACCATCTCTCTATTTTAGATGTCACTCGACCCACTAAAGGTCACAACCTTATTGGAATTTTTGGTTTTTTTATTGTTTAGTTTACTTAATTATCAGAATCCATGCTTTTGAAGAAAATATAAACAAAAAAAACTGCCTTCAGTATTAAACCCTAAATGTATTACTCTTAATATGTTATAAATTCCAGATAACGCTTAAACCATTAAATTTGAGGATTCTGAGGTTTTTTCCTATATTCTCTATAGTTTGGTTCATTTTCATCGAATAATTAGAGAAGAACAGAAATATTGTATTAGGCCTATTAACATCGAAATTATTTTTTGCGCTAAGATTACCCAGAGAGGAGCTTCTCTTGACACTTCATCCTAGACACTGATCATAATTTAAAATCTCACAATGCGTATATTATCAGGTATTCAACCTAGTGGCAGACTCCATGTTGGAAATTATTTTGGAATGATGCAGCCATCTATAGATCTGCAAGATCAAGGTGAAGCATTTTACTTCATTGCTGATTATCATTCCTTAACAACGGTAACTGATCCCGTGCGTCTTAGGGATAACGTTAGAGATGTTGCCATAGATTTTTTAGCATGTGGTTTGGATCCTGACAAAGCCGTCTTCTTTAAACAATCAGATGTTCCAGAGGTCACAGAGCTAGCATGGTTATTAAGCACGGTTACCCCTATGGGATTTTTAAATCGATGTCACTCTTTTAAAGATAAAACAGATCGCGGGCTGGAGGCAACTCATGGTTTATTTTCGTATCCAGTTTTAATGGCTGCTGATATACTAATATATGAGAGTAATATTGTACCAGTCGGTGATGATCAAAAACAACATCTTGAAGTAACTAGAGATATAGCCATAAAATTTAATAATCTTTATGGTGAGGTCTTTGTTGTTCCAGAACCTAAAATCCGTAAAGAGAAAGCAAAGGTGCCTGGAATTGATGGACAAAAAATGAGTAAGAGCTACGGAAATATTATCGAAATCTTTGGAACTGAAAAACAGACGAAAAAAAAGATTATGTCAATTGTCACGGATTCTACGCCCGTTGAAGACCCAAAGAATCCAGAAGAATCCATTATTATTGATCTATTCAATTTAGTTGGATCAGATAAAAATATTGCAGCTATGAAATCAGATTTTGCGAATGGAGGCTTTGGATATGGAGATTTCAAAAAACGTCTTTTCGCGGAATTTTGGGATTATTTCCAACCCATGCGTGAAAAAAGAGAGCAACTGTCAAAGGATTTAAATTATGTTGATGGGGTTCTTGAAAAGGGTGCTGAAAAAGCTCGTACCGCTGCTAGCTCTACACTTATCAAAGCACGTAAAGCTTGTGGCATTGATTAATTTAGTAAAAACCAATATAAAAAATGCTAATTGAACTTGCTAAGCTGCTCATCAGTATTAGCATTCTCACCCAATAAATATTCAAATTGAACTGAGGAAAGTCATAGTTGGTATGTTTGAAGAAGAAGAAGAAGAAGAAGAAGATAATAATAATAACGGCGGATACAGAAGACGCCGAGACGAGCCATTATACACTGAAAAGATTTTTTCTGATCGGAAAGTATTTTTTATTGATCTTAAGGCTAATGATCGAGGTAAATTTCTTAAAATTACTGAAGATGTTAGAGGCCGAAGAGATACTATCATGGTTCCAGAGGAAAGCCTTCAGGAACTTATAGACGCTTTAAATAACGTTTCCGAATATCTCAAAAACGAAGGCGACCAAGATTAGATAATTTTTCTAATCTTAAAATTTGGTGTTGGCTGTGAGCCACCACTACCCGTGATCGAAAATAACACAAACTTTGTGGTTCTTAATGAAACACAAGATTATATTGTGGTGGACAAGCCCTCTCCATTGCTTGTACATCCCAGTTCACCAGGCAACCCACCTTCATTACTTGATGAAATTAAAGCTCTTCTTGCTTATGACATTGCTAATGGAGCATCACTTTCAATTATCAATCGTTTAGATAGGGAAACAAGCGGTGTTGTTCTCATTGCAAAAAACAAAGAGACCGCAAGAAGGTTTGGAATTGCTATGCAAAATCG